>SKEF01002987.1_pt1 | contig 12195 bp, 9 predicted proteins | sample 4826691 | NCBI WGS metagenome assembly SKEF01 (sample SAMN11008816, study PRJNA524170) | human gut metagenome | biome: Human fecal sample; material: Feces; isolation source: fecal sample from pouch patient p23, p27 | host: Homo sapiens | place: Israel: Tel-Aviv | collected 2016-08-24
GGATGAAGATCCCGACCTTGTTTTCCGGCGAAAAGAGGAGCATTAAACCATAGTGGGGGGAGAGGGCGCGCACCACTAGCGGTTCTTTAATCAAGTTGGCGATCCCAAAGACCCCCAAAAAGGAGAACCAAATCAGCATCAGGGGCCCGAAGCCCTTGCCGATCAAGGCGGTCCCGAAGCGCTGAATTAAAAAGAGGATTAACAGGATCGTAAAAGTGACCCAGATAACCGTGGTTTGACTGTTAATCGGGGTAGCCGGGCCAAGCGCAACCCCCTTGAGGCCTTCGATGGCGGTGGTCACCGTCACGGCCGGGGTTAGTGTACCGTCGGCCAGTAGGGCGGCACCACCAAGGAGAGCAGGGTAGATTAACCACTTACGGCGCTTACGAATGAGGGCGTAGAGGGCGAAGATCCCCCCTTCACCATGGTTATCGGCCCGTAAGGCGACCAAGACGTACTTAATGGTCGTCATTAACATCAGGGTCCAAAAGACGAGGGAGAGGCAACCAATGATGTAGTCTTCGCTAAGTTTGTTGAGACCGCCAGCATCGTTAATCAGGGCAGTCATTACGTAAAGTGGCGACGTTCCAATGTCGCCGTAAACGATCCCGAGGGTGATCAGCCCCATCAGGGTGAGATTTTTCTTTCCTTGCTGCATGACAATTTCCTTTCGTTTCCCGGGAAATAGCCGGGTTGATTACTATTATTTTAATCTATTTTGCCGGGGCTGATAAGAAAAGCCCTTCTTGCGCTATAATGGTGGCAAATTAACGAAATCAATCATATGCTAAGCGGGACCAAAGTACAATCAGAAAGGGGAAATTGGGGTGGAAATTATTTTAGAAAAAACAACCAAGCCCTTCTTTAAAAAGCACGCCGGCAGCCAAACGCTCACTAAACAACACATTGGGGCAGTCTTGGAACGGGAGCAAGCGACTGGGCTGACAAAGGTCAAGTTAGCCCTCCGCCAGCCAGTGGCCGGGCGCCCCTGCTTTGAGCTCCGCTGCAACCTGGCTAAACTCGGTTCAGTCCGGGTGGCCTCCACCTTAGACGGCCAGGTGGCGCGGATCTGGTTTATTTCTACTAGTTTACAAAAGGCCACCTTCACCAGCGAAGTGAGCCGGGTATTGCGGGAGATCAGCAAATGAAGAGTATTAACGTCAAGCAGGCCGAACGCCTGGTGAAGGCGTTGGCCAAAGCGGGACCGGTCACTAAGGTCACCCTGTTAACCCGCAAGAAGGATCGCCAACTGACGATCAAGCGGGAAGGGGCCACCCTTTTAATTGAAGAGCGGGGCTATCAAATTGGGAAACGCTCCTTTGAACTAAAGGATGGTCAAGCCAAACATGCCCTACTACAAGCCTTTAAACGCGAGTTCCCCCGTAGCCACCAGCTATACTTACATCAGGAAAAAGATTAGCAAGGAAAAGAACTGACCAAGTGCCCCGTTCGTAAACGATTCTTAACTAGTTTTTTAGTTAAGATTCCCCCAGCCGTTATGGCATGCGGTAAAATGAAGAGGTTATGAATTTTTTGAAGTAGGTATAATTATGGACTTTTCTTTTCGCCGCCGCCCACTTGGCACTCTGTATCTTAAATACACCCTGATGTTTGGCCTAATTGCCCTGGCAATGTTTGGGGGCTACGTGGTGACCGGCCACACCCTGATTTGGAACACGGATGCCTTAAACCAGCACCTCCCACTGATGGCTAAGTACCGGGAGATCGTACTTAACTGGCTCCACCACCCCTTTTCAAGTCACCAAGCCTGGTCTTGGCAAATGGGGATCGGCACCGATACCTTTCAGGTTTATTCTTATTACACGATTGGCGACGTTTTCGCTTACTTGGCCCTCCTATTTCCGGCGGCCAAGATTACCTTAGCCTACCAGGTCATCATCGTCTTGCGGATGTATTGCGTTGGTTTGGCCTTCATTTACTTTGCCCAGCACTTTGACTTTTCCGACCGGGTCATCCTGGCGGGAACGGCTGTGTACATGGTTAACTCTTACCTTTTGTATGCGGCCGTTGCCCAGCCAATGTTTACCACCACCTTCATGCTCTTTCCTCTGTTGGTCATCCAAGTGGAACGGGTCTTAAAGGGGGGGAGTGCTTGGCCCTTGACCGGGGCCTTCTTGTGGATGCTGGTGGCTAACTACTACCTCGCCTTCGTGGTGGGGGTGGGGACGATCATCTACTTGGTCTTACGGGTGGCCACTCACTACCGCCGTGCCCTCGACTACGGAAAGACCTTGCTTAAGCTAGTCTTTGCAACCGTGACCTCCATTTTGTTAGCGGCGGTCTTATTAGTTCCAGAGCTACTGGCGGTTCAAAACTCGACCCGGGCGGGGGCCGAGTTCGCTAACGGCCTGAAGACCTATCCGCTGTACTACTACCTCTTTTTACCTAAGCAATTAATTAACGGTGGGGACACGACCTTCATGTTCTGGTCGGCGCTGGGACTGGCGGCAATCGTTTTCCTGGCCATCGTCTACGTCTACACCCGTCCCCGGCAATACCCCCTGTTGGCCATCAGTTTGGCCCTTTCCTTGGTGATGCTCCTGATTCCAGCCTGCGGGGCCTTTTTCAACGGGATGATGTCGGCTTCCAACCGGTGGACGCTCCTAATTTACTTACCACTGGCGATGACGGTCTGCGTCTTATTGCAAAATGTCCCCACGTTAGACCAAAGGATCCTCAGGATTATGATACTGGCCACCGGGGGCTACCTGCTAGTTCTGTTGGCGACCTACTTTTTCCAAAATGATGATGACCTCTTTGTGCCGGTCATCTTCTTGTTGGTGTCCCTGATGATTATTTCCCGGGCAATTGGTCACCCGGGGCCGGGGAGCGAACGCTGGCTATTAGGGGTAATCTTAGCTAACGTCTGCTTTAACGCCCTATACGCTGCCTTACCCTATAACGGTGGCTTTGCCAATGACATGCTCACCCGGGGCCAGTACCAGGCAATTACCAGCCAGCGCTACGGGGGCCTAAATCAGGGTCTGGCACAAAAGTCTTTTTACCGGGTCAACACGATCTCCAATAATGACATCATCGATTCGTTGAAGATGTACAACGATTTGACCAGTGGCTTGAACGCCGTTAAGTCTTACTATTCACTTCAAAACAAGTACGTCGGGGCGTTCTCACGGTCACTGGGTAACGTGCAGTACCAATCTAACATTCCGCTCAACCAACTTGACGATCGGACGGTCCTAAACAACTTCTTGGGGGTCAAGTACCTCTTCGTCCAGTCTAACGGTGATAACGCCACCAAGATTCCGGCCGGTTACACCCTGGATAAAACCACGACGCCCATCATCAATTATGACCAGGGGCAACCAAGCAACGCCAAGACAGCGGCGGATCTAACGACGATTCAGACTAGCCGCTATACGACCAAAAACGCCTTCCCGCTCTTGTATTGGCAAGACACCGCCATCAGCCAAGCGACCTACCGTAAGTTATCGGCGACCCAAAAGGAGCGGGCCTTGGCAAGTGGGGTGGTGGTGGCGGGTAACCAAGTCGCCATTAAGGGGTTAAAGAAGGCCAACCTCGCTGGGGAGGTTAAGAAGTTAACTGCCACCTTGATTTCTAACCGCTTAACCCCGGTCAAGGCTAGCCAGTTGGTTCAAACCGACCCAGATGAAACCTATCGCTTGACCTTCCCGGACCTGACTAAAAAGGCTGTGGCTAAAGCTACCAAGGGGAGTGAGTTGCACGTTGACGTTTCATCCATTAAGTTCACCCCCTTCAGTATGAAAGAAGAGCTTGCTTACGAGGCGGCCCACGATCAGTACATGCTGACCAACCCGGGCTCAACGTATAACGCTAAGTTTGCCCGCTACCAAAATTGGCGTAAGCTAGTCCTAAAGGGGGCTCCCGATAAATCGTTTACGATTACGCTCACTTCTTCAAAGGGGGAAGAGACAATCACCCAACCCAAGCAGTCAATCCTCTCGTTCTTTAAGTTAATAACGGATGGCTCTTTGAATTTAGGGTACTTTGGTGGTCAGCTTCCCCAAAGTGTCGGCGTTACCTTCAGTAAGCTAGGAACCTACCGGCTAAAGTATACGGTTGAAGCCGAAAAGTTGGGTAAACAGTATGATCAACAAGTTAAAACCATTCAAAGCCACGCCCTAAAGGACCTTACTTTCAAGACTAACCAGGTGTCAGGGACGATCACGACGAACCGGACTGGGATTTTAACTTCGTCAATCCCTTATTCGAGCGGCTGGACGGCCACCGTTAACGGAAAGGCGGTTAAGTTGCTACGTGCTAACCAGGCCTTCGTGGGGCTTCGGCTTCCAGCGGGACACCACCGCGTTGTTTTACACTATCACGTACCAGGACTGACGCTGGGGGCGAAGGTTAGCTTGGTAGGGCTGGGGTGGACCCTAATGGCGGCCCTGGCTACCCTAGTGTTCAAACGGCGTCGAGCCAAGTAAGGACTGGAGATAACGTCAAAATTGCCGCTAATTGGCAGTTCTTAACCAATCACCATGGTCCCTACGGTCGGGAAAAGCGGCTGGCCAATGTGGTGGATTGGGCTTGCTAAGCCTGCTGTGTAACATTCAAAGTTTTTAAAAGGGGCCGGGAGAAATTTTCTCCTGGCCCCTTTTTAGGTTTAAGTATCGTTATTGATCTGACTTGAGCCAGTTACCAAGGTAGTCGCGAAGTGCGATGGCTTCGTCCTTGGTAATGGAATAGGTAGCGTCAACTTGGTCTTGACCAGTGACGGCTTGGTTCGATAGTAACAAGAAGAGTTGGTGGTCCCGGGGAACGATTGACATTTCGTTGGCCAGGCCGTCGTCATCTAATTCATCGTTATAGCGAACGTCAAACCACTTACCATCAGTTGTTAATTTACGCACCTTTTAATCCTCCCAATGATCAAAAAAATCAGGTTCCCAATGTAGGGTCCCTAATATAAATCATAGTTAATTCTTAGCACTTTCGTCAAGTTTAATTGAGTGGCCCCGTTGGCGGTCCTTAAGTTGGAAGGAAACAATGAAGGTGACGACAATTAAGGCAATTGTAAAGTAAAAACCGGTGTGGCTTCCCGCCGTAAAGCGAGCGGCGGCGGAACCGGTGGCTGCTCCACGACCCAATTCCAAGAAGGAAGTGGCAAAGGCAGTTGCTAAAGCACCTACGACTTGTTGCATCGTGTTGAGAATTGTAGATCCATCACCAGCTTCCCGTCCGGACAGGGAGTTCAGAGCGGAAGTTTGGGCGGGCGACATTGCTAAAGGCACCCCAATCATTAAGATTACGTGAGCGGCGATGATGTAAACAATGCTTGCGGTATCGGAAGCCATGGCTAACATAACGGCCCCGATAAAGGCGATGATAAAACCGAGAATGGCGGGCCGACGTGCACCAATGTTATCGTATAACCGACCGGCAATTGCGGAGGTCACGGCGTTGATCACCCCACCAGGAAGCATGATCACCCCAGTTAAGGCAACGGCAATTCCCATTCCGTTTTGAATGTATTGTGGCATCAGGTACATTGCAGACAGGATGATTGCGAAGTCCAGCATTACCAAGATGGTCCCAACGGTGAATTCTTTGTTCTTTAAGACCTTCAGGTTTAGAATTGGTGATTCTAACGTTAGTTGACGGTGTACGTAAAGGAATAAGACGACAAGGCCAACTACTAAACTAACAATTACCTGCCAGCTAGCCCAACCGTAACGGCTAGAAAGGCTCGCCCCAGCAACAATCCCGGAAAAACCGATGATTGATTCGATGATTGATAATACGTCAACACGCGGCTTGCTGATGTGACCGACGTTTTCCAGTCCCATGACCGCAAAAATTAGGGCAATCACGAGCAGGGGAATGAAGGACCAGAAGATCCAACGCCAATTTGCAATTCCTAAGATCAACCCGGTTAAGGTTGGCCCAATGGCGGGAGCAAACATGATTACCAATGCCATGATCCCGTTTACGGCCCCTAATTTTTGGGGTGGGAAGATTTGCATCGCGACGGCGAACATTAGTGGCAAAATAAGCCCGGTCCCGATCCCTTGGATCATACGCCAGGTTAATAGGAGGGCAAAGCTTGGAGCCATGGCCGAAAGTACACTCCCTAAAATAAAGACCAATAAGGCAAAGATGATGATTTTACGCGTTGAAAACCACTTTGAGATGATTGATGAAAGAGGCATGATGATCCCAATAATCAGCATGTAACCCGTTACTAACCATTGTAAAGTGGCAGTCGACATGTTAAAGGCAATGCTCAACTTTGGTAAGGCAATGTTGAGGGACGTTTCTGAAAACATCCCAACAAAGGCGCCGAGAAGCATTGAAACCATGGCAAGCTTAGGGTGCCGAACCCGGCTTGCTGAGGTGGTACGTGGATGGTTTTGTTCCATTTGAACGTTTTCCATAAATTAATTTACAACTCCTTCTCTCTTGATTTCACAATTGATTACATTACCATAGTTTTTTTAGCCTCGTAAGTTAAAAGTTTCTTATCTTTAAGAAAATCTTTACCAAGCTAATTAATGCCCCCTGTGCATTGTTGTTGCCTTAAAACGGGCATTTGACAACAATGAAACCGTTAACGATAATTTAGAGAAAGAAGTTGTTTTTTCATAAAATAACGGCGATTTAAGTTTTTATACAAGTGAGTGGAGGAGAAGTTAGGATGAAAAATAATAAAAATCGGCGCATGGTAATAATGATTGCCATAATTTGTGTCTTAGCGCTAGCGGGGACCTGGCTAGTCCGGGCCCAAGCTAGGCAATTAAATTCAACAAAATATGTTCAATCAACGACGCCCACGTTCTTTTTCCACGGTTATGGCTCCAGCGCCAACGCTGAAGATCACATGGCCAAAGCGGCGCAAAAAGCCGGGGTAACCAAGACGATCATCCGCGCTAACGTCACTAAGCAGGGGACGGTTAATCTAGTGGGGACGATCAAAAAGGGGGCCATCAACCCAATTGTCGAAGTCAACTTCGCCGACAACCGTAACCCCGACTACCAAGTAGACGCTCGCTACGCTAAAAACGTGGTTGTTGCCCTTCAAGAGAAGTACGGTTTTAAGGAGATGAACATGGTGGGCCACTCGATGGGGAACATGGCGATTGCCTTTTACCTGGTTAATAATGCCAACGATAAGAAACTGCCCCAGCTAAAAAAACAGGTAGACATTGCCGGTCACTTCAACGGGATTCTTGGTTACGACCAAGCGGCGGGCTTGTCTATCAACCAAAAGACGGGGGAGCCTAACAAGATGACGGACAGCTTTAAGGAGCTTTTGAAGTTGCGCCAAGTCTACCCACGCCAAGCGGCGGTCCTCAACCTGTACGGCGACATCGGTAACGGCAGCGACGGCCGCGTTGCCAACATTTCCAGTGAGACGCTTAAGTACCTGGTGAGCGGCCGGGCCAAGTCATACCAAGCCCATCGTTTTACTGGCAAGCAAGCACAACACTCCAAACTGCATAGCAACGCCCAGGTCGACCGCTACCTGATCGACTTCTTGTGGAGAAAATAGGAGTGAGTGCGACCCAACCTCCTCGACGGACCGTTGATTAAGTGAGGGAAGCTAAAAAAGCTGAAGACGGCGTCGTCTCCAGCTTTTTTTCTCATCATTTATTCGGGGCGGTAGTTAGCGGCCAAAAAAACAGCCATTGACGTGGGGGCGTGGCCGGTGATGGTCTAAAAGTCATCACTAGTTCCGCTCAACAGGCCCATGGCACCAGCTTGGTACATCGAGGCCAGTTCATCACCGTCCCCTTCTTCTTGGTATAACCGGGCGAACTCAGCAACCGAAACCGGCTGGTAACCAATTTGGTGGCCGCTGACCTTGGTCATGATGGCGGCCAGTTCGGTCATCGGGAGGCTGGTTGACTGGCTAAGTAGGTAGGTTTGGTGGTGATCACGCAGGGCGGGGGTTAAGGCGACCTTGTCGATTGCCTCGGCGGAGTTTTCCTGGGAAATAAAAGACATTGGTTGGTCGCCAACTGGGTAGATGACGTTCTGCCGTTCAATCAGTTCCGGTAGGTAAGGAACCAGCGGGTCGGCGTAGAGGCTGTTTTTAATGACGGCGTAGTTAAGCCCACTCCCGGCTAAGCGGGGCGGTAAGTAGGCGTAAAAGGGCGCCATCCGGAAGGGGTTATTGACCTGATCGGCAAAAAAGGAGACCGCGACGATGGCAGGGACGTTGGCATCCTTGATCGCCGTTAGCAGGTTCTCCAGTTCCGCTACCTGGCCGGTCAAACTGTAGGTTAACGACGGGACGTAAACGACCACGTCGCTGCCGGCTAGGGCCGGAGTCAGGGTAGTGGGATCCTGGTAGTCTAGGTGGGCAACTTGAAAGGCAGCCTCCTTTAGGTCGGCGGCCTTGCTAGGGGTGTGGGCACCAACCCGAATTTGATTGGGCGAAAGAGTCTTGCTTAGCTGGTGGACAATTCGGCGGCCCAGGTGGCCGGTTGCCCCGGTGACGGTAATCAACATAAAAAACCCCTCCTTTGTGTAACTTTAATTGTTACACAAAGGAGGGGTTTGGGGTTAGCCTTGGTTGGTGAGGTAGTCTTCTAGGACGGCCAAGACACCGTCGTGGTTGTTGTCGAGGGCCGTACGGTGGTTAGCTGCGGCGATGGCAACCAGGCCGGCGTTTTTCATTGCGTACCCAAACTTAGCGAGCTTGAGCATCTCGGCGTCGTTACCGCCATCACCAAAGGCGATCAGGTCGGCACCGGAAAGGCCCCAAGAGGAGAGCAAGTCGTTAAGGGCGGTTGCCTTGTTAATCCCCGGGACGGTTACGTCAACGGAGCCGTTACCACTCGGGGTAATCCGAACTTGATTGCCAAAGCGGTCCTGTAGGGCGGCCAATTGTTCGTCAACCTTAGCTGGGTCCAGTAAAAAGGAGAGCTGGTAGTAGCAATCGGCCGGCAGGTCCTTGTAATCGTCGACCAGTACGTGGTTGGGGAAGTAAAATTGTTGGCGCTTAAGGGTCGCGGCGGGGAGTTTAGCGTAAACGTAGCCGTGCTTAACCCCGGAGAGGGAAGGGGTGAGCTTCAAGTCATTACACAAGAACCGAATCACCTCGTCAGCGACGGCTTGCTCAACCGTGGTCTGCACCAGATCTTGGCCTTGGTAGACCACGTGGGCGCCATTTTCGGACACGAAGTAGAGGCGCTCCTTAGTGTCCGGGAAGTAATTGGTGAGGCACTCGTATTGGTTGCCAGACGACACGATTACCTTGACCCCCTGGTCCTCAAGTTGGGATAAGATACGTTCAAAACGGGCGTGGTCGTAGCTCTTGTCGTCGTGGACGAAGGTAGCGTCCATATCAAAGGCGACTGCCTGAAACGGTAATGACATTGAAATTCCTCCTTTAATAACAAAAAATGGCGATCACGAAACCGTGACCGCCATACCATTGGGCTAGCTGGGTTCGAACCAGCGCATGACGGTACCAAAAACCGTTGCCTTACCACTTGGCTATAGCCCAATTAAATTACTTAATCATCTTACCCGGAGTCGTTCTAAAATGCAAGTGAGTTTGGTAAATTTATTGGTATTTTTTCTTGGAAGCGTTCAACTAAGCCCATTCTCTTGACCCAACATGCAATGGTTGTATAATTGAACCCATTGTTAATAATTATACATTCAGATGGGAGATATCTAATGGATCGACAAACGGATACGGCCTTCTTTGGCCAACCGCGGGGGCTTTCGACCCTCTTTTTCACCGTCATGTGGGAACGGTTTTCCTACTACGGGATGCGGGCAATCCTACTTTTTTACATGTATTACGCCGTTACTAAGGGTGGCCTGGGAATTAACCAGACTACGGCTGCCTCAATTATGTCAATTTATGGCTCCTTAGTCTACATTTCGACGATTGTCGGGGGCTGGCTGGCCGACCGGGTCTGGGGAACGCGCCGGACCGTCTTTTTAGGGGGCTTTTCCATCATGCTGGGCCACATCTGCCTCTCCTTGCCCTTTGGGGTGAGCGCCCTGTATGGTTCAATTGTCTTCATTGTGATTGGGTCGGGACTGTTAAACCCGTCCGCTTCGTCAATGGTCGGGGACTTGTATGCGGAAAACGACCGGCGCCGTGACGCTGGTTTTTCGATGTTTGTTTTCGGGATCAACTTGGGGGCCGTCGTTGCCCCGTGGGCGGTACCGTGGGCCGCTGGCGGCTTTGGTCTCCACCTCTTTGGTAGCGAGCAAAACTTTCACGCCGGCTTCGCCCTAGCGGCGATTGGGATGTTCTTTGGCTTGCTCCAATACATTTGGGACGGTAAAAAGTACTTACCCGAAGGTAGCCTGACCCCGGACGATCCGCTGACGGAAGCGGAGAAAAAGACGGTAATCAAGTGGGCGGCGGTGATCGTCATCGCCTTAGTGGCGGTCCTGGGTCTCATGGCTGCCTTCCACAGCTTCAACGTTAACGGTGTCATCAACTTAATCACGGTGATCGCCATTGCCATGCCAATCGTTTACTTCGTAATGATGCTGCGCTCAAAGAAGGTCACCAAGTTAGAACGCAAGCGGGTGGTTGCCTACATCCCGCTCTTCATTGCCGCCGCCATCTTCTGGGGGATTGAAGAGTCCGGTTCCGTGGTTTTGGCCCTCTTTGCTGAGCAACGGACGGTCTTGCACATCGGGGGGTGGCACTTTGCCGCCGCTAACTTCCAAACCTTAAACCCACTCTTTATCATGCTACTGACGCCGGTCTTCGTCCTCTTATGGGACCACTGGAAAAAGCAACCGACTTCACCGGGGAAGTTCGCTTGGGCGTTGGTCTTTTCCGGGTTATCCTACGTTTGGATGGCAATTCCGGGGATGCTCTTTGGAACGGCCGGCCGGGTTTCACCGCTGTGGCTGGTCGGTTCCTGGTTCTTAGTCGAAATTGGGGAAATGCTGAACTCGCCAATTGGCCTGTCGGTAACGACCAAGTTGGCCCCTAAGGCCTTCAAGTCTCAAATGATGAGTTTATGGTACATGGCCGATTCAGTTGGCCAAGCCGTCAACGCCCAAATCGTTAAGTACTACTCATCGGCGACCGAAGTACCGTACTTCATCGCCGTGGGGGTCGTTTCGATTGCCTTTGGGATCATCCTGATGTTCTTCGTTAAACGGATCCACAACTTAATGGGTGGCGTTGATTAGGCAAAAACGACTAGTTGATTAGTTGCGCTCAGGCAACCAGTCTAGCAATTTTGCCACGTTAATATTCATTAATTTAAAGGGGACCGCTCTGGTGAGGGTGGTCCCTTTTTTGCGTGTAATTAGGGGGGAAAACGTGACGCACTAAACAAAGGTGGTGTGGAAACCAACCAACAGCTGGCGGTGTGTCGACCGGAGTACTCCTTGCGAATGATTAGAATGAAATAATAAAAATTAATTCTTGACGAGATTAAATGAGAATGTTTTAATATAATTATCAACTTGAAGGAGGTACACCACCATGAATCAATTAACCCACCTTACGAACAGCTATTTTTCCTTTGCTTATTTCGAATAGCGTCCGCACCGCTTAGGTCCGGACGACGACGTTCAGACCTAAGCAAGGGTTTTTGGTACTTCCTTGCTAGGGCAGTCTAGCAAGGAATGGTGGCGACATCTCTCACTTTCATTTCCTTTGGTGATTACCGGCTAGACTGAGCAACGTCTTAGTTTAGCCGGTTTTTTTATACCTTTGGAGGAATGAACATGGAATCTAATTTAACCGTCAAGGCATCCGCCATTCACCGGGCCCGCTTGGCCTGGTCGCTGTACATCAACTACTTCATTCACGGGTTCGGGCTAATTATCTTGGCCCAGAACATGAATAGCCTGGGGGCGGCTTGGAACAGCCCCTTGAAAATTGTCTCCTTTGTTATTTCAGGAGTTGGGATCGGGCGCCTCTTGTCCTACCTGATTACCGGGTTTTTAGCTGACTTATTTAGCCGTAAGGCCTTTGTCTTGCTGGGGATGAGCGCCTACTTAGCCTTTGCGATCGGAATCCTCTTCAGCCACAACATTTACGTCGCCTACTTCTTCGCGATCCTGGCCGGGATTGCCAACTCGGCCCTCGATGCCGGCACCTACACCACCTTCGTTGAACTAAACGGTGGTAACGGCGCGGCCACGATCTTAATCAAGGCTTTCATGTCGGCTGGCGAGTTCGTCTTGCCACTGCTCATCGCCCAACTAACGGCCAACGGGCTATGGTTTGGC
>SKEF01002998.1_pt1 | contig 12144 bp, 6 predicted proteins | sample 4826691 | NCBI WGS metagenome assembly SKEF01 (sample SAMN11008816, study PRJNA524170) | human gut metagenome | biome: Human fecal sample; material: Feces; isolation source: fecal sample from pouch patient p23, p27 | host: Homo sapiens | place: Israel: Tel-Aviv | collected 2016-08-24
ATTCGTTCTGTTTTCCGAAGAATACAAAAAATCCGAACCCTTCTCCTATCGGAAAAAAGTTCGGATTTTGTTGTTGTGGTGCACCTCCAGGGACTCGAACCCTGGGCCCACTGATTAAGAGAAACCAACGTGCAACAATCATCAATTTCTGGAATTACGCAAATTCGTCGTTTTTAGCGTTTTATCGTAAATTAACATTTTGCATCCGCTGCATTCTTTGCACCTGTTGTTCCCTCTTGCATCCGTTATCCAGCCGTTCCGGTGTGCAAAAAGTGTGCAAAAATGTGCAGAGCCAAAATCACCCCCTTAAAACAGGTATCGGATTTTTATGCAAAGACGTGAGAATGGGCTGGTTTGGCTCAAAAACGGCATCCACAATTTGACCTGTTTAGAGCGAGCATCAAATGTACATCAACAACTACGATTCATGGCAGGGATTTGGACAATCGAATAGACACTATCTTATATAGAAAGAGGTTTCCTTATGAACAAACTGCTTTCCTGCCGCTACAACATGGACACCAACCGGGTGGAAGCCCGGTTCGCCGATGGCACCACCGTTGCCATTGACTGCATCGTTATTGGGGACGAATACGGCAACACCCCGGCACAGCGGGCAGAACTGGACTGGCTACTGTATAACAAACCGCTGGAATACGCACAACTTGTGCTGGGAGGGAAGATAGAACGCTATCTCTCCCTCGGCTGCGAGCATGGCAGGCTGGAAGATTAAGCCTCTATAAAGAACACGATGCCCACTGGCCTATGGCTTTCATAAGCTGGTGGGCATCTTTGCTGCTGTGTGGTAAAAGGTATCGAAAGAAAGGAGCAAATTCGCTTTCTTGCTCATGATTTTCCGATTTTGGACACTTTTCATGTTTTCTCTTTTGTTTTCGGCATATATGTTGTATAATAAATGTAATTTTATTGTTCCCGGAGGTATGTTATGCACTCCAGCTTTCATAAGTCCCTTCTTCAAGAAGAAACCCGATACAAAGATGATGTTTACCGCTATTTGGACGAAGAAATCCAAGAAGCAAAAGAAAATGTTGCAGAAAAAAGTGCTGCAGTTCATCGGGGCGCATTCGAAGCTCAGGATGCTTTTGTTCCGCACCGGGAGCTCGGTGGTGCGTACAAAAATCTAAACAAAAAGAATCTTTTGGCTCGGAGTCTTTACCCTAAGCCGTATTTTGCACATCTTGAATTGAAATTGTCTGATAGCAAAGAAACGGAACATTATTTTCTTTCAGACGTTCCGTCATTGGAGCAAACTCTTATAGTAGGGCTGGATGAGTTTCTGGTTCCATTCAAAAAAGATGCCAAAATTCCCATGAGAGAACAGTTGTTTCAATGTTATCAGGCAAAAAATGGAAAGCGGCAGGTGTTTCGGCCACAGCCGAAAAAAGATGAGCAGCAAATAGTTATTGATCCTGTAAAAATATGCGATGATGAAATAAAAAGTAGAAAACTTGTAAGTGCGATTCAGCTGTTTCCGATAGCACCTGCTGAGTCACAGTTTCTGATCGATGCGGATGAACTTCTGGAGCAGAAATTGCAAGAGAACCGTTCTGACCCGAAATTGCAAAACATCATTGCAACGCTCCAACAGGAGCAGTTTGAAATTATCGCATCGGATTCGGCCGACAGTTTTGTCGTTCAGGGCTGTGCAGGCTCTGGCAAGTCACAGTGCTTGCTGCATCGCCTATTTTATTTGCGGGGAGAGCTTTCAGATGGCGGCTGGGAACACGTCCTTCTGATTACTCCAACGAAGTTGTTCCGGCTGTTTTCGTCAGATCTGATGCAACGGTATCAGATTTCAAATGTCGCTAATTGTTCGATTTCGGAGTTGTACCAAGCTTTGTTACTTCGGTATGACGCCCGTTTTCGCAATAGACAGTATCATTTTGAGCTTTCTGAAGAATATCTCCCGGACGAATATCTGCAAAAGGTCTATTCAGAAGAAACGATTAAAACAATCGAAGCAAAAATAAGTCAGTCCATTCAGGGCTACATCGCAACAGCCTGCCAAACACTTGACATTCCTGTTCCCGAAACTGTCACAGCAAAAACAGTTCAATCTCTTCTCGAAAAACTTGACGAGGAAATCTCTGTTGCGAACTCTAAAGATACCTCGTTGTTGCAGGATCCTGAGTATGCACAAAAGAGAGCGGACTATGAAACTCTTCAGAAACAAATGGACCGTCTGCAGAAGTCGTTGGATAGACAAAACTCTGAAGCTGAAAGCATGGATGCCAACGAGCACACGCTTCTGACCAATGTAGAAAAGACAGAACAGGCTCAGCATGAACTGACTGAATGGAAAAAGCAGCGTGAAGAGAAAGTCCGGAACGCCAAAGAAGATCTGCAAGCACTGCGTGAGTGGATTGAATCCGGTCAATTTGACCCGGATGTTCCGTTTCTTTATGCGCAGCAACTGTATTTTATCGAGAGCATTACCTCTGGTGAAGCCTACCGTGCCGATGAGGAATATCTCGCGTTTTTGCAGAAAAACGTTGATGACGCCACACAGGAGCTTGTAAAATTCACCGGTGATAAAACCACGGAGCAGACTCTTGCACGGTATCAGAAACGCCGGGAAACAATTGCAACCCGAAAAGCAAAAATCATAGACGACATCCATGATCTGAGCGGAAAAATCGACATTGCAGCCGAACGGCTGCGTCAGAGGGCACAGGAACTTGAGGGCGAGCATTCCCGTCAGAGCTTTATTAAATCTGAAATGGAGCGTTCTAAATATGTGCTTGGCCGCTTGGAAAGCACGGTTTTTGAGCAGGAGATTTGGAATGCATTGCTTCCCTTGAAAGAGCAATATCATGTGCATACGCTCGATGTAGAAAAGCTGGATGAGAAGCATCAGAGAGAAACCCGTATTCTTTATAAATCTGACCTGCTATTCTACTTAAAAATCTACACGACACTTCATGTGGAGGCAAAACTGCCTGAATACAATCTGTTCTGCATCGATGAAGGTCAGGATCTTCATAAAGCTGATTATGATTTCTTGCATCAGCTATATCCAAAAGCCCGGTTTAATATCTTTGGCGATACACAGCAGGTGCTGCATACAGCATGTGGAGTAAAGAATTGGCCGAATGATACCGGTATCAAGAAAATTTATCATCTTGACTGCAATTACCGAAATCCGGCAGCTATTGCAGATTTCTGCAATACGGAGTTCAAATCCAAAATGAAATATCTTGGCAAACCACGGTCGAAGCGTTATCCAACGTTGATTTCTGAACCATCGCAGCTTCCGCAGGTATTCCAAAATAAGAAGACTGTTTTTATCGTTCGAGATTATGAGGCCTTCCGAAAATTCTGCAATCTGTCCGGAAAGTCCGAGACTTGCTTTGAATATCTGGATACAACTGCTGAAAAAGCAACGGGAGAAAAGCCAGCCTGCTACTCCGTATTTGCAGCAAAGGGGTTGGAATTTTCGACTGTTTGTGTATATCCTGAGAGGATGACAACGAACCAGAAGGTCGTTTCCTGTACGCGTGCAACGGAGGTTCTGTACTACTATGCCGTATGATTTCAGCACATTAAATCTCCGTTCTCCCCGCCTGAAAATCTCTCAGATTCTTCACTCGGAGCTTGAACACATTCGGCAACAGCTTCGAGCAAAACAGCTGCCATCTCCGGAAGAAATTGATCAGGTGTCGCATGACCTAAATCTGTATATGCAGGCAATCGAAAGCGAGAAACGAATCTGTGCCTACTATTCGCAGGCAGATGAGCCGACGGAATACATTACTTTTGCATTTCCTGAATGTAGTGACCGGCTCTTTGGTTGTGCAGTCAACAACGCATCCCATGCCTGTTATACTATTTCTGGTGTTTGGAACACAGAGAATGCGGTATCTTATAAAAAACTTTTGGACTTCCTCTGTGAAAATGCAGAAATTGCAGAATTAAAAATTCTGACGGTTTCATCCGATGAGCAGATGCAGTGGGAAAAACTTTGCCCGAAAAATGAAAAATTAAGTTTTTACGTTTTGGAGAACGCAGATGGAAATTCATGAACCATTTTCAGATTTGGAAAAGCAGATTTCGAATATACTTGATCAACTTGACAAGCAAGAGCCGCTATCAACAGCAGCCTGTAAGCAAGTTGTAGCTGGTCTTGAAAAAATAAAAGAATATCAAATCAATCCATCCCCAAAATCGAAAAAGGAGAAGATACCTACTATGGATGTAAAAATCGATGATCTCATCCGCGGTTTTCACGAAACAGCGGATGACTCGAAACAACAGCTTCAAAGCATCCTTGCTTTGATCTCAGAGGGAAGAGTGCCCGATGCTCCTGCAATGAGCCAGATTAACACAACGGTGGATAAGCTCCGGGAGCAGTACACGGATGTCTGCCAGGCTGCGGCGCACAGCATCCCGGCAGAGGAAATGCCGCAGGAAGGCAGCCCGGCTGATGCCTATGTGGAGGCTGTAAAGAACAGCAAATTCCTCGAATACCGCAAGCAGCTGGATGAAATGCGCAAAACGTTGGAGAAATTTGTGTCAGTGCAGTCTCTTGCCGAAATGTATGCGACCGCTCTAGCGCCCTATCAGAAAGAAGCGCAGGAACTGATGCAGAGCATCAACGCCCTTTCCCCTGTTCAGAAGGAAGATGTTGCGGCCTTTGAGGAAAAGACCGCTGGGCCTGCCGCATTCCTGAAAGCGCTGGCGTGTTCGGACTATGATACGGATGAAGGCTGGGAGTTGTTGGATGCCGTTCCGGCCTATTATTCCAGAAAAGTTTATACCGGACTTTCCAGAAATCAATATTTCCTGCCCGAGTCGACAAAAGCCATCCCTGCGCCGAAAGATCCTGCCCCGGTAGCCGTTCCGGTTGCAAACGCTGTCGAAACCGAGGAAGCGATAAAAGCCGCAGCTTCTGATATGTCCACCCCTGAAGCAGTTGCAGAGGCTGCTGCCCCAAAGGCGGAGGTGATTTCTCCAGAAAAAGACGCAGATGATTCTGAGGCAGAACGGTGGCACAAGCTAGGGATTGACAATCCCGCTGAACTGCTTTGTGCAGTTGACAATTTTCCGCTTGTGCCAGAAACAAGCGCAAAGGCTACGTCGGATTTTTCAACGAAAAAGTTTGAAAACGAAATTACTCGAAATCGGCAAACACAGGCCAATAAAGATACTTTGGTTACAGTATGTGATGTTGGCTGTGTCGATTCTGTCGTTCTTACAAAAGCATTTCCGGATAAACAAACAGATTTTCCTGGTATTTGTTCTTCGCTACAGAAGCTTGGATATTTGCAACAATATATCATTCCTGACTATCCTGCATTTTATACATTGTCCGAACGTGGTGAGAAAATTTTTACTACTCAAAAATCCGCCGAATTTTTAGGTGAAAAAAAGAGCGATAGGAATTCTCTGCCCTGGACACCGAACGATACTTTCGGAGCGCTTACGCGCATTTTGCTACTGCATTCGTTTTCGCTTGCTGCAAAAATAAATCCGAGCCTTAGAATACTCATGGCAAAACCTTCGTTATTTAATCACTTTTTCTGTAATTTTGCTAGATATTATAGTTCTGATACATCATATACGTTTATCGGTATTACAAGCAATTCAGTAGTAGACTTTGAGGAACTGTCTCATTTCTTCTTTGATGGAGATATCACAGATATATTTGCCGATGATACCGCTGTAATTATTATTGGTCTTAATTTAACAATTGCTCATAGTACGGCTCTATACTTTGATTCTAAACTTCATGAGGAATTGCAAAAAACTGCTTTGTACTACTACGACTACGAAACCAAGACCTGCTACCGCTATGCGGACGATTCTGTTGTAGAACTTTCAGAACTAGCAGAAAGTACGCAGAATCATACGGAAGATCCTTCCACAAAACAAACCGATGTGAAAACGCAGGAGAAAAGCATTCCGAACACTGTGGAACCAAAGGCTGCACAAACGGAAAGCCCCGTTTGTGAGCCCATTGCAGAAAGAACGCAGGAGAGAGGATCTTCGGAGGCCTTGATGGATGAACTTCTGAAAGATATGACGGCTCCGAAAAAAGAGATTCTGGAAGCCCCGAAAGAAAAAGTGGAGGATTCGTTTGAAGATTCTGCCGAGGCAGATGTTCAGCCAGAAGAACCGATCAAAAAAGTGCAAAACGACCCTCAGCAGGAAGAACACATGAATAACCTGCGTGAAATGCTTGCGAAGGAACAGATCTACTGCGCAACAGCATATTTCAACGCACTTTCTATAAAGTTCCCCCTGTATAAACCGGCGTATGAGCAGCTTGCGTATGCCGTGAATGATCCGGCGAATTACTGCAGTTATAATTCCGAGAAGATATATAGTGTTTATTTTAATGACAGCACTGTTCCTGACGAGCACTTTGCCGTAGCCGCAGCAATTCGCAATGTATTCTACGATTACCGTGGATACGATTATGCGCTTCCAAGCCTCCACACCGCCCTTGAAGGAAACTCTGTATTGAATGAAAACACGGCATTGAAAAATGTCCTTTATATCCTAAAGGAGTTCAAACTCAAGCATCATCGTGGCGTGGATTGCTTTGCGGATTATCACCAGAAAACCCAGTATGAGTACGAGGCTAAGTTGAGATTCATTCGGCAGGAGGCGGCATCTTATTACAACAACTATATTTTAGGTGAAGTTAAAGAGAAGGCAACGATGCGCCGCTTTATAGAGGCCAAAAAGCTTGCGTTCCGCGCTGACGGATTTTTGGGCGAAAGCTTAAAGATTATTATGGATGGAGACAGCAGTCTGAACGAATATATTCTGGATGGGCTGAAGGAATCTTACATCCAGGAAGGGGATACTATCTGCCGCGAAAATGTGGATGAGTCCAAAATTGATTCCGTGGTTGATGGGTTCTGGGAGCAGGCTGAGCACTATGTGGGGCAGAAAAAGAGAACCACCGATCTGGTTGGATCTCTGCGTACAAATCTGACAAAACAGATTCGAAAAGTTGTTGATATTCTTGCCGAATATGTCAACCTGACGAGCAGCTTTGTGCCAGAAGAATCGGATGAGGCCGCTATTGCCTATCATCGGATCCGAAACGGACTGCTACAGGGGATGAACGATGCTCTGCAGGAGTGCGCAATTGATCCCGATGTGGTAGGTAGTGTAGTTTTGCGTCTGACACTGTCGGAAATGATCTCGAGATTGGAAGGTTCGTACATTGTCGGAAGCAATCGTTTCTTTTATCAGGATTTCCTGCGCAGCAATTGGATCTTGCTGGACGAAAGCACTTGGCTGCCGAATCTTGAAGAGATCCCCATTGTCGAGAACTTCTCCATTTTGGATCGCATTGTGGAGCACAGCCGGGAAACGCTACCCGATTTTGAGACACGGCTACAGAACATTTTGAACGGCGAGGACGACTACGGTTCCGGTCGAATGATCCTGCAGTTGTTAGAAAATACGCATCCCGAACTTGATCTGACACAGTTTGACTTGGAAGGCTCGATGGAGTATGCCGAACGTCAAATTACGATCCAGCGGAAAAATTTCCTCGGAGAACTCGCGCTGGCACAGAGCGAGGGTCAAATCACCGATGATGACCGGAAGGAAGCCTACGCCGCAGTCACGTCTGACTGGTATCACCGTGCAGAAAGCGATAACAACTATGGCTTCTTCCGGCGCATTATGGAAGCCATCCGTACCAGCATCGAGAAAGAAGCAGCATCCCGTGCCAGTGATCTGAACCAGAATCTGGATGCGTATCTGAAAGAAAATCCCGATTGGGAGAGTTCCGAGAATATCCGTGCGGCAGTGCAGCGGTTCCGGCAGGATATCGTGGCTCAGAATTATGCTGCCGCAGAGGATCAGCTTAATCGTCTGAAATCCAACGACCTGTCTGCCTATACAGATTCCGGCATCGATGAGCTTGAACGGTTTTTGGCCGAGTACAATATGCACCTGTCACGTCTCACCAACAAGGAAAAGACGCTGCAGTATCAGCTGGCACCGTATTATAAAACCCACAACAAGGAAGGACGCGGTGCCACAAGGCTGCTGGAGTTCTGGCCCAAAGGCCGACCGGTGAATCTCAACAGCATCCAACAATCGATGGAAAGCCTCGGTTTCCATGTAGACCATGTCGATACCATCGGCAACGGCAGTACGTTGCGGAGTACGACCGATATGTTCACAGTCTATCTCAAGCACACGATCAACGAGGTGCCGGTCAACTACACCCATCCGATCTACGTTTTCGGTTCTCAGGCCGAGACCCATGGGTTTCAGGTCGTGTGCTTGTTTGGCAAATTTGATGCCAGCACCCTGATGGAAAAAATCGACTCCATCGGCAGCACGAACAACACGCTGATTTTACTGGACTATTCTCTCACCCTGCAGGAGCGGCGCAAGCTGGCGCGCCTGAGCAAAAAGAAGGGTCTCAACGGCAAGACGGTGGCTGTCATCGACCGTGTTGTGATCTCCTATCTGGCGCAGCATTATTCCGAGACCTCCGTCAACCGAATGCTGATGTCCCTTATTATCCCGTTTGCCGCCTGTCAGCCTTACGTCCCGGATTCCTCCAAGCCCATGCCGCAGGAGATCTTCATTGGACGCCACAACGAACTGGAAAAAATCAAGTCGCCCAATGGCCCCAACATTGTTTACGGCGGTCGTCAGCTGGGCAAATCGGCTCTGCTGAAGAAGGCCCAGAAGGATATCGATCACGATCGCAACGGAAATCGCGCCGTACTGGTCGATATCAAGGATCTGGACTATCAGGCGGCAGCCAGAAAGATCTCGGAATTCTTGAGCGACGAGGGGATCCTGACAGAGGCTGATATCACGGAAAACTGGAGTGAACTGTCCCGAAGCATCCGCAACCGGCTGCGCAGTCAGGAAAATCGGATCCCGTACCTTCTGCTCCTGTTGGATGAAGCAGATGCCTTTCTGGAAAGCTGCGAGGCTGTTAACTACAAGCCCTTTGATGCGCTCAAAGAGATTCAGAGCATGGAGGCAGATCGATTCAAGTTTGTCGTAGCCGGTCTGCGTAATGTTGTGCGTTTCAATCGAAAGGCGTTGGACAACAACAGCGTGCTGCCACATATGAGTTCGCTAACAGTCAAGCCATTTAACAGCGTAGAAGCCACAGAACTTCTGGAGATGCCGCTGCGGTACCTGGGATTCCGTTTTGAGCAAAATGATGAAACGCAGCGGCTCATTGCTACGATTCTCAACACCACGAACTATTTCCCTGGTATGCTGCAGTTGTACGGTGCCAAATTGATCGAAGCCATGCAATATGATTATGCAGGCTACGACGAAAGCGAAACACCGCCATACCGTGTGAGCCGTGATCATATCAAAAAGACTCTGGCAGACGATACGCTGCGGGATCAAATCCGCGATAAATTCGATATCACACTGCATGTGGGACAGGATAATTACTACTATATCATCGCACTGTTGGGTGCATACCGCTATTACTGTTATAAGAACCGCAGCTTCTCTGCACAGGATATCCATGATGATGCCTGTGACTGTGGTATCTCCAAGCTGGAATCCCTTTCAGTCGATTCTATCCACGCCCTGATGGAAGAAATGCGTGAGTTGAATGTATTGCAGGTGGTAACGGCCGACCACTACCGTTTCACCCGTGAAAACTTCCGGGTGATGATGGGAAGCGAAGATAAGGTGATCGATGAGATCGATAAGGTGAGCAAGGAATGAATGATATCTGGTGGACGCAAATCGCCTCGGCACGTCGTTTTTTGGAACAGATCACGGAAGAACTTCTGCTGTACAAGAGCGTGCTGCTCTCCGTTCCGGAGTGGTTGCCGTGGAGCGATGCTATGTGCACAGAATTGGAGAAAAATCTGATCGCCAGTGGTTCGGGACGCAGCCTGGAGTTTATCGACTGCCCGGAAGATGATATTGGCCGCTTTTTACTGGAAAATTACTGCAAAAAGGAAAAGCGTGTCCAATATCGTCCTGTTGAGCGTTATGCGCATTTTCTTGCCCGTAGCAGTGACATTAAGATGAACTATCTGTACATTTGGGTGCGGGGCGTCACCCAGAAGCGTCTCCGAAGTTGGAAAGAATTCATTGCAGAGTATTATTCGGCGGTCCCTCACGGAATGCCTTGTGCCAGTTTCATTCTGGAGACCTCTACAGCAATAGGCATCGCTGATACGCGCTGCCTTGTTCCACTCAGCTTTGAGCAGAGCATCACCCCTTATGACAGCTTCACTTTCTGCGCACTGGCCGGAGCCGAGACCAGCATGCCTGAGGCGCTTCGCCCCTATCTGACCGAGGTTGTTTCAACACTGTGCCGGAAGGATATTGAACTATGCGCTGCCTGTCTGACGGATTGGAAGGATTTCTTTCAGGATCCAATCGGGCGGTATTGTGTTTTGCGCAACTCTGGCCTACGCTCGAACGGAAAGCCTTTTGAGAGTGAGGCAGATGAGGTTCATCTGGCGCACAGTCTATGGGAAGCGCAGTTAAAGCAGCTGTTTCCCATCATTGAACGTTATCGTTCTGATTTTATCCGACTGCATTTCCATGAAATTGAAGCGCTGCTTCCTGTTTCAAATCGTCTTGGCGAGGATCTCTCGATGCCGCAGGATGTTGAACTTGGTATTTTGTATTATTGGGCTTTGCATGACCAACTCAAGACCAGTAACGATGAATACCACACCCTTGATTTTTTCCGTAAGATGCGAAACTATCTGGCACATTTGAATCCTCTAAAAAGCGAAGATGTTTATCAAATTCTAAGCTACATAAAAACAGCAGGCTAACCAACGCAAGGTTTCTGCATAAAACCGCAATAGAGGCCGGAATTGAGGCGGTTCATTTTAAAAATCAATCTGACCAACTGCCTCGTAAATAAGTACTTGTCAAGAGGGCTGGCACCGTCCAGCCCTCTCTCTTTTTACCAAAGTTCCTCTTGCGTTTTCTCGCAAGCTGACGAAAGTGGCGTGTTTTCGGAATTTTTTGTTGACACAGCTCGATTTTTGTGGTAACCTATCCCAACAATTTAATATAACATATTTACTTAGAGTTCCAGCTCGGCTCCCAACGGAGCCGGAGCAAGTTTTTGGCTTTCTTATCGCTACATAACAAACCCGAACCAAGGCCATCCCGGAAGGGATGGTCAGGTTCAGGTTGTTGTGTGGCGATTTTTTATTGCCAGATCCAGCACCGCACCTTGAAAACCGAAAGACCGTCTGCATGGGATACCCGGCCATGACCCTGAGAAGGAGAGCCGGAAAACGCCGCCGGAAGGGGGCAGGAAAGCCATGCAGGGAGAACGGCGCACCCAATATCAACTGGTCAAAATGGCCAGTTGATGTGATGAATGACACAAAGCGTCATTCACCAAAAGAACATTCTGCGTTATCCACGCTCGCTTTTATCCCGTATTTTGGTGCTTCCCATTCTGGAAAGTACCAAAATACCGTAACGCCTAATTGCTCACGCCCAAATCCTCAAAATGGGAATTTGGGCGATTATCTGAAATCAGGTTACGCTTTCCGTAACTTGATTTGTAGTCCCTGCCGAATCAGGTTCCCAAGATGACAACTTGATTGCATCCGTGGCAGAGCCACCGGAGTTCTCATTTTGATAACTTCGGTTTTATCTGTTACACGTCACGCCCACTCCGTAAAAATCAGGTGGTCAAAATGACCACTTGATTCTACCCGTAACGACTCAAGGTCGTTGAAAATCAGGTTGCCAAAATGACAACCTGATTCTACCCGTAACGGAATCAGTTGGTCATTTTGGCCAACTGAAAAAGCCGGACGAGCTGCGGGCAGGGATTCGCCAATCTTTGCCTGTCAGCTTGCCCGGAGCAAGAGTGCAGAGGTGCGGGTCGCCAGTGGCGACCTCAAAAGGCCGCAGGTATTTTGAAGCACCGACCGAGCCGACAGGCGAGACCGCAGCCCTTTGAAGGGAGTCAAGGGGGAACGCCTTGCCCAGTGATATGATGCTGTGCGTCATATCCTACTGGGTATTATCTGGCGCAAAACGGCGGCAGATCCAGCAGCTTCGCTGCTGCGTTCTCCCCACCAAGCTGTTGAAATGGAGGAATGTCTATCTGAAATTAACACGACACAACGGACGAGCCGGAACCCACGGCACTTATATCAACCAGCTCTGGGC
>SKEF01003004.1_pt1 | contig 12129 bp, 10 predicted proteins | sample 4826691 | NCBI WGS metagenome assembly SKEF01 (sample SAMN11008816, study PRJNA524170) | human gut metagenome | biome: Human fecal sample; material: Feces; isolation source: fecal sample from pouch patient p23, p27 | host: Homo sapiens | place: Israel: Tel-Aviv | collected 2016-08-24
CGCTCTGCGCCCGCTGTATGCACTGGAAAAACAGGGACTGGAGCTTTCCGTGATTCCGGCGGATGTATCTGGAAGGATCGATTACGATCAGATGGAAGCGGCAGTGCGGAAAAACACGAAAGCGTTTGTCGTCACGCATGCCTCCAACCTGACCGGAAATATCACGGATCTTGCGCGGGTGTGCGAAATTGCGGAACGCCATTCCCTGCGTCTGATCGTCGATGCGGCGCAGACAGCGGGGATTCTGCCGATTGATGTACAGAAAAGCGGGATCGACGTGCTCTGTTTTTCCGGCCACAAGGGACTATTAGGGCCGCAGGGAACCGGCGGAATCTACGTTCGTCCCGAACTTTCGATCCGGCCGCTCAAAATGGGCGGAAGCGGAATCCGAAGCTATGAAAAAGAACAGCCTGCGGCGATGCCGGAGCACCTGGAAGCTGGAACTTTAAATGTCCACGGAATTGCGGGACTTCTGGGAGCGCTGGAATATCTGGAGAAGACGGGGATTGAAATGATTTACAAAAGAGAGAGGGAGCTGATGCACCTCTTTCTGGAGGAAATTCAGGGAATCCCGGGACTTACTTTATATGGAACAGACGATCTGCAGCAGCGGGTACCAACGGCGGCATTAAACATCGGCTCCTGTGATTCGGGATATGTCAGCGACTGGCTGTATGAGAACTATGGTATTGCAGTCCGAAGCGGGGCACACTGCGCGCCGCTGATGCACGAAGCACTCGGGACACGGGAGCAGGGAGCCGTGAGGTTCAGCTTTTCCCATGTACTGACGGAAGAAGAAGTCCGGATTGCCGCGCAGGCTCTGCGGGAGTTTGCCGAAGAAGAAATGCAGCAGTGAGAGAGGCGGCAGCCGGCATCCGGGATACAAAAGAAGCTGGAAAAAGGAAGAAACGATATGAGACAGCGAAAAGAAACCTGGATTCTGACGTTTGCGGGGACAACGCAGGCGATGCAGATGGAGCAGTATGCGAGAGCGCACGGCCTGCCGGGAAGGATGATCCCCGTTCCGCGGGAAATTACGGCGGGCTGCGGCCTTTCCTGGAAAGCAGCGCCGGAAGAGGGAAAAGAAATCCTTGCGGCACTTCAGACGGCGGGACTTGCCTATGAGGCGGAGTACCGTGTGCTGTTGTAGAGGTGTGAGGTGGAGATGGAAGAAAAAGAAGAAACATTACGACAGAAGCTGCGGTACGACATGCGGCTGCGCGTCAGCCGGACGGATCATGCCTTCGGTCCCGGTGTGGCGGAGCTGATGGAGCATGTGGAGGCAACCGGCTCCCTTTCGAAGGGCTGCAAATGCATGCAGATGGCGTACTCGAAGGGATGGAAAATCTTAAAGCGCGCCGAGGAGGATCTCGGCATCCCGCTGGTACAGGGCAACCGGGGCGGCAGCAACGGCGGCCAGACGGTACTGACCCCGGAGGGAAAAGAATTCCTGAAGCGGTACCGGAAGTTTGAACAAGAAGTCCGCGCAGGCGCCGATGCGTCGTTTCAGAAGTGGTTTGGAACAGAAGAAAAATAACATTTTTTACGGGGACACGTTGACAAAACGGGTCCTTTCCTGTATTTTTATTAATGGAAAAAGCGTTATTCTCGCACGAGAATAACGAGGCAGACCGCGGAAGACGGAAGAAAACGGCGGCTGCTGAAACGAAAGAAGGAAGACAGCGAAGATGAAAAAGAAAGATCTGATCGTGGTACGGGGAGCAGGAGATCTTGCAACCGGTACGATCCATCGTCTGAAAAAAGCGGGCTTTCGTCTGCTGGTTCTGGAAGCAGAGCACCCGGCGGCGATCCGGCGGCAGGTGGCTTTGAGCGAAGCGGTATATGCCGGCAGTGCCAGGGTAGAGGACGTGGAAGCCGTGCGCATGGACGTGGATCTCGCAGAGAAAAAGAACCGGAAAGAACTTCTGGAACAGGAAATGGAACGGATCTGGAAGAAAGATGGTGTTCCGGTGCTCGTGGATCCGGCGGGACTAAGCATTGCAGCACTTCGCCCGGCCGTCGTGGTCGATGCGATTCTGGCGAAGAAAAATCTCGGGACGACAAAAGAGATGGCGCCGCTTGTGATTGCCCTCGGACCGGGCTTTACGGCAGGAGAAGATGTGGATGTTGTAATTGAGACGAAGCGCGGTCATAATCTTGGACGCGTGATCCGAAGCGGAAGCGCGGTTCCGAACACTGGCATTCCGGGCATCATCGGCGGGTACGGAAAAGAGCGTGTGATGCATGCACAGGCGGAAGGTATTCTGCGGAATGTGGCTTCGATCGGAGACATTGTGGAAGCCAGGGCTGTGATTGCAGAGATTGAGACAGAAAACGGGACGGTACCTGTGGAAGCATCTCTCTCCGGTCTGCTGCGCGGGCTGATCCGCGACGGCTATCCGGTGACGAAGGGATTTAAGATTGCGGACATCGATCCGCGGAAAGAAGAACTGCAGAACTGCTTCACGATTTCCGATAAGGCGCGGTGCATCGCCGGAAGCGTGCTGGAAGTGATCTGCGGGGAACTGGAATAGATTCAAATAGAAAAAGTGAGGCGTTTCAGATGAAACTGATGAAAACAGAAGACGCGGTAGGCCAGGTGCTCTGCCACGATATTACACAGATTATCAAAGGTGTGACAAAAGATGCGGTATTCCGCAAAGGCCACATCATTACAGAAGAAGATATTCCGGTGCTGTTAAGTGTCGGAAAGGACAACATTTACATCTGGGAAAAGGACGATACAATGCTGCATGAAAATGAGGCGGCACAGATTCTTTACGATATATGTAAAAACGATCACATGCATCCGTCCGATGTCAAAGAAGGAAAAATTGAACTGATCGCGGACTGCGACGGTCTTTTGAAAGTGGACCGCGAGAAGCTGAAAAAAGTAAACAGCCTCGGCGAGATGATGATTGCGACGCGCCACGGTGATACATACGTGAAAAAAGGCAACAAACTGGCGGGAACAAGAATTATTCCGCTCGTCATCAAAAAAGAGAAGATGGAGACGGCACAGGCAGTCTGTTCCGACGGGCCGATCCTGACCTTAAAGCCGTTCCACAAGAAAAAATTTGCGGTTCTGACAACGGGAAATGAAGTGTATTACCATCGGATCGAGGACACCTTCACACCGGTTATCCAGGAAAAGCTGGCAGAATTCGGTGCGGAGATGATCTTTCATGAGGTTTACGATGATGATGCATCGAAGATCACAGACGGATGCCGCCGCGCGATGGAAGCGGGTGCCGATCTTGTCTTCTGCACCGGAGGAATGAGTGTGGATCCGGACGACAAGACGCCGCTGGCGATCAAAAATACCGGAGCACGCATCGTTTCCTACGGCGCGCCGGTGCTGCCGGGAGCCATGTTCCTTCTGGCGTATGCCGAAAACGGAACACCGATCGTCGGCCTGCCGGGATGCGTCATGTATTCGAAACGGACGATTTTCGATCTTGTCCTGCCGCGCCTCATTGCAGATGATGAGGTGACAGCGGAGGAGCTGGCCGGTCTTGGCGAGGGCGGTCTCTGCCTGAACTGCAAGGTCTGCACCTTCCCGAACTGCGGTTTTGGAAAAGGCAGATAAACGATGAAGGATCAGTATGGCAGAACGATAGATTACCTGCGGATTTCCATCACGGACGCGTGCAATTTGAGATGCCGGTACTGTATGCCGGAGAGTGCGGCGGGCTGTGCACTGGAGCAGGCGGAACAGAATCCGCTGCTTACCGTCGAAGAGATGCTGAAGATTGTGCACGCCGCGGCTGGGCTGGGCATCACGCATTACCGGATTACCGGAGGGGAACCGCTGGTAAGAAAAGAGTGCGTGGAGCTGGTGCAGAAAATAAAAGCAGTGCCGGGCACCGCATCCGTTGGGATCACGACGAATGGCGTACGCCTGGCATCGTGTGCGAGGGATCTGAAGGCGGCCGGCTGTGACAGTGTGAATGTGAGCCTGGATACAGTGGATGCGGCAGAGTTTGCGGCGCTTACCGGACGCGATGCGCTGGAGCAGGTAAAGCAGGGCATCTGCGCGGCCAAAGAGGCGGGTCTTTTAGTGAAGCTGAATGCGGTGCATCGAAAAGAACTGCATGCGCAGGAACTGATTGAATTTGCAGAGCAGGAAAAAGTCCCGGTGCGGTTCATCGAGGTGATGCCGGTGGGCGCCGGAAAATCGTACGTGGGTCCGTCGAATGAGGCGCTGAAAACAGAGCTGGAACAGTGGTATGGGGCATGTACGCCGGACCAGGAAAAAGAAGGAAACGGTCCTGCGGCTTATGTGCGGTACGAAAAGCTGTCGATGCCCGTCGGCTTTATCAGCGCGATCCACGGAAAGTTCTGCGGAAGCTGCAACCGCGTACGGCTGACAAGCCGCGGCTTTTTAAAGCTCTGTCTCTGCTATGAGAACGGTGTGGATCTGCGGGAGGTTCTGCAGAACGGAACGGCGGCGGATCTGCGGGATGTGATGGCACAGGCAATCTTAAAAAAGCCGATGGAACACTGCTTTGAGCGGCCGAAGGATATGACAGAGCACCACCTGATGTCCGGCATCGGCGGATGAAAGGACGGCGGTTCGAAAAGAAGAGGAAACAAAAGAAATGGGAAAAATCATAGGAATCTGTATCAGTGAAAAACGGGGAACGGCAAAGCACGAGGTGGAAACGGCGAAGCTGGTGGAAGACTGGGGCATCGAGGGCGATGCACACGCCGGGCACTGGCACCGCCAGGTGAGCCTTTTGTCGTATGAAAAAATAGAAGCTTTCCGTGCAAAGGGGGCGGATATTCCGCTCGGCGCCTTCGGGGAAAACCTGATCGTGGAAGGATATGATTTCCGGAATCTGCCGGTCGGCACGCGGTTTTCCTGCGGGGATGCGCTGCTTGAGATGACGCAGATCGGAAAGGAGTGCCACAGCCACTGCGAGATTTTCAAACGCATGGGTGAATGCATCATGCCGCGGGAGGGCGTTTTCGCGGTGGTGCTGCGCGGCGGCACGATTCAAAAGGGTGACACCATCGAACTGGTGACGGAAAAGTAGACCAGAGATCAGACACAAGGAGAGGAAACATGGACGAACTTTACCGGAAACTGCTTGCACAGCTGGAAGAGGGACAGGACACGGTTCTTGCCTTTATCACCGAAGGGGACGGCTCCATTCCGCGCACGACGGGCGCCTATATGCTGGTCGGCCGGGAAGGACGGGTTTTCGGAACTATTGGCGGCGGAAACCTGGAATATCAGGCGGTTCTGCATGCGCAGGAGCTGGTGCAGGAGAAGAAAAGTGAATACAGAGAATACGATCTCGGAACCGGAGAGGGGAAGGGGCTTGGCATGGTCTGCGGCGGCAGAGTGAAGGTGTGCTTCTATTTTATGAATGGAGCGCACGGCGAAGCAGAAAGTCTGGCGCAGGCGCTTGCGGCGCAGGAGCAGTACTGCAGTTACTGGATTTTTTTTGCGCTGGACGGAACCGGCATCCGCGTGCTGGAAAAAGAAGCGTGGGAAATGCTTCCGGCGGCAGAGGAAAAAGCGGGCCACTGCCGGATTCTGGAGCTGGACGGGAAAGCGTATTACGCCGAGGAATTCTGCTACGACGGAAAGGTTTATCTGTTCGGCGGCGGCCATCTGGCCCAGGAACTCGTGCCGGTGCTGCATCATCTGGATTTCTGCTGTATCGTACTCGATGACCGGGAGGAATATGTGGACAAAGCATTGTTCCCGGACGCCGGGCAGACCATGCTGGTGGATTTTACGAAACTGGACGAGATTCTTTCGATCCGGAAAAATGATTATCTCGTGATTGTGACACGCGGCCACCGGTGCGATGCGGATGCCGAGGCGTTTGCGCTTCGCACCGGCGCATCGTACATCGGTGTGGTGGGAAGCCGCAGAAAGACAAAGTATGTGCGCGAAAAACTGGAAGCGCAGGGTTTTACCGGAGAACAGCTCGACAGTGTCTATGCCCCGATCGGAATCGAGATCGGAAGCGAGACGCCGGCGGAGATTGCAATCAGCATTGCCGCACAGCTCATTCAGATCCGGTCAGCAAAAACCGGAAAACGAAAAGGTGCACATCCGGCGCTTCATACGTAAATATACAAAATGAGGAGTCAATTATCATGAAAAAGAAAACAGTATCCATTCTTCTGACAGCAGCTATGGCACTTTCTCTTGCCGCATGCGGATTTTCCAATTCCACAGATTCTTCAAGTAAGAGCAGCTCCAAGGCAGAGAGCACATCTGCATCCAGCGCTTCTTCGGAAGCAGAGAGCGCATCCAGCGCCAAGAGCACAGCAGACGGCGAAGTATTTGACGATACCACTGTCACCGTATTTGCCGCAAAGAGCCTGAACTCCGTAATGGAGACTCTGATCAGCGAGTACAATAAGACCCAGCCGAATGTCAAACTGGTTGGAAGCTATGACAGCTCAGGAACCCTGATGACACAAATCGAAGAGGGTGCATCCTGCGACGTATTCTTCTCCGCAGCAGCAAAACAGATGGATCAGCTTGAGAAAGAGAATCTTCTGGTTGAGGGAACCCGCCACAATATCGTAAACAATCAGGTCTGCGTTGTAACCTATGAGGGAAGCAATACAGAAGTTACGGGCCTGGAGGATCTGAACAAGGCATCCAGCATCGCACTGGCAGACGGCTCCGTTCCGGTTGGAAAATATACAAGAGAAGCACTGGTCAATGCAGGCATTCTGGAGAAAGCAGACGACGTATCGGCCATCACAACCCAGCAGGTTTCCGAAGCGCTCGGCGGCGTGGAAATCAATGAATGCGCAAACGTAGGAGTTGTTACTTCCGCTGTTGCAGAGGGATCCAACGAGGTTGGTACCGTTTATTATTCCGATACCTACGGTCTGGAGGACCGTCTGAAGGTTCTGCAGGTCGTTCCGTACGATCTGACCGGAAATGTCATCTACCCGGCAGCACAGGTTGTCAACAAAGAGGCAGATGAGACCGAGCAGGCAGCAGCGAAAGACTTTGTAGAGTTTCTGACTTCTGATGAGGCAGCTGCCATCTTCCGGAATTATTACTTTGATACAGAGGTAGAATAAAAAGAAGATCCCACAAAAAACAGCAGGGATTTGAAATCACCGTCCGAAAAAGAAAGATTTCGTTTCTACGGACGGTGGTTTTGCATCAGAGAAAATCCGGGCAGGATGCGTGATGCAGGTATGCAGGGCTGCCGTGGATAGAAAGGAAATGTTATGCAGGAAATACTGGATTTTTTACAGTCACTGGACTGGAGCCCGCTTGTCATTTCGATCAAGACCGGTATTGTGGCGACGATTCTGTCCTTTTTCTTTGGTATTTTTGCCGCGCGTGCGGTGATGAAGCTGCGTCCCGGCGCGCGTGCCGTGATTGACGGCTTTCTGACACTTCCGATGATTCTGCCGCCGACCGTTGCAGGCTTTTTCCTGCTTCTGATTTTCAGCCTCCGCCGTCCGTTTGGCGCTGCACTGTATGAGAATTTCAGTATCAAGGCAGTACAGACATGGCTTGGCTGTATTCTGGCGGCAACGATTATCGCGTTTCCGCTGATGTACCGCAATACGAGAGCGGCATTTGAGCAGGTGGATACGAACCTGATCTATGCGGCGCGGACGCTTGGTATGTCGGAGTGGAAGATTTTCTGGAAAGTGGTCATCCCATCGGCAGGTCCCGGCGTGCTCTCCGGTACGGTACTGGCATTTGCAAGGGCGCTCGGTGAGTACGGTGCGACGTCGATGCTGGCCGGAAATATTCCGGGAAAGACGGGTACCGTTTCCCAGAAAATCGCAATGGTGATTCAGGACGGGGATTATAAAACGGCGGGTTTTTGGTCTGTTGTCGTACTGCTCGTCGGATTCCTCACGATGACAGCGATGAACCTTCTCGGCAACCGGAGAAAGAAAAATCAGAAACAGTGGTAGAGGATAAATCATGGCGCTTGAAGTAGATATTACGAAAAAACTGGACGGCTTTTTTATGCATATGCAGTTCCGGGCGGAGCAGGAGATTTTTGCAATTCTCGGCGCGTCGGGCTGTGGAAAAAGCATGACCTTAAAGTGCATCGCCGGAATCGAAAAGCCGGATGAAGGGCGGATTGTCCTTGACGGCAAGGTGCTGTTTGATTCGGGGAAAAAAATCAATCTGCCGCCGCAGAAGCGGAAAGTCGGTTATATGTTCCAGGATTACGCCCTGTTTCCGCATATGAATGTTGTGCAGAATATTGAGGCAGGCATGGGAAAACGGCCGGACCGGAGCCGGACGGAATCGTTGATCCGCCAGTTTCAGCTGGAAGGGCTGGAGAAAAAGATCCCGGGACAGCTTTCCGGCGGACAGAAACAGCGCGTCGCGATGGCACGGATGCTCGCAGCAGAGCCGGAGCTGATTCTGCTCGACGAGCCGTTTTCAGCGCTCGATACCTATCTGAAATGGCAGTTGGAGCAGGAGATGTACAAACATCTGAAGGAGGCCGGAAAAACGGTCATCTTCGTATCACACAACCGCGATGAGGTGTACCGCCTCTGCGATACGGTCAGCTGTATGAACCGGGGAAAGATGGAAGTCATGGAACCGCTGAAGGAATTTTTCCAGAATCCGAAGACGCGCACAGCGGCAATTTTGTCGGGCTGCAAGAACATTTCGGCGGCCGAGCGGGTGGATGCGCACACGCTGCGGGCCGTGGACTGGGGCGTAACGCTGCACGTAAAGGAGCGGGAAATTGCAGACGATATCCGCGCAGTCGGCATCCGGGCACATTTTCTGGCCACAGTAGAAAGGCCGGGTGAGGAAAATGTATTTCCGGTCAACGAATCCGAAATCTGGGAAGATCCGTTTGAATGGAACATTTCGTTCCGGAAGAATGCCGAATGCAGCTGGCTGCAGTGGAATATCGCAAAAACAGACTGGAGCCCGGAAATGGGGATTCCAAAGGAGCTGTATCTGAAGGAGGAAGATATTCTGCTGCTGACGGATTCCTGATGCTGGTGTGACAGATTTGGATAAAAAAAGATTGTTTTCGAAATCGTGATCGTGTTTCGAAAACAATCTTTTTTCATCGTTTACAGATTCATTACATGGTGATCCAGCCGAATGCATTTGCCACGGAACTGAACAGAATGATCAGTGCAAACGCCGGGCAGAGATACTGGATCATGACAAGAAAGATTTTCTTTCTGCGGAAGCGGCTCTCACCGTGGATGATTTCTTCCTCGATTTTTGCCACACCGATGACTCTCGAAACGAGAAGACAGGTGGCAATGGCAGCAATTGGCATCATTACGGAGTTTGTCAGGAAGTCGAAGAAATCCAGGAACTGCATGCCAAGAATGGTGACGGAGGAAAGCGGTCCGTAGCCAAGGCAGGAGAGCGTTCCGAGCGCAATCATGATAACGCCGATCAGAACGGTCGATTTTTTACGGCCCCAGCCGAGCTCATCCTCAAATGTGGAAACGGCGCTTTCTGTCAGTGCAATGGAGCTGGTCAGTGCGGCAAACAGCACCAGAAGGAAAAACAGAATACCGATCACAGTGCCAAAGCCCATATTGGCGAATACCTTCGGGATGGTGATAAACATCAGGGAAGGTCCTGCCTGCAGGGTATCCGGATTTCCGCCGGAGAAGGCAAAGACGGCAGGAATGATCATCAGGCCTGCCATGATCGCAATGGCAGTGTCAAAGATTTCGACGTTGCGTGTGGAATCCTCAATCGAGGTGTCTTTTTTCATGTAGGAGCCAAAGGTGATCAGAATACCCATCGCAATCGAGAGGGAGTAGAACATCTGTCCCATGGCGGCAACAACGGACATCCATGAAAAGTTTTTGAGGTTCGGAACAAGGAAATACTTCACGCCTGCCAGTGCGCCAGGTCTTGTTACGGAATAAACGGCAATGATAACGGAAAGGACGATCAGAATCGGCATCATCACCTTGGAAACGCGTTCAATGCCGTTTCGCACACCGGCGTAGATGATGGCGACCGTAATAAGGCAGAAAACGGCAAAACAGAGCTCTGTGGAAACTCCGTTTGAGATGAAGCCGGAAAAATAGCCGTCCTCTGCGAGCAGGGTACTGTTGCCCTTCACGTATTCGATCAGATATTTGATGACCCATCCTCCGATGACAGAGTAGTATGGAACGATCAGAATCGGGATAATGGCGTTGATCCAGCCCCCGGCGGAAAGCCATTTCGATTTGCCGAACGACTGGAAAGCGCCGACCGGGCTTTTTCGTGTCATGCGTCCGATGGCGGACTCGGCAACGATCATGGAGTAGCCGAAGGTGAGCGCCAGCAGGATATAAATGAGGAGGAAAATTCCTCCGCCGTATTTTGCTGCGAGGTAGGGAAAACGCCAGATATTTCCAAGTCCGACGGAAGCGCCTGCTGCAGCCAGCACGTAACCGATTTTGCCGGAAAACGAGCTGCGGGATTTGTTGTGTTTGTTCATAGAGTTCCTTCCTTTTGTGTGTTACAAAAATTTTGGGTTTATGGTCAGTTCTTGAAGATTTTTTATGCTGACACCATAAAGAAGATTGTAACATTATTGGGAAGGAAAGTCACTACTAAATTTTTTATTTTTTGCTGTCCGGCAGGGATTCCCCGGCCAGTTCCGCCATCAGCTCCGGCACGGTGGTCATGTGATCGAGACGCCATGCATTTTCTCCGCAGAAAAGGAGAGCGTTGTCGGTATCGCCATCGGCAGCGCGGGTCAGGGCAGTGGTAATACAGTAGGGAATGGAGGCTTTGTCGCATTTTTTGAGGCACTGGTAGCAGTGTGAGATTTTTTCCCGTTCCTGTTCGCGTTCCGTCAGAAACGGATTGCGGATTGCGCGGCCCGGCATGCCGACCGGACTGTGCATGATCGTGATATCTTCTTTTTTTGCATTCAGGTATGCCTGTTTGTAGCGGGGATCGGCATCGCATTCTTCCGTGACAACGAAACGGGTAGCCATCTGGACGCCTGCGCAGCCAAGCGACAGATAGTGAAGGATATCCTCATGGGTGTAGACGCCTCCGGCAAAGACGACGGGGATGGTACAGGCATATTTTTCTTCGTAGCCATGTACAATCTGCAGAATTTCCCGGATTTCGTCATCGTAGCCGCGCCGTGCTGTTTCTTCCACGGTTTCGGCGGAGTAGCCGAGATGGCCTCCGGCTGCAGGACCTTCGATGACAACGAGATCAGGGACGCGGTGATAGTGATTGTCCCAAAGCTTCAGAAGAACCTTGGCGGTCCGGGGCGGGGAAACGATAGGCGCGAGCTTGATGGAGCTTCCCGCTGTGTATTTTGGCAGATCAGTCGGGAGACCGGCCCCGGAGATGATGAGATCGGCTCCGTTTTCGATGCAGCAGCGGACGTATTCCTCGTAGTGGGTCAGGGCGCACATGATATTGACGCCGATGATGCCGCCGTTTGAAATTTCTTTGGCGCGGCGGATGTGGAAGGCGAGTGCGCGGAGATTGGCACTTAAGGGATCACGCGCGAATTCCGGATCGCGCCAGCCGGGCTGGGCGGCGGAGATGATGCCGATTCCGCCGGCTTTGGCAACGGCACCGGCGAGGGATGAGAGGCTGATGCCGACGCCCATTCCGCCTTGGATGATGGGGTATCTGGCAACTAAATTTCCTATTTTTAATTCTGGCAGCATATAAATTCTCCTTTTTTGATAAACGGACGATCCAGTGGCTGCCGCCGCGCCGTGGATGTTCCTCCAGATGGGCGCGGTTTCGGAGGCCGGGAAACTCTAAGGCTCTGAAATTTACGCGAGCAACGAGCCAAAGTCCGTGCTCGCACGAGACCTTGGCGACTGCCGCGATAACTAGAGAAACTCGCAAAGCGTGTTTCTCTAGTTTTGTTAAAAGCGCTTTCGAAAACGGCAAACTCGCTGCGCTCAGACAGTGCCGTTTTTGAAAGCAACACAAAATCCCATAGCCTAAGAGTTTGCGGGCCTCCTGCAAATGCGCTCACCTGGAGGAACATCCACGGCGCGGCGGCAGCCATTGGATCTGGTTATTGGTGACGAATAAATAGAATAAATATGTGATGTAAAATACTTTAGCATGTGGTTTTTAAAACTAGATATATAATACTTTGAATATCAAAGTATGTCAAGAGGGAAAATGAAAAACGTGAT
>SKEF01003011.1_pt1 | contig 12091 bp, 7 predicted proteins | sample 4826691 | NCBI WGS metagenome assembly SKEF01 (sample SAMN11008816, study PRJNA524170) | human gut metagenome | biome: Human fecal sample; material: Feces; isolation source: fecal sample from pouch patient p23, p27 | host: Homo sapiens | place: Israel: Tel-Aviv | collected 2016-08-24
AATAGAAAAAGAGATTTCCGAAAAATACCGTTTGGAGGAAAAGGATAATGAATACTTCTGTTGAGAGCCTGACTCATAAAATGCAGCGTGCTGCCGTTGGTAAAATGGTGGACATGGTGCTTTCTCATGCCGATAAAGATCGTCAGAAAACCGTGGGACAGCTGGTGGATGTTGCAAAGCAGTTCTATGGCAGTTCGTTCAGCGATGAAGCCTACGAACACGCCAGACAGACCCTGACCGACCCCGGCAGCAAGTGGTCCAAGCTCATCAACTGTGTGCTGGATCAGACCGACCCCAATGTGGCCCGCACCATGGCGCTGAATCTGGGCTACGAGGCTTTCTTCCGCGGCACCAAGACCATCCGCGAGAACCGCGTGAAGTATCAGTGCAACATCCCCTGGCTGATCCTGTTCGACCCCACTTCCGCCTGCAATATGCACTGCGTGGGCTGCTGGGCCGGCGAGTATGGTCACAAGAATAACCTCAGCTTTGAGGATATGGACAAGATCGTTACCGAGGGCAAGGAGCTGGGCGTGTACCTGTACATGCTGACCGGCGGCGAGCCGCTGGTGCGTAAGGCTGATATCCTCAAGCTGGCCGAGAAGCACAACGATGTGCAGTTTGCCATCTACACCAACTCCACCCTCATCGATGAGCCGTTCTGCAAAGAGGTGGTGCGTCTGGGCAACATTGCCTTCATGCTGTCCATCGAGGGCACCCCGGAGACCAACGATGCCCGCCGCGGTGAGGGGCACTATGCCGCTGTTATGCATGCTATGGATCTGCTCAAGGAGCACGGCATCGTGTTCGGCACGTCCATCTGCTACACCCGCGATAAAATCGAAGCTGTTACCAACGATGAGTTCATGCGGTTCCTGTGTGAGAAGGGCGCACACTTCGGCTTCTACTTCCACTACATGCCCGTGGGCAACGAGGCAGCACCGGAACTGATGCCTACCCCGGAGCAGCGCAAATATATGATCGACCGCATCCGCTATCTGCGCTCGGAAGAGTGCGATATCCCGTTCTACCCGATGGATTTCCAGAACGACGGTGAGTTTGTGGGCGGCTGTATTGCCGGCGGACGCAACTACTTCCACATCAACTCTGCCGGTGACGCAGAGCCCTGCGTGTTCATCCACTACTCCAATGCCAATATCCACGACCAGAGCATCCTGGAGATCCTGCACAGCCCGCTGTTCATGGCTTATCACAACGGCCAGCCCTTCAACAAGAACCATCTGCGTCCCTGCCCGATGCTGGAAAACCCCGAACTGCTGCAGAAGATGGTGCACGAGACTGGTGCCCACAGCACCGACCTGCAGTCCCCGGAAAGCGTGGAGCACCTGTGCGAGAAGTGCAAGAACTATGCGGCCAACTGGCAGCCCACGGCGGACGAGATCTGGTCCCACACCAAGATCCGCGAGAGCCGCTACGAGAACTACAAGGACTGGAAGCCCTCGCAGCCCATTGAAAAGTAACGAAGGCAGACATCATAACGCAAACAAAGTCCAGGCGTTCCATTGAAGTGCGCTCCGTCAAGTAGACAGAGAAATAATATCAGTTTTTGTTCGCCGTTTCCACAAGGAGACGGCGAATTTTTTGTGCAAAAGTGATTGTTCTTTCTTGACATGAAAATACCCCCAGAGTACGCAGAGTTTTTATTTTACTCTGTCTACTCTAGGGGGAGCATATCACACTCAGAGAGGGTCTTGCTGTTTCATGAAAGAGTGGTTTTGAAAATTACCAGAACCAGTAGCGCTTTTTCAGCACAACATATGCAATGCCAATCAGAACCACTACAACACCACCGGCAATGAAGAAGGTCCAGTTGATATTGGCAAATTTCAGGTTCTGGTTGGTCAGCAGATAACGGCCTGCAGTATCGGCAGTGATGATGCCGTCGGTGTAGCTGTTCAGGTACTGCCACTTGTTGGAGACGGCGTTGTACAGATACAGGCGGGTATAGGTGCTCACATCCAGATCGATGCGCACCGAGCAGGGGAGAGCCTTGCCCTTGTCCAGCTCGAACTCGATGCCCTGATCGGACTCAGTCAGGATGAGCATGGTGTCCAGCTCACTGGTGGTGCTCTTGACACCGCTGCCTGCGATCTGCATGGTGTAGCCATCGCCCACCACGCACAGGGTCTTGCCGGTGGTGCGCAGCGCATTGAGGATATCACCGGTCACGGTAGGCACCTCGGCCTGTGTGAAAACGATCTCGTTGTCCTCACTGTCCTGAATGGCCTGCACAACGGGATCGATCTCGATGGGAGTATCGTTATCCGGTTTGGTGGAGCTGCTGTCCGAAGAATTATCGGAAGAAGATGCAGCCGAACGGTTGACGATGACCGTGACCAGGGCGGATGCAGTGCCGTTGGAAACGGTAATGGAAGTAGCGCCGGTGCCCACAGCCGTGATCACGCCGCTGGGGCTGACCGTGGCAATGTTGCTGTTGGCGGACTTATAGGTGAACTTCTGGGAAGCGGAAGAAGGCTTGACACTGGCGGTCAGGGTGCGGGTGGCACCGGGCTTGAGCACAACGTAGGAAGGATTCACCGTGACGACCTGACCGCTGTTGGAAGAACCAGTGCTGGCGGTGCCGGTGCCGGTGCCGGAGTTGGGAATACTCATGACCGTGACATTGGTGGTAGCAGTCACCGAACCGCAGGTAGCGGTAATGGTGGCGGTGCCGGGGGCAATGCCGGTAACACGGCCGAAATTGTTCACCGTGGCAACCTTCTCATTGGAAGAGGTCAGGGTGACGGTGGCATAGTTGGAAGCCGAAGTAGGCCGCACCTGCAGCTGTGCCGAGACCGAGTTGCCAACATAGATGGTGTTGGAGGAAAGGGAAAGGTCCATCTCGGTAACGATCATGGAAGAATCCATGGAGACAACGATGGTATAGGCACAGATCTGGTTGCCTGCGGCAGCGGTGATGCGGGTGGTGCCTACGCCCACAGCCTGCACGACACCGGAGTTGCTCACGGTCAGGATGGAAGTATCGTCCGAGATAAAGACAACCGAGTCGGTAGAGTTGCGCGGACGCACCACAGGAGACAGCTGCTGAGAGGAACCCAGCAGCATGTTGGCGGTATAGCTGCCGGCCTCAATGCTTTCGGCAGGCACGTCCTGATCCCACGGCATGGCAACGCCGCTCAGGGCAAGGCCGGAGACAGGGCCTGCTGCGGCCGCAGACACAGCTGTGCCGCAGGCCAGCAGGCAGAGCGCTGCCGCACAGACGGCCAGTTTTTTTGCGGTTGATTTCATAGTAAGTGTACCTCTTTGGGTGATATAACGGCGGCTGGCAGTCAGCACAGCTCCGGTTTAACGGAACAGAACGCCCAGGGCTTCCATTGCGTACTCGAAATAGGTGACCTGATCGTACTCCACGCGGGCAGTAACGCTCATGCCGTTGGAAAGATCCACCTTGTCGCCGCTGCGGCTCACCACATAAGTGGCATCGGGCTTAATGGTCATCTTATAGTAGGAAGCGTTGGAGCTGGCCGTCACGTCACTGTCAATGGCCGTTACAGTGCCGGTCAGGGTGCCATAGGAATACTCCGAAAGGCCGGTAATGGCGATCTTGCAGGGGTCACCCACATGAAGCAGCGGGCGGTCATTCACGGTGACCATGGCAACGATCTCCAGATCGTCGTTCTCGCTGGCAACAGTGGCCAGCGGGGAGCCTGCGCTCAGCACCATGCCCTCTTTGTAAGGAGTATCCATGTGGATCACACCGGAGGTGGGGGCATAGATGTAGTAATCGTTGGCACCGGTGTTCAAGGCATCGAGCTGAGCCTGAATGTTGTCCACGTTGCTCTGTGCGCTGGTAATGCTCTGGGAGATGGACTGCATGGTGGAGTAGTACAGAGCTTCTACTTCGCTCTGGCTCTGCTCCATCATGGTCTTGATCTGAGCATCGGAGTAACCGGCAGCCTGATAGGCCGTGGCATCAAAGGTCTTCTGAGAGACCTGGCTCTTGTAGGTCTCGTACTGATAGTAGTAGGGCTGATCTTCAGGGCTTGTCTCGCTGAAGTAGTTGGTATCATCCTGCACGCACTGCAGCAGCTTGTTGTACTGGTCCAGCTGGGTCTGGTAGATCTTGAGCTGGCTTTCCAGGTTATCCTGCTGCATGTCGATATCCGTGCTCTTGATGTGGGCCACGAGGTCGCCCTCGTTCACATAGCTGCCCTCCGAAATATACATCTCGGTAATGGAGCCGGAATAACTGGACATGATATAGGTTTTATTGCTGGCCTGCACGGTGCCTGCGTTCTGGCTGACATAAATGCGGTTGGTATGGGTGCTCCACACCACCAGAAACAGCATGAAGATGCCCACCAGAATGACAAAAGCGTAGCCATAAGGCGGCAGCTTTTTTTCCATCATGATGCGGCGGTCCTGCAGATCCGAAAGGTTCTGAACTTTAATCGTCATAATTACTTGGTCTCCATAAAGACATCGACCACGGCATCATCCTCATCCTGATTGACATAGATGGTATAGGAGGTGCCGGTCAGTTTCTGCTCATTCTCAAAAGCGTGGACCTGCAGCTTGTAGGAAGCCAGCTGGCTTTCGGGCATGGGGCCGGTGTAGTGGGCATACAGGCAGTTCTTCACGCGCAGAACAGCATCCATATGGTAGTCCTGCTCCATCTGGCCGATGAACTGGGTAGCCTGCTGCATCATGTACAGGTGCATCTGACGATCCTCACCAACCACCATGGCCTGCACAATGGGGCCAATGGGCTGTGCGTTGTTGCTCTTGATAAAGTTGTGCATCTGGGTCAGCACCACGGGCAGGCTGGCCATCTCTTCCGGATGGATCTCACGGGAGAGCACATTGGTGAGCTTCAGGGTCTTGTTCTCGGCTACTTTGATCTCTTTCATGTTGAATACCTCGGTTCCTTTTCAGATTTACCTCAGAAGAGGCAGTAATAGGCAATCGAGAAAGGGGAGAAAATCGCTGCAGAGAGCAGCTTCCTCTCCGCTCCCGATCGCCTACTACTTATAAAAGTAATAGGGATCTTGCAAATAAAATGTGCCCGGAGGCATTTTGCCTCCGGGCACACCATAGTGAGGCATAGTTACCTGAGCAGGCGGGGCCTGTTCAGGATAACACCATCTACTTCTACTAAACAGAAAGTCTTTCTAGCTCTTTTTTATCTGACACAGCAAAACTATGTCAAATCAAGCTATCCATCATGAATGACTCCCTTTCATATGTAACCGGGTACGCACCCGGCTGCAACACATCAATAGGTGATCGACTCACCGTCGTCATCCTCTTCCACCACGGCCTGCATGACAGACTGCTTGGGCTCTGCCTTTTTGCTGCGGTAGATACCCTGCTGCATGTTCCAAAGCTCGTAGTACTTGCCTTCCTTGGCAAGCAGCTCCTCATGGGTGCCGCGTTCCACGATCTGGCCGTGATCCATCACAAGGATCAGATCACAGTCACGAACGGTGGACAGGCGGTGCGCCACGATCAGCATGGAACGATCTGCAAGCTGATCGTAGATCATGTTGAAGATCAGATTTTCCGTAGCAAAGTCCAGATTACTGGTGGATTCATCCAGAATGTAGAGGTTGGAATCTTTCAGGAAAGCACGTGCCAGCGCAATGCGCTGCTTTTCACCGCCGGACAGGCCGTTGCCTGCTTCTTCCAGATAGGTGTTATACTGCAGGGGCAGGTGGCGGATAAAGTCGTGAGCATCTGCCTTCTTGGCAGCTTCCTTGACTTCGTCCATCGTAGCGTCCATACGGGAAACGCGGATGTTATCATAAATGGTCTTGCTGAACAGCTCAACGTTCTGCGGCACATAAGAAATTGCGCGGCGGACAGAATCATTGGTGTATTCAGCCAGATTCACACCGTTCAAGTCGATCTCGCCATCTTCCGGCTCATAATACTTGAGCAGAAGCTTGGTGATCGTGGATTTGCCGCTGCCGCTGCTGCCCACCAGTGCGACCTTTTTACCGGCCGGAATGGTAAAGCTGATGTGATCCAGTGCAGGGGCACGGTTGCCATAACGGAAAGTGACATCCTTGAACTCGATATCGCCCTCCACCTTGTCCAGATCGGTGCGGTCTTCGTCGCCAACCGTCTCGGAGGGATAATCCATGATCTCGCCCAGACGCTTCATGGAAATGCTGGCCTCCTGAATCTGCATCTGCAGACCGATCAGGTTGCTCAGCGGGGAAGTAAAGTAAGAGGACAGCGTGCTGAAGGCCATGAATCCGCCCAGTGTCATCTCCCCCTTCAGAACCTGACTGATACCCACATAGGTGGTCAGCATGCTGAAACCGGTGGAAATGAAGGAGGAAATCAGGCCCTGAGTGGTGCTGATCTTGCTGGAGCGCAGGCTGATCTTCAGGCTCTTGATGTACTCACGCTCGAGGTTCTCCATTTCGGTATCCTCGTTGGCGTTGCACTTGACCGTCTCAATGCCGCGCAGGCTTTCGATCATCTGGCTGTTCAGTGCAGCGGACTGCACCATGGTCTCTTCGTTGATCTTTTTGTAAGGCTGCTTGTAGATCAGCACCAGCAGAATGCTGACCAGAGCCATGAACAGCGAGATCGAGAAGAGCATCGCATTCATGCGGAACAGGATGATACCGGTGATAATGGCCATCGAGATATCCATGATCAGGCTCAGCGCAATGCTGGTGAAGATGGATTTGATGGTGTTTGCATCCGAATAACGGGTGGTGATATCACCAGTCTTGCGGGTGGCAAAGAACTTCATGGGCAGATGGAAGATATGCCCGAAGTAGCCCAGCATCAACGGAATATCGATCTTGATGGATAGGTGGATCAGAACCCACTGCCGGACAAAGCCCACCAGCGTATTGGTGATGCTGACCATGCTGAACACAAGGATCAGCGTGACCAGCAGATTGTCTAGGCCATATGGCAAGACCTCGTCCATCAGGATCTTGTTGAACATGGAGGAGGCAATGCCCAGGATCGTAACAATCAGAGAACTCAGAATCGCATAAGCAAAGAGCTTTTTCTGGGGCAGCAACAGGTCGATGTAACGCTTGAACATGCCGCCCTTTTCGATCTTACCGCCCTTGAACTCCGAGGTGGGGTTCATCAGCAGCAGAACACCGGTAAAGTTCTTGTAGAACTCATCCAGAGAGATCTTTTTCAGCTCACTGCCGGGGTCGCCGATCACGACGTAATCCTTGCACTTGTGTTTTCTGCCGTTCTTCTCATCTTCCTTGGCGGATTCGGCTTCTTTCAGCATGTGCCGACGACGCTCACCGTCATCTTTGATGGTGGTCTTTTTAAAGACGACCACAAAGTGGGCCAGACCCTGATCGGTGATGACCTGCGCAATGCAGGGCAGCGAGAAATCGCTGAGGAAATTTTCACGGTCTACGCGAACCGCTGCAGTGGTGAAACCCAACTCATTAGCGGCTTTCTGCAAACCAACAAGGTTCGTGCCTTTCAGGTCGGTACCCATCATATCGCGCAGGCGGGTGATGGTAACTTCCTTTTTGTAATGGAGGCACACCATTGCGAGGCAGGCAGCCGCACAGTCAGTGGTGTCGTGCTGCCGGACATAGGTATAACGCATAGATGCTTCCTTTGATCATATACAAATTTATTCAAACAGCGGCAGGCGTTTTGAAGAAGCGGCCTGCCGCAGATCTGACAACGTGAAAAGAGCCGGAGCCTGAAACAACAGCACAGAGACCGGTGCTTTGTCCTGTCCTGCGGAGAACCATGACAAAACACCGGTCGGCTGCTATCAAAAGAAGGGAGCACCTACCCTTTGATCTGTGTGCCGGACTTTGGAAAAACAGATACAAATTCCCAAAGCTTATAAACAGTATACCACAATGTGACATCTTCTTCAAGTAGTCAAATTTTAAGAAATCATTATGCTTGATGCTTTTTTCGCATGAATGCTGTGTTTTTGGGACAGAGAAGCCCAAAAACAGAGGAGAAACACGACTGCATGGCTGTACAGAAAAAGGGTGTAGTATGGGACAAACAAAAAAGGCAATGTTCCGTGGAACATTGCCTTTTCTTCTGGCGCCTCTTGCCTGACTCGAACAGGCGACACCCTGATTAACAGTCAGGTGCTCTAACCGACTGAGCTAAAGAGGCAGATCACATTTGTGACTGCGAGAGATATTATACCGCATAAGAATGCCTTTTGCAAGCCCTTTTTTAAAAAATGGATCATTTTTGGCAAAACAAAACCGTCCTGCGGTGTTTTGAAATGCTGCAGGACGGTAAAGTACATATTATAAAAGAAGGAAAGGCTTATTTCAGCTTGCTCTTGGCCTTCATGCGCTGCTCGTGGTTCAGGATCTGCTTGCGGATGCGCAGATTCTCAGGGGTGACCTCCAGCAGCTCGTCCTGTGCAAGGAATTCCAGGCAGCCTTCCAGGCTGAGCTTGCTAATGGGGATCAGGCGCAGAGCATCATCGGAGCCGGATGCACGGGTGTTGGTCAGGTGCTTGGTCTTGCAGACGTTGACATCCACATCCTCGCCGGAAGCGGTGTAGCCAATGACCATGCCCTCGTAGACCTTTTCACCAGCGCCCACCAGAAGGGTGCCGCGCTGCTGAGCATTGAACAGACCGTAGGTGACAGCCTCGCCGGTCTCAAAGCTGACCAGAGAACCGGTGGAGCGGTTGGCGATCATGCCAGCCCAGACATCGTAACCGTCGAAGATCTGGTTGATAACACCCTCGCCGTGGGTATCGGTCAGGAACTGGTTGCGGTAGCCGAACAGGCCGCGGCTGGGCATACGGAACTCCAGACGCACACGGGCGGTGCCCAGAGATTCCATCTGCTGCAGGATAGCCTTGCGCTGGCCCAGACCGGTCATGACAGCGCCCTGATACTGGGTGGGCACATCGATGACGACATGCTCCATAGGCTCATAGGTCTTGCCGTCGATGACCTTGGTCAGAACGTGCGGGGGAGAGACCTGCAGCTCATAACCTTCACGGCGCATGGTCTCGATCAGGATGGACAGGTGCATCTCACCACGGCCCATAACGCGGAAGGAATCGGTGGTGGCGGAATCCTCCACCTTCAAAGCGACATCCTTCAGCAGTTCCTTCTGCAAACGGTCACGGATCTGGCGGCTGGTGACGTACTTGCCCTCGCGGCCGGCCAGCGGGCTGTCGTTGACGGAGAAGGTCATTTCAACGGTAGGATCGTTGATTTTCACGAAGGGCAGCGGCTCCACATTGGAGGGGCTGCACAGGGTATTGCCGATGGTCACGTCGGGCAGGCCGGAGAAGGCCACGATATCGCCGGCGGTGATGTTATCGCACGGCTGACGGCCATTGGCCTGGAAGTCGTACAGCTTGGTCAGACGGCCGCGCATCTTCAGATCCTGATTGTGCCAGTCACAGACGACAACTTCCTCGCCCACCTTGGCAACGCCGTTCTGGATGCGGCCAATGCCGATGCGGCCCACAAAGTCGTTGTAGTCCACAGAGGACACCAGCATCTGGAAGGGAGCCTCGGGGTCGCCCTCAGGCGGCTTGATGGTGCTCAGCAGAGTATCGAACAGGGGGATCAGGTCGGTGCCGGGCACATCCGGGTCCAGGCTTGCGGTGCCATCACGGCCGCAGCAGAACAGCATGGGGCAGTCCAGCTGCTCATCGGTAGCACCCAGATCCATCAGCAGGTACAGAACTTCGTCGATGACTTCCTTGATGCGGGCATCGGGGCGGTCGATCTTGTTGATGGCTACCACCAGGCTCAGGTTCTGCTGCAGAGCCTTCTGCAACACAAAACGGGTCTGGGGCATGCAGCCTTCGGCGGCATCCACCAGCAGCAGAACGCCGTTGACCATCTTCAGCACGCGCTCCACCTCGCCGCCAAAGTCGGCATGGCCCGGAGTATCGACAATATTGATCTTGACACCCTTGTAGGTGCAGGAGCAGTTCTTGGCCAGAATGGTAATGCCGCGCTCACGCTCGATATCGCCGCTGTCCATGACGCGCTCAGCCACGACCTGATTATCGCGGAATGCGCCGCTCTGACGCAGCATTGCGTCCACCAGGGTGGTCTTGCCGTGGTCAACGTGAGCGATAATGGCAACGTTGCGCAAATCGTTACGAACCATAAAATTCAACCTCTCTATTATTAAAACTCATAAAATACGAACGAACGTCATACAAGTTTAAGTTTATAACAGAAAGGGGTGGTTTGTCAAGATTGTATAAAAAATTTTTCAACCTTTCGGCAAAATGCCTGAGAAAAGCCATGCGATTTGTGCGGCGTGTACCTTTAGAATATGCTATACTAAGGGTACAGAAGAAATAAAGCCGGAGGTGTTTTTATGAAGATCACATTTCTGGGCGCGAACCATGAGGTCACCGGCAGCTGCACTTTGATCGAAGCGGCTGGGCAGCGCTTTTTGATCGACTGCGGCATGGAGCAGGGGAAGGACGTATACGAGAACCAGCCCATCCCGGTGGCACCCGGCGAGATCGACTGGGTGCTGGCCACCCATGCACACATCGACCATACCGGTATGCTGCCGCTGCTGGTGCGCAACGGCTTCCGCGGCAAGATCTATGCCACGAACCCCACGGTGGAGCTGTGCGGCATCATGCTGCGGGACTCGGCCCATATTCAGGAATTTGAAGCGGAGTGGAAAAACCGCAAGGGCCAGCGCTCCGGCGCAGAACCGGTGGAACCGATGTATACTGTGCAGGATGCTGAAGCAGCCATGAAGCTGTTTGTGGGCAAGGCCTATGAGCAGCGCTTCCAGCTTGCACCGGGCATTGAAGCCCGCTTTGTGGATGTGGGCCATCTGCTTGGCTCGGCCAGCATAGAGCTTTGGATCACCGAGGGTGAGACCACGACCAAGCTGGTATTCTCCGGTGATATCGGCAATCTGGATCAGCCCATCATCAAGGATCCTGCTTACATCAAAGAGGCGGACTACGCCTTTATGGAATCTACCTACGGCGACCGCAGCCACGGCCCGAAGCCGGACTATGTGAGCGAGCTGACGAAGATCCTGCAGCGAACCTTTGACCGGGGCGGCAATGTGGTCATTCCCAGCTTTGCGGTGGGCCGCACGCAGGAGATGCTCTACTTTATCCGTGAGATCAAGGAAAAGGGCCTTGTGAAGGGGCACGGCAACTTCCCGGTGTACATTGACAGCCCGCTTGCCATCGAGGCGACCCGCATCTTTAAAGATACCGACCCGGACTGCTTTGATGCGGACACCCGCGCTCTGCTGGAAAACGGCATTGATCCGATTACCTTCCCGGGGCTGTGCGTCACGGTGACCAGCGATGAATCCCGCATGATCAATGCAGACCGCGTGCCAAAGGTCATCCTCTCGGCCAGCGGTATGTGCGAAGCGGGCCGCATCCGTCACCACCTCAAGCATAATCTGTGGCGGCCGGAGTGCACCATTCTGTTCGTGGGCTATCAGGCGGTGGGCACGCTGGGCCGCACCCTGCTGGAAGGTGCCACGACGGTAAAGCTGTTCGGTGAACCCATTGAGGTGCAGGCAGAGCTGTGCCAGCTCACCGGCATGTCCGGCCATGCGGACAGAGAAGGCCTGCTGCGGTGGGTGAACTCCTTTGAGCAGAAACCAAAGCGCGTGTTCGTGATGCACGGCGAAGATGAGACCGAGGACCACTTTGTGCAGACCTTGACGGAACAGGGCTTCACTGCCTGCGCACCCTACAACGGCGCACAGTGGGCCATCGGAGCCGAGGGAGCCGTCTGCCTGCAGGAGGGCACGAGAGCCCGCATTGAGCACAAGGCGAATGAAGGCCAGAGCCGTGCCGCCAGTGTGTTCCAGCGGCTGGTCAGCGCCGGCAAGCGCCTGCTGCGGGTCATCGAGCACAACGAGGGCGGCGCAAACAAAGACCTTGCCAGGTTTGCCGACCAGATCAATGCCCTGTGCGATAAGTGGGACCGATAAAGCAAAACAAAAGCACCGTGACCCAAAAGGCCACGGCGCTTTTTTACATGGAGCGGGCAATGGGAATCGAACCCACCTCCTCAGCTTGGAAGGCTGATATACTAGCCGATGTACGATGCCCGCACTTACGAACGATATTATAGCATGTTCCGGCACAAAT
>SKEF01003015.1_pt1 | contig 12074 bp, 9 predicted proteins | sample 4826691 | NCBI WGS metagenome assembly SKEF01 (sample SAMN11008816, study PRJNA524170) | human gut metagenome | biome: Human fecal sample; material: Feces; isolation source: fecal sample from pouch patient p23, p27 | host: Homo sapiens | place: Israel: Tel-Aviv | collected 2016-08-24
GCACAGGTTTCAAAAAAGCATGCTGGTTTTGTAATCAATACTGGTTCTGCAACTGCAGCTGATATTTGGAATCTTTGCAATGAGATACAAAACAGGGTTCAAAATGAGTTTGGTGTAACGCTGGAAATGGAAATTCAGAAGCTTGGTTCATTTGAGCAGCAAAAAACAAAGGGTTAAAAAATGAGAATTGTAATTGTAACAGGAATGAGCGGTGCAGGAAAAACAACTGCACTCAAGATGCTTGAGGATATGGGCTTTTACTGCGTTGACAATTTGCCAATTCGCCTGATTGAAAAGTTTGTTGAGCTGATTAAGGGTGGCGGCACTGAGGCAAATGATATAGCGCTGGGCATTGATATTCGTAATCCTGAGTTTATTGGACTTATGAGCGAGGTCATTACGCAGCTAAAGCAGGAAGAAATTGACTGTAAGGTTTTGTTTCTTGAAGCATCAGATGAATGTCTTATTAAGCGTTATAAGGAAACACGCCGTAGCCATCCGCTGTCACAGGGACAGCGAGTAGAGGTTGGAATTGCAAAAGAGCGAAAGTTAATGGCAGAATTGCTTTCTAAGTCCGATTATGTCATAAACACGTCGCAGCTTCTGACAAGAGAACTTAAGGCACAGCTAGAAGATATACTTTTAAAAGGCTTTGATTATAAAAATCTTTTTGTGACAGTGCTTTCATTCGGCTTTAAGTATGGAATACCTACAGATGCTGATCTTGTCTTTGATGTGCGATTTTTGCCAAATCCGTACTATTTTGAAAACATGAGACCGCTGACAGGAAATGATGCACCTGTTCGCGACTATGTTATGAGTTCAGACACGGCAAAAGTATTTTTAGAAAAGCTTACCGATATGGTGACATTTCTGATTCCCCATTATATTGATGAGGGAAAATCCCAGCTAGTCATAGCAATCGGCTGTACAGGCGGCAAGCACCGCTCTGTTACGATCGCCAATGCACTTTATGAAAAATTAAAGGGCAAAGAGGGCTATGGGCTGAGACTTGACCACAAGGATATTGAGAAAGATGGAAGAAGAAAATAAGAAAGAAAAAGAAGGAGCCTCCTTTTCCATGCAGGTAAAGGAGGAGCTTTCCTACGTAGAAGGAACATCACGCCACTGTAAGCTGGCAGAGTTAGCAGCGTTAGTTCTTTGCTGTGGACGGCTGGTGGACAGGAAAAAAGATGATGGTTATAAAGAAAGTTGTATTAGTAAAACGTTACTTTTCGAGTCAGAAAATGAAACAGTTTTAAGAAAGTACTTTACTTTTGTACAAAAAACATTTAATATAGAGTTAATGCGTGTATACAAGGGAAACGGATATGCTTTAGAGCTGAATGAACAAGACACAAAAACGGTTTTGCAGGCAATAGAGCTTTCTGAAGGGGAGCCCCTGGAGAATTGCGTTGCAGACAGCAGACTTTTGCTTCGAAATTGCTGCCGCAGGGCTTTTGTCCGGGGTTGTTTTCTGGCATCCGGCTCAATCAGTGCGCCGCAGAAAGGGTATCATTTTGAAATCGTTACCGTTTCAGAAAAGCGAGCGCAGCAACTGCAGCAGATCATCCGCACTTGTGGGATTGATGTAAAAACAGTGGTACGAAAAAAGTATCATGTAGTTTATGCAAAAGAAGGAGAGCAAATCGGAGATCTGTTAAGTTTGATGGAAGCACCAAAAGCCAGAATGAATTTTGAAAACATTCGCATTCTAAAGGATGTCCGCAACAGTGTGAACCGCAAAGTAAATTGTGAGGCTGCCAATCTGAATAAAACGGCAAATGCCTCATTGGAACAAGTTAGAGATATTGAATATATCAGTGAATATTACGGCCTGGAGAGCTTACCTGAAAATTTAAGACAGGCCGCACGTCTGCGTCTTGAAAAACCAGACGCCTCTCTGACAGAACTGGGAAAAATGATGGACCCGCCAGTAAGTAAATCAGGTGTTAACCATCGTTTTAAGAAACTTAAGGCATTAGCGGATCAGATGAGAGAAAAAGGAGGAAGATTATGATAACAAAGACAATTACAGTAGAGATTCCAGCAGGACTAGAAGTACGCCCGGTGGCTGTTCTCGTTCAAGTGGCAAATCAGTACAACAGCAGCATTTACGTAGAGAGTGGAAACAAGAAAGTAAATGCAAAGAGCATTATGGGACTGATGACATTAGGACTTCGTGCAGGTGAGTCTGTTACTGTACATGCAGATGGTTCAGATGAGGAAGACGCTGTAGCTAAGATCGAGGCATATCTGACAGGAAGAGCAGTTATCAATGCAAGAGCATAAATAATAATTCTGATAAAAAAAGCCGTGTGAGCATCACTGCCCACACGGTTTTCTTGTTTTTATTCATAATCAGCAGTATTTGTTAGGAGTTTAAAGCCGCCCCAATATCGAAAGATTGCTTTTGCCAGAATTTTGTCACGTGCAACATAAGTATTATTCCAGTATCGCGAGTCTTTTGAGTTATTTCTGTTATCACCCATCATAAAATAGCAGCCCTCGGGAACCTGAAATTGCATACCATCGTTTGCAATAACCCATTCCTCCTTCAAATAATCCTCTTTTAATGGAGTAGTGGAGTCATTTATATATACCTTGCTGTCTTTTATTGTGACAGTCTCACCTGGAAGTCCAATGATTCGCTTGATGTAGTTTATAGATTCGTTGTCAGGATACTTAAAGATTACTATGTCACCACGCTTTGGATCCTCCATAAGATAAGAAAGACGAAAACCGAACAATCGATCACCAGTCATGATTGTGTTTTCCATTGAGCCAGATGGCACCTTTGCATTTAACAGAATAAAATTGTTAATTAAAAGTGCAGCAACAATGGCAATGCCTATGCTGATCACATATTCAAGAATAGTTTTTGCTGTTGATTCTTTTTCATCCGTTTTCTTATTGTCTTTTTTTTCATTCGTTTGCAGGTCATTTTCCTGCTCAGAAATATTGTTTTGCTCCATATGAGTACCTGTACCTTTCTCTTTGCTGTAACGTTGCTGCAGCTGCAGATTTGCGTAAACGCTTTTGTACGAGTATAGCATAAAGAAAGGGAAAAGTCTATTGTCAATTGGCGCTTTGCAACTAATGTTTGCTTTTCGCACGGAAAAATGATAAAATATGTTATAGTTCGCGTGATCTTTAAAAGGAGAATCTTGCGAGCAGGAATTGTGATGAGAATTGACCACAAAAGAAGGAGGCTTCTATGGCATTTACACATCTTCATGTGCATACAGAGTATAGTCTGCTCGACGGCTCATGTAAGATAAAGGAATTAATTGACAGAGCAAAAGAGCTGGGGATGCAGTCCCTGGCGATTACAGATCACGGCGTCATGTACGGCGTGATTGATTTTTATAAAGCAGCAGTTAATGCAGGTATAAAGCCCATTATAGGCTGTGAGGTTTATGTGGCACCGGAATCAAGATTTGACAGAGAAGCAGGCGGACAGGGAGATGATCGTTATTATCATCTGGTGCTGTTAGCAGAAAATGATACAGGCTATCATAACCTGATGAAGATTGTTTCAAGAGGTTTTACGGAAGGCTATTATTATAAGCCGCGTGTAGATAAAGAACTGCTTGAAAAATATCATGAGGGCATAATTGCACTAAGTGCATGTCTGGCAGGTGAGGTGGCAAGAAATGTCACAAGAGGTCTTTATGAGGACGCAAAAAAAGCAGCGCTTTCCTATGAGAAAATTTTTGGAAAGGGAAATTTCTTTTTAGAACTGCAGGATCATGGAATCAGTGCACAGGCAACTGTTAATCAGGCACTTCTTCGTATGAGTGAGGAGACAGGGATTGAGCTTGTAGCAACAAATGATATTCATTATATAAATGCAGAAGACGCAGAGCCTCATGATGTACTTTTATGTATACAGACTGGAAAAAAGGTAAACGATGAGAATCGCATGCGCTACACGGGAGGCCAATATTATTTAAAATCTGAGCAGGAAATGCGTGATCTGTTTCGTTATGCACAGCAGGCGATTGACAATACAGCAAAAATTGCAGACAGATGTAATGTTGAGATTGAGTTTGGAAAGACAAAGCTTCCAAAGTTTTCTGTGCCGGATGGCTACACATCAGAACAGTATCTTGAGAAGCTTTGTCGTGAAGGATTGGTGCGCCGTTATGGTGAGGAGGCATCACAGGTAGAAAAACGTCTTGAATATGAGCTTGGCGTTATAAAAAAGATGGGCTATGTTGACTACTTTTTGATTGTGTGGGATTTTATTCATTTCGCAAAATCAAAAGATATAATGGTTGGTCCGGGACGAGGTTCAGCAGCAGGAAGTGTAGTTGCCTACAGTCTGGAGATAACAGATATTGAGCCGCTTCGCTATCAGCTTCTGTTTGAGCGTTTTTTAAATCCAGAGCGTGTATCTATGCCAGATATTGATGTAGACTTTTGCTTCGAGCGCCGTCAGGAAGTAATTGACTACGTTGTAGAAAAGTATGGCAAAGATCAGGTCGTTCAGATTGTTACATTTGGTACGCTTGCTGCAAAAAACTGTATCCGCGATGTTGGACGTGCACTTGATTTGCCATACTCGCTTTGCGATATGATTGCTAAGCTTATTCCGGCTGAATTAAATATGACAATTGACCGTGCATTAAATGTCAACCCAGAGCTTCGGTCTCATTATGACAGCGATCCGCAGGTTAAAAAACTTATTGATCTCTCAAAGAGGCTTGAAGGTCTTCCGCGTCATACATCAATGCATGCGGCTGGAGTTGTCATAAGCCAGCGTGCCGTAGACGAATATGTGCCGCTCTCAAGAGGAAGCGATGGTGCAGTTGTCACACAGTACACTATGACAGCCTTAGAAGAGCTAGGTCTTTTAAAAATGGATTTTCTGGGACTTAGGACGCTTACAGTTATACAAAATGCAGTAAATAATGTGAAGCGAAGTCAGGGCATTGCATTAGATATCAGTAACATTGATATGAATGATTCACAGGTACTTGCCTCAATTGGAACAGGTCACTGTGAAGGTATTTTCCAGCTTGAGAGTGCAGGAATGAAAAACTTCATGAAGGAGTTAAAGCCAGACAGTCTTGAGGATATTATCGCTGGAATTTCTCTATATCGCCCAGGTCCTATGGATTTTATTCCGAGATATTTAGAGGGAAAAAATAATCCGGAAAAAATCACATACGAATGCCCACAGTTAAAGTCAATTCTTGAACCTACGTATGGATGTATAGTGTATCAGGAGCAGGTTATGCAGATTGTTCGTGATCTTGCAGGCTATACGCTTGGACGAAGCGATCTTGTGCGTCGCGCAATGGCTAAAAAGAAGGCAGCTGTGATGGAGAAAGAGCGTCAGAATTTTGTGTACGGCAATGAAGAAGAAGGTGTTCCGGGATGTATTTCACGCGGAATTGATGAGAAAACGGCAAATCATATATATGATGAGATGATTGATTTTGCGAGATATGCGTTTAATAAGTCACATGCTGCAGCATATGCGGTTGTAGCATATCAGACGGCTTATTTAAAATATTATTATCCTGTTGAATATATGGCTGCACTTATGACGTCTGTAATTGAAAATTCTGGAAAAGTTTCTGATTATATTCAGGTTTGCCGTAAGATGGGAATTTCAATTGTTCCGCCTGATATAAATGCCGGTGAGTGGGATTTTTCTGTGCGCGATGGAAAAATCTGTTATGCATTGTCTGCCATAAAAAGCATTGGAAGAAATGTTATTTTAGCGATGGTGCGTGAGAGAAAAGAAAATGGAGCATACACAGATCTTCAGAATTTCTTAGAGCGCATGTATGGCGGTGAGTTAAATAAACGAGCCGTTGAAAATCTGATAAAGTCAGGTGCGATGGACTGTATTGAAGGCAACAGAAGACAAAAAATGGAAGTTTATTCCTCTATTATGGATGAATTAGCCAGAGAACAGAAACACTCTATGACAGGACAGTACAACCTGATGGATTTTTTAGAGGGACCGCAGAAGGATGACTTTAAGATTTCATTCCCAAAGGTGCCAGAATATGAGCCAGGTGCACTTCTCGCAATGGAAAAAGAGGTGCTTGGAATTTATATCAGTGGTCATCCGCTAGAGGCTGACAGAAGTCTCATCGAGAAAAATATCACAGCAGTCAGCAGTGATTTTATTCAGGATGAGGAGACTGGAATGGCAAGGGTTCGAGATCAGGCCATTGTTACGGTGGCAGGAATGATTGCAGCAAAAACAGTTAAGACAACAAAGACAAACCAAATGATGGCATTTCTGACGCTTGAGGATTTACGAGGAACTCTTGAGGTGATTGTTTTTCCAAAAGATTACGAAAAATATCGCGCAATTCTCAGTCCAGATCAGAAAATTTTTGTTAAGGGTCGCGTGTCACTTGGAGATGAGGTGCAGGGAAAACTGATCTGTGAAAAGATAGTGGCATTTTCTGAGATTCCGGGTGAGCTGTGGATTCAGTTTCAAGATCTTGAAAGCTACCAGATGAATGAAAAGAAGCTTCTGTCTATGTTGGCACCGTGGGATGGAAAAGACACAGTAGTGGTTTATCTTTCCAACACAAGACAGTACCAAAAGCTGCCGCCAAGCCGATGTGTCGGCATTTGTCCACAGCTTATTGACCAGCTTGACCAAGTATTTGGAAAAGAAAATATAAAAACATTGAAAAAAATCAAGGAAAAGCTCTAAATTGTATTGAAAAACTTTGCAAAATCAATTAGAATAAGTATTGGTAAATTTTTAACACACTTTACCAGACAGCAAGAAAAACACAAAATGCAAGGCAAAAAGATAAGAAACATGTCAAGACAGCAAGGAGGAAACGTCATGGCAAATAAAGTAAAGACAATTGGTGTATTAACAAGTGGAGGAGATGCTCCAGGCATGAACGCCGCAATCCGCGCCGTTGTTCGTACCGGTATTGCGAAGGGTCTGAACGTAAAGGGTATTATGAGAGGTTACGCCGGACTGCTGAAAGAGGAGATCGTTGATATGGATTCTCGCAGCGTATCTGATATCATCCAGAGAGGTGGTACTATCCTTTATACAGCAAGATGTTCTGAGTTCCGTACAGAGGAGGGTCAGAAGCTTGGTGCAGAGATCTGCAGAAAGCACGGAATTGATGGTATCGTTGTAATTGGCGGTGACGGTTCCTTTAATGGAGCATGTAAGCTGGCAAATCTGGGAATCAATACAATTGGTCTGCCGGGAACTATTGATCAGGATATTGCTTGTACAGATTATACCATCGGCTTTGATACTGCAATCAATACCGCAATGGAAGCAATTGATAAGGTAAGAGATACTTCTACATCTCATGAGCGCTGCAGTATCATTGAGGTTATGGGAAGAAGCGCAGGTTACATCGCTTTATGGTGTGGTGTTGCAAATGGTGCAGAGAATATTCTTCTTCCAGAGTATTATGATGGCGATGAGCAGGCATTGATCAATCAGATCATTGAGAATCGTAAGAAGGGTAAGAAGCATCATCTGATTATTAACGCAGAGGGTGTTGGTCATTCCGCAAGCATGGCAAAGAGAATTGAGGCAGCTACAGGTATTGAGACTAGAGCAACAATCCTTGGTCATATGCAGCGTGGTGGAAGCCCGACCTGTCTGGATCGTTATTATGCATCTATGATGGGTGCTCGTGCCGTAGATCTTCTGTGTGAAGGTGCAAGCAACCGTGTAGTAGCATTCCGCGATGGTAAGTTCGTTGATTACGATATTAACGAGGCACTTGCTATGAAGAAGACTATCTCTCCATACGAGTACGAAGTAAGCAAGATGCTTTCCAGATGATATAAATGAAATACAAATAAACAATAAAGTGGTCCACGGTCTTGACTGTGGACCATTTTTATAGGAAAATAACTTAAAAAAATAAGAAAAGAGGGCGATTTATGAATCAGCAGCAAAAATATATTTTGAATTTACAGAGAAAATCCAGGGAGAGAAAGCGTGAGCAGGCATTTGTAATTGAGGGAAGAAAGATGTTTGAAGAGGCACCGGCAGATCGTATAAAAATGATTGTGGCATCAGAGTCTTTTTGCAAGAGTAAGGAAGGTGCTGCGCTTCTAAAGGGAAAAAAATTTGACGTAGTAAGTGATTCAATTTTTGAGACGCTTTCAGATACAAAGACACCGCAGGGTATTCTTGCAGTAGTAAAGCAGCAGCCGTATTCATTTGAAGAACTGTTGGGAAAAGAAAAAGCATCCTTTTTGCTTATCTTAGATCATTTACAGGATCCGGGAAATTTAGGAACAATCATGCGTGCAGCTGAGGCAGCAGGCGTGACTGGTATTTTAATGAGCAGTGACTGTGTTGATATCTACAATCCAAAGACAATACGAAGCACTATGGGTGCTCTTTACCGCGTGCCGTTTGTCGTATCAGAAGATTTTGCAGGCGATATAGAGCGCTTAAAAAAGGCAGGTGTAAGCACATACGCCGCTCACCTAGGCGCAACAATCAGCTACGAAGGAGCAGACTATAAAAAGCCTTGCGCATTTATGATTGGAAACGAGGCGAACGGTCTGTCAGATGAGGTAGCAGCGCTTGCAGACTGTAAGATTCTGATTCCAATGGCAGGACAGGTAGAATCATTAAATGCAGCAATGGCAGCCACTGTTTTGATGTTTGAGGCAGCAAGACAGAGACGAAATTGAGTTTAAAGTTCACTGTAACAAAACTAGGCCTTCTGTCGATTTGCGCGACGGCTCTCCCCAGAAAGCAGTTGACAATATTTATTAAAAATGTTACAATGCGTCTGTAACAAAGTTGTAATAAGTTTAATAAAATTGAAACAGTTATTACATAATTATGATATTTTTCATGTCTAGGGCGGTAAAAAATACTGTTTGCGAAAAGTAAATGTTTCACAGACATGAAAATAAAAATGGGAGAGGTCAAATATTCAATGAAAGCTAGAGTAAAAATTCTTGTGAATGGAGCGGCAGCAACGCTTTTAACTGGTGCAGTTGCAGCTGGACTTATTATTTCTTCAACAGGTGCACTCCAGACAAAGAATAATGATGTTCTCGCCGCGCGTGAGCTTGATGAGACACAGGAAGAGATGACAAAAGAGCAGGAATCTCAGACAGAGGTTAATGCAGAATTAGTCAGCGCTGAACGTTATCAGCTTGGCATGCTGTGGGAACATGAGCTAACGGTGAAAAAGACAACAGAAAAGTCAACTGAGTCTGACGAAAAGCGTACAGAAAATGAGAAACGTTCATCAAGTGCATCATCTGCAAGCAGTCCGTTGGCAAGTTATTTTTCAAAGCAGGCACTTGTAAATCCAAATACAGTAGGCAATTACTTAAATGTGCGAGTACAGGCAGATGAGAGTGCAGAGGTGGTTAATACCATTAAGGCAGAAGAGCTTGTATCTGTTCTTGGCGAAGACGGTGATTGGACAAAGATTGGAGTAGACGATATGGAGGGCTGGGTAAAAAACGAGTACCTTCTGACAGGAGAAGAAGCTGCAGCATATATGCAGGAGAACGGAACGCTTTATGCTAGAGTGACTGTTCCGAATATGAACATTCGTCTTCGTCCGACAACATCTGCAGATATTTTGGATGTAGCATACGAATACGATGCTTATGAAGTCAGCTTGCTGGAGTCTGGCTGGGCATACTGTGTATATGACGGACCTATGAAGGGGTACCTTTCAGCAGATTGTCTTGCAGTTTCATATTCTCTTGGAGAGACATGGATCAATACCGATATTGCTTTAACAGAGGAGAATGCAAAGCAGCTAGGTGTTGCAGTAAGCGAGAGCAGCGCAGAAAATATCGTACTGGCATCTGCAAATAAAGTTAATGTCAATGCTGATATATCAACTAAGGAGACATCTGCAGGCAATCAGGAAGTATTAACAGTTCTGTCACCAGATCAGGTAATGGCAATGGCATCTCAGGCAGAAACGGTAAGTTCCCAGCAAGAGGAATCTAAAGTACAGCAGGATACTGTGCCATCATCTAGTGCAGCAACGAACGAAAACAGCACAGCAAACAGTGAGGTAGCAGCACCGTCTGAGCCGGCACAGCAGCCATCATCTGATACTGTACAGCCAACAGTACCAGAAACACAGCCATCTACTGAAGCTGTGACAGTAACAGGTATCGAAGCTTTCTATGTCGGCAGTACTAAGAGTGAAGGCGATGTAGTTTGCAGCAATGAGGTATATGTCGTAGCAGCATACAGTGATGGAAATTATGCAACGATCACAGAAGGCTGGTCAAGCAATGATATCGGTATGATGCTTCACGCAGGTGAAAATGTCATTACATTGTCTTACGGTGGTTTTTCATCTAATATCGTTCTTACAGTGGCAGCAGCATCGTCTGCGGCACCGGAGACACAGCCGGCAGCGCCAGAGACACAGCCGGCGGCACCAGAGACACAGCCAGCGGCACCAGAGACACAGCCGGCAGCGCCGGAAACGCAGCCAACAGTACCAGAGACACAGCCGTCACAGCCAACTGGAAGCATCCGTGTCACTAATGTTGCACTCAGCAGTGATTTAACACAGTACACATTGAATCTTTGCAGTCAGTATGGTGTGGACAGTTCAGTAATATTCTCTGTTATGTATCATGAGAGCCACTTTAACGCAGGTGCTACAAGCGGAAGCGGTGCACAGGGATTGATGCAGATCATTCCAAGTTATTGTGCATCTAGTATTGCGAAGCTTGGTGTTACTAATCTGTATGATCCGGCATCCAACATCTTAGTTGGAATTGATTTGCTAGCAGAGTATTATCATACATATGGCAGTTGGAATCAGGCACTGACAGCATACCGTACAGGAAACGCAGGAAATGATTCTGCTTATGCAGCAACGATCCTTGGAAGTGTAGGAATGTTCCAGACTGTTTACTACGAATAATTATGAATAATAAAAAAGAGGTCATGTCGTTTTGGACATGACCTCTTTGCAGTTTGTGATGGTGTAAATCAAATCACTTGGTAATCAATGTACCGGTCTTTCCTGCAAGTGCTTCCTTTACCTTATCGAGTGATGTGATGATTGCCTTGCGGTTTTCACCTGCAGCTACAAAGCTTACAGCTGAAGCAAGCTTAGGCAGCTTTGTTTCCTTTGCCATAGTCTGGCTGTCGATAAGCTCCATTGCCTCTGCAACAGATAAATGATCTGGAGAGAACTCCTGCGGTGTATCTGCATGAATGACAAAGCGCTCAGTAGCAGATAAGAATAAAAGAACATCTGCGTCTAATTCGTGTGCCATCTTAGCAGCTGTGGCATCCTTCTCAATAACAGCACTGGCACCCTTTAAAACAGGACCCTGCTCTAATACAGCAATACCGCCGCCTCCGGCTGCGATTACGACCTGTCCGGCATCAGCAAGTGCACGAATAGCATCAATCTCATAGATCTCAATCGGGGCAGGAGATGCAACGATACGGCGGAAGCCGCCTTCCTCTTCACGAACAAAATTACCCTTGTCACGTTCTGCCTGTGCCTGCTCAGCTGTCATGATACGGCCGATAGATTTCAGCGGATGACTAAATGCATGATCAAATGGGTCAACCTTAACCTGTGTAATAATGGTGGATACTGTGTTAAAGATACCTCTGCGAAGCAGCTCAGTACGGATCTCATTCTGAAGGTCGTATCCAATGTAGCCCTGGCTCATAGCACTGCAGACTGCCATAGGTGCAACTGTAAAATCCTGATGTGCATTGCCAAATTCGGTCATAGCCATGTGAATCATACCAACCTGAGGACCATTGCTGTGTGTGATAACAATCTGATATTTTAATTCTGCAAGGTCAGCAATAGCTTTTGCTGCTTCTTTAACAGCAGTCTTTTGCTCTGGAAGCGTCTTTCCAAATGCATTGCGGCCAAGCGCAACGACGATTCTTTTTTTTGGCATAATGAAAACCTCCCTGTTATTTAGCCACGTGAATTGTAACTATTATTTTCCTTATAATCATACCATTGCAGAGAAAACAAATCAACGAAAAATCCAAAATACACGTAAAAAGTTTTTAAATTGATACAGTTCTTGTATTTGCGAAAAAATTATGATATGCTACATGAGTA
>SKEF01003020.1_pt1 | contig 12064 bp, 11 predicted proteins | sample 4826691 | NCBI WGS metagenome assembly SKEF01 (sample SAMN11008816, study PRJNA524170) | human gut metagenome | biome: Human fecal sample; material: Feces; isolation source: fecal sample from pouch patient p23, p27 | host: Homo sapiens | place: Israel: Tel-Aviv | collected 2016-08-24
CAAGGGGACCACACCGCTAGAGAAAGAGCTCCTGGATGGGTTTGCCGACCGTCAGGCGGTCCGCTTACGTTGGCGAAACGTGAAACGAGCGTTGATCGACCGCCAAGGGAGGGGCGAAGACGATGAACACGGCTAAGCGGAGTGACCTTACCCAGCCCCAACGGACCATCATGGTTGTGGTGTTAATGACCGGGTCCTTTTGCACCGTTTAGAATCAGACCTTGCTGGCGACCGCCTACCCAACCTTGATGCGCTACTTCGCCGTCAGGTTCAATGGCTGACGACCGGCTTTTTGATGGTCAACGGGGTGATGATCCCGGTCAGCGCTTATTTAAGAAAATTACACCCGACAAATCTAAACATTTGTGCAGTGTCTAAAACCGGGTTGAAAAAATTTAGCTAACCAAACAATCCCCACCAGAGCCAGCAAGTTGCTAGCTCTGGTGGGGATTATTGCTTTGTAGGGGAAATTACTAACTTGTTTGGTCTAAGCCAAACATTTCTTCTCGAAGGGCGGCGTAAATTGGCCGCCCACCGAGCAGGTCGTTGACGGTGTAGGCAATGAAGGTCACGATCAGTATCGGTAAGATTTGCTCCATCGTCCCAACCATTTCGGTCAACAGGCAGATGGCGGTGAAGGGGGCCTTTTCAATCGCCCCAAAGTAGGCGGCCATCCCGATCACGGCCAGGTTGATGTAGTTACCGGCGGCCAGCAAGTGGAGGTGAATTAAAAGGGTGGCCAACAGGGCGCCTAGAATGGCGCCGAGCACCAGGATTGGCATGAAGATTCCCCCCGGCACCGGGGCCCCGTAGGAGAGCATGGAGCCAACAAAGCGGACGACAAAGTACATACCGAGGAGGCCAAAGAGACTGGCGAAGCCGGCCGAGTGAGATGGCAGGGAGATCAGGTGGTCAATCAGCATGTGGCTACCACCCAATAAGTTGACGTCCAACAGGCCAACCGGGATCACTAATAACAGCGGCAGGAGTGGTTGGACCTTGCTGGGCAGGTGAGTTAAGTGCCGGTACCAGACCCGGCTGTTTAACAGGCAGTACTGATAGCACCAGGCTAACCCCCCGAGGACCAAGCCAAAGAGGATCAGCCAGGGGTAGGCGGCGGGGGGGAGGTTGAACTTAACCGGCAACCATAAGCAAGGGCGGGTGCCGTAAACGAGCACGGTCATCAAGTCGGCACTGATGGCGGCAGCTAGGGCGGTCAACCACTCACGAATCTGGAAGCGGAAGGTGATCTCTTCCAGTAAAAACATCGTCCCGGCTAAGGGGGCGGAAAAGGCGGCTGCCAACCCGGCGGCGACGCCACACGATAAGAGGAGCTTGTTTTCTTCCGGTCGGCGTGAAAAAGGCGTTCACCCATTCCCTGGCCGATCGCGGCCCCATCTGGATTCAGGGACCTTCGCGACCTAAGAACAGGCCCGGGCAGATGGCCAGGAGGCCGCCGACGAACTTTTTCCACAGGACTGGCCACCACTTCATCCGGTGCTGGTCCTTTAAGATCGCTTCGATTTGCGGGACCCCGGAACCGAGCAGGTCAGTTTGGTCCTTGCCAATTACTAAGGTTAAGAGCCCCCAGACGACCACGGCGGCGATCAGATAGGGGATTAACCAAAGTGGTTGGCTGCGTAAGAGGGGGTAAACGAAGCGGGCAAAGAGCATCGCCTGGTCAATCAGCCAGCGAAAGAGGGCAACCACCAAGCCGGTCGCTAACCCGATTGAAATTCCCTTACAGACGTCGGTTAAAAAATTCGACGAGAGCGGTCGGTGTAAAACGTCTTTAGCCTGGAGTTCCTTCAAGACCACCACTTCCTTTCGCCTTCATTATACGCTACTGAAGGGGCGCGGGGGTTGGTGGAATGAAATCTGCATGCTAACTCGCCAAGTGGTACGAGTAAAACGCTACCAAATTTTGGTTGACAAAGTTAGATTATTCTTATAAAATGATTAAAAATAAATAATAATGCGTTAATGGAATGAGTAAGCTAACCAAACCCCAACTAGAGAAGTGGGACTGGTGGAAACCACGGGGGCGGTGGTAGACGAAGATGGCTCCGGAGCAGTTGGTGGGGTGAACGCTGGTGAGCCCCGCCCGGTTAGCGGTCGTTACCCCGCTTGAGTCTCCCCGCTGGGGGTACTTATTGAGGAGTGGGGGGTGACCCCTACTTAAATGAGGGTGGTATCACGTTTGACGTCCCGAAGAGAGGAAACTCTGTTCGGGGCGTTTTTTAATTAAAGGAGGAAGAACCATGGCCGAACAACACTTAGCAGATTACACGATTGCCGTTTTAGGGGCCGGGGCCGTGGGTCGGTCGGTGGCCGCCGATTGTAAGTTGGCCGGCAACTAGGTCCGTTTGTTTGACCTACCGGAGTTGGCCGGTGAATCGCTTAAGGACCTCGACAAGACCGGGATCGAAATTCAAGGCTTTGAGTTGGGTAAGTACAACTTTAAGCGCAATGGGATCGCCAAGTTCGACCTGGTGTCTGACGACCTGGCCGAAGTGGTTGCCGGCGCCCAAATCATTTTAGTCGCGGTGCCGTCGGTTGGTCACCAAACCTTCTTTGAACGGCTGGTGCCGCTCTTAGAAGACGGCCAGATCATCCACATTATCCCCGATAACTTCGGTAGCCTGCGCTTACGCAAGGTCCTGCGCGAAACCAGGCCGGATGTCGACGTGATTGTCGGGGGCTGGTCGAGTGCCCCGTACGGTACCCGGATTGTTAAGGAAACAGGAATTGACACCAAGCGGGTCTTCTTGCGTTACCGGGCGGTTTCCCTGCGGGGGCGTCTTTGCCGTCCACCGATCAGGAGGCCTTTTTAAAGAGTACCGAACACATTGGCTGCTTTGACTCGGTGACCTTTGGCGACGGCCCGGTCGGCGGCAAAACGGTCTTAGACGTTGGCTTTAGCAACGTCAACTCAACCCTCCACTGCCCGGGAACGATTCTGGCGGGAACGATTCTGGGGGCCGCGGTGATGGAAAACTACGGCCGCGTCTTTGGCGGCAACGATAAGAGCGACTTTTCGATTTACTCCCACGTTTACACCGAGTCGGTTTCGGCGGTCCAGTGCTCCGTTTGACGAACAATTCCCGATGGCCTTTGGGACCGGGCCGTTTAGCATCCAGGACCGTTACGTGACCGAATACATCCCGGTTGGTTGCCACATCTACCACGAGTTGGGGCAAAAATTCGGCGTCAAGACCCCGGTGATCGACAGCATCATTACCTTAGGGTCAGCGATGGTCGGGATTGATTTTGATCAAACCGGGGTCACCCTTAAAGAACTCGGGATCGGCCACTTAGACTGGGCCGAACTGTTGGACTACCTGGAAAACGGCAACTACAAGGAGGAAGCTTAATGAAGAAGACGGGCGACTACTTGGGGAGCCCAGCGGACCTGGACGGGGTGGTGTCAGTCACGCCCCAACCAGTGGCTGGAGCCGCCATCGGAATCATCGCCGTCAACCTGGTCTACCCCAAGCTGCCGGGGAACGTGGCTAACGCCACCACCTTTGCCTTTCCGGTCGACTACGAGGTAATTGACCTGGCGATCGAGCAGCTCTTTGAAGCCGATCCGGGGTCGGTCGACCAAATTGTTCAAGCGGCGAAGCGGCTGGAGGCCCGCGGGGTGCGGGCGATCGTCGGGGCCTGTGGCTACTTTGCCAACTTTCAAACCCAGGTCCAAGCAGCCGTGCGGGTGCCGGTCCTTTTGTCGAGTCTGGCCCAACTACCTCTGATTAAGACGAGCTTACGGGCCGACCAACGGATTGCCGTATTGGTGGCCGATATTCAGGGGGTGACCCCGGAATTGCTGGCCAACGTTAACGCCACGCCTAACAAGGTGACCTTCGTTGACATCGGTAGCCTGCCGGAATTTCACGCCATCCGTTACGGGGAAACAACCCTCGATAACGGCGCCTTAAAACGGGCCCTGGTCCAAAAGGCGGTAGCGGCCGTCAAACAGGACCCGAGCATCGGCGCCCTCCTCTTGGAATGTAGCGATTTACCCCCGTACGCGGCCGCCATTCAAGCGGGGGTCGGCTTGCCTGTCTTTGACTTCATCACCTTAATCAACTGGTTGCACCAGTCGCTGTGCCAGCGGCCGTACTACGGATTCATCTAAATGAAAAAGAGGCTAAGGGAAAGTGGTGCACTTAGCCTTTTCCCATCTTTTCGCATGTTAGAGAGAAAACGCGGGAAATAACCGCAGGCCTAGTGTCTAAGCAGGCCGAAGAACGGTGCGTTCTATCTTAGTCATACGACCTGCCGAGGAGGTTATTTCCCGCTCTCGTTTTAGGATTAAAAGTTAATGGTGCCAGAAAACAGGCCGTATAACCCGGCCAGTGCCATCAGGGTGATGGCAAGCCAGGTCAGCTTTTCCACGACGGTGAAGGGGCGGTGTTGCTCCTTTTTTCCCTGGTAAAAGAACCAAAAGCCGGTTTCCCAAACGATCGCGCTTAACAAGAGGTGCTGTAAGCCGGCCCCGTAGAGCATGAAGACCGTAAAGGCCAGGGCTAATAAGGCGGCGATCCCGGACCGCACCCGTTCGGCACGGGAACGCTGGGCAAACCCGGTGCCCGCCAAGACGCTCTTAACGGCGTAAAGGGAAACGAACAGGTAAGGAACGATCGAAAGGGAGGTGGCAAACTTCAAGAGGACCAGGTAACCGGCGTTGGAACAACCGGCCACGATCATCAGCGCCTGGGTTAACCCCGAGGTGACCAGCAGGGCATTTTGCGGGGCTTCGTGCTTGTTTAGGTGGTTTAACCACTTGGTTGCCGACCCGGAGCGCCCGGTCAAACGGATTTCTTCGGAGCACAGGGTGATCCACGCGAGCAAGGCCCCGGTGACCGAAACGATTAGGCAGGCGTTAATCAGGGTGCTCCCCCAGTTGCCGACCATCTGAGCCATTAAGCCGGCCATCGAGGGGGTGTGGAGTTGGCTGATCTGGCTAGGGGCCAGTAAGCCGAGCGATAAAACGCTGGTCCCGACCAAGAGGAGGATAATGGCTAAGGAGCCGAGGGTGGTTGCCTTGGCCACGTCTGACAGGCGTTTGGCCCGGGTGGCGTAAATCGTGGCCGATTCCAGGCCGATCAGCGTCCACATCGCCGATAAGAGGACGGATTTGGACTGGGCAAAAATTGAGACCTGGTGCCAGTGGTGGCTACCGGCGTCGAAAACCCTGGTGGAGGCAAAAGACGCCCAGAAGGTCGGGGCGTGGAAGTTGAGCAAGGCTAAGATGATAAAGGCAGCCAGGGGGATGATCTTGATCACGGTGGTGACGTTGTTAACCACCGTACTGTCCTTGACCCCCTGGGCAACCAAGAAGGTAATCAGCCACAAGAGGATGGAAGCGGCGATCACCGCCGGCCAGGTGGTCCCGTCGCCAAAGAAGCGGAAGAGGGTAAAGCCACCGAAGGCCGAAAAGATAACGGTCAGGTACGAGGCGTTACCGACCGCGTCGCCGATTCCGTGGCCGTAATTGGCAATAAAGCCGCCGAGGTGACCAAAGAGGGCCTTGGACCAACCGTAGATCCCGTCGTCGATTTCGGGTTGCTGGAGGGTGAGGTTACGGTAGACGTTGGTCAAGGCAAACATTCCGACCGCCACGATTGCCCACCCGATTAAGATGCCGAGTGGGTTAGCGTTGGCCGTCATGGTGGCCGGCAGGGCAAAGATCCCCGAGCCGATCGTTCCGCCAATAATCAGGGCGACGAGCCCCCCTAAACCAACCTTATTTTTGATTTCCTTACTCATGTTTAGTCTTCACCTTTTTCATCAATTCTCTGTTAATTTGCGTGGATATGCACACAAGTCGTTAATTATACAAGAACCCGGTCAAAAGGTAAATAAAGTGGTGGAAAAAACATAAGCAAACGGGGCCCAGGCACAATGCCTCAGCCCCGTTTTTAGGAGTGTAAATTAATGGTTGTTACCTAATCTAGGTCGACGGGCACCACCCAGCCAAACTTGTCTTCGACGTCGCCGTTTTGGACGCCGGTTAAGTAGTTGTAAAGTTTGGTTGTGACCGGACCAGTTTCGGTTTCCGAGTAAAAGACCTGCTTTTTTCCGTTATACTTTTTTCCGTTATAGGTCAGAGAACCAACTGGTGAGATGACGGCGGCCGTCCCCATCGCCCCGGCTTCGACCAGGTCGTCTAAGTGGTCGACTTCCAGTTGCTTTTCAACCGGGTTGAGCCCCAGTTCTTCGGCCACTTGCAGCAGCGAGCGCTTTGTGACCGATGGCAGGATTGACTCCGATTTAGGCGTTACGACCTGGCCGTCCTTAGTGACCCCAAAGAAGTTGGCACCGGAGAATTCGTCAACGTACTTGTGCTCGCGCGGGTCTAGGAAGAGGCAGTCGGCAAAGCCGGCCTTCTTGGCTTCCATTTCCGGCAGGAGGGAGCCAGCGTAGTTACCGGCCGTCTTAGCTTGCCCGGTCCCGGCGTAAGCGGCCCGGTCGTACTTGGAAACCGTGAACGGTACTGGGTTTAGTCCCTTGACGTAGGCGCCAACCGGGGTGGCGTAAACGCGGAAGGTGTAGGTGTTGGACGGTACCACACCGACCACCGGCTGGGTGCCGTCCATGAAGGGGCGCAGGTAAAAGGTGCCGCCGGAACCGTACGGCGGGACAAATTCCTGGTTGGCCTTGACGACGGCCTTGACCGCTTCTAAGAACTTCTCTTCCGGGTAGGGTTCCATCATCATCCGCTTGGCGTTTTGGTCGGGGCGGAAAAGGTTGACCTGGCCGTCCTTGGTCCGGGTGCAATGCAATGGCAATATGTGTAATTGGTTGGCGTAAATATGTGTAGTGATGGGTGCCAATGTTTTGAATATGAATCTCTGAAATGTCTGCTTCCACAACTCATCAACTTTCCTTCGTTAGTTTGGTTGAACAAAAAAACGCCCTACTAGCATTGCTAATAGGACGATTGACACCGTGGTACCACCTAAGTTCGCTTGAAAAATCAAGCCTCAAACGTACGATCGCTCATACGCTGCACGATAACGGGTGCCACCTTGCTCCCTTACCAATCGGGGAGCCCGCTCAAGAATGATCTTCAGCAATCAGGCGCCTTCCCGTCTCACCGTTACCGGGCTTCTCTTAGCGCACCAGTCATGCTTACTGTTTCTCTCATCGCGTTGTTTCGTTCAACTGATTGGTACCCATCTTAAAACCGGGTTCTCACGATGTCAACACTTTTTCTCATCTTTTGTTAATTTAACTTTAATCCACCCCGGCAAGCAGCCTTCGTAAAGGGGCCGGTTTTTTAGTCCCGTTAATTAGACGTTATTTACTATAACTCGGCGTAATAAACAACCCCCACCAAAAAAACGAACCCTAGTTACAGGGTTCGTTGGTGAAGCTAATCAAAGTATGACGGAGCAATCTTTCGGTCTTGGTGGTAATACTGACGGTCGTGTTCGTTAATCTCGCGGATGACCTTGGCCGGCGAGCCATACGCGATCACGTTAGCCGGTAAATCCTTGGTCACCACCGAGCCGGCACCAACGACGGTGTTGTCGCCAATCGTGACGCCCGGAAGAACAATTGAACCGGCGCCGATCCAACAGTTGGTGCCAATGTGGATGGGTAGGTTGTATTGCATTTCTTTGGCCCGCAGTTCCGGAGCGACCGGGTGAGTTCCAGTGGCTAAAATGACGTTGGGGCCAAACATGGTCCGGTCGCCAACGTAAACGGCGGTGTCGTCGACCATCGTTAGGTTGTAATTAGCGTAAATGTAGTCGCCGAAGTTGGCGTGCAAGGGCGGTTCGATGTAAGTGTGTTCACCAATTTCGGCAAACATCTTTTGCAAGAGTTCCTGGCGTTTTTTCCCCTCGGACGGGCGGGTTTGGTTAAAGTCGTACTGGAGTTCTTGGGCGGCCAGTTGGGCCTTAGCGATGTCCGGATCGCTTGGCAAGTAGAGGTCCCCACTGTGTTGAATATCTTGGGCTTTCATAAACAAATCCTTTCGGTCAATTTTGTTCATTATACTGGATGGTAACGAAGATATGCAAGCGCCTTCACGGATTGGTATAATGAGCAAAAGAAATTAAATTTGGAGGGTGAATTATGAGTGAAGAAGTCAAGATTGATGCCAAACGGGTGCAAGCCATTACCAACACGGGCCAAGCTTACGATGACGTCGATCCCCTGGTGGAAGCCGCCCGTAACCACGCAATTAAAGAGTGCCGCCGTTACAATTTCTTGGTCAACTCCCAAAACAAGTATGATTATTCGATCTTGAAGGGCCTCTTCAACAAGATGGGGGGAGGAAAATTACATCGAACCCAACTTCATGTGCGAATTAGGCCTGAACATTTCGCTGGGGAGCAATGTTTACATCAACCACGACATGGTGATTTTAGATTGCAACGAAGTCACGATCGGCGACCACGTTTACAATTGAAACGTTTTACAACACAAATTCACAGTCACTGTAGATTCAAATCACCAAAGCAACTTGAAGATGAGTATCAAACTCAAATTCAAAATTTAGTCGTGGCATAGGAAAAAAAGTCTCTATTTAAATTGTCTATTTTATTGACAGGGGACCAATCTGCGTGGACGTGACCACGTAAAAACAACGTTAGGAGAGATAAGCATGAAGCGTGAATTTCTTAAGAAGATGGAACTGACGGACGAACAGATCGACGCCCTTATGGCTGAGAACGGTTTGAAGGAACAGGTCAACTCCCTAACTACTGAAAAGGACGGCCTGCAATCCCAACTGACTGAGCGTGACACCCAACTCAAAGATCTCAAGGGCAAGGACAGTGCTGAACTGACGGCGGACATCATGACTTGTCTGTCGAATCTCTTTACAAATCAGCAAGATCAATTGTAAAATATGACTGTAATAAAAAAGCATGGGTGCTGGAAACACCCATGCCGTTGTCAAGAGATTGACGACGCCTAAATTAGTGTTAGAGCCGTCCCAAGCTTTGGTCAGTTAGGGGACGGCTTTTCGTTATCCTTACTTGTGTGTCGTGGTAAACCACAGCACCCATGCTTGGTAACCCAAGTGGATCAAGTAGCCCACAAAAACCAACCAGATGATCAAATTGATCGTCCGGTGTGGGAGCTTTGCGAGTGCCTTGATAATCCCTGGTAGATCCAAACCGTTCAAACTTACGGGTCCTTTCTCTAGTGTAGAGAAGGTCCATGCCTATCTTTCCATCCTTTCATTGGCATCACTCCTCTCAAAATGCAGAGTGTCGCCAACGATCTTGACCTAATCATTATAGCGTGAATCAGGGGGAAGAGGTAGTTCGTGCCAAGACGAATATACCCAGCTGGTAGTGGCGGAGCGGAGGAAAACGAGCTCGTTGCTAAAGATGGCAACGGGCTTTTTAAATGGGGTAGTGTTTTGGCCCAAATTAACATGTCATTAAAATTATAGTTTTAATGACACACATTAAAAGAAACCCTTTAGTATCAATGGATTTCGTAATTTTAATTTCGTTGTTTTTTACACACCTTGGTTTAACTTTGCAACGCCCCGCTCGCCTTCGCTGTTGGCAACGATTGGATACTTCCCCGCTGGTTGAAGAAGTTTAACCAGGATGCCAACTATCAAAACCTTGGAACGAACCAAGACTGGACGCCGGACGGTTAATTAGTGCCACTTTCATAAATATATGAAAAAACCGTCCAGTGTTTGGACGGCTCGGATGGCTTAATTTAAATGCTTCTTGAGGAACTCCAAAATGAGCTTGAAGACGGCTGGTTGCATGAACTGGACGTCCATGTGGCCGGCAGTTTCTAATTCATAGAGATCCGCATCAACGCCCGCTTGGTCAAGGGCTTCGTATAGGGCCTCGGAGTCCTTGACCGGGACGACCTGGTCCTGTTGGCCGTGCAGGATTAAGAATGGCACGCTCTTTTTTGAAACGTAGGTCAATGGATTGGCCTTGGCATCCAGTTCCGGGGCGTCCTCTGGCTCGGCCCCCAGTAAGTTACTGTAAACGAAGTCAAAGGCGTCTGTGGCGCTGCCTTGTTTAGCAGTTAACGGGTCAACCACGCCGTACCAAGGGACTGCCACTTGAACGTCACTGGAGACGTCTAAGTGGTCGCCGACGTCAAATTCCGTCATCCCGTTGGTTAACCCCAACATGGAGGCCAAGTGACCGCCGGCCGATTCACCCATCACGACAAAGCGATCGGGATCGGCTTGGAACTTCGCGGCATTAGCGCGCATGTAACGGATCGCCGCCTTGGCATCCTCGAGTTGACCCGGAAAGTTGACCTTGTTGGAATCGCGGTACTCCACGCCCACAACCAAATATCCCGCCCGGGCAAAGTCAACTAAGTTTGGCAAGTGGATGTTGTGGTCGGTATCCATCCATCCCCCACCGGCAAACCAAAAGATCGCTGGGAGCTTGGTGTCATCCCCGGTGGCAAAATGGCGTATTACCGACAGCCGTAAGTTGCGGGTGGCGTTGCCCAGCCAGCCGGGTACCTGGGCATATACAATGTCGGAATCGAGCCAAAGCCCATCCCGTTCAACAGCAACGTTAATCACTTTCTTCAAAAGAAAAACACCTCCAATGCTCTCATGATAGCGCATTCGGGAGGCGTTTTAAAGTTACAGCTTCAGTTCGTATAAGTTGGCTTCTTGACGACCAACGTCTTCGTAGTCGATGACGACCCGTTTGGCGAGTTGGTAGCCGTTCTTTTGGTATAAGGCATCCGCCGGTGGGGTACCGTCAATTACGTCTAGGTGAATGACGATGGCGCCCACCTCTTTAGCAACCTGCTTGAGTTGTGCTAGGAGGCCACTAGCGACCCCCTTGCCACGAGCGGCGGGACCAACCGCCAGTAAGTGTAGGATCGCAATTTGGTCGTCCGTGGCTGGAATCTTCCAGGCCTCGCTCGGGTAATCTGGGTCTTCGCCCTTCGTCAGGATCCCGGCCCCCAGTAGCGTACCATCGTCATCAAAGGCGCCGATGAACAAGTCGTTGAAGCTTTCTTCTAGCAACTGTTCACTTGGGTAAACGCCCCAGGTCCAATCCGGACTGTATTGATCGAACTGTTGGTGATCACAAGTATCCTTATAAAAAATAAAAAGCGATTACTTGCGGCAAGTCTGTTTTAGTTAAACGTTTGTCTTCTAAGTAATCACGGACCTCCCAAATGTCGTGAGGGTCTGGGTGCTCCATGTTTAACACCGCGTCCAGTCGCTCAGCGTTCATCTCTAGGTCGGCGAGTACGGTTGCTTCTGGTTGGTTTAAGCGTCGGTAATTGGCCTGTAGCTCCTCTTTAGTCGCCTTAATTTCGGCCCTTGTTAACATCGTAACGCCCCCTTTTCAGTTATACTGATATTATAAAAAAGGAGGTCGGATGAATGGTGACGTTATTAATCGGGACTGGATTAATCATCCTGGGGATAGTGGTGATTGCCCACGATCGCCGCACCCTTTTAAGTGGCCTCTTGCCCTTCTTAGGGTTACTAACCTGGCTCACTGGGCTGCCCCCCGTTTGGCTGGCTAGTACCCTGTTTGTCATCGTTCTCCCGCTCGGCATTTTAGGTGAGGTGTTGACCCACGATGGCTACTGGATACTGAGCCGTTACGGTACGTCTGCTAAGGGCTACTTCTTTTTGCTGGGTGGTTTTTTGGTAATGGTGTTCGCCCCGCTGTTCCCAGTTTTATGGCTACTATGGCGCTCAGTTTTGATCGTTAAATTGATGTTGGCCATCTACGGCTACGTGGCGGTCCTGATTGACGCTTACCTTTTGGCAACGGTGATCAACGCCCTGCCATTAACAATTAAACCAACCAAGATACTAATTTTGGGCGCCGGTCTCATCAAAGGGGGCGTGGGTCCGGTTTTACGGCGTCGCTTGCTAGGCGGATTGGCGCTTTACCAACGCTTCCCCAAGGCTGAACTGATTATGTCCGGTGGTCAGGGGGACGACGAACCCGAACCCGAGGCGGTCGCGATGCACCGGTTTGCCCGCCAAAAGGGGGTTTCCGAGTCTGCCATCCGCTTGGAAACCAACTCTACCAACACAGCAACCAATTTGAGCGAGGCCAAGCGCTTCATT
>SKEF01003034.1_pt1 | contig 12006 bp, 9 predicted proteins | sample 4826691 | NCBI WGS metagenome assembly SKEF01 (sample SAMN11008816, study PRJNA524170) | human gut metagenome | biome: Human fecal sample; material: Feces; isolation source: fecal sample from pouch patient p23, p27 | host: Homo sapiens | place: Israel: Tel-Aviv | collected 2016-08-24
CATCGCTCTGCCCCCTTACCCTGCAAAATTGAACGTGTGTTAAATAAACTTATTATAACATAGGCACGGCCCTTGCGCAAACAGGGGGGCGGCCCGTATAATAAAATGGTGTGTCTGAAACGTCGAAAATATCGTCTATTTCTACAAATATGGCGGGATTTTGTGCTAAAAGGTCTTGAAATCCACAAAGGATTCCTGCGGCTCTTTGCCTTACATCCTGCTTGTGTTTGCGAAATATCCGTCATTTTCTTTGTTTTCAGATACACCTTAGAAAAATTATGAGATAAAAGTTGCGATAAATAGGGGAAAACAAGATGCAGAAAAAAGTATCAGCCGCCGTGCGTGCGATTGGCCGTGCCCACAAAGCCGGGCTGGCCCTGCTGGGCGGCGGGGTGGCGGCGCTGGGGGTGTTCTGGGCCGCACGCCGCAGTGCCGCGGCCATGCAGTGGTGGGTGGAGTATGTTTCCATGCCGGTCAAGCGGTTTGTTTCTGCGCTGGTGGAGCCGCTGCCCTTCAGCTTTTGTGAGCTGGCTGCCACGGCGGCTATTCTGATCTGCCTGGTTCGGCTGGTGCAGCGCATTGTGCGGGCTATGCACCGCAAACAGGCAGGCTTTGCCGCTTGGGTGTTGCATGTGGGCACCGCGGCGGTGTGGATCTATGCCGGGGTGTGCGCTTTGTGGGGCACCCAGTATTATGCACCCAGCTTTGCCGCGCAGGCCAACATGCAGGCCCCGGCCCTGAGCGTGGAACAGCTGGCCGCCACCACCGTGTGGTTTGCCGAGCAGGTGAACGCCGCCGCTGATACTGTCCCACGGGACGAAACCGGTCTGTTCGCCGTGAGCAAGGAGAAAATTTTGCTGAACACCGGCCATGTGTATGACGGCATTGTGGCGGAATATCCCTTTTTGGCCGGGCCGTACCGCAGCCCCAAACCGGCGTTTTATTCCAAGCTGATGAGCGCGGCAGGCTTTACCGGCTACCTGTGCCCCCTGTTTGGCGAGAGCACCCTGAATGTGGACTGCCCGGCGGTGTTTTTGCCCGCCACCATTGCGCACGAGTTCAGCCACCAGCGCGGCGTGGCGGCCGAGCAGGAAGCAAACTTTGTGGCGATCCGGGCTTCCACCACCTGTGGTGATGCGGCATATGAATATTCCGGCTGGCTGATGGGCTACCTGTACCTTTCCAACGCCTGGTACAGCGCTGACCCGCAGGCCGCCAGCGAAAATTACCGCACCCTGTGCGATGCTGCCCGCACCGACCTGGCCGACAACGACACCTATTGGGCCAAGTGGGAAGGTCCGGTCAAAGAGGCAGGCAGCACGGTGTATACCGGTTTCCTGCGCGGGTATGACCAGACCCTGGGCATGAAAAGCTATGGGGCCTGCGTGAATTTGTTGGTGGAGTATTATTATCCGATGGCGCAGGGGGAATAAGTTTATAGTGCGATAACAGAAAAAGCATATGCCGGGCGCGGAATGCGCGGGCATATGCTTTTTGTGATGATGGAAATTTAAGCAGGCGACGGAGTTTGAGGTGGGGGGGATTAGACAGGGCCCGACATGCAGGACGATGCAAGGGCAACACCGCACAATTCCCGCCTTGCGGCTTAAGCACCGCTCCGGCAGCTGCGGCACGGCATCTGCGTTGCCAAAATGCTCGATAAGACATCCAGTATTATCTGCGCTTTTGGCTTGGCATCTGCCGCACCTCGCTCGCCGTATCGGCACTTAGAATTATGCGGTATTGCCCAAGCATCGTCCCCTACAAATGGTTTGCATCGTTTGTTGCAATCAGCAAGGTTTCTCCGCGGCAGGATGAGGGCATCCCGCCCTACAGCACATTTATTGGCAGGCAGCACATAATAAAATGCTCTGTAGGGAACGGTCAAGACCGTCTTCTGCGAATGTTGTATCCTGTGCTACAATCAATTACACGGATTCTGCAATTTTGCCGCGGAACCGCCGCGGGTCTGGCCGGAGCCGTGGATGATATATTTGTAGCTGCACAGCTCGGCCAGGCCCATGGGGCCGCGGGCATGCAGCTTTTGGGTGCTGATGCCCATTTCGCACCCCAGGCCAAACTCTCCGCCATCGGTAAAGCGGGTGGAGGCGTTGACATACACGGCGGCGCTGTCCACACAGGTGGTAAAGCGGTCTGCGGCGGTATCGTCCGCCGTGATGATGGCCTCACTGTGGTGGGTGGAATGGCGGGCAATGTGGGCAATGGCAGCATCCACATCATCCACCACGGCAATGGCCAGGATGTAGTTCAAAAATTCAGTGTCAAAATCCTGCTCGCCGGCGGGTGTTCCGGGAATGATGGCGGCGGCGCGCTCATCCAGCCGCAGATCCACCGGAACCAGCCCGGCAGCTGCGCGGGCATCCACCAGGCGGGCTTTCAGCAACGGCAGAAACCCTGCGGCAACATCCTTGTGTACCAGGCACACTTCCTCGGCATTGCACACGCTGGGGCGGCTGGTTTTGGCGTTCTCAATGATATCCACCGCCATGTTCAGGTCGGCGGCTTTGTCCACATATACATGGCAGATGCCAGTCCCGGTCTGGATACAGGGCACCGTGGCGTTTTCCACACAGGCGCGGATCAGCCCGGCACCGCCGCGGGGAATCAGCAGATCCACCAGACCGTTTGCCGTCATCAGCTCGTTGGCGGAAGCGTGGGTAGTGTCCTCAATCAGGCTGACGGCACTTTCCGGCAGGCCGGCACGGGCCAGACCGCAGCGCAGAGCGTTGACAATGGCATGGCAGCTGGCCCAGGCATCGCGCCCGCAGCGCAGCACACAGGCGCTGCCGGCTTTCAGGGCCAGCGCGGCGGCGTCGGAAGTCACGTTGGGGCGGCTTTCATAAATAATGGCGATCACGCCCATGGGCACCGAGGTTTTTTCAATCAGCAGCCCGTTCGGCCGCACAATTTTGCGTAGCACGGCACCCACCGGGTCTGGCAGGGCGGCAACCTCACGCATGCCCTTGGCCATGGCGGCCAGCCGGGCAGGGGTCAGGGCAAGACGGTCCAGCATTACATCGCTGATGCGCCCGCGTGCGGCGGCCAGATCCTGCTTGTTGGCGGCCAGAATTGCATCGCTGTTTTCCACCAGGGCAACTGCCATGGCTTCCAGCGCAGCGTTTTTGGTATCGGTATCCGCCAGCGCCAGCGGCAGCTTTGCCGCCTGCGCCGCTAACAGAATTTCATGCGTAGTCATAGCAGAACTCCTTTGGTTGTAATTAAGAATGAATAAAGAATAGAGAATAATGGTTGAGTGACGCCCGCGGCGTCACATTTCAATTAGGGCTATTTCTCCGGTAAACCAATATCCTAACCGGAGCTGTCCGCCTATTTTATTCGCGCCGCCGCGGGCGGCGCACCAACATTATTCTTTATTCATTATTATTTATTATTTTTTCCAACAAATCTCGTCCCCACATCCTTGCCGTCTACAATGTCGTACAGCACATTGGCGTTGGCACCGTTGGCGATGACCATGTCAACACCGGCACCGGTGGCAATTTTGGCGGCGGTCAGCTTGGCGGACATGCCGCCGGTGCCAAGGCCGCTGTTGGAGCCGCCGCCCAGTTGCTCAATTTCGGGGGTAACGCTCTCTACCCGGTGGATCAGCGTGGCTTCCGGGTGGGTATGCGGGTCGGCGGTGTACAGGCCGTCAATGTCGCTCAGCAGCACCAGCAGGTCGGCGTGGGTGTATTTGGCAATCAGGGCACCCAGGCGGTCGTTATCGCCCAGGGAGTATTCCTCGGTGGAAATCGGGTCGTTTTCGTTGATGACCGGCACAGCGCCCAGCTGGATCAGGCGCTCCAGCGTGTTTTGCAGGTTGTTCAGCCGGTGGGGATGGTCAAAGTCCTCCCAGGTCACCAGCAGCTGGGCAACGGTGTGACTGTATTCGGCAAACAGCTTGTCGTAAGTATACATCAGCTCGCACTGGCCCACGGCTGCGGCGGCCTGCTTTGTCACCATATCTTTGGGGCGGGAAATCTGCAGCTTGCCCACGCCAAGGCCGGTTGCGCCGGACGATACAATAATCAGCTCGTGCCCGGCGTTTTTGATGTCGCTCCACACTTTTACCAGTGCTTCGGTGTGGCGGATGTTCAGCCGCCCGCCCGGATGGGCCAGCGTGCTGGTGCCGATCTTGACAACAATGCGCATCAGTTTTTCCCCATTTCCTTTGTTTTGTCATAGGCGGCCAGGACGGCATCGGTCACTGCGCCGCGGAACGCGTGCTCTTCCAGCACGCGCACACCCTGAATGGTGGAACCGCCGGGGCTGCACACAGCATCTTTCAGTACGCCGGGGTGGCTGCCGCTTTCCAGCACCATGCGGGCACTGCCCAAAAGGGTCTGGGCGGCATATTCCTGGGCTTTGGCGCGGGGCAATCCGGCAGCAACGCCGCCGTCGGCCAATGCTTCAATAAACTGGTATACCCACGCGGGGCCGCAACCGGAAACACAGCAAGCGGCGTCGATCAAATTTTCCGGGATGGCATCCAGCCGCCCGGCCGGGGCTATGGCACCCAAAAAGGCGAACATCTGGTCATCGCTCACGCCGTCAGCGCAGTACTGGATCATACCGGCCCCCAGCGAAACCGGGGTGTTGGGCATGATGCGGATGATTGGATATGCACCGCCGGCCATCTCGCGCACGCGGGTCATGCTCAGCCCGGCAGCCATAGTAACCAGGACAAAACGCCCGCTGCGCTTTGCCAGGATGGGGGCGATGCCGGCCAGCATATCGGCCATCATCTGCGGCTTTACGCCAAGGAAAATTACATCGCAGTCCTGCGCGACCACATCGTTGGTGGCGGCGCGGCAGCCAAGTGCTTCGGCCAGGGCTTCAGCCTTGGCCGGGGTGCGGTTGGCCAGCACAACATTTTCCGGCCCAACGCCGCGGCACACTGCGCGGGCAACCGCACCGCCCATGTTGCCGCAGCCGATAAAACCATAACGCATAGGAATTTCCTCCCTCTACTATAACGTGTGTATCCTTTATAATGTACCAACAAATACCCAATGAATAGTCTAATCCTAACGCACAGCAGGTGTAAAGTCAATAAAAAACTGCCAAAAAACGTGACAAGTAAAGCCTTGCCTGCTATAATAGTGATACTTTGTACAACCGTCCAGGCGGGGCAGGGCACCCCCGCCGCAAAAAGGGAGAATGAAATATGCAGTATGTTGATTTTGGCCGCACCGGGCTGCGGGTTTCGCGCCTGGGCTTTGGCGGCATTCCGGTGCAGCGCATTGATGAACCTGGCACCCGCGCCATGCTGAAAGCTGCGCATGAGGCGGGCATCAATTACATTGATACCGCCCGCGCTTACACCGTCAGCGAGGAGTGGATCGGCCAGGCGCTGGAGGAACTGGGCCTGCGGGATGAATTTATCCTTGCCACCAAGTGCCGTGCGCTGACCAAGGCAGAGATGGAAGCCGAGCTTGCCGCCAGCCTGAAAAACCTGCGCACCGATCACATTGACCTGTACCAGTTCCACAACCCCAGCCCGGAAAACTTGGATAAAATCCTGGCCCCCGGCGGCGCCATGGAAGCCCTGCTGGAAGCCAAGGCCAAGGGAGTTGTGGGGCACATTGGCATTACCGCCCACCTGAGCCAGACGTTTGAAAAGGCGCTGAAGGTGGACGAGATCGAAACCATTATGTTCCCCTATAATATTGTGGAGCAGCAGGGCAAAGAGCTGATCGACCGCTGTGCGGAAAAGGGCAAGGCCTTTATTGATATGAAGCCGCTGGCCGGTGGTGCCATTGAGGATGGGCGGCTGGCGCTGCGGTATGTGCTTTCCAACCCGGCAGTCACAGTATCCATCCCCGGCATGGCCGCGCCGAAAGAATTGGAACAGAATGTGGCGGGCAGTGCCAACACCGCCCCGCTGACCCCGGAGGAGAAAGCCGCCTGTCAGAAAGTGCGGGATACCCTTGGCACCCAGTTCTGCCGCCGCTGCAATTACTGTGCCCCCTGCACGGTGGGCATCCAGATTCCCAGCTGTTTCTTGTTCCATGGCTACCTGGAGCGTTATGGCCTTGCGGGCTGGGCGCACGAACGGTACGATACCCTGACGGTGAAAGCCGGTGCCTGCATTGGCTGTGGCAAGTGCGAGACCCGCTGCCCGTATAACTTGCCCATCCGGGATATGCTCAAAAAAGTGGCACAGGATTTCGGCGAATAAACATTATATTTTAGAATTAAGGAGTACCCCTGCATGAAACAACAGCCCCCCGAACGCACCAAGCGCCTGGCCGTTATTGCGGCAGCAGCCGTAATGCTGGTTATGGTGCTGCTGATTATTGAAACATTCCGCCTGCTGTTGCCGGGGTTATGGACTGCATTTTCCAGCGGGGACGAACAGGCTCTGAGCGATTATTTGACAAGCGAGGGGCGGCTGCGCAGCTTTTTGACGCTGTGGTTCCTGGCGTTCGTGCAGGTGGTATCGCTGGTAATCCCGGCCATGCCGGTCCAACTGGCGGCGGGGATCGCCTATGGGCCGTGGAAAGGCTTTGTGACCAGCTTTTCGGCATCGGTGGCGGCAAACTTTCTGGTGTTTCTGCTGGCGCGCCGCCTGGCAAAAGTCATTGAACTGCTCACAGCGAACAGCCCCAAGGCGAATAAGTTGCTGAACAGCGTGCGCAACAGCAAGAACCCCTGGTTTTATACCATTCTGGCGTTTATCACACCGGGGCTGCCCAACGGCATCATTCCCTATGCCGCCGCTCACGCCAACATGAAGCCGAAACAGTTCTTTGCGGCTATCTGCATCAGCATGCCGATCCCCACCCTGCTGACCTGCCTGGCAGGCAGCTACCTGGTAACGGGGGACTGGCTGTTTACTGTATTGATCGAGGGCGGTATGTTTGCCGTGGTGGGCCTGCTGTTCCATAAGCGCAGCGCCGTAATCGGCCACGCCCACGAAGTAAAGGACCGGCACACAAGATAACACAAAAGAAGCCTCTCCGGCGTGCGGCCAACCCCGCACGCCTTTTTTGTATGGCGCTACTTGTGTTTTGCGGGTGTGGTGTGTATAATTTACTATGTATTACTATGGAAAAGAGCGAAGAAAAATAATAAAGAAAAAAGAATAATGAATAATGGCTGTGTGATGCCCACGGCATCACATTGAAAACAGGTTCGGCGCTCTGGCAGGGCTGTTGCATGCCAGAGTTTGCTGCCTGTTTTATCTGCGCCGCCGCGGGCGGCGCACAAACATTATTCTTTATTCATTATTCTTTTTTAATTTGATTTAATTTTACGCGTAGCGAAACGAGGCTTTCTCATGCTGTTGGACCCTGAACTGCATTATCTGGATAATGCCGCAACCACCATGGTGGACCCGGAGATTGCGGGTGCCATCCATGAAGCATTATTAAAGGATTGGGCGAACCCTTCCAGCCTGTACGAACCGGCGGTAGAAACCCATGAAGCCCTGACCACGGCCCGCGGGCAGATTGCCCGCACCCTGGGCTGCCAGGCCAAGGATCTGTATTTTACCTCCTGCGGCAGTGAGAGCAACAACCTTGCCGTGCAGGGCCTTGCCATGGCACGCAAAAACTGGGGCAGCAAAATTGTGGTTTCCGGTTTTGAGCACCCCAGCGTGCAGCGGCCCATCCGTGCACTGAAAGACCGCGGCTTTGAGGTGGTGGAAATCCTGCCCGAAGCAGACGGTCACCTGGATATTGCCAAACTGGCTGCCGAGGTGGATAAAAATACCGTTCTGGTCAGCTGCATGGCGGTCAATAATGAAACCGGCACTTTGCAGGATATTGCCGCTCTTTCCACAGCCGTCAAGGCCAAAAACAGCCGTTGTGCGGTGCATGTGGACGCCGTGCAGGCATGGCTGCGCATCCCCATTGACCTGAAAAAGTGGAAGAACGTGGATACTCTCTCGGTATCCGGCCATAAAGTGCATGCCCCCAAGGGAATCGGCGCTTTGTTCATCCGGGACAGCGTGCGCCAGACGCTTTGCCCGCCCTACCTGGGCGGCCATCAGGAGCGCGGCCTGCGCCCCGGCACCGAGAATACCCCTTATATCGTTGGCCTTGGCCTTGCTGCGGCAAAGGGGGCCAAAAACCTGAGCGACCGCAATGCGCATATCCGCGCCCTGAACGCCCAGCTGCGCACCGGGCTGGAAGAGCTGGCCCAGCAGGCACCCATCACCCTGAACTCCCCGGCGGATGCCGTGCCGGAGGTGCTGAACTTTTCCACCAACTGTGTCAACAGCCAGACCTTTATTGAATATTTGAGCGGGCGGCACATTTATATTTCCGGCGGCTCCGCCTGCGATAAGGGCGAGCCGAGCCACACCCTGATGGCGATGGGCGCGCCGGACCTTGCCGTGCGCACGGCGCTGCGCGTCAGCTTTTGCGGGGACAACACCCCCGAAGATGTGCAGGCCCTGCTGGACGGCCTGAAAGACGGCCTGAAAGAGTTGCAGCACATCTGAAAAGATAACGCTATTGAATGAAACCATAACACCAGACACGAAAGGTTTGCCATAAACATGAAAGAAATCATCCTTGCCTATCAGGGCGAAATGACCCTGAAAGGCCTGAACCGCAGCAAATTTGAAGCCCGCCTGGCCAAAAGCATCCGCTACCGGCTGGAAGACCTGGGCAAATTCAAGGTGACCCAGGCGCAGTCCACCGTGTTCATTGAGCCACTGGAAGATGACCTGGACATGGACGAAGCGTTCCGCCGTATTTCCAAAATTTTTGGCATTGTCAAAATGAGCCGCGCTGCCTGCTGCAGCAAGGATTTTGACGAGATCTGTGCCACGGCGGAAGCTTACCTTGGCGAAACGCTGCGCGGCATCCGCACCTTTAAGGTGGAAGCCAAGCGCGCGGATAAAACGTTCCCGATGAAAAGCCCGGAGCTGTGCCGCGAACTGGGCGCTTACCTGCTGGGCAAGCACCCCCACCTGCGGGTGAACGTGCATGAGCCGCAGCTGGAAATCATGGTGGAAATCCGCGATAAAGGCGCATATATCCATGGCCCCAAGGTGGAAGCCGCAGGCGGCCTGCCCGTTGGCACCAGCGGCCGTGCGCTGAACCTGCTTTCCGGCGGCATCGACAGCCCGGTAGCAGCTTATTGCATGGCGCGCCGCGGGCTTGCACTGCACCACATCCACTTTGCCAGCCCGCCGTACACCAGCCTGCGCGCCAAACTGAAGGTGCGCGCCCTGGCCCGCGAACTGGCAGAATATACCGGCAACTGCCAGCTGTTTGTGGTGCCCTATACCAAGCCGCAGGAGTATATCCGCGATAATGCGCCTGATGTGTTGTTTACCGTGCTCATGCGCCGCAGCATGCTGCGCATTGCCAAACTGGTGGCCGACCAGAGCGAGATGGAAGCTTTGATTACCGGCGAAAGTCTAGCACAGGTTGCCAGCCAGACCATGCAGGCCATTGCCTGCACCGACGCCGCGCAGAACCTGCCGATTCTGCGCCCGCTGATCGGCATGGATAAGACCGAGATCATTGCTATTTCCCGCAAGATCGGCACCTTTGATACCTCCATTGAGCCGTATGAGGATTGCTGTACCATCTTTACCCCGCCGCACCCCAAAACCAAGCCCAGCCTGGCGGAGATCGAAGCCGCCGAAGCCGGAATGCCCGGCCTGGCAGAGCTGGAACGGATTGCGGCGGAAACTGTGGAGAAAATCCCCATCCGCATCGGGGATGACCCGGAGTTTTAACAGCGCCGGATAAAAATTACCCTTGGATAAAGGACGGAACAAACCATGACTGCGGAGATCATTTGTGTAGGAACCGAGCTGCTGCTTGGCGATATTGTCAATACCAACGCCCAGTTTTTGAGCCGCGAACTGGCGGAACTGGGCATCAGCGTGCTGCACCAGCATGTGATTGGGGATAACCCTGGCCGCCTGCGTGATTTGGTAAAGGAAGCCAAAAGCCGCAGCGATCTGCTGGTGTTTTCCGGCGGGCTTGGCCCCACGGAGGACGACCTGACCAAGGAGACCGTGGCCGAAGCCTTTGGCGATACCCTGCACTTTGATGAAGCAGAATGGCAGAAGATCGTGGACTTTTTTGCCCGTACCGGCCGCGGCGGGCGCACCCCCACGGCCAACAACCGCAAGCAGGCCATGGTGCCCACCAAGGGGCACAAGCTGCCCAACGCCCATGGTACCGCACCCGGTGCCTGGTTCGAGGATGACGGCTGCATTGCCGTGCTGATGCCCGGCGTTCCACGCGAGATGAAAGCCATGTGGGCAGAGGATATCCGCCCGGTGCTGCTGCAGCGCCAGAACTGTACCATCCACTCCAAAACGCTGCGGGTGCTGGGGGGCGAAAGCAGCATTGCCAGCAAGGTTTCCCCGCTGTTCGCCAGCGAAAACCCCACGGCAGCCATTTATTGCAAAATTGGCGAGAGCGAGATCCGTGTGACCGCCCGCGCCGCAACCGAGGCGGAAGCCGAAACGGCCTGCGATGCCCGCATTGCGGAGTTCCGCAAGATTTTGGGCCCCAATGCGTATGATGTGGATGTGCCGGGGCTGGAATACACTGTGGTGCACCTGCTGCAGCAAAAAGGGCTGCATGCTGCCACCGCGGAAAGCTGCACTGGCGGCCTTGTGGCAGAAAAAATCACCAATGTGCCCGGCTCCAGCGAGGTGTTCGGCTATGGCTTTGTGACCTATGCCGAAGCCGCCAAGGCAAAGCTGCTGGGTGTTGACCCGACTTTGATTGAACAGTATAACGTGGTTTCCGGCCCGGTGGCCGTGGCGATGGCTTACGGCGCTTTGCAGGCATCGGGGGCAGATCTGGCCGTGGGCATTACCGGCATTGCCGGGCCCGGCGGCGCACTGCCGGGCAAACCGGTAGGTACCGTCTACCTGGCCGGTGCGGATGCCCGCAGCGGCAAAGCCTGGCTGATGCGCCTGGAAAAGAAATCTCCGTTCAGTTCCTGTTTGCGGCGGGAAAAGCGCCTGGCGACGATCTGGGAATGGGGATTGAACATGGCGGAACCCAGAAAGCGGTCCTTGAAATCCTTCAGGGCCACGACGTCCCCCGGCTGCGGATTGCCGAAAATTTTGCGCACTTCCGTGCCGTAAACCCAGTCGTGCCCTTGAAAAATGCGTGCTCTTGGAGAAATAATCAAACCTGCCATGTCAGGAAAGGCAATACATGATCGGGGTGGAAAGTTCAAGGGTAATGCGGGCGGCTCCCAGAAAGGCCGTGGGAAGGGTGGAGGCCTCCGTTCCCTGGGATTTTTCGCGCAAGTACGCCGCTGTGCATCATTCCGGGACTATTTCGGTTGAAAATGCCCGGAAACGAAGTAAAATAGGGCGCGTTATGAAAGTAGAAACTTTTGAAACTCCCCAGGATGCTGCCAAGGCTTTGGCAGGAGAAGTTGCGGAATTGATCCGTACGCGCGCCGCTGAAGGCAAAAACGTGGTTCTTGGCCTTGCCACGGGCGCCACTCCGCTGCCTTTTTACGCGGAGCTGGTCCGCATGCATAAGGAGGAAGGCCTTTCCTTTGCCAACGTGATTTCCTTCAATCTGGACGAATACAGCGGCTTGGATCGCGACCATCCGGAATCCTACTGGTACTTCATGCACACGAATCTTTTCAACCACATCGACATCAAGCCGGAAAACATCAACCTGCCCTCCGGCACGGTGAAGGATGATGAAATTGCCGCCCACTGCGCCGCCTATGAACAAAAGATCAAGGATTGCGGCGGTATCGACCTCCAGATTCTCGGCATTGGCCAAACTGGCCATATCGGCTTTAACGAACCCGGCTCCGATGATACCACCGTCACCCGGCAGGTTCATCTGGACGAACTGACCCGTTCCGATGCTGCTCCCGCTTTCGGCGGTATTGAAAATGTTCCCACCACCGCCATTACCATGGGCGTGGCTACCATCATGGGCGCCCGTGAAGTGGCTTTGATGGCCTGGGGAGAAAAGAAGGCGTCCATCGTGAAAAAGGCTGTTCAGGGGCCTGTGACGGTGGATG
>SKEF01003042.1_pt1 | contig 11983 bp, 19 predicted proteins | sample 4826691 | NCBI WGS metagenome assembly SKEF01 (sample SAMN11008816, study PRJNA524170) | human gut metagenome | biome: Human fecal sample; material: Feces; isolation source: fecal sample from pouch patient p23, p27 | host: Homo sapiens | place: Israel: Tel-Aviv | collected 2016-08-24
TTATTATCCTTTGAGGATTCAGACTTTAATATTCACAAAAAAAAGCATATTGTCACATCACGTGTGACAATATACTTTGAATGATTAGGCAATGCTATTTTTGCATGTTCCTTCATTTAAATAATCTCTTAAATTCTCATAAGAATATTCGATCATGTTTGTTAACGCCTCATCGGTATATGATCCGATATGTGGTGTCACTAAAATACGAGGATAAAGGTCAATTAATTTTTGGAATGAAGGATTTTCTAAAGCAGCGCCTTTGAAATCTTTAAAGAAGACAGCAGATTCCCCTTCTAAAACATCCGTACCAAATCCACCTAATTTATTAGATTCAACTGCTTTGATAATCGCATCGATATCTTGAATCTCACCACGAGCCGTATTAATTAAAATGGCTCCATCTTTCATTTTAGCGATAAACTCTTCATTAATCATATGATAGTTTACCCCTTTAATATATGGCATATGAACTGAGATCACATCAGACTCTGCTAAGACAGCATCTAAATCTTTAAATTCAACGATTTCTGATTTAGATAAATCACCATGAATATTCTCACAAAACAACTCTTTCAAAATTCCCTTGTGCTTGAATGCATTTTCCATGTCATAATTTTGTAATTGATAAACTTCTGTACATGGATATGAAATAGCTCTTTCTTTCGCTTGCTGATCAAAATGCTGATTATTTGACAAATATAAAACCTGTACAGTATGTCCCTCTAGTAAGAAATTTTGAAAGAACATTCCAATACTCCGTTCAGTTATCTTACAAAATCTTTCTAAATATTTTTTGATTTCTTCCTCTGGTGCGTCCGTTTTAAAAATAGAAAATTTTCCATCATTCAAAATAACTTTAACAACACGAGGAGTGCCATAATTAATATTTTTCTGCATAACATCTCTGCTTTTTGTCAGATATTCCTCAAATGTTTCATCTGCGATCAAGAAAAACAAAGATTCAAAATCATCTTTATTCTCAACATCCAAATACATTTTTAAAAGCTCATCTGAAATTCTTGTTACTTGAAAATCAGATTTTCCCATGATATCAGCCAAGACTGTATCAGCATCCTGAATGGCTCCCATTGGCTGGTTTTCTGATAATTTCAATACTTTTTTTGCCAATCTTACACAATTACTCATTTTTTTCTCCTTTTCTCTGTTCGTCATTTCTTGTTATATATTAAATATGAGAGATGAGAGAAAAGATAAAATCCATATATAAGAAAAAGAGATCCGTAGATCTCTCCTCTTCTGGTCATTCAATGTATGATCCCAATTCGATATTTACAGCTTGATTTAATTCCAATTCCAAAATTTCAATACTCATCTCTACTTCAATTAATGACGTTTTTGAAATTTCTTTCTCATACAGTTGTTTTGCAGCTGATTTTCTAGCAATCTCAGCTTCTTTTTTCGTGCCATAAATTCCAAAAACATTTTCTCGACATCCGTAGCCCTCAAACCATGTGTCTCCATGTACCAAATATACTTTCATTATTCTTCTCCTTTTCTCTGTTCGTCTTTTGAAATGCTTCAATTTGAATATGAGAGATAGAAAATGATATAAAAATCATTCATACATTTCAAATTCTCCACTGATATACATTTTTTCAAGATTGTGTTCTTCTTTTAATTCTCTTTGTGTTGAATTACAAAATGATGTTAATATCCCTTTACCAGATAAGATAAACAAGCAATCTGGCCTCATGAATTTGTTTGATAACAAATGTGTATTATGAGACGTTAAGATAATCTGACATTTTGGATATGTTTCTTTCAAGACAAGTAGCATTTTCTCTGTTGTTTCATAATGAAAAAAGGAATCAATTCCATCTAAGTAAAGAAAAGAAACATTTTCATCATTTGAAAGGATCCTGTAATATAATTCAGTCAGCATTAAGATTCCACTAGATGCGTTCTCAAGAAATGGGATCATCCGGTCATACACAAAATATAAATTCCTTTGCCTGCTTAGCATCCTTTTTAATTTTAGTTTACATTCGATTCCCATTACATTTAAGAAATCCTCAAAATGCTGCAAATTGTGATTCTTTTCTAATAGCTGATAAAAATTTTGTTCTTCCACTGTATTAGACAATAAAGAAAATTCTCTGTAATCTGCAGTTATTCGACTCATTCCATTTACATAATCTGTCAGCTTTAATAAAACAGAATTCTCATCTAGTGCCATATGATCAAGCGTCCATTTTAAAAATGCAAATCTAGAACCAGGGATATCATCACAGCTTTTCACATACTCCAAATAATATTCTGTATTTGCTGTTTCTGCATGAATATCATTCAAATGATCAAAATCATATTTCCCTTTTTCAAAATCACACTCAAAAATACTAATTCCGTTGATTTCTAATTTTTCGTAATTTAATCCTCGATATTCTTTCAAATATTCATAGCACAGCTCTGTATCACCAAATTGAAACCGGTATTCAAAGAACGCTGTCTTTTCATCCGAATCAGTATTCAAAAGAAATGGATCATATGGACATTCAAATGTCCCACATAATACATCTTTAATATCTAACAATGCTTTTCCAAGATGTGTTTTACCTGTTGCATTCCGCCCGCAGATCAGCATTTTACGAATGATTCCATCTGAAATGCAATTTGTCTGGAATGAGTAATCTCTGATATTTTCAAAATCTATGGTGATTTCATCTTTAAAGTTTTTATAATTTCTTAATGTAAATGCTTTTAACATATGATTTGCTCCTTTTAAATTAGTTCCAACGTGCATCCGTGATGATCATTTGATTGTTGTTTGTCATCAAATATGAGATAGAAAAGTCTGGATACTGTTTATTCAAAACGCCTTCTCCAAATGTTCCATCTAATACATAATCCACATCAGCTTTTCCTATCCGGATTTCCTCATTGATCTCTGATTCCTGAATCACAAAATCTGGAAGATCTTCTTTTGTAACCTGTAAATTCTCAAGGATCCAATATTCAATATTGGAAATTCTGTTAAATCTCATTCCTACAATCTTGCGAAATACTTCATCGACATTTTCTTTTTTCAAAGTAGATTCCAAAGGATAGAATTGAAGAAATGCCTTACACATTGCAATCTCAAGATTAGCTTCCCAGTCTGGATCTTCAAAATCGATTTCATCATAAATGCAATGTTTATTAGGAATTGCTTTATTTTCTTTCACTTTATAAATCGTGCCATACCTTTTTTCAGCTTTTTTTGAAAGTATGTATTCTACTCCAATATCTCCAACCCGTAAACGTGCAGTATGAGAATCCATTCCTTCTCTTAAAGCCATTTCTTTTGTAAAAGCACACACAAAGTAATATTCTGGTCTGGTCATTAGATCAATGATTCCTTTTTCTTTTAATGGATACTTTTTCATGATCTCTAAATGAATGACTTCTCTTCTGTCAATTCTTTCTTCGCTATGCATTTCCTTGTCATATTCTGGGGTTAAATCATAGAATATTTGAACATTCATAGATTGAAAAATGCCAAAGTCAAAGTTTCTGATAGATACTTCTAATGTTTCATCGTATCTATCCTTATCCCAAATAAATGCGATTTTTTCATATTTCTTATTGTTAGATTCCAAATATCGTATGATTCTTTCGTGCTGATCAACAACATATGTAATCAATGATTCTAGATCATTATTAAATGGAAGCATAATAGAACCATCTTTTTCGCTGCTGTAAATTCTTAAATAATACATAAATTTTTCTCCTTTTCTCTGTTCGTCATTTTTATTTACAGCTTAAATATGAGAGATGAGAAAAAAGATAAAAGAAAAAAGGACTTTACAGCCCTCTTCTCTCCTTTTGTATCAATTAATCACAAAGCACAGACGTAACGATCATTTGATCATTATTATCCAGTAGATACATGATAGAATAGTCATTGTATCCAGGAGTAACAATGTCTTTTCCTAATGTCATATTAAGAACGTAATCGACATTTGCTTTTCCTTCTCGGATTTCATCGTTAATGCTAGATTCTCCAATAGCAAAATCAGGAAGCTGATATTCTTTCAGATTTAATTCTTTAAAAATCCATTCTTTCATTTCTTCAATGGATGAAAATCTCATGCCAACGATCTTACTGGACATTCTCCAAATATCTTTTTCTTTTAAATGAAGATCTAAACGATGTAGACCAATTAAAGCTTTACACATTGCAATCTCAAGATTGGTTTTCCATTCAGGATCGGTAGGATCAATTTCATAATGACAAAATTCATCATGATCTGTTTCAAAATCGTCACCTGCTTTATTCATATCCATCCGGTAAATTGCACTGTAGTTTTCACCGTTTTCAATAATGCAGAATTCAAATTCTACACCAATATCATTAAACCATATATACGCAGCTCCTGGAAGAGTTACTTCTCCAGAAAGCATTTCCTCTGAAATATTACATTCAAATTCATATTCTGGGTCAGTCATAAGGTTTACAACATCGCTATTTCCTCTTTCATGGGACATATACCAACTGATCTCCCGATTCGCAACAAGCTTTTGATCTTTTTTTAAACCATAATTGATCACAATTTTATCGGTTGTCACACGCTCCTTAAAATTATGTTTTTGAAGATAATCCAGTAGAGAAGCATATGTCCATTTTGAAAAAACATTGCAAATTTCGTCTTTTTTCTCTGAGAAAAGTTTCAATCTGATCTCAAACTGATCGGCAACAAAATCAATGGCATCTTTTTTCTTTTCAAATGAAAAAGTGTGTTTGTTATACTGGCTACTTTGAACGATTACATAATACATATTGGTTCTCCTTTTCTCTATGTCGTCATTTCTATTTACATATTAGATATGAGAGATGGAAAGAAAAATAAAAAAAAGGAGACCATTACGATCCCCTTGAAATTTAACTATACAATTAATTCTAATTTTTCTCCAAATACGCCCCCATGAGGAAATTTGCCAAGTTCTTCATTCTGACTGATCCGGTACCAGTCTATTCGATCTTTGAAACACCTTGTTAGAAATTCTGAGAAATTCCCATGAAAATCATCCTCAAAATCGGATAAATCAGGTTCTGCAACTGTTCCAGAAATATATGTTGCTCCATGTCCATCTACAAATTTTTGAATATTTGTCAGATAAACAACATCGTCTCCATTGATTGTTTTTACAAGTTTCGCATAAATTTCCAGCAGCTCTGCTTTCTTCGCATGAACAGGAAATTCGAAATGTAACAGATTTAACTCGACATCATCGCATGTATAATTATGCAATACAGTTTCAAAAATTTTTTCATACGTATTCACTAGATCCATTATTTTTCTCCTCCTGCATACTCATATTCCATGAATTCTTTGACTTCTTCTTCCGTCATAAGTGTGGCAATGTCCGATAATTCTTCAATATGCTCTTCTGTAATGCCGATCATCCTTTTTGAAATATATTTGTCTGGAATCATCCATTCTTTGTCGATATCCCATACCATATATTCTGAAGGATTACATAAAACATTATCGCTTGTTAACAATGCATATTTGATCATTCCGTTACGTTTCACGTCAATAAACGCTTTCCCGTCATTATTGTCCTGTCCATTGAACATGAAATCATTTAAAGGCATATGCCAGTCAAATTCTTCATATTCTTTTAAAATGTTAGATGCAATAGTGATATCATACATATCGAAATTTGTATCTAAAATACGAACAAGTTTTTTTCGATTCTGGGATAAATATTGTCCAGGATCGGAATTTGTTAATTCTAAATGAGCTTTGATCCAAGCGATCGTATGATACACTCTGCTGATCATTCTTTCTCCATAATTCCAATTGAAATATCTTGCGACAATCTCTTTTTCTCCAAGTTCCTTTTCAAATCTTACGAAAATCTGTGATCTCTGTCCCATAATTTTTCTCCTTTTCTTAAATTTCAACAACTTCCCATGTCCAGCAGCAATCTGCTGCATGATCTGTCACAATTCCTTTCGTTTCATCGATATCAAAGTCTATGTCATCCATAGAATTCCCACTATTAGCGATTTCTTCATCATATGTGTTTTTTACATCCATTTCCATACATGCAAAAGCCTCATCCTGTGAATGAAATTGATAGACTCCAGCTAATTTTTTCTCATGAACCGCATAACAAATTACTAAAAACATATTTCTTTCTCCCTTACAATTCAAAACTTACAGCATTACACTCAGCAGCCTCTGCTTCTGTTAAAAATTCCCATACTTCTTCAGGAACCATTACTTTTGTGGCTGATGAAAGATCATCATGAATATAGATCTCTACTTCTTTATGGGTCCCCAAGCAGATCTGAATACATGGGATATTGGATTCCTGATTTAATACCTGACGATACAGCCAGGTTAATGCTTCTGCAGACATATCTGCTTCTTTTTCCGTGTCAACATGGTAAACTACTGATCTTGAAATCATAATTGTTCTCCTTTCTTTCTCTTTTCGTCATAATCTTTTACATAACAAATATGAGATTTTGGAAGAAAAATAAAAATAGCTAACCATTTTTATTGATGTGTTTGCATGTTGATTTTCAATTATAATATGATATAATGTAAGTGTATTGAAAAATACATGTCGGTTTCGTGATTAAAAGGAACTGTTGAGTTAAAAGAATAGAATAAAGTTTATCAAAAGAATTATTATTTGATAAATCGGTCAATCTGAAAAGATTTGTTGAGTTTATGTTCTTTGCTGCAAAGAATTAAAATATGGGCAGAATGAAAGAGAGGGTATATCATTTATTGATATACCCTCAGTTTTTTGTTATAAGGTTCCGTCCTTAACAAATCTTCATACTCATCACAAATATACCATTTTTGAATTTCTGGAATGCTTTTGAAGATCTTTGTTCGGATTTCCCTTTTCTTATCCTTTTGTACAGCAACTCGTCCTTTGTAGTATATAACTGCCATCTCTTTTCGATTTCGATTAGTTTCGATTGTGCTTTTATGCAATAGCAGACATTCAACATGAAAATATCTGATTCTTCCAGCCCAATCGACCAATTCCATCCAAATATTATCTTCTTTAATCCCAGAAATTTTTACTTCTTTTCTTACTTCTTGCATATCGCTCATTTATTTCACCTCAGATTTATTTTATCATGAACATATGTTCGCTGTAAAGAAAAAAACAGGAAGAAAACTTCCTGCTTTTGCAATTCAAAGATTTATTTTTCTTTTTGGTACCATTTTTTCCCATAGATACTCATCATTTGCAGATCGCCCTCAAAATTCTTTGAAATATAATGCAAAAAACTGTATAAGAAATACAAGATTTCTTCTTGCATGATTGATGTGTTTTTCATATATTCATGAAGAAAACAACTTCCAATACTGTCAACATCAACTTCATCATTACAGTATTTCAAAAAGAAATTCGCATCCGATAGTCGAATCCATTTTGATTTTTCAACAGTGTGTGTTATTCGATCCTGTTTATATAAATCTAAACATGAGTCATATCGAATTGTATAAGCTGCAATATTACACAAGGAATCCATAACAATATCGTTTTTCTCTGCATATGATACGAAATCCATCGATGGTTTATAAATTCCATGTTTCAGCATTTGGACAAAGAATATATGCAACATTTGTGCTCGCTCTATAATTGGCGTAGTATCTGCTTTCAAAATATTATATAAATCTTCTTCTAATTGTGTCATGATCGAAATCACCCTTTCTCAAATTCGTCATCTAGTTACGGATTAAATATGACAGATGAGAAAAAAGATAAAGATTACATATGAGAAAAAGAGACCTGCTTGTGCAAGTCTCATTCTTCTGTTGCGTAAACATAAGTACGATTTCCGTTTCTTTCATAGCTGCATGTTACGAAAGTATATAAATGCTTTTTGATCTTTCTGCTTGGAATCGTGCTTTTTGCAAGAATTCTTTGATAAAATCGTTGCTGGTCCTTTTGATTGCCAAAGTCAATAGGAACACTTGTTGCTGGTCCAGCATAAGCAGACACGACTTTTAATTTCCTTGTTTCGCCTGGCAGATATAAGATGATTCTACGATGCTTTTTTACAAAAGAATCCTCTCTGAATTTTACCAATTGAGCAAACATTGTCCCATTTCGCATATGATGCCCATAAATCACGCTATTATCTGAAGAAAAATCCTGATGACAATGACTATCTAAGAAGATGCATCCAGCGAAATTATAATTTTTCCGAAAGGTATGATGCATATATTCTTCATTATCTTTTCCTTGTACAACTGGATAATCGATATTCGTTCCAGGAACTTCAATCCATGCAACGATATCTGGATTGATCTTATGCAATCTTTCAAAATCAATACTTCTTTCTTTTTTCTTCTTCATTTTTTTGATCTTTTGGTATTCATGATCGGCTTTCTGATATTCTACATGTAAATTCCAAGCTTTATAACCGAAAAATATGGCAACTATAAAGCATGCGATCATCCCGATCGTAGGGACTGTCTTTTTCATTCAAAAGTACCTCCTCATATCAAATATGAGAGATATTATTTGAAAAATCGTTCTTTCATTTTTGCTTTCCAAAAGATCCACCTCATCTTTATCCGAAATTTTAAACTCGGCTCCCATTCTGCTTTGATCTCATTTTGTTCGATCTTTTTTATTTCATCTTCTATCCAAAGTTTTGCAGCTTTTTTCATTTCGTCATTCATAATTTGTCTCCTTTTTTTTGTATATATTTTCCGTTACATTATACAAAGCATTCAAATTACAAAAAGGGGAAGAAAAAAATAAAATTTTTTCGAAAATACGTTCTGATTGTTGACTTATAAAACCAAGATATAGTAATATAGTCATGTAGAGGTTTTATACTTCTTATAATATTACCATGTATCTTAATTTTTTGAAGCAGCTATGATCTCCCCATTTTGTAGCTGCTTTCAGTTTTATAGATACAATTTTTCAGAAAGGCATGGAGAAAATTTATGAAGATCAAAATTGAAGGAGAAAAATTACTTTTTATTGACTTTCCATTTAAAACAAAAGAAGTAGGAATATCGTTTATCAATTCTGGTGTTGCTATTTATGATGAACCAATCAAAAATTTAGAAAATTGGCAGATGAATGTAAAAGTGGAAGATGGAGTTTGTGTAGATCAAAAGGCAGCAGATATGATGTTAGGATATTTTAATGGCATTACAGAAATGACATTTACTCAGACACCAACTGGTTCTTATATTTGTCGCACGAAATCTACAACTCAAATAGATCAACTAAATTAGTTTTTATAATTACACGAAAAAAGAGATCCGCATCATTTTTGCGAGTCTCTTTTTCTTTAAAATGATCGATACGATCCAATAACTTTTCCTATTATTGATACTTCTGAAACAATGATTGGATCCATAGTATCATTTTCTGGTTGTAAACGATAATATCCATTCTCTTTATAAAATCGTTTTACTGTTGCAGAATCTCCTAACAAAGCAACAACAATATCTCCATTTTCAGCAGTTGTTGTCTGTTCAACCAATACCATATCTCCATCAAAAATACCAGCCTTGATCATACTTTCTCCATGCACTCGAAGCATAAAATGAGGAACATCATGACATCGAATTGCTGGGACTGGAAAATAATCTTCAACATTTTGCACTGCAAGAATCGGCTCTCCTGCTGTGACTGTTCCGATAATTGGAACAAAATCAACTTTATGCTCTAAATCTTTAATAACTTTTGCTTCATTTTCAATGTCATCAATTATTTCAATTGTTCTCGGTTTTGTTGGATCTTTCTTGATATATCCTTTTCTTTCCAAATTTTCAATATGAGCATGAACAGAAGATGGAGAGCTTAAACCAATTGCTTTCCCTATTTCTCTTACAGAAGGCGGATATCCTTGTTCTGCTACTTTTTCCCGGATAAAATCATATGCTCGTTGTTGCTGTTCTGTTAATTTTTCTCTTTGTTCTGGCATCTTCGATACCTCCGTAATTCTAATATTTTCTCCAAACTTCAAAAGACTCTCTACCCAACTTTGATCATATCATCAATTTCTACATCTGCCTGTGTTATGATATCTCCTGTCTCTTCATTATGAAACAAGAAAAATGCATGTCCACCATCTTCAGATACATTCAAGATCTGATATTTTGTAGGAAATGAAGCATCAAAAAGTGTTACCTGCACCTGATCTCCTTCTTTAAAAATGCCACACTCTGTATTATATTCTTTCTTTTCTCGATCAATATCATATACTCTCATTATTGTCCTCCTAATCTGTCATATAAGTTTTGAGCGGGAAAACTCACAGGCTTGCCTGTGGGCATTAATAAGTGATATCTCATACAAATTTTTTATCATAATTCGTTTATTATCCATAAAGATGATTTCTTTTTTCTTTTGATCGATCCATTTGACCTTTCCATTGTATACTTCATATATTCCTCCGGCTTTACGAAGATCTGAAACGAAATATGTGACATCTATCGTAGGATGATTTGATATATTTGCAAAGATCCATTGCAGATGCTGATCAATCTGCTCTTTTTGTGCTTCAGTCAGAATTCTTTTCGGTTCTACAATTCTCTGCACTTCTTCATATCTTTCCTTTTGTCCTTTCAATGCTGCAAATGGAGCAAACTGTGCTGCTCTACTTTGCATGGACATTTGCGGATGTCTTTTTGATACATGATGAGGCAGATCTATGATATCGTCATATTTGCCCATAAACTTCTCCCTCCCGAACATATATTCTATTTTGATTATAACATCTTCCCTCTTTAATTGCAAACGAAAAACTCTGGCAGTTTCTTCCACCAGAGTCTATTCTTTATAATTCAACATCTGAAATATCGATATCTTCAATTTCTACGTATCTTCATCTGTGCGATTTTCTTCGTTATCTGATCCGCTCCAGTAATTCACTGTCATTCCAACAATCTTGATATTTATTTGCAACATGATTGACTAGTTCTATAGGATAACATTTTTTCATAATATTTTTCTCCTAATGCACACATTTCCTACATGCTGTATATCCACGTTTGATTGCTTCAGATTTTGTGAACTTGCTTGGATTCCTCATATTACTACATGATTTTTTATAATGATATTTTTTTCCAGTACGTGGAATCCAGACATACTTTACATTTTTATTTACCTTTGGAGCTTTTGTTGTTTTATACTTTTTCTTAGTTGATTTTGTTGTCTTTGTTACTTTCTGTCCACTGAGATGACTAGATCCATCCTTGTAGTTAATTACAATGCCATTCTGTACATTGAAAACAAATACGTTGAATTTAATACCTTTTCCTTTGTCTTCAATGGATTGAGCTTCCATTTTAACGCCTCTGGCAAGCTTTTCCTTACCTTTGAATACAGGTGTTACTCGATACAACACATGATTTCCTGTTTCTTTTACATAATCAGCAACCATATTTTCAAATGGCAACATCCCGTCCACATTTAATGCCCTTGTTCCTGTGATCAGGTTCTTCTTATTCGCATTTTCTCCAGTTAACTGGTACCCAATTAGATGACAACGATTATAAAGATATTTTCCATTGACACAATCATATTTAACTGTATGCCATCCTGTTGGCTTGATCATTCCAATTGCTCCTCTTTCCGTTGTTGGCATTAGATTCCTGCCAACATTGGCAATGGCTGTTGTACATCTTCCATACTTATCGAGCTTCCCATATTTTTCATAGGATTTTCTGTTCTTAAGTTGTGTTTTTGAAAACTTAGGTCTGTTTTTGTTCTGTGCTACATAAATCTTTCCTGTATATTTTGGAATTGTTGCAGCTTCGACTGTTACTGTTGTCTTAGAGTTGCTGATGATCGGACTGATATTCACACTAGTGATCATTGTGATTGATAATACAAATGTAAGCATTATCTTTTGAATTCGTTTTTTCATAGTTTTACACTTCCTTTCTTATGTACCATTATATATTATTTTTATATGTGAAGCCTCACACGACTAAAGTCGCGTGCTTCCCCTTAAGTATGTATATACATA
>SKEF01003046.1_pt1 | contig 11972 bp, 10 predicted proteins | sample 4826691 | NCBI WGS metagenome assembly SKEF01 (sample SAMN11008816, study PRJNA524170) | human gut metagenome | biome: Human fecal sample; material: Feces; isolation source: fecal sample from pouch patient p23, p27 | host: Homo sapiens | place: Israel: Tel-Aviv | collected 2016-08-24
CTTGAGCGCAAAGGTGCGAAAAATCTTGCTGAACACGGCTTCACCGATAACAACGGCAGCCAGGCCGATCACGATAGCACCGCGGCCCATCTGGACATCAGCAAAGCCCTGGTACTGGCTGAGCAGCGCACCGGAGAATGCCACCAGACCATTGGAGAGCATCAGGCCCAGCACAATGTTGAAATTAGTGTTGATGCCCTGCGCCCGCGCCATGTTGGCGTTGCAGCCGGTAGCGCGGATGGAGCAGCCAAGCTCGGTGCCGAAGAACCAGTACAAAATAGCGATAACAACCACCATAAGAACGGCCACGATCAGGATGGTATTGCGGTAAAACGGAACGCCTTTGATATAACGCAGGGATACCAGCAGGTCATATTTGTCCACGTTGATAGCCTGATTGGCTTTTCCCATGATTTTCAGGTTGACCGAATATAGGGACAACTGGGTCAAGATACCGGCAAGGATGGCCGGAATGCCCATAAACGTGTGGAACAGGCCGGTCACCAGGCCAGCCAGCAGGCCAGCACCAAACGCCAGCAGCAGGGACAGCCAGACGTTCATGCCGGAAATCATACACATGATGCAGACCGCACCGCCAAGGCCCAAGGTGCCGTCTACCGTCAGGTCGGCAACATCCAGGATGCGGAAGGTAAGGTAAACGCCAATCGCCATAATGGCCCAAATCAGGCCCTGCGCCAATGCGCCCGGCATGGCATTGAACAATGTTGCAATGTTCAAGAGATCATCAACTCCTCAAAAAAGATATAGTCTTTTTAATTATATCAAAAAATCGCGGGAAAGAAAAGCCTTTTCCGCGATTTTTGTATTAAAGTTACCTGCATCAAATCAAAGCAGGCCGTTCTGGCTGTTTAGCCCTCGTATGCCACATAATCATCTGGGATGGTGATGCCCAGAGCTTCGGCAATGGTCGGGTTGTATTCCTTAGTGAACTCCGGAGCGTACTCAATGGGCATCTCCTCAACCTTGCTTTCGCCGGTCAGGATCTTGGCGGCCATCTTACCGGTAGCAACGCCCAGGTCATAGTAGCTGATGGACAGGGTAGCAACGCCACAGCCGCTCATGATGCCTTCCTCGCCTGCAACAACAGGCACACCGGCGGGCTGGCAGATGTTATTGACGATCTCAGTGTTGTTGGCAACGGTGTTATCGGTGGGAACATAGATCACATCGCTGGCATCGGCAGCGCTCTGGCAGACGGTGGCCAGATCGTTGGAGTCAGAGAATGCATAATACTCGCAGGTGTAGCCCAGTTCTTCCAAGCTGGCCTTTACGGTATCAACCTGATACTGGCTGTTTGGTTCGGCGCTGCAATACAGCAGACCAACGGTCTTTGCATCGGGGAACAGTTCCTTGATGATTCCTGCCTGCTCATCCAGAGGAGCCAGGTCGCTGGTGCCGGAAATATTGGTGCCGACAAGGCCATCGAAGTCATCAATACCCAGTGCCACGCCGTACTCGGTAACAGAGGTGCCCAGAACCGGGATGGTGTTGGTGCCGGCCTGTGCAGCCTGCAGGGCGGGGGTTGCGTTGGCCAGGATCAGGTCAACATTATCAGAAACAAAGCCATTGATGATGGTGCTGCAGGTGTTGGAATCGCCCTGGGCGTTCTTTTCCTCAAAGGTAACGGCATCGCCGAGCTGCTCGGTCAGGGCATCCTTAAACCCCTGGGTTGCAGCGTCCAAAGCAACGTGCTGCACCAGCTGGCAGATGCCGACCTTGTAGGTCTGGCCGTCAGCAGCGGCGGTATCGGAAGCGGCGGTGGATTCTGCGGCAGAAGAAGCGGTGCTGTCCGCGGCCGATGCAGCAGAGCTTGCTGCAGTGCTGCCACAGGCAGCAAGGGAAACAGCCAGGCAGCCGGCTGTGAAAATAGAAAGTGCTTTTTTCATGGTATCTTCCTCCCAAATCTATGCATCGCTCACCGGCATCCACTATGCTGCATAGCCTTGGGTGGGTGTCCTCTCCGAAAAGCGATTTAGTGATTTAAAGTATAGCATCAATCGTATTCCCCTGCAAGATACAATCCGCCAAATCACGGCGCTTTAGAGCACTAAATTTCCACATTTTGCACAATTTTAACAAAAAAGCACACCCTGCGTTCTGCCTTTGGGGCATTCGCACAGGGTGTGCAGTATCAATAAGACTTATAAAATGATATTTTTCTCTGTTTCAGCAATCGGGTGCTGGATTGCTTTTGTGTTCCTTGCCGTTTTGGCCTCATTTATGCAAAGATTGCCGCTTCGGTCTGGTTCAGGATGCGGATAAACGCCTCTCGCGTATCCGCCATACGCAATTTTTCCGTCAGGCGGTGGTCGCTGAGCAGGTTGACAAGGCGAGCCAAAATCAACAGGTGGTCGCTCTGGCGGTCCGGCGGAACCGCAACCATAAAGATCATATCCACCAGCTTGCCGTCCGCTGCGCCCCAGTCCAGCCCGCGGGTAAGGGTCAGCGCGGCCAGCCCAAGCGAAGCAACGCCCGCATTGCAGGCATGCGGGATGGCAAGCCCTTCCCCAATGGCGGTGGTGCCGCCCGCGCGTTCACGCTCACACACGGCTTTATAGTAGGCGGTACCGTTGGTGATCACGCCGTTGCTCTCCTGAAGTTCCACCAAGGTTTCCAGCGCCGTCTGCACACTGGGCATCTCGGCATGCAGCATCACACTGTCACGGTTCAGTAAACGGCTGACTCTCAGCTGTGTCTGCTCACTTTCCCTGTGTTTCATACGCCCTCCACCTTGCTGATCAGCTTGTAAAGGAACTCGCCCACCGCGCCGCCGGTGCAGTCGCAGTTGGTCACTTCGTTGGCCGCTGCTTTTACTTCGGACGGCGCATTGGCCACAGCCACGGAATAGCCCGCTTTTTTCATGATTTCGAGATCATTATAATAGTCACCGATCACGATGGTTTTTTTGATGTTCTCGTTCAGGATATGGCAAAGCTCTTCCATTCCGGCTGCTTTGCTGATGCCGGAAGGCATAATTTCCAAGTAGATCTGGTTGGTAGGCAAAAAGTAATTATCCCGGCCAAAGTACCGCGTTTTGGCGTACTGTCCCGCTTTGCGGATCGTTTCCGGATCCCCGGCAAACACCACCTTCAGCCAGCCATCCGGCACATTTTCCAGCGGGCAGGCCACGCTTTCCATGTGTTCATCCACCTGGTGGGCGTGGGTATAGCTGCTGGCGTGAACAACATACATCTCCCCCGCACCGGCCATGACCTCTACACCAATCTTCGGGAATTTTTGCAGCATATCGGCAATGGCGGCAGCGGCCTGTTCCTGATTCAGGCAGGAGCGACGCAGCACACGGTTGGTCTGGAAATCATACAGCAGCGAACCATTGCAGGAGATTGCTGGCAGCGAAAGCTCGATATCGCCCAGCGCCGCGCGGATCGACTCCGGCGGACGGCCGGATGCGACGGTAAAGCGCCCACCCATGGCGGTAAACAACCGGATGACGCTGCGGTTGCAGGCGGGAATGCCCTCCTTTGCAGTCAGCAGGGTGTTATCCATATCACAAAAAACCAGATAATCACTCAAACGCTCCATGGCGGCTTTCCTTTCTCAGACGGCTTAAGTAGTCCTGAAACCAGTCAGGCAGTGAGCTGTCAAACTGCATCCATTCCCCGGTGGCGGGGTGCACAAAGCCAAGCTCCTTGGCGTGCAGGCACTGACCGTTCAGGCTGTGGATACAATTTTTTGGCCCATACACGGCATCCCCAGCCAGCGGGTGGCCAATGGACGCCATATGCACCCGAATTTGATGGGTGCGGCCTGTTTTAAGCTTGCATGCAATGTAAGTAAAGTTACCGAACCGTTCCAGCACCTGCCAGCCGGTGTAGGCATATTTGGAGTTCTGCTGGGTCACGGCCATCTTTTTGCGATCCTTAGGGTCGCGGCCGATGGGGGCTTCCACAAAGCCGGTATCCTCTTTCAGGTTGCCATACACCACAGCGTGGTACACCCGATGGATAGAATGCACGCTCATCTGTTCGGTCAGTGCCTGGTGGGCGGCGTCCGTTTTTGCAACGACCAAAAGGCCGCTGGTATCCTTATCAATGCGATGCACAATGCCGGGGCGGATGGCCCCGCCGATGCCGGACAGCCGCCCCGCACAGTGCCACAGCAGTGCATTGACCATGGTGCCGTCCGGGTTGCCGGGCGCAGGGTGCACCACCATGCCTTTGGGCTTGTTGACCACCAGCAGGCTGTCATCCTCATACACAATGTCCAGCGGAATGTTCTGGGGCTGGGCTTCGATGGGCTGCGGGTCCGGCAGGGTGAGCAGAATCGTCTGCCCGGCTTTCAGCTTATCCTTTTTGTTCAAGGGGCTGCCGTTGCAGGTCACACTGCCCGCTTCGATCAGGTTTTGCAGCTGGCTGCGGGAAAGATCCGGGCACTGTTCCGCCAGCCAGCGGTCCAGCCGCAGGCCAACGCTTTCCGGCGCAAGGGTCAGTTCACGCTGTTCCATCTGTGGGCGCACTCCCCTTTTGCTGTTTTGCTTTTTGTTCGCGGCGCATATCCAGCAGCAGGCTGAGGACCAGCAGGCCCACGCCGACACAGATGCAGACATCCGCAAAATTGAACACCGGGAAATTGATGAACAGGCAGTTCAGGTAATCCACCACCACGCCGGTGCGGATACGGTCGATCAGGTTGCCAACACCGCCGCCCACGACCAAAATCCAAGCAGCACGCTCCAAACGCGGCATTTTGCGCAAAAGCAGCATACCGGCCAGCACAGCCAGCATCACACCGGTAACGATCACCAGCAGCGTGCGCTTGCCGCTGAGCATGGAAAACGACATACCATCATTGAGCAGGTAATAAAATTCCAGCACATGCGGGATAAAGGGTTTGCTGCCAACCGGCAGCAGTTCCACGGTGGCCCAAAGTTTGATCAGCTGGTCAACCAGCGTCAGGCCTGCCGCAGCAAGAATGGATAAAATGCCAACCAGCATAAACGCCTCCGTCGTCCGGGCCAATGCAGCGCTGCAACATGCCCTGACAAAAACAGCGGTGCAAAGGCTTGATAAAAGCGCAAAAGCACCGCTGTAAATCATACTATGGCAATACCGCACAGTTCCTGTTTTACAGGCTTAAGCACTGGAACAGCGCTTAACATCATGCGGCATAGCCCTTTATTTGAAATTAACCAAGAACTTTCGCACAGCGCGGGCACAGGCCGTCTTCGCCAACAGCTGTGTCGAACTTCCAGCAGCGCAGGCACTTGTTGCCGGCAGCATGGGCAACGCTCATGCCCAGGCCCTCGGTCAGACCCTTCACGCCGCCTTCGCCCTTGACCAGATCCACATGGGAAACGATCATCAGATCGGCCAGCTCATCCATCGGGATGGCGTTCAGGAAGTCATACATTTCATCGCTGCAGTGCAGGGTAACGGCAGCTTCCAGAGAGGAACCGATGGTCTTATCGGCACGGGCCTGCTCCAGAACCTTCTTTACATCGTCACGCACAGCAATGATCTTGGCCCACTTGGCGTCAAAAGCGGCATCCTCATCGCTCTTGGCTTCCGGCATACGCTCCCAGCAGACATACTCCTGCATGCCTTCCAGCTTCGGGATGTAGCTCCAGATTTCCTGGGCGGTGAAGCACAGGATGGGGGCAACCAGCTTGGTGAAGTCAACCAGAATGCGGTACAGCGCAGTCTGGGCGCAGCGGCGTGCGTGCTCGTCCGCGCAGTACAGGCGGTCCTTGATGACGTCCATATAGAAGTTGGACATATCAATGACGCAGAAGTTGTAGATTGCGTGGTAAGCGCGGGAGAAATCGTAATTATCGTAAGCGGCACGCACATTGGCGGTCAGGCTGTTGCAGCTCTTGAGTGCCCAGCGGTCGATTTCGAACAGCTGATCCTCGGCAACCATATCCGTGGCAGGGTTGAAATCGCCAATGTTGCCCAGCATAAAGCGGGCGGTGTTGCGCATCTTGCGGTATGCTTCGGACAGCTGCTTGAAGATATTCTTGCCTGCGCGCACATCAACGGTGTAATCGCTGGAAGCAACCCACAGACGAACGATGTCAGCGCCGTAATCGCGGATGATTTCGGACGGCTCCACACCGTTGCCGGCAGATTTGTGCATCTGCTTGCCCTGCTCATCAACGACCCAGCCATGGCACAGAACGCCTTTGTACGGGGCAACGCCCTGGGTGGCAACGCTGGTCAGCAGGCTGGACTGGAACCAGCCGCGGAACTGGTCGGCGCCTTCCATATACAGGTCAGCGGGCCAGTTCAGTTCGGGACGTTCGCGGCAGACTGCGCTCCAGGTAGAGCCAGAGTCGAACCAGACATCCATGATATCGGGATCCTTTTCCCAGTCAGAAGCGCCGCATTCGCAGACCTCAGTCTTGGGCATGATCTCGTTGGCATCGTACTTATACCAGGCATCGGAGCCTTCCTTGCGGAACAGGTCGCTGACAGCCTTGATGGAAGCATCGGTAATGTGGTACTTGCCGCAGTTCTTGCAGTAGAACACCGGGATGGGCACACCCCACACGCGCTGACGGCTGATGCACCAGTCGCTGCGGTCACGCACCATGCCGTGCATACGGTCATGACCCCAGGCCGGCTGCCACTTGACTTCGTCAATGGCCTTATAGGCTTCCTCGCGGAACTTATCAATGGAGCAGAACCACTGTTCGGTTGCACGGAAGATGATAGGATGGTGGCAGCGCCAGCAATGCGGGTACTGGTGGGTGATGTGCTGCACGCCCATCAGGTGACCGGACTGCTTGATGTGCTCCAGAATAACTTTGTTTGCAGCCCAGACCTTAAGGCCTGCAAACTCTTTGCCTGCTTCTTCGGTCAGGTAACCGCCATCGTCCACGGGGACAATAACGGGAACCTGCGGGTAGTGGTTGACGCAGACTTCAAAGTCCTCAACACCGTGGCCAGGTGCGGTATGAACGCAGCCGGTGCCGCCTTCCAGGGTAACGTGGTCACCCAGGATAACCAGGCCCTTGCGGTCCAGGAAGGGGTGCTGATACTGCATCAGCTCAAATTCAGAGCCGAGAACGCGGGGCTCCAGAACCTCGTAATCCTCGATATGGCAGGCTTTCATGGTGGATTCCACCAGACCGGCAGCCATCAGGTGATATTCATCGCCGATTTTGACGAAGGCATACTCCAGGCTGGGGTTCAGGCAGGTTGCCACGTTGGCGGGCAGGGTCCAGGTGGTGGTGGTCCAGATCACGATCCATGCCTTGTCCAGAGGGATACCGTACTTGGCCAGAACACCGTTGGGGTCATCGGTGAGCTTAAAGCGGACATAGATAGAATCGCACTCGTCCTCGGCATACTCGATTTCGGCTTCTGCCAGAGCAGTACGATCCTCCGGGCACCAGTAAACGGCTTTCATGCCCTTGTAGATATAGCCTTTCTTGGCCATCTCGCCAAAGATCTCCACCTGGCGTGCCTCAAATTCGGGGCGCAGGGTCAGGTAGGGGTTGGCGAAATCGCCCTGAACGCCCAGGCGGGCGAACTGGCTGTTCATCACATCGATATGCTCGGTAGCAAACTCTTTGCAGATCTTGCGCAGTTCCAGCTTGGAAATGCCGGCCTTTTTATCGCCCAGAGAGGACAGAGCCTTCAGCTCAATGGGCAGACCGTGGGTATCATAGCCGGGAACATAGGGAGCACAGTAGCCCGACATATTCTTTTCACGGATGATGATATCCTTGATGATCTTGTTCAGGGCAGTACCCATATGGATATTACCGTTGGCATACGGAGGGCCATCATGCAGAACAAAGCGCGGCAGATCCGCGTTATGTTCGATCATTTTTTCGTAGACGTGGTTTTTCTCCCAATCCTCCAGCATTTTGGGTTCCTTTTTCGGCAGCCCGGCACGCATTTCAAAGGGGGTAGTCATCTTATGGATGGTATCATTGTAATTCTGCGGCAAAGTTTCCAACTCTCCTCTATTTCCTTATTATAGCTGATATGGCGGCTTGTCCAAAGCGCAGTATACCAGGTTGCCCCGGCAGTTCTGCACCGTTCAGGCAGGTCTTAAAATGCTTGGGGTACACGCACGCACAAATGCGGCACCTCAAACATCATAATCAATGTCATCAAATGCGTCAAGCTCCGCTTTGGCAGGGCTCTTGGTTTTGCGGGCATTTTTGCCCGTGCTGCGGGCCGAAGCGCCGCGGCTGCGGGAGCCGGATTTCTTGGCGGGTTTTTCCGGCATATCCCCGCCGTAAAGCCCGGCAACGGATGGCATATCATCGTCCGGCAGGATTGGCTTTGTTTTGGGGGCAAAGGCAAATTCTACCGTATCGATCTTTTCCTCGTCCAGCGACTGGACAGGGGCAGGTGCCGGAGCCGGTTCCGGCTCTTCGGGCTGGGCGGTTTCTTCCGGCTCAGCCTCGTAATATTCCGGTTCCTCATATGCCGGGTAGTTTTCCTCCGGGGCTGCGGGCTGCGGAGCCGGGACATCCTCCGGGATTGGCTGGTTGGGTTCCGGTTCCGGCTGCGGAGCCGGGGCAGACTGTTCTACCGGCTGGGGTGCAGGCTGCTGCGGGGCTTCCTGCGGTTCAGGCTGCGGCTGCGCGGCCTGCTGTTCTGCACGGTTGGTGTGATACTCCGGAATTTTGGCAATCATTTCGATGTGCTGGCGGTACAGGTCCATCAGGCGCTTTTTGAACGCATCCGCTTCCTGCTTTATTGTCACAAGCTCCTGCTGGGCCAGCTCCACCTCATCGCGGGCGCGCTGTTCACGATCCTCCGCCTTAATGTTGGCGGCACGGATGATCTCGGCAGCTTTCTGCTTGGCTTCCTTGATGACGTTCTCGCCAAGGCGCTGGGCATTGATCATGGTTGTGCTCAGGGTATCTTCGTCGGCACGGTACTGGTCAATGCGCTGGGCCAGTATGACCAGCTTTTTCTGCAGGTCATCATTTTCTGCGGCCAGGCTGTCGATGCTGTCCGCAACCTGTTTGAGGTAATCGTCTACGTCCTCACAACGATAACCGCGCATGGCACGGTCAAAGGTCACGCGGCGCACATCATCCGAAGCAATCATCCAAATTCCTCCTGTTTCGGGTGGCACACACCCGGAATGGTATCCGAAATTTTACCGTTCGGCACGGCTGCCGGGCTGCCCCGGCCCATGGGTTTCACATTCAGGTTTTATGTTCAATACTGATAAAACGTGATAAAGATGCGGTCCTTGCGGCTTTTGCCGCCGATTGCCACCAGACGGTAGCGCCCAACGCCCCGCACGGTGAAGATATCGCCTTCAAACACATCCTCATGGGCGGTGCGCAACGGAACGTGGTTCACTTCCACCCTGCCGCTTTGGATTGCCTGCGCCGCAATGGAGCGGGAGGTGTGCATCATGGCTGCCAATACGGTATCTGCCCGCAAAGATGGCACCGTTGCATCCTGCGTCTGGCGTTCCGGCCCGCGCAGGACTTCTTCCGGCACGGCATCGCAGCGCTCGACATGCACCGGGCTGCGGCCAGCTTCCGTCAGGTTGGAAGCAATAAAATCCGCCTTATCTTCCAGCACAAAGGCATACACACTGCGGGCATCGGCCGGATCCGGCAGGATATCCCCCAAACAGGCACGATCCAGGCCAAGACCCAGGATTGCCCCCAGATAGTCACGGTGGCCCGGCACGGCGCTGCCGCCCTGCTGCGGCGCTGTGAAATGCAGCACCGCAACTGGCTCTTCCGGCCAGGAATCCGGTGGTTCAATGCAGAGCACTTTGCGTTCCGCATCCGGCCAGCCGCCCTGAAAGCGGGCAAAATCGCAGCCCTCACGGTTGAGCGCGGCCTGCGCAAGGGCCTGTTCGCGATCCGAAAGGAAGCCCGTTGCCCGCGGGATGCCACGCTGCATGGCGGTACGGCAGAGTTCTTCCACCCGGCGCATCAAAAAGCGTTCATCCTCGTTCTGCGGCGGCACAAAGCCGCGGGTCCTTGTATCAGAAGAAGACGCCATTGTTCTCCAGCTCGTCCAGCAGGTCGCCCATAATATCAACGTTATACGGGGTAATGATGAATGTACTGGTTGCTACACGCTTGATCTGGCCGTTATTGGCGTAAGCCACGCCGGACAAAAAGTCGATCAAACGGCGGGAGACTTCTTTGTTGGTGGATTCAAGGTTCAGCACAACGGTGCGCTTTGCGTTCAGCTGGTCTGCAATGGCAGCAGCATCGTCAAAACGTTCCGGCTTGACCAGTACAACCTGCAGCTGGGTGGTAGCGTTGATGTTGACCACCTTGTTGCTGTGCTGCTTAGCAGTTTCCTGCGTGGGGTAGGCTTCTTCTGGGGCTGGCGAACCGCCCTGACCACCGCCAGGGAAGATATCATCCTCTTCGTTATCATCCACATAGGAATCTGCTTCGGGATCCTGGTTGATTCCGAGGACGTTTCTCAAACCATCTATCATGGACATGGCAGTTACTCCTTACGTTTGCTTAGTTGTATAAATTGCACAAAAAAAGCCCTGATCGGCTTTTGTCACAACTATACAGTATTTATTATCTTCCATTTTTGCTTCGTTGTCAATACAAATATAACAGAATGTGGGGCAAAACGCCCGTTTTCTGTCCTTACAGCAGCTTGCCGTCCTGCAGGTTGCTGCCTTCCACAATCACCTCATCGTACAGGCGCAGCTCGTTATCCTCCCCCACTTTGCCGCCTTCCGGTACAAGGATGTAGGTATCGTCCTCATATAAAATGGTAATGCGGCGGAAGCGCTGCAAATCGCCGTATTTGACATATACGCCGCGCTGGCCGTTCACGATATGCAGGGCCCTGCGGTCAATGCGGATGCCCTGGTAGGTGTGCAGGCTGATTTCGGCTTCCTCATAATTCAGGCAGAGCACCTGAGCATTGATGCTGCGGCATTCCAGCGCCACTTTGGCAAGGCCGGTTTCTTCGTCGGTGGTCACATCCACCACGGTGGCAGCCAAAGGCTCTTCCTGTTTGCCCGGAACGCTGATGCTCACGCGGGACAGGCCGTTCAACCGCCCGGCAAGGTCTGCCGAACACACGGCATAAAACCGCCAGGAAAACCCGGTTACAATATGTCCGGCAAGGTCGGCATTGGACGGAGTCTCCCCTGCGTTAATCATCTTTTGCAGATCAGCCGGGCTCATGGCATCCAGCTCCGTGGGATCCCGCACCACCGGGGCGGCGCTTTCGGATGAGACAAAATACCCGTTGGTATCCGCTTCGATCGTCTGCAGGCCGTTCAGCTGGGCAGCAATGCCGTCCCGCTCGGCCTGCAGGCTGGCCAGCACCTCGCCAAAGCCCGCCGCCTGGCCGGTGCTGATCTGCAGTTTATTTTGCGCCAGCAAAAAATCTTCCGCAGCATCCTGAATTGCGCCGTAAGATGCTGTGTCGATCTGGTCCAGCAGGTTATACAGCGCCGTGCGCGTCTGGGTGGTCAGAACCGAAAGATCGCTGCCGGAGGAATTTTCCGACTTTGTCAGCAGCAAAATCGCACGATCCAACCGGTCCAGCCGTTCCCGCATTGCTCCCTGGGAATCATCCGTATACTGTTCCGCCAGAATGGTGCCCGCGCTGACGCGCTCACCATCCTGCACCACATATCCCAGGTTGCCGCTGCCAGGCACATCCACTGCCTGGAACACTGCCACGCCTTTCAGCGTGATGTTATCCGACATGGTGTAGGCAATGGCGGTTTCGGTTTTGTAAGTTCGGTGGAAGATCGTGTAAATCTGGATACAGAGATACCCAAGCACCACAACCAGCAGCGCCGTAAACAGGGCAAAAAGAATTTTTATGAATGCTTTGGGCTGGCTTTCATTCTGTTCATGCATTGGGTATCCCCCCTTTGGTTTTATGGCAACACCGCACAATTCCCGTCTTACGGCTTAAGCACCGCTCCGGCGGCTGCGGCACGGCATCTGCGTTGCCAAAATGCTCGATAAGACATCCAGTATTATCTGCGCTTTTGGCTTAGCA
>SKEF01003051.1_pt1 | contig 11964 bp, 10 predicted proteins | sample 4826691 | NCBI WGS metagenome assembly SKEF01 (sample SAMN11008816, study PRJNA524170) | human gut metagenome | biome: Human fecal sample; material: Feces; isolation source: fecal sample from pouch patient p23, p27 | host: Homo sapiens | place: Israel: Tel-Aviv | collected 2016-08-24
GTTTTATTTTTTATCTATTAAGTTTTTAGCACATCAATAATAATCAAGATATGACGCAGTATGATTTCTTCATATTATTTCATAATTGGTTCTAACGCTTTAGCTAATTTCTCCTTCTCAGCCTCCGCTTCTTCCAGATTCTTTCCAAGTGTTGTGTAATAAATCTTAATCTTCGGTTCTGTTCCGGATGGACGAACAACAACAGTTTCACCGTTATCCAGTTTGTAAATTAAAACATTTGCAGATGGAAGTCCTGTTTCTTCCGGTTTTGTATAGTCTGTTACTTTGACAATCTGATGTCCGGCAATTTCTGTCAGTGGTTTGTCACGAAGTCCCTGCATTAATGCAGACATCTTGTCCATTCCACTCAAGCCCGGGAATTCAAAACTGTCCACTTTATTTAAGTAACGACCATACTGTGCGTAGATTTCTTCCATTCTCTGTTTTAAGGAACTTCCGATACTTCTGTAGTATGCAGCCATTTCACAAATCAGCATAGAACCGATTACAGCATCTTTATCACGTACATACGGTCCTGCAAGATATCCATAGCTCTCTTCAAATCCAAAGATAAAGCGGTCTACTTCACCAGCTTCTTCAAGCTGTGCAATCTGGTCACCAATCCATTTAAATCCTGTCAGTACGCTTCTGAGTTCTACTCCGTAATGCTCTGCTACTGCATCCGCAAGTGGTGTGGAAACGATAGATTTTACTGCTACCGGATTCTTCGGCATTGTGCCTTTTTCGATACGACCTGCGCAGATATAGTCTAAAAGCAGTACACCAACTTCATTTCCTGTTACCAGTTCATAGGAGCCATCCGGGCATTTCATTGCAATACCAACACGGTCTGCATCCGGGTCAGTTGCAAGCATTAAGTCTGCACCTGTTTCTTTTGCCAGATTTAATCCTAATTCCAGAGCTGCAAAAATTTCCGGATTCGGATAACTGCAGGTTGTGAAGTATCCATTTGGATATTCCTGTTCCGGAACGATTGTGATATCTGTAATTCCGATATCTTTTAATACCTGAGTAACCGGTACAAGACCAGAACCGTTTAATGGGCTGTAAACCAGTTTAAGACCTGCTGTTTTGCAAAGACCCGGACGAACCTGACGAGATTCGATTGCTTCGTAAAGTGCTTTTTTGCAGTCATCTCCTACAAAACGAATCAGTCCTTCTTCCACACCTTCTGCAAAGGACATATATTTGGCACCTGTTAATACATCTGTTTTCTGAATCTCTTCATATACAATTGCAGCTGCGTCATCTGTCATCTGGCATCCGTCCGGACCATAAGCTTTATATCCGTTATATTTTGCCGGGTTGTGAGAAGCGGTTACCATAATACCTGCGTTACATTCATAGTAACGTGTTGCAAAGGAAAGTGCCGGTACCGGCATTAAAGCGTCATAAATTCTGACTTTAATTCCATTTGCAGCCAGTACACCTGCTGCATTTTTTGCAAATACGTCACTCTTTAAACGACTGTCATAACTGATTGCCACAGTCTGATTTCCGCCCTGTGTTTTTACCCAGTTTGCAAGACCCTGTGTTGCCTGACGTACCACATAAATGTTCATGCGGTTTGTTCCTGCTCCAAGTACACCACGAAGTCCTGCAGTTCCAAATTTTAATGCTACAGCAAAACGGTCTTTGATTTCTTCATCGATTCCTTTAATTTTTGATAATTCCGGATTCAAATCCGCATCTTCAAGGTCTGCTGCCAGCCAGCGTTCATATTCTTCTTGATACATTTTTAACCACTCCTACTATTCTATTTTTTATGTATGTATAAAACGTAACTATACTATACTATACCATATTTTTGGTAAAACCGCAATAAAGCCGGAGGACTTTGCACCTATTTTTGTGCTCTTTTTTCGACAAAATATACAATGATTATTGGCTTTCTATTTTTTCTCATACTTTTAAGATTTCCCCAAAAGCCCTTAAAAAATAAGTTGCTTCTACAGACTGATGCAGACCCTCTTTCTGGCGGTTTTCAATCATTTGATACACTCGTTCATGTGCTTCATACAATTCTTCTTTCCTTCCAGACTCTAACATTCCCTTTACTGATTCATATCTCGTAGAATATGTGAGAACGCGCATAATTGCGTTTATTTTAGAAATCATAGAGTTATGTCCCATATCTGTGATTGCATCATGAAACTCGTTATCTGCCTCAAATACAGCATCTACATCCGGATGTTCTACCATAATTGTTTCTTTTAAATGAATCATTCTTTCTTTCAGCTGTGCAATCTCTTCTTCACTGCATTTTTCAACAGCAAGACGCATCACACCTGTCTCTACCATTGCTCTTAATTCATGCAGTTCCTGTTCATTTTGCTGATTCAAGATAATTCCATAAATCATTGGGTCAATCAGACTTTCTGAGAAGCCATTACATACAAAAGTTCCTTCTGCTCTTTTAATCTCTAATACCCCAATATAAACCAGAATCTTTATTGCTTCACGTATGGAATTGCGTGCCACTCCTAGCTGCTCTGACAGCTCCATTTCTGTAGGAATCTTATCTCCCGGTTTTAATTCCCCACTCAGCATCGCCTGTGTAAGACGGTCAATTACACGCTGTACAACTGACGACCGGTTAATTTTTTTTAAGTATTCAGGCATCGCTCATACTCCTTTCCTCGTTTTTGTGTAACATTGGATGTTGTTCATTCCATTATACTTGGTACGATTCGATAAAACAACTAATTTATTCGTGATGTACACCAAAATTTTTGATATTCACATCAGACTTTAATCGGATAATAGGATAATAAAACCGACCAGTCAGATTAATCGGATTTTCTGACTGACCGGTTTTTGGAATGAATGCAATGGCAAGTTGCATCAATAGAATTTTATTATTTTTATTATGTTTTCTATTTTAGCAGGAACGAATGAGAGTTTGGATTCATGGCATTAATCCATATGAGAACCACCGTTAATATTGATTTCTTCTCCAGTAATATAAGAAGCTTCTTTAGAAGCAAGGAATACGATTGCATTTGCAACTTCTTGTGTTTCTCCAGGACGTCCCATAGGAATTCCTGCAATTACAGCGTCAGCCTGTTCCTAATGATAAACTTAATTTCCAGCTCAAATACCGCATTTAAAAAATCAATTTCTTATTCTTCTATTGCATTTATTCTATTGCATTTAATGCATTTAAACCACTGCCCCAGATAGCAGTTCCACTTTTACTGTCCAGTGCGGTAAAGGTCATAACGTATTTCTTTCCGTCCTCATCCCATTGTTTTAATGCAATCCCTTTATACTCTGCCTCGTCGGTCTTTAAGGTAATATTATAATCTCCGCTTAATTCCCATGTTCCCTCCAGTGCACCACTTAAGGTATTATTTTTATTTAAAATCAATTCTTCGGATTCTTTCATATCCGGAGAAATATCACGTCCATGATTGATGTATTTATACGTTCCAACAAGTTGTTTACTTTCTAATTTTTCTGCGCTCTCTTCAGTATAACGGTATGGTGCAATCACTGGCCAGCCCTCTTCATTAAAGAACATCTGATGTACACGGACTTCGTGGGTTTCTCCACTGTTTTCAAAACGGGTATGATAAATAATAAAATATTTTCCAGTTTCTTCCTGATACAGACAGGAGTTATGTCCTGGTGAAAGGTAACCCTTGCGGTCTTCTCCTTCTTCGCCCTCTTTCCAGGTAAATTTATATCCACCCATTAATTTCGTTCCGTATAATTCTGCGGTTGCATCACTAAAGGCGCTTCCTGCCGGTCCTTTACAGTCTTTCATATCCTGTCCCATAGAATCCACATAAGGTCCGCTTGGATTTTCGGAACGGCACACACGAATATTATAACCACCGTCTGAATCCAGACCGCCAAATGACAGGAACATATAGTAATATCCGGTTTCTTTGTTATAGATAACATAAGGTGCTTCGATTCTTAAATGATTTCCTCCAAGCAGTTTTTCCCCATATCCGCTTTCTAACGGCATACCGGTTTCTGCATCCATTTCTTTTACAAAGATTCCGCCGGAATAAGAACCGTAAATCATCCAAAGTTTTCCCTCGTTATCATAAAATACAACAGGGTCTACCACATTCGGGTCGGTTGTTGCCTGATACAGATTTCCATCTTCATCTTTTTCACTGGCACTCATTCCTGATTTTAACATCAACCCCTCATTGGTATACGGTCCTTCTGCCGAATCGGAAACTGCAGTACCAAGACAGGACAGTGGAGAATCCCCTTTACAGTTACAGTAGTATAATTTATATGTTCCATCATTTAATTTGACTACGTCCGGTGCCCAGAATGTGTTGCTCTGTGACCACTCAAATGCTTCTTTCATCTGTTTTAATACATCAGGAATAACCGTATTATTGTTTTTTACCCCTTGATTTACATAAGTCCAGTTCATCAAATCATCGGTTTTTGCAACTGCAAGATGAGAACCGAAAATATAATAACTTCCGTCATCCCCCTCTATAATCGATGGGTCATGCACAGATACTTCGGAAAATTCTTTTTCTACCGGAGTGTCCGCTTTTAATTTTTCTTTTTGTGCCCCACAGCCTGTGATAAGCAGTGCTGAAACTGACATCACTGCAAATAATACCGCTAATTTTTTTTGCTTCATAAATCCTTCTCCCTATTCACTTAGCAAAAAGGCTCAAACAGACAATATTCATCCATTTGAGCCTTTTCTTTATTATTATATTATTCCTTATTTTTTCGCTATTTCCATTGGACTATACGCAATCCGTACTTTAATGTCCTGATTATAGTTACCAAATTCACTTCCAAAAATGGTAATTCCACCGACATTTTTTGCATCTTCTTCGATTTCAAATTTAAATCTTACGGTGCTCTTATAATCCAGATTAAATTCATTGATGGTAACGTCTGATATTTTCAGTCCATCCACAAACGTTCCTTTTTTATTGATGACAATCATCTTTAACAGACCATACTGATTCCAGTTTGGAAACCACCAATCCGGTGTAAAGATTCCCTGCACATCACCATAGTCTCCAGGGCTTGTCCACGTACCGATTTTGACATCATTTAACAGGATGGAAATATCTGACGGCCAGTCATTATTAATTCCAGGGGCTTCCGAACTAATTTCAAGCGAAACCGTAATCTGGTCTATCTTTGTTGCGCTTGGCAGTAAATTCGGAATTATGTATTCAATATACCCTTTTGTAAACCACAAAATTCCAGCATTGATTCTGTCTGGATGAGAGAAATAACGCGGGTCATCTACCTCACCAACAATCGCCTGACTTGTGGCAAGTCCACAGGTCGGATAGACTTCGTAATCCGAATAATGTCCTACTTTTACCTCTGTATTATAAATATTCTGGTCTTCCTCATTTTCTTCAGATTCCACATCAACCACAATTTTATCAACTGCAACTTTACAGACTTTCTGGTTTCCATGACTTCCGCGCTCTGTCATAACCTGAATGATTCCACTCTCTTCCAGTTTTTTAATATGACTGGTCAGTGCACCATTTGTAATTCCAAGACTTGTTGCAAGTTCATTCATGTTCATTTCATGGTTTTCCTGAAGAAGTTTGATAATATTAATTCTCAGTTCTGAACCAAGTGCCTTAAAAATTTCAAGCCCTTCGTCCAAATTTTTCACATGCAACATACTATAAGTCCTACTTTCTCAGAAATAAATACCTCATATCTTCAAAACAACTTTAGATTGATCTAAAATATACTATACCACGGTTTTTCCCCAATACGCAAGACCTAAGTTATCAATTCCGGTCACGATATACACTTCTTTTTGATTTTCGATATCCTGACACTGATAAATAATTCCATTTTGAAAATAAACACTGTTTTTCTCAAGCGTGCAAATCTCGGAATGTTTCATGCTGTTATCAAATTCATCAAATACAATCAGCTCCCAGTTCCCTTCCAGCTTTTCCATATCCGTTTTCGATACCGGCTCAAAGTTCTCTCCCTGATATGGTTCTGCTCCAAATACCGGCCAGTCATTTACAAAAAACATCGGCCGAATCATCATGTAGTGAATCTGATAACTGTTTCTATCTTCTTTTTCGTCATACACCCTGTTTATTTCTGCGCCATCCCTTACATGATGCACAAAATAATATTTTCCGGACTGTTCATCATAAAATGGAACTCCATGCCCTGGTCCACGAAATCCACCCCATTCCCAGTCTGTTTTTTCTTCTCCTGCTCTCGGATTCTCTGCCAAAAACTCATAACTTCCGGCAAGCTTTAATCCCATCCCCTCTTCTACAAGGGATTTTCCATGCCAGTCCAGATAAGGACCGGTTACACTCTTACTTCTTCCAACTCGAATATCATAAGTATCCCCAAGCCAGCCATAAGACTGAAACAGATAAAAATAACCAGTCTCTGATCCATAGATAACAGAAGCCCCCTCCGGTCCGTCAATCAATGGATGCTTCGCTTTTCTCGAAATGCAGATTCCAAGTTCTTTGGCATTACCGGAAAGCGGAAGTCCTGTTTTTGCATCTAATTCTTTGATATAAATTCCACCAAAGAAAGAACCGTAAACCAGATAACATTTTTCTTTATCCCAGATAATATGCGCATCAATCGCATTTGGCAGGGTATCATCTGTTCCCCAGGTATCTGCTGCAATCCCTCTGTTTTCAAACGGTCCAAGTGGATGTTTGGAAACTGCAAGCCAGATTCTGGACTCTGAACTTCCAAATGCTTTTGTCGCCGAATAATACATGCGGTATTCTCCATGCGTATATTCCACATAAGGTGCCCAGAAATTCACAGTCTGCGGGTACTCTCCATTCTCTCTTCCTTCTTCAATTGCTTCTTTGGAAAGTACTGTTCCTTCATATTGGAAATGAACCAAATCTTCGGAACTTCTGACCGGAATTCCAATCTTGTCATTTAAGCCATCTTTTGGCATATAGACATCTGTACTATAAGAATAATATTTCTTTGTAACCGGATCCCACATCATAGACGGGTCATGCGACCATCTGGATGCATTTTTAAAAACACTGCCTTCATTTAATGTTAATATTCCTGTTTTCAAAATTTCTCCTCTTTTTTAAAATAGGGCTGTTTTCAGAACAAGCTGAAGACAACCCTATCTCTTTTTCTTAAATCGTTTTCTTAAATTTACCCTTCTTAAAAATGCATTTTAGCCTTTTACACCTGATACAGCCATCGACTCAATAATGTAACGCTGGAAGAAGAAGAACAGCAACAGCGTTGGCAGAATCGAAAGTACAGATGCAGCCATAATCAGCGGATAATCACTGTTTACTGCGTAGTATGCATTAAAAGAACGAATAACAACCTGTAAGGTGAACCATTCTTCATTCTGAATGAAGATAGTTGGGGCAAGATAGTCATTCCAGATTCCCATAAACCACAGGATAATCTGTGTCATTAACGCACCTTTCATCAATGGAAGGAAGATACTCCAGTACATACGGAAGTAACTGCATCCGTCCAGCTTTGCAGCTTCTACGATAGAATCCGGAATACTGGTCAGATTCTGTCTTAAGAAGAAGATAATACTTACATTTCCGAATAATCCCGGAATGATAAGTGGAAGCAGACTGTTTGTCCATCCCATTTTTGTAAACATTACATACTGCGGAATCATAACAACTGCAAATGGAATCATCATGGTTGCAAGCAGTCCTAAGAAAATACCATTTTTTCCTTTAAATTTTAATTTACTAAAGGAAAATGCTGCAAGGGAGGAGGTAAATGCTCCAACTACCAGTACTGGAATTGCAACGGTTAAGGTATTTCTTAAACCTCTTAAAAATTCCGGTTTCTGTAACACTTCAGAGTATTTTCCGAATTTCCATGGGTCCGGAATAATGCTGAAGTTTGCAGAAAGAATCTGGTTCTTTGTCATAAAGGAACTTAAAACCATGTATAAGAGCGGGAATACCATTGCAACCGCACCAATTAAAAGCAGTACAAATATAATGCCGTCTATCGTTTTCGCTTTTTTTGTTTTTACTTCTGAACTCTGTTCATCTAATTTTGCCATATTCCCACCTCCTTACTCAATTGTCTTAACCCACTTATCCTGACCTTTAAAGTTAATTGCTGTTACAATAAAGATTAAGATAGCAAGGATAAATGCCATTGCTGAACCATATCCCATCTGGTTATTTCCAAATGATTTATCATACATATAGAATACAACGGTTGCTGCACTGTAGTTTAATCCACCGTTTGGAACCATAACGAGCACTTCTACGAATACCTGAAAACCACCAATCAGACCAGTAATCAATAAATAGAAGGTAACCGGTGATACCAGTGGAAATGTAATGTGACGGAATAATCTCCAGCCACTTGCTCCATCGATTTTCGCTGCTTCATAATAGTCTCTTGGAATACTCTGCAGACCGGATAAATAAAGGACAATAGAACCACCCAGTCCTTTCCATACCATGAAGATAATCATGGAAACTTTTACCCAGAACTGGTCACCTAGCCAGTTTGGTCCGTGTACGCCGGATACTGCTTTGATAATGCTGTTTAAAAGACCGTAATCATAGTTAAATACCCACATCCACAGGATTGCAACTGCAACCAGAGAAGATACTACAGGTACATAATATAAAGTACGAAGAATTTTAATTCCTCTCATCTTACGATTCATTCCAACTGCAATTACCATAGCTAACGCCATTCCAATCGGAATACCAAGCATGTAAATAATGGTATTGCCTAATACTTTCCAAAATTTTGCATCGGTTAATAATTTTGCATAGTTCTGAAATCCTACAAAATTATCTAACATGCTGTTCATACCATTCCATTTTGTCATACTGGCAATTAATGCAAATACAATTGGAAATGCCATGAAAATACAGAACCCGATAAACGGCGGTGCTACAAATGCCAGTCCCCAGCAGTGTTCCTTATATGCCGCACGGTTCATTTTTTGCTTTGTCTTTGTTTTGCTCATCTCTTACGCTCCTTAATCTTTAAGGAAGCAAAGCCGGTTTTGTCTGCTTGAACGAAAAACCGGTCCTGCTTGAATTTACTATTATTCTACACTTTCCCAAGCTTCATCCAGAGATGCCTGCATCTGAGGCTGTACCTGCTCGATGTATTCATCTACTGTCATAGAGCCGTTCTTAACATTATCAAGTCCTTCAAGGAAAAGGTCATGCCATTCAGCGTTTGGAGTATAAGTTGTCTCCTGGAATCTTCCTTCGTATTTGTCTGTTCCCTGTAAATAGTTAAAGAATACGTTTACGTTTGATGGGAATGCAAGTGTTCCATCTTCGATTGCTGTCATAAATTCACCCTCAGCAAGTGACTTCATATTTGGTAACTGGATGGACTGTCCACCGTCAATACCACTGAGTTTTTTCTGTCCTGCATCGTCTGTACACAGATAAGAAACAAGTTCGGTTGCTTCTTCTTTGTTTTTGCTCTTTGCAGATACACAGAAACCAACTGTTCCAAGCCATGTCATGGATTTTCCTGTTGACAGCGTCGGATATGCACATAAATCCCAGTTGAATGGGAATGTTTCATCATCCATAAATGCAGCTACGTCCCAAGTACCGCATGCATAGAATGCTTCCTGTCCAGCAAGCCATCTCTGATATACACCAAGAGAAGCATCCTGTTCTACTGTAGGAGTCAGTCCAAGGTCTACTGTAAGGTCAACATATTTCTGAAGTGCTTCTTTAAATTCTGGAGTATCAATTGTTACTGTTTTGTGGTCATCACTTAAATAGCTTGCCCCGTTTGACCATACGAATGGCTGAAGCATGAATGCATTTGCAAATCCGCATCCCCACTGGTCGATTTCTCCATCACCGTCTGTATCTTTTGTAAGTTTCTTGCAGACTTCAACGAATTCATCATAAGTATATGGATTTTCCGGATCCGGGTAATCCAGTCCTGCTTCATCGAATAAGTCTTTGTTGTATGCATAAGCAAATACAGATGCATCTTTTGGAAGTGCGTATAAATCTCCGCTTCCTGTCTTGTCTCCGTCATAACGGTAGCTGTCCAATGCTTCCTGTGCTAACATTCCGTCTGTGCTGATTCCTTTTTCATCTAAAATCGGCTGTAAGTCCTCAATATAGCCATTTTCAACGAACTGTTCTACGGATTCCGGTCCAACATAAAAGATATCCGGCAAGTCGCCTGCTGTCATCATACCTGTTAATGTTTTGGAATATTCATCCTGAGTTGTAATCTGTACATCAATATTTCCAATTGTATCTGCATGGTCTTTTTTATACTGGTCAATCATGCTTTTGTATACTGTTGATTCATGGTCATTTGCAAAAATGAAAATTGAAAGGTTTTTCTTTCCATCTGCTGTTTCTGATGAATCTTTACTTCCGCCACATCCGGCTAAAAGTGATGTAGCCATTATTGCTACCAGTCCTGCTGAAACTAATTTTTTTAACTTCATTTAGGGCTCCTCCTCTTTCTCTCTCGATAGACTATATCGTAACTTCGTTTGTAATGACATACTAGCACTTCATTTTAGATTTAGCAATAGTTTTTTATATTTTTCTAAATATTCAAGTTGTTTTCGCCGTTTTATACAATTTACGCTTTGTGTTTTTGTATATATTTTCATTAATATTTAGAATAATCTAAAATGCCAATCTTATTCAAATACTTCTTCCAGTGTCTGATATTCAAATACCGGGAAATCATTTTCATCATAACGTACTTTCATTACCATAGCGTGGCGGTTCGGGTCATAAAGAGGATCTCCCACGATTTCATCATAAGGTCTTGCATGGTAAACGCAGAGGTCTGTCTCTCCATCTTCTGCTTTTACAAATGAGTTATGACCAGGTCCAAAGACGCCTGCTTCTCTGTCTGTCTTTAATACCGGACGACGCAGTTTTTTCCAGCATGCAGGGTCTAATAAATCTGCATCCTCATCAATGTAAAGCATACCCATGCAGTAACACTCTCCAGTTGCACTTGCAGAGAATGTCAGATAAATTTTTCCATTATGTTTTAAGATTGCCGGTCCTTCATTTACCCAGAAATCAATTCGTTCCCAGTCATAATCCGGAGTTGTTAAAAGTACCTGAACGGTAGCTAATTTGTTCGGAGCTTCCATTTTTGCAATGTACAGGTTTGAGATTTGCTTGCCAACACCTGTTTTTTCAGCCCAAATGTAGTAATATTCCCCTTTATGTTCAAATATAGTTGCATCCAATGAAAACGCATGGAAAGAGAATTCATCTTCATCTGCTGCCTGCATCATGCCAAGTTCTTCCCATTCATCTTTCATTGGGTCCTGTCCTTTACAATGAAGTACGTAAGGGCGAATCTCCCAGATATCATCTTTGTCTCCTGCTGCATAATAAATGTACCATCCGCCATCTACATAATGGATTTCCGGAGCCCAGATATGGATACTCTGTGGACCTTCTTCGTGTTTTACCCAAAGTGTTCTCTCTTCTGCTTCGGCCAGTCCCTTTACTGTATCGGCTGAGCGTAACACCACTTTGTCATAAGCCGGAACAGATGCGGTAAAGTAATACGTTCCCTCTTTACTTTTATAGACATAAGGGTCTGCTCTTTGTAAAATCAGTGGCTGATTGTATTTGGTTTCTTTATAATCGTTTTTATTCATTCTCTTTTTTCTCCTTTTATTTTTAGATTAATATAAAGTAATTTTATATTATTTAAACATAAATTTCAATAGTATTTTAGACTTTTGTAAAATATTACTGATTCCAATTCGGCTTTTTTGTGAATGATTTTGTGGGTTTTTATTTGAATTTTACAGAAAAAAGTCCGGCCGGAAAGCCGGACTTTTGCTTTTTTCTGCTGCTTCTCAGCTTTTTTACGATTTTGCCGGAATCTGCAGTGTGACCCGAGTCCCGCAGCCCAGCCGAGAACTCACGTGAATGCCGTAATCTGCTCCATAGGCCAGCTGAATGCGCTTTTGAATAT
>SKEF01003083.1_pt1 | contig 11880 bp, 10 predicted proteins | sample 4826691 | NCBI WGS metagenome assembly SKEF01 (sample SAMN11008816, study PRJNA524170) | human gut metagenome | biome: Human fecal sample; material: Feces; isolation source: fecal sample from pouch patient p23, p27 | host: Homo sapiens | place: Israel: Tel-Aviv | collected 2016-08-24
GATGGACACACTGGAACAAGCCCGCGCCGAGATCGACGCGGTGGACGCGCAGCTGGCCGCCCTGTTTGAGCGGCGGATGGCCGCTGTGCTCAGCGTCGCCCAATACAAACAGGCCCACGGCCTGCCGATTTTTGACGCCGCGCGGGAGGCGGTGGTGCTGGAAAAGGCTGCGGCCCGCATCCGGAACGCTGCCCTCCGGCCTTACTATAAAGACCATGTCCAGAACATGATGGACGTCGCCAAGCAGTACGAAGCCGAGGTGCTGGGCCGGAACCGCGCCGCCTATCAGGGCGTGGAAGGCGCTTTCGCCCACATCGCGCTGCGGGCGCTCTTCCCCCACGCGGAGGCCGTCAGCTGCCCGACGTGGGACGAGGTGTTCGATGCCGTCAGCCGGGGCGATGCCGCCCACGGCGTTGTGCCGTTTGAGAACAGCCACGCAGGCGACGTCTCCGCTGTCCTCGACTTGTGCTACAACCACCCTGAGCTGTGGGTGGTGGACGTCTACGACCTGCCCATCTCCCAGAACCTGCTCGTCCTGCCCGGCACCCAGCTGGCCCAGCTCAAGCACGTTTACAGCCATCAGCAGGCCATCGCCCAGAGTGAGACGTTCTTAAAGCAGTTCCGTCTGCCCGCCACGGCCATGCCCAACACGGCCATGGCCGCAAAGTTCGTGGCCGAGTCGGGCGACCCGTCCAAAGCCGCCATCGCCAGCGCCGAGACAGCTGCCCTCTACGGGCTGGAAGTCCTCGTCCCCGGCATCAACACCGACGGCGACAACACCACCCGTTTCATCGTCCTCAGCCGCGAAAAGCCCACCGTGGGCAACCGCTTCTCGCTGTTGTTCACACTGGACAACAAACCTGGCAAGCTGGCTGAGGTCATCCAGGTCATTGGCCGATTCGGCTACGACATGGAGTCCATCAAGAGCCGTCCGCTGCCCCATGTCCCCTTTGATTATTATTTTTACGTCGAGCTGGTGGGCGACCCCACCGCCGACAAGACCGCCGCGCTGCTGCGTGAGCTGGACCATACCTGCCGCACGGTGCGGCTGTTAGGAGTGTATACAAAATGAGTGGATTTATCGGCACCAAGCTCACCATGAATCTGGGTGAGCGCAGCTATGACATCATCCTGAAAAACGGCGCACTGGAAAATCTGTACCAGTTTGCCCGCCTCGACCGCCGGGTGGCGGTGGTGACGGACGCAGGCGTTCCCGCCGAGTACGCACAGCGTGTGGCCGACCAGTGCCGCGACGCAAAAATCATTACGGTCCCGCAGGGCGAGGCCAGCAAGAGCATGAAGATCCTCGAAAGCGTCCTGCGCCAGATGCTGGAGTTCAACATGGGACGCGGCGACCTCGTCATCGCCGTGGGCGGCGGCGTCGTGGGCGATCTGGCGGGTTTTGCCGCTTCCATCTATATGCGCGGCATCGACTTCATCAACTGCCCCACCACCACCCTCTCGATGATCGATTCCTCCATCGGCGGCAAGACCGCTGTGGATCTGGGGGAGACGAAGAACATCGTCGGTTCCTTCTGGCAGCCCAAGCTGGTCATCGTAGACCCCAGCACCCTCGCCACCCTGCCCCGCCGCCAGTACATCAACGGTCTGGCCGAGTCGGTGAAGGCCAGTCTGCTGGCCGACCCGGAACTGTTCGCCATCTTTGAAAAGGGCGACATCGACGGGCAGATCAGCGAGATCATCTACCGCAGCCTCCGTTTCAAAAAGAGCATCGTCGAGCAGGACGAGACGGAGCATGGAATGCGCAAGGCCCTCAATTTCGGCCACACCATCGGCCACGGCATCGAGGCCGTCAAGGGCGTCAAGGGACGCCGCACCGTGGGCCTCTACCACGGCGAGTGCGTGGCTCTGGGGATGCTGCCGATGATCGAGTCCAAGGCACTGCAGAAGCGCGTCCGTGCGGTCTACCGCCGTCTGGGCCTGCCCCTGCGTACCGCCTACAACAAGGACAAGGTCTACGCCGAGATGCTCCACGACAAAAAGGCACAGGGCGGCCAGATCACCGTCATCAAGGTGCCGGGTCTGGGCTGCTGGCGCGCGGAGACCATCCCGGTGGAGGGTCTCCGCCCCCTGCTGGGCATGGAGGACTAAAGCCATGAAAAACACCTTTGGCAGCGCATTGGCGCTGACCATCTTCGGCGAGAGCCACGGCAGGGCCATCGGCGGTGTGCTGGACGGCATGGCCGCTGGTGTGCCGGTGGATGAGGAATTCATTGCCGCCTGCATGGATAAGCGCCGCGCCCGGGGCGACGGGCTTTCGACGCCCCGCGTGGAGGCTGATAAAGTTCAGCTGCTCTCCGGTGTCGTGAACGGTCACACCACCGGCACGGCCATCGCCCTGATGATCGAGAACCAGAACACCCGCAGCGGCGACTACGCCAAGACGGCTGACCTTCTCCGTCCCGGCCACGCGGACTATACCGCCTACGCCAAATACCACGGCTTTCAGGACGCCCGGGGCGGTGGACACTTTTCGGGCCGCATCACTGCCGCGCTGGTGGCAGGCGGTGCCATCGTGCTGGGTGCGCTGAACCGCGCCGGCATCGACATCACCACCCACATCGCCCGCTGTGCCGGCATTTCCGATACGCCCTTTGCGCTGGACGATGCCGCCGCACTGGCCGCTCAGGTGAGCGTGCTGGAAAGCAGGGACGAGGGCTTCGCCCTGCTGGATGCTTCCGTCGAAGAGCCGATGAAAACGGCCATCCGTGCCGCCGGTTCGGAGGGCGACAGCGTGGGCGGCATCCTTGAAACAGCCATTCTCGGCCTGCCCGCCGGTGTGGGCGAGCCGTATTTTGACAGCGTGGAGAGCCTTATTTCCCATATGGCGTTTTCGGTGCCTGCCGTGAAGGGCATTGAGTTCGGCACCGGTTTCGGCTTCGCCGACCTGAAAGGCTCTGAGGCCAACGATGCCTTCCGCATGAAGGGCGATTCGGTGGTCACGGCCACCAACCACAACGCGGGCATCAACGGCGGCATCGCCAACGGAATGCCTGTCGTCTTCCGCACCGCTGTCAAGCCGACGCCCAGCATCTACAAAGAGCAGGAGACGGTGGATTACATTGCAAAGCAGGACGCGCCCCTCTCCATTCAGGGCCGTCATGACCCCTGCATCGTGCCTCGCGCTGCCATCGTCCAGACCTGCGCCGCCGCGCTGGCTGTAGGCGATTTGATGACCGCCCGCTGCGGCACCGCATGGATGGAGCGGCCCACCAGCTACCGCAGGGAGGGACTGTGATGGAATACGGACTCATCGGCTCGAAGCTGGGCCATTCCTACTCGAAGATCATCCATGAGATGCTCTGCGGCTATCGCTACGACCTCTGCCCGCTTCCCACCGAAGAGGAGGCCCGGGCTTTCCTCCCCAGCCGGCAGTTCACGGCCATCAATGTCACCATCCCCTATAAGCGGCTGGTGATGGAATACTGCACCTACATCGATCCCCGTGCCAAGGCCATCGGAGCGGTGAACACTGTGGTCAACAAGAACGGCCTGCTCTACGGCTACAACACCGATTATCTCGGCTTTGCCCACCTGTGCGACGCCCACGGCGTCGATTTTGCGGGCAGGACCGTCCTCATCCTCGGCACCGGCAGCACCCACAACACCACCAGCGCCGTCGCCCGCGACAAGGGTGCGGCCAGAGTGCTCACCGTCAGCCGGACGCCGGACGCCGCCAAAGGCCAGCTCTCCTATGAAGAAGCCGTTGCCAGCGGCGCACAGATCGTCATCAACACCACCCCCGCCGGAATGTACCCCAACGTGGGCGCGTGCAGTCTGGACGTGGCAAAAATGCCCGGGCTGGAAGCTGTGCTGGACGTGGTGTACAACCCCGATAAGACGGAGCTCATCCTCCGGGCCGAAGAGGCCGGGGTCCCGGTGGCGGTGGGCGGCCTCGAGATGCTGGTGGCGCAGGCCGTGTATGCCGCCGAATCCTTCCTCAGCCGGAAGTTCGACGACGCAGCAGGGGAGATCGGCCGCATCACTGCCGCACTCCGCCGCGATATGCTCAACGTGGCCCTCATCGGAATGCCCTCCAGCGGAAAATCCACCGTGGGCCGTGCATTGGCCGAGAGGCTGGGCAAAAAGTTCATCGACCTCGACGAGGAGATCGTCAAGGCCGACGGCCGCAGCATCCCCGACATCTTTGCCGCCGAGGGCGAGGACGGCTTCCGCGCGAAGGAATCCGCCCAGACCGCCCGCTTTGCCAAAGAGGGACGACAGCTGCTCTCCTGCGGCGGCGGCATCATCAAGCGGGGCGAGAATCTGCGGGCGCTGCATCAGAACGGCGTCCTGCTCTTCCTCGACCGGCCCCTGGATGCGCTGACGGTGGGCGGCGGACGTCCGCTCTCGTCCAGCACCGAGGCGCTGAAAAAGATGGAGGCGGAGCGCCGCCCCCTGTATCTCGCGGCGGCAGACGCCGTTATCCCGAACAGCGGCACGTTGGAAGACGCCGTGACCGCCGCAATGGAGGCACTGGATGAAATTTTTAGTCATTAACGGCCCCAACCTCAACATGATGCACTTCACCGAGCCGGGTGTGACCGGTCAGCTGGATTATAACGGTCTGCTGGATTACCTCGAGCTGTGCTGCACCAAGATGGGCATGGAAGTGGAATTTTTTCAGTCCAACCACGAGGGCGACCTCATCGACGAGATCCAGTCTGCCGCAGACCGGGCCGACGGCATCATCCTGAACCCGGGCGGCTACGCCCATTACAGCGTCGCCATCCTCGACGCGCTGCGCCTCTGCGGCGTGCCTGCCGTGGAAGTGCTGCTCAGCGAGCCCGACGAGCACGAGCCCTTCCGCAAGACGGACATCGTCTCGTTCGGCTGTCAGGGCCACTTCATCGGCGAGGGCATCAGCGGCTATCTCCACGCTGCCGCCTATCTGGCCCAGCTGCTGCGGCTGGACGGCAGTGCGCACACCCATTTAGTGATGTAAGAAATCGACTCTCTTCTGCTGGAAAGCGGAGCAAAGAGGGCGTGGAAAAGAAGGATAGAAAGGAAAAATTTTATGATCATCTCCACCAAAAAGGGTACCCCGAAGGAAGAACTCGAGAAAATCGTTGACCGCTTCGAAAAGCAGGGCCTCGACGTCACCCTCATCACCGGCAAGGACTACAATGTCTTTGGCCTCGTGGGCGATACCACCAAGATCGACGAGCGCGACGTCCTCGCCAACCCCTGGATCGACAACGTGACCCGTGTTTCCGCCCCCTATAAGCGTGCCAACCGCCTCTTCCACCCGGCAGATTCCGTCATCGACTGCGGCGGCGTGAAGATCGGCGGCAAGGAGAAGATCGCTGTCATGGCCGGCCCCTGCAGCATCGAGAGCGAAGAGCAGGCCCTCCGCATCGCACAGGGCGTCAAGGCCGGCGGCGCGACCCTCTTCCGCGGCGGCGCTTACAAGCCCCGCACCTCTCCCTACTCCTTCCAGGGCCTCGAGACTGAGGGCATCCTTGACATGGTAAAGGCCCGCGAGGCCACCGGTATGCCCATCGTCTCCGAGCTGATGAGCGAGGAACGCATCCCCGAGTTCGAGGAATATGTGGACGTGGTGCAGATCGGCGCCCGCAATATGCAGAACTTCCAGCTGCTCAAGGCTGTGGGCAAGATGCACAAGCCCGTTCTGCTCAAGCGCGGCCTCTGCAACACCATCGAAGAGTGGATCATGAGCGCCGAGTACATCATGGCCGGCGGCAACGAGCAGGTCATCCTCTGTGAGCGCGGCATCCGCACCTTCGAGAAGTACACCCGCAACACCCTCGACCTCTCTGCTGTGCCTATCATCCACGAGAAGACCCATCTGCCCGTCATCGTGGACCCCAGCCACGCCACCGGCAAGGCAAACCTCGTGGAACCCATGATGATCGCCGCTGTCGCCGCCGGTGCCGACGGCCTTGAGGTGGAAGTCCACTACGACCCCCGCCACGCATGGAGCGACGGCGCACAGTGCCTGACCCCCGACGCCTTTGCGCAGGCTATGGCAAAGTGCCGTCAGGTCGCATGGGCTATCGGCCGGGATATGTGATATGAATGCTACGATAAAACGCGCCCCCGGCGGCATCGGCGGCACCATCACCGCGCCGCCCAGCAAGAGCATGGCGCACCGTGCGGTGCTCTGCTCGGCGCTGGCCGAGGGTGCTTCCCACATCGAAAACCTTGAATTCAGCAAGGATATTTCTGCCACCCTCTCCGCCGCCGGGCAGCTCTGCGCCAAAGTGCGCACCGGTGCGGATCGTGCCGTCGTGGAGGGTCTGGGGAGCTTTCTGCCCGTCAGCGCTCCGGTGGACTGCTGTGAGAGTGGAAGCACCCTGCGCTTTCTCATCCCCATTGCCAGCCTCACCGGGCAGAAAGTGACCTTTGTTGGCCGCGGACGGCTGATGGAACGCCCTCAGACAGTATACGAGAAGTTGTATCAGAAGCAGTCTCTCCGATTTGAACAGTCTCCGGCGGGCCTGACCATCGAGGGGACTCTGAAAAGCGGCGAATACGAGCTGGCGGGCAACGTGTCCAGCCAGTTCATCAGCGGATTGCTGTTTGCCCTGCCGCTTCTGGCAGGCGACAGCACCCTCCACCTTATCCCGCCGGTAGAGAGCCGCAGTTATATCGAGATGACCCGGGCGGCCCAGCGCCGTTTCGGCGTCGAGAGCCGCTGGCAGGACGAAAACACCCTCTTCATCCCGGGCGGGCAGAAATACCGGCCTTGCGATTACACCGTGGAGGGCGATTACAGCCAGGCGGCCTTCCCGGCGGTGCTGGGAGCGGTGCAGGGCGGCGTGACCCTCAAAGGATTATCCGCCGACACCCTGCAGGGCGACGCCGCGATCCTCGACATTCTGCGCCGCTGTGGTGCAAGCTTCCGCACCACCGACGCAGGCATCGTGTTCGAGAAAGCACCTCTCCACGGTGTGGACATTGACCTTGCCGACTGCCCCGACCTCGGCCCCGTGCTGATGGTCCTGGGCCTGCTTTGCGAAGGGACCACCACCATCCGCAACGCGGAGCGTCTCCGGATCAAGGAGAGCGACCGCATTGCAGCCATGGAAGCCGAGCTTCGCGCCTGCGGCGGCGTCCTCGAGAGCGAGGGCGGCACCATCACCATCCACGGCTGTGCAGACAGCCTCCACGCCCCCGCCGCGCCGCTCCACGGCCACAACGACCACCGTGTGGTGATGAGCCTTGCGGTGCTGGCGCTGGCCGCCGGGCTGGAACTCTCCATCGACGACGCCGAGGCCGTGCAGAAGAGCTGGCCCCATTTCTTTGAAGCCATTAAGCCGTTAGGCGCGGAGGTAGAATATGCTGGATAAAACAAAGCGTTATCTGATCGTGGGCCTCGGACTGCTGGGCGGCAAATACGCCCTCGAGCTTTCCAAAGCCGGATTCCATGTGGACGGCATCAACCGCAGCGAGGGCCACTTACAGTACGCTCTCGACCACGGCTATATCGCCAGCGGCAAGACCCACGATTTCGAGGACCTCGTCTCGCAGGCCGACCACATCATCTTCGGCCTCTACCCCACGGCCCTCATCGACTGGTTCAAGACCTACGGCCATCTCATCAAGCCCGGCTGCATCTTTACCGACGTCTCCGGCGTCAAGACCGGCCTTGTGGAGCCGGTGCAGGCCATGTGTCCGGAGGGCGTGGAGTTCATCGCCAGCCACCCGATGGCAGGCCGTGAGACCTCCAGTGTCGAGCACGCCGCCGAGGTCAGCTTTGCCCCGGCCAACTTCATCATCACCCCCACCGAGAAGAACACCCCCGAGGCCGTCCAGTGGGCAAAAGAGCTGGCCGAGGTGCTGGGCTTCCGCCACATCTGCACCCTGACGGTGCAGGAGCACGACAAGATGATCGGCTACGTCAGCCAGCTCTGCCACGCCATCGCCGTCAGCCTCATGTGCGCCAACGACAACTCTTCTCTCTGCGAGTACACGGGCGACTCCTTCCGCGATCTGACCCGCATTGCCCGCATCAACGAGAAGATGTGGGCCGAGCTGTTCCTCTGGAACAAGGAGAACCTCATCGCCGAGATCGACCAGTTCGATTCCGCTCTGGACCAGCTGCGGGACGCCCTCGTAGCCGATGACCGGGACAAGCTGGAAGAGATGTTCCGTCTGTCCACCCAGCGCCGCGCCGCATTCGACAAAAAGGACTCGTGACCGGAAAGGAGGCCGCCCATGCCCAAGCAGGAGGGACAAAAATCCAAACTGTTGGCGCTGCTGCATATCTTTGAGCAGCAGACCGACGAGGAGCATCTGCTGAATGTGCCTCAGCTGGTGGAGCTGCTGGCCCGGCAGGGCATCCTCTGCGAGCGAAAGAGCGTCTACAGCGACATCGATGCGCTGAACGCGCTGGGCTATGACATCCGGCTGCGCCGGGGCCGCAGCGGCGGCTATTGGATGGCGACGCGGCCTTTCGAGCTGGCAGAGCTGAAGCTTCTGGTGGACGCTGTCCAGTCCAGCCGGGTCATCTCGAAAGCGTCCAGTGATAAGCTCATCCATAAGCTGGAAGGGCTGGCCTCCCAGTATGAGGGCAGTCAGCTCCAGCGTCAGGTCTATGTCGATGGCCGCCCCAAGAGCGCCAACAAAGACCTGCCCTACAGCGTGGACGCCCTCTTTACGGCCATCAACACCGGCAGGATGGTGCGATTCCGCTACAAAAAGGCGGGACGCCCCGCGCCTTACACCATCAGCCCCTGGCAGATGGCGTGGGAGAACGGCTGCTACTACCTCATCGCCTATCAGGACGAGAAGGAGCCGGTGGGCATCCGCCATTACCGGGTGGATAAAATGGCGGGGGTCACGGTGCTGGACGAGCCCCGCCGCGGCAAAGAGCAGTTCGCGGATCTCGACCTGCCCGCCTACCTGAAAAAGCACTTCCAGATGTTCGGCGGGCCGGAGTATAAAGTCACCCTGCGGTGTACTTCCGACCTTGAATCGGCTATGCGGGAGCGCTTCGGTGCTTCGCCCATCTTCGTGCCGGAAGGGAAGGAGCATTTCCATTTCGACGTCCCCGTCTGCGTCAGCGACCAGTTCTACGGCTGGGTCTGCGGCTTCGGCGGCAAGATAGAAGTCGTCTCGCCCGCCGAGGTGCGGGACGGCCTGCGGGCGCTGAACGAGCGGCTGGTAAAAATGCATCAATAACGAAACAAAAGGCCATGAATCGTCAGATTCAGGGCCTTTTGTTGTATAAATATTATTTGAAATTACTTTGCGTTGAACACATACCGGTCCATCCGGTGGAACGCCTCTTCAATGCGGGCGCGGGGCGAGGCCAGATTGATGCGCAGATGGCAGGGGCCGTGGAACATCACGCCGTCCTGCACGGCAGCACCGACGGCCCAGCAGGCCTTCTCCACGTCCTGAATGGTCTTGCCGTGGGCGGCGCACCAGTCGGTGCAGTCCACAAAGAGCATATAGGTGCCTTCGGGCTTTGTTACATGGATACCCTCGAAATGCTTTGCGATGTAGTCGCAGGCGAAATCCACATTGCCGGTCAGCGTCTCACAGAGCTCGTCGGCCCACTCATAGCCCTCGGGGCGGTAGGCACCGATGAGAGCGTGCATCGAGAGGACGTTCATGGAGTTATAGTGGCAGAGGGAGGATTCCTTCTTGATGCGGTCACGCCACCACGGGTCATAAACGATGTGATAGCTGCCGATGAGACCGGCAAGGTTGAAGGTCTTGGAGGGGGCGTAGAGGGCGGCAGTGCGCATCCGGGCGTCCTCACTGATGGACTGGGTGGGGATGTGCTTGTGGCCGGAGAGGATGATGTCCGACCAGATTTCGTCGGATACGACGTAGACATTATACTTTTTGTACAATTCCATGGCCTTTTCCAGCTCCCACCGCTCCCAGACGCGGCCGCAGGGGTTGTGGGGGCTGCACAGGATGGCGGCGTGGATGTGCTCTTCGGCGAGGTGCTTTTCCATGTCGGCGTAGTCCATCCGCCAGATGCCATTTTCGTCCTGCACCAGCGGGGAGTGGACGATGTCATAGCCGTTGTCGGTCAGGCAGCGGGTGAAGCCGATGTAGGTGGGGCTGTGGACCAGCACCTTGTCGCCCCGGGAGCAGACGCAGTTCAGTGCGCTGATGACGCCGCCCAGCACGCCGTTCTCGTAACCGATGGCCTCGGCGGTCAGACCCGTGACGTCGTTGCGAGTCTCCTGCCAGCGGATGATGGAGCTGTAGTATTCGGGCGTCGGGTCAAAATAACCGAAAGCCGGGTGCTGGACCCGCTCGATGACGGCCTGCTGGATGGTGGGCAGGCAGACGAAGTTCATGTCCGCCACCCACATGGGGATGGCATCGAAGCCGGGCTGCGGTGCGTCGGGCGCAAAGCCTTTGCCCAGCCCGTCCACGGCGATGGAGTCCCGGCCATGGCGGTCGGGCAGGGTGGTGAAATCGTACTTCATGGAAGTTCCTCCTGTGGATGCAAAAAAGGCTTTCCCCAAAGGGAAAGCCATAGGTGCAGAAGATCAGCCCTCGATGAGCTCGACGGTCTTCATCTTGACGGGGGTCTTGGGCTTGTCGTTCCAGTCGGTGGGGACGGATGCGATCTTGTCCACGACGTCCATGCCGGCGACGACCTTGCCGAAAGCGGCGTACTGGCCGTCCAGATGGGGTGCGTCCTTATGCATGATGAAGAACTGGCTGCCGGCACTGTTGGGGTTCATGCTGCGGGCCATGCTGATGACGCCGCGGACGTGCTTGATGGGGTTGTTGACGCCGTTGGCGGCAAACTCGCCCTTGATGTTCCAGCCGGGGCCGCCGGTGCCGTTGCCCAGCGGGCAGCCGCCCTGGATCATGAAGTTGGGGATGACGCGGTGGAAGGTCAGGCCGTTGTAGAAGCCCTGACCGACCAGCTTCTTGAAATTCTCACAGGTGATGGGGGCAGCTTCCTCGTTCAGCTCGATGTCGATGATGCCGCCGTCTTCCATAGTAATGCGAACCATAGTTTTAACAATGCTCCTTTTATCATAGCCCGTTTCGGGGTGGGTGCGGCAGATGCTCTGCCGAAGCTCCCCTTTAGTATACCATACCTTTTGCAGAGCGCAACGGCGCAGATGCAACCTTTTTGTAAAGAATCACCGCATTTCTGCCATATCCTGCCAGAAACGCTTGGGACAGTGGGTCATCCGGCCCTTTTCGTTGTGGCGGGCCTTGATCTCCAGCGTGTCGTAGAACTGCTTCCAGAGGGCCTGGAACTCCTGTTCCCGGGCGCTGGGCGGGGGCAGCTCCAGCGGCGCGGCCAGCTCCAGAAGCTGGGCCTTGTGCTCCTGATAAAGCAATACCGCCTGATGGACCGCGTCGTATATCATGAAGTTCTCTTCCGGAAAGCGGGAGCAGAAATGCCCCCGCAGCAGAGGCAGGATATAGTTTTTGGGATGGATGACCGCACCCAGCATCCCATCGTGCTCCTCGAAGCGGACGAAGCCCTGAAACTTGTCTACCTCCCAGTCGAGACTCTTTTTCATCTCGTAGAGCGGGGCTACATCCGGATGGCCCATCCGCTTGACCGTGCCGGGGCCGAGGGCGAAGGCCAGATGCAGGAAGCGGATGAGCAGAAGCTCTTTGTCCTCCTGCCCGGAGAGGAAATCCCGGCTGACGAGATATTCCGTCTCCCGGCCCAGTTTCCGGCCAAGGGCCGAAAAGACCCGCTGCGCTTTGGCAGAGTCCGTCCCGATGTCCCGGACGGGGTAGAGGGTGGCCGTCTCCCGCTGGGGCGTCCAGACGGCGAAGGGGATCTCATGCTGGGCGAAACTCTCGAATACACAGCACAGAAAGCCCTCAAAGCTGCCATCGTAGAGGTAGACCACATCGGCGTCGTGGAGCTTCCGGGGCGGCATCACAGTG
>SKEF01003098.1_pt1 | contig 11839 bp, 7 predicted proteins | sample 4826691 | NCBI WGS metagenome assembly SKEF01 (sample SAMN11008816, study PRJNA524170) | human gut metagenome | biome: Human fecal sample; material: Feces; isolation source: fecal sample from pouch patient p23, p27 | host: Homo sapiens | place: Israel: Tel-Aviv | collected 2016-08-24
CTGTCTCTCAGACAGCTCGTTTACTTTATCACATTCATCAGTGCCTGTCAAGTACTTTTTTAAGTTTTTTTCGAGGCATTTTTTGATGTCTGTGTGTCGCTCTCAAGCGACTTGTTTACTCTATCACATGTTCGTTTCTTTGTCAACAATTATTTTTGTTTTTTTCAAAACTTTTTAAATTGTTTATTCAGAAGAAACAATTCCTTGTGACAGCTTAGTTAGAATACCACTATCAAACCGATCTGTCAACACTTTTTGAAACTTTTTTTATTTTTTTAATTTCGTACACTCTGCGTCCTGCAGCCTCCCAATATAGCAACTGTCACATTCAGTCCCAAAATTGCAATAAATACTTTTGCTCTGATCCGCGCTTTTTCTTCATATGCACCTCCTTTAACACAATCTTTAAATTCCTATCATTTCCCGATACTCTCTCGGCGTAACTCCATAGCGTTTTTTAAATTGACGATTAAAATTTGACAGATTCATAAATCCTGCATCCTGTGAGATTGTCAATATTTTATCATCAGTCTGGCGCAATGCCTCTGCGGCCTCCGCAAGTCTCCGGTCATTTACATAAGAAGTAAAGCTGTCTCCCGTCATCTTTTTGAACCAACGCATGAAGTGGCTGCTGCTCCAGCCACAAAATTTTGCCATGTCTGCTACTGAAAGATTCTCACTGCTTTTAACACTGATTTCCTGCAATACTTCTTTCAATTGCTCCCTATCCGGAGAAGACACGATTTCTCTGGACGGATACATTTTTATAAGAAGAAATATGATCTGCAAAACTGCAGCTTTCACTCCTAGCTCATAAGCATTTTCTTTTGTTTCACACAATTCTTCCATCTGAATAAGACATCTTTTTAATGAATCATAATGCGCTTCCTCTGGCTTTATCTGTACCGGAGGAAACAACTTACCTGCTGCAAGCGGGACGAGAAATTCTCCTGCACAGAGATCTGCTGCTCCTTCTCCCAGAAAATCCATTTCAAAGATAATATTTTCGTATTCCATAGAATATCCTTTTATCCTATGAATTGCATGAAGGGTTCCAGGTGTTACTACAAAAATATCCCCCGGTTCTCCCTCAAAGCTTTTTGTTTCGATCTGGATCAGCCCTTTTCCCTTTTTTATATAAATCAATTCCATCTCCTTATGCCAGTGCAAAGGAACCGCCGGAAAATCCAATGGAATCGTACATGGATAAATATTAAACGGAAACAACCGGCTGCCATGCTGTTTTGTTTCCTGATATTTTGTACCACTTTCTTTTTCTTTCATCTATTTCCGCCTCTATGATAGGATAGTATCATTTCTTGCTCGCTTTTGACAAGAAACGACGGACTATCTGTGATATAACTAAAGCAACTTAAGTTAACGAAACTACAACCATTTTATATATGAAAGGAGCAACTCCCATGAGTGAATCTATGAAAACAACACTAAATGAACTTTGCCAAAAGGATATTGCAACTGCTTCCGACGCAGAACTTTATACAGCCCTTCTGAAACTTGTGCAGGAACAGAGTCAGAAACAGATAAAACCAGTAACTGGCAGAAAACTGTATTATATTTCTGCTGAATTCCTGATTGGAAAATTGCTTTCCAACAACCTGATCAACCTTGGTCTGTATGATGAAGTTCGTGAAACACTTGCCAGTATCGGAAAATCTCTTGCAGATATCGAAGAGCAGGAACCGGAACCAAGTCTTGGAAATGGTGGTCTTGGACGACTTGCTGCATGCTTCCTTGACAGTCTTGCAACTTTGGATCTTCCTGGCGATGGTGTCGGTCTTCGTTATCACTGCGGACTTTTTCATCAGAATTTCAAAAACAACATCCAGAACGAAGCTCCTGATTTCTGGCTGACTGACCAGTGTGCTGCCAAAGCTACCGATACAGTATTTCCGGTTTCGCTTGCAGGAAACACCTATTCTGCAAGACTCTACAAACTTCCTGTTACCGGCTATGAAGGCAGAACCAATATGCTGAATCTGTTTGATCTGGATTCTGTAGATGAATCTGTGATCGGTGACGGAATTTCTTTTGACAAAAAAGATATTGCCAGAAACCTTACATTATTCCTCTATCCAGACGACTCCGATGAAGACGGCCGACTGCTTCGTATCTATCAGCAGTATTTCATGGTTTCTGCCGGTGCTCAGCTTATTCTCAACGAATGTGCTGCACGTGGATGTAACTATCATGACCTTGCCGACTATGCAGCTATCCAAATCAATGATACACACCCAAGTATGGTAATCCCGGAGCTGATCCGCCTCCTTGAGAAACACGGAATCAGCTTTGATGAGGCAGTTCAGATCGTAACAGATACTTGTGCATATACCAATCATACGATTCTTGCAGAAGCTCTGGAAAAATGGCCACGTCATTATCTCGATACCGTTGTTCCTCAGCTTATGCCAATTATTGAAAAGCTGGATGACATTGCAAAAACACGTACAACTGATTCTTCACTTGCTATCATTGATCAGAATCAGGTCGTTCATATGGCACATATGGATATTCATTTTTCTCACTCCACAAACGGTGTTGCCGCACTGCATACACAGATTCTGAAAGAAAGCGAACTGGCAGGATTTTATCAGATGTATCCGAACAAATTTAATAATAAAACAAACGGCATCACCTTCCGCCGCTGGCTTCTGAAATGTAATCCGGCCCTGACTTCTGAAATTGAATCTCTGATCGGATCCGGTTTCAAAAAAGATGCTTCTGAACTGAAAAAGCTTCTGAATTATACAGACGATGCAGAAGTACTGAAAAAACTCAGTTGTATTAAAAAATCCAACAAAGAAGCACTTGCTTCCTGGTTAGAAGACAAACAGGGAATCAAATTGAACACCAATGCAATGTTTTCCATTCAGTCCAAACGACTTCATGAATACAAACGTCAGCAGCTGAACCTGCTTTTCCTGATTCATGAATACCTGGAGATCAAAGCAGGACATACTCCAGTAACTCCATTAGTAAGTATCTTCGGTGCAAAAGCAGCTCCTGCCTATATCATCGCCAAAGATATCATTCACGCTCTTCTTACCCTGTCACAGGTTATCAGTGCGGACTCTGAAGTCTCCAGATATCTGCAACTTGCATTTGTAGAAAACTACAATGTTTCTGCCGCAGAAAAAATGATTCCGGCATGTGATCTTTCTGAACAGATCAGCCTTGCTTCCAAAGAAGCATCCGGAACCGGAAACATGAAATTCATGCTGAACGGTGCACTGACTCTTGGAACCATGGATGGTGCAAATGTAGAAATTGCCGAAGCTGTCGGAAATAACAATATTTACATCTTTGGTCAGAGCAGCAAGCAGGTTATTCACCGCTATGCAGCCGGTGACTACTGTGCAAAAGACTGGTATGAAGCAGACTCGAACCTTCATCGTGCCATCGATTTCCTTACCAGTGAAGAAATGCTGAAATATGGAGATGAAGAACATCTGAAACGACTGCAGAACGAACTGATAAATAAAGACTGGTTCCAGACTCTTCCGGATTTCAATGCATACATTGTCCGCAAAGAACAGGCAATGAGTGATTATGCTGTAAATCCGGAAGCATGGAGCCGCAGAACTCTGATCAATATTGCAGAAGCCGGATTCTTCTCCTCAGACAGAACCATCAAAGAGTACGATGACGACATCTGGCATCTCGGAAAATAATCATTCTCCTGGATTAGAGCGGCGAATCTGCTCAGTCAGCTCTTCGCCGCCCTGTTCATACCATTCCTGCACAAAAGTGTCAAAGTAAGTAATTGGTTTTACACCCATGATAATCTGAATGAAAGTGTCTTTTTCAAGCTGCTGAAGAGACTTCGGTATTTCACCGTCTGCATCATCCAGGTATCTTTTGGCTGTTGATCGGTAGTTTCCTTCTATCAACCTTCCAACTGCTGCAAGTCTGGATTCATATGCTGCCCAGTCTTCCGCCGTTTCTGATTTTCCCTGAATAAATTTTTCTGCTGCATCGTAATAAGATTTCTCAATTGCACTTAAACTTTCTTCTTTTCGCATGCCGCTCATTACACTCTGGATATCTTTTGTGATCTGAAACGTCGCCTCGTTATAATCAACATTGATAACCAGCGGTCTGGCTGTCGGTTCTACGTTAAGAGCAAAATAATCATTTACCTCATCCGCATCCTTGGCTTCATATCTGCTATAATCAAACAATACACTGATTATCTTCATTACAATTTCCGGATGCTCATATCCTTTGCGTACAACAACATATTTATTATCCTGAAAAGTATCATATACATTCTGCCAGTCTGTCGACTGTAGATAAAATGGCTGCCAGTTTGCCTCTTTGTCTGTCTCATAAACATCCATCAGTGGATTGTTCGGTGTCCACCACAGGCCAAAAAAAGCTCCACATTTTCCATTTATCACCAGATCTCTGAGGTTATTCTGCGCACGCAATGCAAAGTTCTTATCCAACACGCCACGTTCATAGAGTTCATGAAGATAACTCAGTGCATTTTTTGTTTCTTCTGTTACGGAACCATACACGATCTTACCATTTTGATTTACCCACCTTTGTGGACTGGCTCCAAATTTATCAAAAACAGAATCTACTGAATAATTAGAGCTGGTAGTTCCCACCAGATCTGTATCACAAGCGAGTCCGATCGGGTCTTCTCCATCCTCCGTGCCCATTTTATTCTGGACAAATTTTTCTACTATGTCAAATGCATCTTCCAGTGTTTTCGGATTTTCAAGGCCAAGCTTATCCATCCAGTCCTTACGCAGCCACATCAGACGTGGACCATGATCTGTAACGGTCTCCGGAATTGCCATCAGTTTTCCATTAAATCGCACAGAATCCAGAAGACCGCTTCCATAACTCTCAAACATCTTTTTGATTCTCTCTGAAGTGCAATTCTCATATACTTCGCTCAGATCTTCCACAAGATCATTATCAACCAGTTCTTTGAGTGTTTCTCTGTCCGAAACCACCAGTACATCCGGCAGCGTCTGGTCTTTTACAAGAATGTTCACAAATTCATCATATTGATCTTCCCGTTCCATGTAGACACTTTTATTCTGAATATTCAGTATTTTTCTGAGATAACGAGTGTAAGCATTGTCGTCATAGGTATTTCCATCCGGAAGATTTGAATTATTCGCACCACTCATTTGTCCTAAAGTATACGTTACAAGTTCAGGATAAGCGCCATAAGGAGTCTGTGCAGCTGTTTCCCAGGTACCGGTACGGACTGTCTCTGTAGATTCCGTATTTTCTTTTGCTGCCGATGATCTTTTCTGATTCAGCTCCTGTAAATCATTGCTGCATCCGCAGACAGCTATAGCTATGATTCCTATCAGAACAACAGGCAGTTTTTTCCATTTACTCTTCATTCTCTCTGCCCTCCTTCGGAAATTTCATAATAACAGTCGTGCCTTCATCCGGTGAACTGAAAATATGAATTCCGTAATTCTCTCCATAAAGAAGCCGGATACGGTCATTTACATTCTTAAGGCCATATCCTTTTGCCTGATAAGTTACCAGTGTTTCTGCTTTTTCCTGCTCCATACCAAGTCCATTGTCACGGACAGTGATCTCTACATCATCCCCCTTGCCTTTAAATGACAGGAAAATTTTTTTATCACCATCCTCTTTTTCATCAAGACCGTGTTCGATCGCATTTTCGACAACCGGCTGAAGAAGAAGCTTCGGCATTTTTTCATTTTTTATTGTCGGATCAATATCCCAGTCTACCGAAAAATTATGATCATGCATCGTAAGCTGGATTTCCAGATATGCTTCCATATTCTGAATACAGTTTTCTACCGTAACCACATCTTCACCTTTGCTTAATGCGGTTCTGTAAAAAGTAGAAAGTGCCAGGGTAACCTTACTGATCTCCATCTGGTTACTTCGAATCGCCATCCAGTTCATCATCGACAGTGTGTTATATAAGAAATGTGGATTGATCTGGGCCTGAAGGGCTTTCAGTTCATATTCTTTCAACGCGATCTTATTGACATATACTTCGTCGATCAGGCGGTTAATCTCATCCATCATATTACGGAAACTGTTAACAAGAATTCCTACTTCATCTCCCGAATCACTGTTGACTGTAACTTCACGGCTTCCATGATTTACCCTGTCCATATTTTTCGTCAGTTCTTCAATTTTTCTTGTAAAAATTCTTGAAAATGCCATAGCCAGAAACAGAATGATCAGACCACAGGCCGCAATCAGTGGAATCTCTTCCAGCAGCAGTCTTCGTACAGAACCTGATATCGCATCCTGACTCTTATAAAGATAAAATACCCAGTCATTTTCTTCACTCTTAGTCTTTGTATATGCACAGGACTGGCTGATTTTCTGAATCATGGAATCCATTTTTCCAGATTTATCAAATTCCAGATTTGTCAGACCAGTTTTGTTATAAAGAACTGTACCGTTTTTGTCTGCAACAATTCCACCATTTTCCTGCGTGAGAATATTGGTCAGTGGCTGGAAGATTTTATTATAATCCAGAGAAATGCACAGAACTGCATCCAGTTTCTGATCATTATAGATCATACGTACTGCTGCAACTTCTTTACGATCCTGATCAACTTTCCACTGAATACGCACATCATCTTTCAGCCCTTCACTCCACCACTCTTCTTTCATCTTATCAAGCGGAACAAGTGTATACTCATGCTCCACCTGGATACTGTCCGCAAAAAGCTGAATTCTGTTGATCGCATCATGATATGATTTTGGTACAGACAAAAGTGGATCCGCTATTTCTGTATATTTTTCATACGCCGTATAATTATCGATATTTTTTTCCTTAATAATTTCCTCAATATCTGGTGAATAGGTCAGATAATTGAGAAGGCTGGCATAAACCGCCGTCTGGCTGTCAATGCTTTCTCTGGTCTGTTCCATGATCGACTGCATATCTTCCAGTTCGCTGCTGCGGACCATAGTACTCAGCCTGCTGTGACTGTACCAGGCAAGTACTGTCATCGGTACCAGGCTTGTAACTACAAGAAAGATCGTCAGTTTATGACGATACTTCATATTTTTGAATATCTTACGAAGTCTGTTCATCCTCTCCGGTTCCTTTCCTGTATGATTCCGGACTGCTTCCGTAATATTCCCGGAAACTTCTGCAGAAATAAGAAACATTTGCAAAACCAACACGTTCACTGACCTGTGCCACCTTCATATTGGTGCTACAGAGAAGTTCTTTTGCCTTCTCCATCCGGAACACACGTATATATCGGTTCAAATTCATGCCGGTCTCTTTTTTGAAGATAAAACTGAGGTATCCGGAAGACAGATAGACTTTTTCTGCCAGCATTTCAAGATTCAGATCTTCCTCATAATGCTGATAGATATAATTTTTGACTGCTGCCACTTCATTTCTAGAACTACTCATAGAACGGTCAAGAAATGCCTCGTATTCCTTGATATTATCTTCAGTCACTTCAACGATTTCCATGATATTTCTACAGTTATACAATCGTTCTATCTCATGCTCAAGACGCCGCTCTCCAGAAAACTGATTTTCCTGAAACAGTTCCTGAATGACATTCGAGAAAACAAACTTGATATACATTGCTGAATACTGTGTATTATCATGATATTTTTCTTTCAGGCATGCGAAATGCTTTCTCAGCTGATCTGTATCCTTCCGCGTGATGTCTTCTGAGATCATCTGCATGATCTGCGAATCCTGCACTTCTCCCACCGACAGTTTCAGTACATCATCTTCATTTGAGAAAACATGTTTTTCCGGATGATAAAATTTCTCTTCCATCTGCTGTTCCAGCTGCTCAAGGATTTCCGGCAGACACTCACAACCTTCAAATTTACGGCTGACTGCCAGATAAAAACTGTCTCTGTATTTTCGTTTCATAAAATTATAAAGATGATTTGCCACCAGCTGATAATCGCAATATACGTCCTGAAAAAGGAGAAGCGACTGTCTTGCATTCAAATTCAGATAAAAGCATACTCTTCTCAACTCTTTCTGAATTTCCTCTTCCAGAGTCTCTTCAGCCGTATCAAAAAAAGCGACATCGGATTCCAGCAAGATTCCACAATGCCAGCCATTCCATTTTTCCAGATTGATCATATCTTTTGCTTTTTCCAGTATTTCTAGCTTGCCGGAGTAAAGATAATTTTGCAGAAAATACTGTTGCAGAAAATTTTTCCCTTTGATCTCACGACTTTCTTTTTTCTTTCTTTGTTCAATCACTTTCTCTGCCTTCTGAATTACTTTATGAAAATCTTCCGGATTCACCGGTTTCAGGATATACTCTGTCACACCATAGCGAATCGCTTCCTGCGCAAAAGTAAAATCACTGTATCCACTGAAAATTATGATCTGCAATGCCGGATTTTCTTCCTTGGCACGTCTTGATAATTCCAACCCGTCCATATGAGGCATTTTTATATCAGTCAAAACAAGTTGTATGTCCTCTGACCGAATAATCTGCAGAGCCTGTTTTCCGTTCGAAGCTTCAAAAACATTTCTTTCGCCTTCTTCTCTCGAAAGCAGATATTTCAGACCTTCGCGCTCTATTTTTTCATCATCTACAATAAGAACGTTTGTCATAATTCCCCCCTGTTTTGTTTCCTATAATACTTATGATTATAGCACAAAAAGTCTCTGGAAAAAATATTCTTCCAGAGACTTCCATTCTACATAACCAGAATCAGCCTTTTACGGCACCTGCAACAACGCCTTCAATAATATACTTCTGGCAAACCAGATATACAATGATGATCGGAATGATATCGATCATAATACTTGCCATCATTGGTCCCATCTGTACATGTCCGAAGCTGCCACGGAAATACTGGACTGCCATCGGAATAGTCTTATATTTTTTAATATCAAGAACCAGTGTTGGAAGAAGGTAATCGTTCCATACCCACATCAGTTCCAGGATCGCTGTTGAAATAATTGTTGGTTTTAATATCGGAATCAAAACTTTAAAAAACACCTGTAACGGACTACATCCATCAATCAGAGCTGCTTCCTCAATCTCAAGCGGAATACCTTTTACAAATCCTGTAAACATAAATACCGCCAGTCCTGCACCAAATCCAAGATAAATAATGCAGATATTGTATGGATTATTCAATTTTAAAGTATCTGCAGTTTTTGCCAGTGTAAACATAACCATCTGGAAAGGAACTACCATACTGAATACACAGAGATAGTAGAAGATTTTGGACAGTTTGCCATTTACACGAACGATATACCATGCTGCCATGGAGCAGCAGAGCATAATAAGTGCAACTGACATTACTGAGATAACAAGGCTGTACCAGAAAGATTTCAGGAAATCCATCTGCGTAACACTCGCTACAAAGTTTGCAACACCATTCCAAGTTTCACCTGTAGGAAGGCTGAACACTCCAGAAGTAGTAATCGCAGCTTCTTTTTTCAATGAGTTGATAAATATCAAAACAATCGGATACATCCAAAGGACACAGACAATTGTCAGTATGACCGTTGCAACGGAATTTCTTTTTTTATTTTCCATTACTGCTGCACCTCCTTAGATGATGTTGCACGAAGCTGGATCAGTGCGATCACAACGACAAGAACAAAGAATACAACAGCTTTTGCCTGTCCAATACCCTTCCATTGAGGTCCGCTTCTTGCATAGAATGTATCATAAATATTTAACGCCAGTAACTGAGACTGTTTTCCAGGATCACCACCGGTCAGTGAGAGGTTCTGGTCGAACATCTTGAAACCATTAGTCAGAGTCAGGAATGTACAGATTGTTACAGATGGCATAATCATCGGAATTTTAATCTTAAACAGAATCTGTCTGCTTGTTGCACCATCGATCTGAGCTGCCTCGATCAGGTCAGGTGATACATTGTTCAGACCTGCAATGTAAATGATCATCATATATCCAATCTGCTGCCACATAAGCAGAATGAGCATACCGATAAAACCATTTTTTGCTGAAAGTGAAAGCAGTGGCTGTCCCCACTTGGAAAGCAGACCATTCAGCAATGTCTGCCAGATATAACCAAGTACAATACCACCGATCAGGTTCGGCATAAAGAATACCGTACGGAATGCATTTGTTCCTCTGTATCCTTTGGTCAGTGCCAGTGCGATAAAAAATGCAAGCACGTTGATCAGAATACTGGATACGAATGCAAATACAACTGTCAGCCAGAAAGAATGACTGAATGTACTATCAAGTAAAATCTTAGAATAATTTGAAAATCCAACAAATGTTACATCCTGCACTGTTGTAAATTTGCAGAATGAAAGATAGATGCCCCAGATAAAAGGCCACAGGAAACCGATTACAAATGCCGCAAAGGTTGGTAATGCAAAAACCGGCCACCACTTTTTGATCGTTCTTCCTACCATGATTTTTCTCCTCTTCCCTACTGTTAACAGAAGCTTAAGTTCCTCTGTCTTTTAACTTATAGGAGGAGGCAAAAACCTCTGCCTCCTCTCATAAACAACATGTTATTTTCTATCCTGATTATTCAGAAAGAGCTTTTTCTGTAGCCCATCCGTCAACGAATGCGCTAACTACTGCATCCCAGTCGCCTGTGCCTGCCGCATATGCTGTAAGAGCTGTACCAAGACCATTCTTCCACTCTTCAGATGGCATTGTTGTGAAGTTCCATGAAACAGGTGTAAGACCAGCTTCTGTATACTCAGCATCCTGTTTTACAAATACGTTTGTAGGAGCAACTGCTGTTTTGAAAGGAATTGTGAATCCCATGTCTTCAGACATAGATTTTGTTCCTGCTTCAGATGTTACACACCAGTTCATGAAATCCAGAGTTGCCTGAACATCTTCTTCAGATGCATTCTTATTTACACACCAGTAGTTTTCTGTACCAGTTGCAAGACCTTCGTTCTCATCGTCAACGCCGAAGTAGATCGGAATCATAGCAAGTTCATCATCGCTGTATGTCTTAGCGAGTTCTGCATATTCCCAGGAACCATTCTGATAAAATACTGCATCTCCATTTACAAATTCATTTCTGGAGTCATCAGCTGTTTTAGCTGAAAGTTCGCTTCCATCGCATGTAGAATCTGTAATGTACAGATCAAATACATTCTTATACTGATCAAGATACGTTCCTTTGATTGCTTCTGTATCATCGATTCCATCTGCTTTGTATTCATAGTAGATTGGAAGGTTTGCAAGATGTGTTTTGAATCTCCAGTCAGAGGATCCGTCCATACCTGCTGAGGTGAAAGCACCTTTTACACCAATTTCATCTTTACGTGCCTGAATGTCGTCTGCTACTTTTTTGAGGTCATCAAAGCTCTTGATATCATCCAGAGTATATCCTGCTTTTTCAAGTAATGTTTTGTTTGTGATAAGTCCGTAAGATTCAATTACATATGCGATACCATCTACAGCATCTCCATCTTTCAGTTCATACGCATCAGATGTAAGTTCTTTTGTGATATCTGCATCTTTCAGATCGTAGCAGTAATCTTTCCAGTTTTTAAGGCCAACCGGTCCATTTACCTGGAACAGTGTCGGTGCATCGCTCTTTGCCATTTCTGACTGAAGAGTTGTCTCATACTGTCCGGATGCTGCTGTAACTACTGTTACATCTGTTCCTGTTTCTTCTGTGTAAGCTTTTGCCAGGTTCTGCCAGGCTTCATCCTGCTCTGGTTTGAAGTTGAGGTAGTAAACCTTTCCGCCTCCGTCTGCCATAACCGGTACTGACGGGATCATTGTAGCTGCCATTAAAGCTGCCATGCTCATTGCTGTAATTTTTTTCATTTTCATAGTGATTGTCCTCTCCTTTACTTGTAAGATTTGTTCTTTCTTAAGCTGGCTTTATTATAGTT
>SKEF01003099.1_pt1 | contig 11833 bp, 4 predicted proteins | sample 4826691 | NCBI WGS metagenome assembly SKEF01 (sample SAMN11008816, study PRJNA524170) | human gut metagenome | biome: Human fecal sample; material: Feces; isolation source: fecal sample from pouch patient p23, p27 | host: Homo sapiens | place: Israel: Tel-Aviv | collected 2016-08-24
CATTATTGACAGTGGCTATACGGGCGGCGCAATTTTCGCAATCCAGTCCGCAACATGCAATTAATTGTTTCATCACTTGGTTATAACGATTTATGTTTGAGGATATAATGCCCTTTTTCCCGCACATCGATTCAGTAAGCCCAAAACTCACCCCATACCTTGGAACAGACACTCATTTACCGACAGTCCTCAGCGCTTTCTTAACGATATACTTGGTCTCTTTCGTTTCACTTTCCCAACGCCTGCAAAGCTTCCTTACAAATCCGGATTGCGTCTTACTTGCATCATTTAACCAATTCCCTACGCTGTTCCGGACATACTTGGAGTAATCTGATTTCAAAGGTTCCAATATCGGTGAGCCCAATGCAGGGTTCTGTTCCAACATTTCAGTATGCTTGCACCAGACACCTCGTGAACAGAAAACAGAAGAACAAATATAGCTCTGGCAAACGCCTTCCCCATATTTGTCCTTTTGTTCTTTTACCCAAATAAATTAATGCGAATCAAGTTATCCTTCCGTCTTACTTTAGAACAGCTTCGCAGGATACTCGCCCGCATCCACCAAAGCCTGAATCTTGTCGACTACACTCTGACGGTCTTCGGGATAAGTCACACCGAACCACTTGCTGGTTGTATCGAGCACTTCGCAGGTAGCAGTGCCATTGTTAATCAGCTTATCCACCATCAGCGGGATGAAGAATTCGCTTTTCAGATTCTCCATATTCTTCGGGTCGCTCAGGAAGCTCTTGAAAAACTCTGCACTGTAAGCAAAGTAATCGGGAGTAAAGCCCCAGAAGTTCATGCTGACCGGAGTCGTCTCGGGAGTGGCAGTCCATTCACCGTTATCATCGATGTACTTCACCTCGCCGTCCATACGCTGAATCTTGGTACGCTCTACTACAGAAGTCAACAAGTTGTTTGCATCCGTTCCGCACAAACCACGGGATACGGTACCGCTTTCGCTCAATGTATTGCCGATGCGGAAGCCTACCATGGAATATACATTTTTGGAACCTTCGGGAAGGGCTGCAAGGAATTTGCCCATTACCTGGAAGGAGTCACGACCGTAGAAATCGTCGCAGTTGATAACAGCAAACGGTTCCTTTATTACATCGGCACCCATCATTACAGCATGGTTGGTTCCCCAAGGTTTGGTACGGCCTTCGGGGCAGGTGAAGCCTTCGGGAAGGTCATCGATGGACTGGAATACCAGTTCGCAGGGGATATGGCCTTCGTATTTGGAAATAATCTTGTCGCGGAAATCCTGCTCAAAATCTTTACGAATTACGAAAACGAGCTTGCCAAAACCGGCATTGATGGCATCGTAAATAGAATAATCCATGATAGTTTCGCCATTCGGGCCCAGTCCGTCCAATTGTTTCAAGCCACCATAACGGCTGCCCATGCCGGCTGCCAATAAGAATAAAGTTGGTTTCATATTAGTTATTATTTAAAAAGGTTAGTATATCACAGTTGATAACGGCTGCAAATGTACAAAAATTTATGGCTGACAGAAGGGAGTTTTAGTTCATTCTTTACCACTATCCGTTCAAAAAGGTACATTTAGAACGGATAACCGATGGCAAAATGCAACGCCATGCTGTCCTTGAACTTGGGAATATTATAATACCCCGACTTCCCGGTATCATACGGGTCATGGAGCCCGATACCCAAATCCAGACGGAAAACAAGAAAGTCCAAGTCATAGCGTAAGCCGAATCCCGTGCCCAAAGCAATCTGTTTCGGGAAATTCTTCAAGGTGAACTCACCGTTCGGGCGACTTTCGTCCTTACGCATCAGCCATACATTGCCGGCATCCAGAAACACCGCTCCATGCAAGTCGGCAATCATACGGAAGCGATACTCGATATTGGCTTCCATGCGAATATCACCCACGTGGTTGATATAGGTATATTTTCTGTCCGTCTCGGGAGGATAGCCGCCCGGACCTATACTGCGTGCAGAAAAGGCGCGCACACTATTGGCACCGCCGATATAGAACTGTTCCGTATAAGGTGCAGTCGTAGCGTTGCCATACGACCATATCACCCCTCCGGCAATACGCGAGGCTATCATTTGGTTCTTGTCTATCCGGTAATGGTACCTGAATTCCGAGTTCAGCTTCAGGAACTGTGCAAAAGGTACCCCGAAAAGCTTCTTTCCTTCCTCACTGAACGGCTTGCCGAAAATACGGTAGACGGCAGAAGTCAGGTTACCGGCCGACGCAACGGTGGTCTGCCACCAGATGGGGTTACGCTTGCCGCGCACGGAAGCGTTGTCATAAGTATAGGTGTACTCCATGGCAGGAATGAACTGGTCGCGCAAACTAACGTAGAGTGCCGGATTCTCGGCACGCAACGTATCGAAAGCGGCAGTAGGATTACGCAGCACATTGAATGTCAAACGGAAAGGAGTTATACTGTGCCTGGAAGTCGATTTGGGCTGGAAGTCATAAGTGACATTACCGCCAAAAGCCAGCAGCTTATAATACTTGGCACGGTTCATCTGGTCGGCATATAAACGGAAAGTCGTTGTAGCCGGGAAGTCATACTCACGGTCGCCCATCCTAGGAAACACCACGCGCGGAAAGATGAGAGAAGTGGAAATCCCCAGTTCATAGCTGTTCATCAGGGAAGAACTTGACTTGCCCGTCTGCCATTCGTACGAACCGTTCAACTTCACATTCCAGCTTTCACCGCCACCGAAGACATTGTTCTTCGTCACCGTAAAAGCGGCACCCGGTCCCGTCTGGTTATTGCTCTTCATGGTGACATTAAAATCCAACTCCGCATCGTAGGGTTTATCGAGCGCGGCAATGACCCTCACATCCAATGTATCAGACACAAACGCCGTATCACGCGGTATATACTGCATCTCCGCATAACGGAAAATACCGACGCTTGCCAGACGCTCCTGAATACGGGTCTGACGGTACAAACTATACAAACTCTGCATAGAACGCTGGCGGGCAATACCTGCGCTGTCCTGTATCTGACGTTTCCGCCGATAACCTTGATAGTTCAACCAACGGTAAAGCATGTTGGGACGTACCGGAGGTTTGTTGTAGTAATGTATGGTCAAGCCTTTGTAATCCATGCTGTCATTGGGTTCCTGCCCCTGCTTTCCAAGAAGATAGACGGATTTACGCCCCACACGGAACTGCTTCTCGGCTACCTTTGGCATACCGGGAACGGGAATCAAGCGCATCTGGACATGCCCATTGGGAACTATCATGGTATCGGCCTGATAGGTCAGGTAGTCGGGACGGAAATAATAACAGCCCACATTACGCAGCAGGGTACTGATACGGGTACGCTCCCCATCCAAATCAGCCACATTGAATTGTTCTCCCGAACTGATAAGGGAACGTCGGCGTCCCAGCTCCATAATGCGAGTGGTACGCTCGCTGAAACCACGATAATATACCGTATCTATAAAGTAGGGGTTACGCATGTTCACCGTATATTGCAACTTTGCCTTCAGCGAGTCCTTCGGGTCGATAAATGTCTTGTAGCTGACGCTTCCGTTGAAATAGCCATAATCGCGCAGCAAGTTAACCGCCGCCTTCTGGCGTATATCGGGATTCACCGTAGACATAAGCACCGGAGTGGCGGCAAATTTATTGAATATCCACTTTCCGAATCCCTTCTCATACTTCTGGAAACCATTGTAAATCCACAGTCCGAAAGGAAAGGGATAGCGGATAGTAGAGCTTCCCAGCAACGAATTGTTCGGTGCCGTAGCAAGGGCGGCTTCCACCTCTTCCATAGCAATCTCACCAACAGACGTTTCACTGCGGTTCAATACAATCATTGGCTTTTGGCCGGTATAGAGTATCTCCCCCTCGGGCAAGTGCTTCGTGGTGGAGCAACCTGCCAGAAATATCAATCCTGCAATATATAATATCAGTCGTTTCATATCACATTCCTACTTTTTCATATCGCTATTTTCAGCCTCCGGTTTTATCTTTTTCTTCCTGAAGATGAAGAGTTCACTCAATCGGTCCATCTTCCGGCGCAGCACAAGGCCGACACCCGTTTCGGTTATCTCACCGTCGAGTATGCTTTCGTAGTTTTTATTATGGAATACACGGACATATCGAGTACCCGACGCATCAAGACGGTATTCCAGCGATATATTGTCAATGAATGATTCCGCATCGTTCGTGGCATTGGCCCCGGTGGACACTTTTCCACCGATGACTATCTGTACGCGGTCGTTGAAGAAACGCTGGGAATAACGGAAACTGAAGTCTTTCTGCGTGTCACCCGTTTCAGCAGAGGTACGGTCTTCCACACCTACACTGATATTGGCCCCTTTTATACCTCCCGCCAAGGAGTTTATCTGGCTCTGAAGCACTGAGTTCAAGGCGGCTCCCATTGACAAACCTCCTCCTTTGGCACCACTGTTCAGGTAAATACCCGTGGCAAGCATGGCAATGGCCTGCTTGCTACGCTCTTCTGCACCCATTGCCTGCAGCTCATTCTCTACTGCGGCATCTTCGGGCGCCGAAATATCGAATATCAAATCGGGAGCGTCAAGCCTGTTCTTGATGGAAATGGAAACATCGAAGTTCACCATGCGCGAACCGTCCCCGTCACCATCGGCCACAGAAGCACGCATACGTTCCGTAGCCTTCAGGCTCAGCGTAGGATTCATAATATTCCCCCGCCAATCCACATAACTGCCGGGATTGAACTGGAACTCCTTCAACGGGATGATAGGCAGCGAATATTTCATGACGCCACCCGAAAGGGTATAGCGTCCGGTAAGGCTCATATCCCCTTGGGGAGTATACTGCATATTCAAATCACCGCCACCTTCCAGTTCGATGTATTTGCTACGGTCGGGACTCAGATCGGCACGAAGACGGACAGCATCGTCAATATGGACGGACATATACATTTCCAATCCTCCCAAAGACATGGCAGGAACCTCATCTGCTTTTACCGACGTCGTATCGGTGAACGAGGTAAACGTAACCAGCCCACTGAGACGGTCTTCCACCGTTAAAGGGGAATCGGTCAACACGTAGGTTACGTTGGTATTGCCCAGCAAATTCATGTTTCCACGCATCGTGAGCCCGTCAAGCGGCCCCTTCACCGTGGCATGCAAGTCGACGAACACCTTTCCATACACCAGACTTTCGCGGGTACGCGGTGCATCCAGCAACGTATAGTTCTCTGCCAGCAGATTGAGGTTGGCAGTAGGACGCTCCATATTCCGGAAATCAACCTTACCGTCAATCGTAAACGGATTCTTGCTGGTGGTATAAATGGCAAACTTATCAAATATCAACTGATTGTCCTTTATCTGTACCGGACGGTTGTCGAACCAGTAACGTGCTCCCGCCTGGCGTGCATAGACAGACACACTGTCCAAAACAATATCACCATGCATTTGAGGCTTGTCCAGCGAACCATAAATATAAAGCCCTCCATCAATATCTCCGGTAAAGGCCACCGTTTGGTCAGGGATGAATGCATTGGCCATCTTCAATGGAAAATGCTCGAAACGGGTGGACACTTCCAGGGTATCCTTTCCGTTCTTCTGCGTCAAGATACCGTCGGCGGTCATCACTTCTTCATTATCATATGTAAAATAGGTATTCAGATAGTGCGTATTCTTGTCGCCCGGCAACCAGGTAGCCCCCAGGCCGATGTCTCCAACCGGTTGGCGTTCGTAGGTCAGTTTCTCTACATTGGCTTCGGCGGACACCTGCAGGGAAGTGGCAGTCTGTATATAATTTGCTTCGGCGGAGAACAATCCCGTAAGCCGGGGCATATAAGGAAGTACCTCCGTAAGTTCATCCAAGCGCAATCGGCTCAGTTCTACGTTTATATTCTGCAAGGAAAGGGTATCATTCTTGTCGGATTGCATACGGAAACACAGACCATCGTCGCTGTCCATATCAATATTGGCATAGACGCGCATATTCTTATGCAGATAAATCCAGTTACTATTGTCCGCAAAGTGGAATTTACGGAAAGCGATAATCGGCTCGGCAGGAATAAGGTTCAGCAGCACACCATTACCGCGACCGTGTCCTTCGGTCAACGGACGGGCATTAATACCGAATAGAACACCGGTCTGCCCTTTTCCATTCACATAATCCACAGTCAGTTCCGCATCTTCATTACGGACTTCACCCGTCAGTGTGCTACGGAACACAAACTGCGGGTTCTTGGGACCGTTTATGACACCACCTTGCAACTTCATGCGGGCAGTATCCTGCTTTACTGTAAAAAATATCGTATCGAGCTGCAAGGAGTCCATGCGCAATCCGTGAACAGCTGTACGTCCATTGATGCCGACTTGCGGAGTAAATCCGAAGCTCAGTTTGAAATCATTATAGGAAATACCCTTTGCAGCCAGGAAATAGCTGACGGGATTCTGGTTACCGGCTTCCAGATGCATGCCCGCTGAAGGAAGGACTTGGCGCAAAGCGGCATGGTCCAAACGCCGTTCATCAATCTGCTTTGTCAGGATAGAGACAAATTTATCCGACTGTTCCATCAACTTCTTCAACGTGCTGTGAGCGCGGAAACGCAGATTCAAGTCACCGGCATCAAGCCTCAACTTGAGAGAATCATGACGTGCCTCCGCTCCCATTGTAAAGGCAAACGGGTGTTTCAATGGTCGGGGCACCAAACCCAGCTTATGCAGATTCACCTCTTCCACATTTAAATCCAAAGCGCCATCCAGATAGCTGCGGTCAAGACGCATATCCGCATTTCCCTGCATCTTGAGAAGGACATTATCGCTGGCAAGACGGACGGTAGCAACGGATGACTTGAGTCCGGCATGCGCCTCCACACCGGAAATGTCCCAATGGCCATACTGTAGTTTTTCCAAGGAGGCATTCAAAGCGGCCACAGTTTTTCGTGATGCCACATCCACCCCTTGCCCCTTAGCGGACATCTTTGCCGTAAGAGTATAAATAGAGTCCTTGGGCAGGAAGTGATGCACCTGCAAGTTGTTGATGGCAAGGTCGGCATGGTAGGCTTCCGTAGCAAGATTATAGGCGGCGTCCAAATTCAAGGCGCCTTCCTTCTCCTTCAGTTTCAGGGCGGCAGTGCACTGCGCCCCCTCCATACCGACACGTGCCGCAAGGTGCATACTGTCCGGCACAATGATGGAGCCATCGGGAGTAATGTCAGCTAGTCCGGTCAGGAAGTTCAAGTTCTGCGTATGCATTTCGAAGTCCATGCTTCCATTGCGTTTCACACTGTCGGTCAGGCTCCAGAATTCTCCTCCCCCACTCAACGAAAAGGCTCCGGGCAGCTCAGCCGTAAAACGGGAAATCTGCATCTGCTTCAGGTTTCCTTCCGTACCGGCATGAATCACCAACGGACGGAACGGATAGGCTTCCTTGAAAGCTTCCGGCAAGCCACCGGCAAAAAGCAGTACATCCTGTTTGCCGATACGGGCATTGAAACGGGCTGTCAGACGGCCGGTGGTAGGTATATTTATCAGTTCCCAGTAAGTCTGTGCCGTAAGGTTCATCTCACTATGAGGTGTCAGCAACTTCAAAGAAGGGATACGGATAACGGTAGAATCGGCAAACAACCGCCCGGTCAGGGAAGTTACACTCAAACCGGAACGCTCATACATGGAAAATTCCCGGATAACGGCATTCATATCTCTGCCGTAGTACATCACAGAATCAATGCCCAGGCGAATGTCGCGAAGAGCAATGTGCGAGGGGTCGAAGCCTATCGCACTCCCCGGGCCACCGGTATCATAATTGACAGAAGTTCCAGTCAGCAGGAATTTTCTCCAGCCATAGAACTGGTGTTTCAGGTCGGCAGCAGCGTCCGCAATCTCAGCATCTCCTATATGGGCTTTCAGCCCCATGGAGTCCAATGGCATCTGTAAATCGACCGAGACGTTCTTCAACTTCAGAGTATGGAGTGTGACTTTCCAGTTTAACGCAGTGTCAGTAGTGTCTTTGGGAGTCTCAGTGGTATCTGCAAGCATCACCTGCACATGGGTATCGCTCAATTCTATATTATTGAAGATGGCATCTTCTTTTGTAAGGTCTATGCCATGGCTTTCGAAAAAGAAATGCCCCAGTACTCCTTTGATGCACATACCTTCCATTAAATTGGAGGAGTTGACAGCAACTTGTTTCAAGGTAATGTCATCCACCTCCACTTTCCCTTTGAGTAAAGGCCATGCCTGTACCCGTACGTTCAAACTTCCAAGATTCAGCAAGGTATCGGGATGCTGCACATCAACAGCACTGTCGGCAGGCTGTACCACCAATACACCGCGGACCAACAAATTCAAAGGAAAGCGAAGGTCAATCCGCTCCACGGATATGTCCATACCCGTAGCATCTGATGCAATTGCCGTAGCCTGCTTCCGTATCAAATTCTGTACGGGAGGCACATAAAGCAATATCATCAATATTATAAACAGTATAATAGGAGTAAGCAACACCCACAGTGCTGTTCTCAACCATTTTCTTCTCATCGGAACGTCAATCTTTCATCGTATTTAAAAGTCCTACAAAGTAAACAATTTCTTTCGACATTTGGTTCCCGACAGAGAAAAATCACGTATTCTTCTCTGTTCCCCCATTACGGAAAAGCTGTTGCCTGAGTAATGACATCCTCTATCAAAACGAGGGCGGCAAGGGCGTGTTCTTTCAACTCTCCGGTAAAAGGCACTCCATGAGAAGTTTCCAACAGTTTCAGCAATGCAACCAGTTCCGCTGCTCCAATTAAAGTAAAGAGGGGAATCATTTTGTGGGAGACAGCAGCCATCTCGTCCACATCCTCATTCTCCACAGCCTTCTGCAAACGCTCCGCATTGAGGCGGGTTTCAGCCACAAAACTTTCCAGAATGGACTTTGCCGCCTCGGGGTCATCGACCGAAAAAGCAGTGAGCGAAGAGAATTTATACCCCGGGCAAGCCGAAGTTTCCGAAACTTCCATAACCTCCATCCCTTTGTCCTCCATATTCAATTCATGTAGCAATTCACTGACGGTAAACGGCTTATGCAGGCATCCGGCAAATCCATGCACCGTAAATTCCTCACGCTGCATGTCACTGCGGGCAGTGACAGCAATCACCGGAACAGACTGTGCCTGCGGTATGTTCGAAGCACGAAGCAGTTTCAGTAAATCAAAACCATTAATAGCAGGCATCTGCACATCAGTAAGCAGAACATCAAAGGTTGCAGTGCGCAAGGCATCCAGCAGTTCATCCAGTTGTAAACAAGAGACAGAATTTATACCACTCTGCTGAAGCATGGCGGCAGTAAGGGTAAGCTGAATACGGTCATCATCGATAAGGAGGACATTCTTCAGTGAAGAATGAGGAACGGGGAATGAAGAATTGCCATTCGGCGTGGCAGCACATCCCGATTCTTCATCCTTCATTCTCCGTCCTTCACTCCTTACGGGATAGATAGGAATATATATGGTGAAAGTGCTTCCCTTGCCTGGCACACTGTCTACATCAATCGTGCCTTCAAGCAACTGTACCAGCATACGGACAATGGAAAGTCCAAGTCCAAACCCCTCTTTACCCTGAGCACCCGGTAAGCGGGTAAACTCCTGGAAGATACGTTCCCGGTCGGCAGGTTCCATACCTTTACCGGTATCAGCAATGGCAACTACCAGTCGACGGTCCTCGTAACGGGCAGTCATGGTAACACTGCCTTGGTCCGTAAACTTCACGGCATTGGACAGCAAATTGTTGATAATCTGGCGCAGACGCAAGGGGTCGCAAATATAGGTACCGCCCAGCTCCGGGGCAATGTCGCAATGAAGCGCCAGTCCTTTGGCAGCCGTAAGTGGTTCAAAACTGACGTGTATCTCTTCAAGCAGGCGGGAAGGATGAAAGGTGACCCGGTTGATTTCGGCCTTGTTCAAATCAAGACGATGGAAGTCGAGCAAATCAACGACCAGCTTCAGCAGATGTTCCGATGAGGTTTTCATATTGTCCAGATAGAACCGCTGACGCTCATCCACCGTCAGACGGGAAAGCAAGTCGGCATAGCCCATAATAGAACCGAGCGGGGCTTTGAAATCATGGGTAATGGCAAGCATCAGTTTTTCACGGACAGCGAGTAAATCCTCGGCACGACGACGGGCCTCTTCCAACTCACGACGGTAACGGTTGCTTCGGGTTATGTCGCGGCCGATGATAATAAGAAAAAAAGCGGAAAGCAACACCGCACCTACGGCAATGCCACTGATAATCTTGGCCGAACGGCGTCGGACCGCTTGTTGATACTCGGCTTCCGTCCGTGCACGCAGCAGAGTTTCCGTCTCGTAATCTTTCAGCAAGCTGTCAATACGAGCGGTCAGCATATGGTCCAAGCGTTGCAGATAGCGTTTACGTCGCTGTATAACAGTGTTTACAGCTTTTTTCTGCTGGGCCACGGCACGCAGTTTCTCATGCAAAGAATCGGCCGGATTATAGGGTTCAATCACCGTATCCGTTGCAAATTCAAGAGAGGTCTTTACCTGAATAGCCGTATCTTTCTTTGGGGGGACAAACACTTCACCCAAACGACGGAAAAAACCCTTCTTTCGAGGGCGTGTCACGACGGTATCCCGATGTGTAATGATACGGTGCTGCACACGTTGCTGGGTCACTACCGAGTCCTGCTGGGCAATTATCTGCTCAATGTCACTGGTGGATACCATGCTGTCATTCGCCTCACTCAGCGTGCGCAGCATTCTTATCGTATTGGTATCCTTCTCGCGTATCAAGGCAAGCACGCTGTCTGTCCATTGTACATCGCGGTCATCAGTAAGAATAAGGTTCTCCATTTCCCGGTGTACGAAAAACAAGGAAAAAAACAATACCGCCAGCAACAAAGTGTAGCCTACGGCAATCTTTACTTTGGAGACATTATTCATACAATCAAATCCTTTCCCTGGTCTGTCTACGGAATCTCAGCCACAGCATCACCCCTGCACTGGTCAGTCCAAACGGGAAAGCCATCCAGACCCCCGTCAGTCCCCAGCCGAAGATGAAACCGCAGAGGTACCCTACGGGCAAAGATATAACAAAATAGGATATAAATGCAATAATCATCATCGGTTTCACATCCGAGATACCACGCAGGGCATTGGCAAAGTTAATCTGCAATCCGTCACCGAACTGGTAAATCAGGAACGGAAAGAAGAGAGCGGCTACCATACCGGACACTTCCATATTATCTGTAAACCATCCTCCGACCTGACCGCGAAGTGCAAAGACAATACTCAACAGCACCACTTCCATGCATAAGATGACGTGAAGGCCAGCATACGCCGAACGGCGCACATTTTGCCCGTCGCCCTGCCCCTTAAAGTTACTGACACGCACAGCAACTGCAGCACCCATGCCATAATACATCATGAAGGTGAACTGAGAGATAGTGAGCATTATCTGATGTGATGCCAGAGCAAGTGTCCCCAGCCACCCCACCATGACAACACTGAGGCTGAAGGAAGCGGTCTCCATTCCCATCTGCATACCGACAGGCCAGCCCAAAGCATTGAGTTTCCTGAACATCGGTGTCGACCATCCCAGCCTCATAAATCCGAGTCTATAACGGATAAAACGGCGACTACGAAGCACAATCACCGCAAAGACCACGACCATCACAATGCGAGAGAACAAGGTACTTACACCCGCACCAAGCAATCCCATCTCCGGGAAACCCAATTTTCCATTGATCAGAATATAGTTTCCTACGATGTTAAGCGCATTCCCTCCAAGCAGAATCCACATGGCCGTCTTGGTGTCGGTGATGCCATCCGTAAACTGTTTAAAGCCGTTGAACAACATGACAAAGACCAGTGAAGCAAGCAACACCAGATAGTAA
>SKEF01003103.1_pt1 | contig 11823 bp, 16 predicted proteins | sample 4826691 | NCBI WGS metagenome assembly SKEF01 (sample SAMN11008816, study PRJNA524170) | human gut metagenome | biome: Human fecal sample; material: Feces; isolation source: fecal sample from pouch patient p23, p27 | host: Homo sapiens | place: Israel: Tel-Aviv | collected 2016-08-24
GATAAGCACAGAGCTTATTGAAGAGCTTCATTGTGATTCACTTACAGGTGTATATAACAAGAAAACAATTACAGAGTATGCCAAGAACCTCGTAAAGCAAGAAAAAAAGAACAGGGTTACAATTGTGATTCTTGATATAGACCATTTTAAAGAAGTCAATGATACATTTGGACATCTTTTTGGAGATAAGATACTTCACAGGGTTGGTAACAGATTAAGAAGCCTTGTAGGTGATGATGGTGTTGTCGGACGTATTGGCGGAGATGAGTTTGTTGTATTACTTTATAATATCGGTTCCAGAGAAAACATGGAATCCAGAATAAAGGATATCCAGAAGAAGATAGGGGAGCTTCATGTAGATGAGATGGAAGGACATCAGTTTACACTAAGCGCAGGAATTGCTTTTGCACCCCAGGATGGCGACACATTTATGGAGCTGTACCAGAAGGCAGATCTTGCCCTGTATCAGACGAAACGTGGCGGAAGAAACGGATACCGGATCTACGAAAGCAAGCTGTAAAAATGATCATTTGTAATGAAATGCATGATTGATAAAACATAAAATAAATGATAAACAGTTAAAGGAATTATGGAATGATATGAAAGTATTATCCATGTAGCTACCACCAGTCGAAAAGCCGGTGGTATTTTTGTACGCAATTTTAGGAGGAGTAACAATGAAAAAAAGAATAGCAGTAGTATTAACAGCGATTATCATGTCGGTTGCATGTCTGACTGGATGCCAGTCAGCAACAAAAAATTATGGTGGAAAGACAACAGTGAAACTTGAACCAAATCAGAAGTTAGAAGAAATTACATGGAAAGATGACTCTTTATGGTATCTTACAAGACCGATGACGGATGATGATGTGGCTGAGACTCACACATTCCGACAGCAGAGAGATCTTGGTGCTTTCGAAGGAACTGTAACTGTCATAGAGACAAAGGAGTAACGGATGATAATTGTAACAGTAAAAGATAACAGTATTAGTATAACTGGTCATGCTTGCCGGAAAGAACCAAGCGGCATTGATCGGGCGTGTACGGCTGTATCAGCTCTTACATGTAGTTTGATTAATTCACTTCAAGATCTTACACACGATAAGATTAAGGTAGATGCAAGATGCGGAAATACGGTAATTAAATGGGAAGATCTATCAGATGGTGGGAAACTTCTGGTAGATTCATGGTTCCTGGGACTTACAGATGTCAACCGGGAATACAACTGCATAGAATTTCAGAAATAAACATCCGAGAGGGTGTTTTTATTATGTCCAAAACGTGAAGACGATATAAAAGCTCGGGAGCCTGTCGAGGCGAAACGGAGGTAGAAACATGAGATACAGAATGAATTTACAGCTCTTTGATGACGGCGGCGGAGCTGGCTCTGGTAATCAGGGTGGAAATGCTGGGACTGGAAACGGCGGTCAGGGATCCGCTGGGAGCGCATCCGGAGCACATGGAACCGGAACATATACCTATGAACAGTTGGAAGAGATTGCAGGTGCGCGAGTAGAGAGGTCTGAGCGGACAGCTCTTGCCAATTTTTTCAGAAATCAGGGCATGACAGAATCTGAGGTAACACAGGCAATCAATAATTTCAAAGCAGAGCGTGCGGCTAATCAGCCAAATACCGAAAAACTGCAGAAAGATCTTGATGATGCGCTGGCGAAAGTACAGCAGATGGAGAATGAGAAGACTTTATCCGGTAAAGGTGTTAGATCAGAAGATTTGGATTATGTCATGTTCAAGGTATCAAAACTTGTAGATGATAAAACAACATTTGAAAAAGCTGCAGACAAATTTTTGAAGGAGAATCCAAAATTTACAGGAAATGCCGGTTCTTATCGCATTTCCACATCTTCTGGAAATTCTTCAGAAGGTTCTGGTGGAAACATGAACGCTTCCATCAATGATCGTATCCGTGCTGCAGCGAGAAGATAACGGAGGTAGAAGATGAATAAAAACAGAATGAATTTAAGGCTTTTTGAGAATGATGTCAGCATTATCGATCGAAGCGGTGCAGAATCTTTGATTCCAGTACAGGAATCAAATGAGATCATTCAGGGTGTTATTGCTCAGTCAGCTGTTCTTTCAAGAGGACGTAAGCTGCCAAATATGACAAGTAAGCAGTACAAGATGCCAGTACTGGATATGCTGCCAATTGCTTATTTTGTGAACGGTGATTCAGGACAGAAGAAAACGACCAAGCAGGCATGGGATAAGAAGTTTATTATTGCGGAAGAAATTGCGGTAATTGTACCGATTCCAGAGTCCGTATTAGATGATTCAGACTATGATATTTGGGGCGAGGTGAAACCGAGGGTAACAGAAGCATTCGGAACAAAGATTGATGGAGCTGCATTATTCGGAGTAGATAAACCGTCTACTTGGAGAGATGATATAGTAACTACTGCAACAAAAGCTGGAAGTGTAGTAACGCTTGGTTCTGCTGATCCACTGTACGATAAGATTATGGCGGAAGAAGGCGTTCTTGACAAAGTTGAAAAATGCGGATACTTAGTGAATGGTCATATGGCTGATGTTTCTATGAGGGCAAAGCTTCGAGGATTAAAGAATGCTAACGGCGATCCACTGTTTAAATCAGATATGCAGGGATCTACGCAGTATGCATTGGATGGTTCTCCGATGAATTTCCCGATCAATGGAGCATGGGATAAATCTAAGGCCCTGATGGTCTCCGGAGATTTCTCGCAGCTTGTATTTTCTATCAGACAGGATATTACATTCAAGCTGTTTACAGAAGGTGTTGTACAGAATACAGACGGAACTATCGCATACAACCTGATGCAGAACGATATGGTTGCACTTCGTGCAGTTATGCGTATGGGTTGGGAAGTTCCAAATCCTATCAATGCACTTGTAAAAGAGAAGACAAAGAGATGCCCGTTCTCGATTCTGAAAGCGGGAGAGTAGGGAGGAATAACTTATGTATGTAGATTATGAATATTATGCAGATCAGTACGGAGGCGGGATTACTGAAAAGGAATTTCCGTTTGCAGAACGCAAAGCCGAAGCCTATATTAGAAAGCTGACGTATATTCGTGGAAATATATTTGCAACTGAGAACATGGCAGTAAAAGATGCTGTGTGTGCAGTTGCGGATGTGTATGCATCTTGTGAAAAGAAAAGAGAAGCAGGTACTGTAAAATCTGAAAACAATGATGGATACAGTGTTTCATATACTGTCGAACAAGCGGATGGGCAAACAGTTGAAGAACTGATCAGAAAGAAAGCGTATGAAGCAGCGTCTACATACTTGCTCCCAACAGGATGGTTGTCAAGAAAGGTGGGATGCTGTTGTGTTAACGAATGCAACGATAACTGTTTATAACCGTGGGTACGATTCACTCACCCGTTTCGATACCTGGCATGGAACCGTTATTGAAAATGTACATATATATGTTAACCACAAAGCATCCGTCGGCGATTCCGGACTAAACAGCGCAGAAGTATATAAGATCCGTATTCCTACCGATGTAGAGAATGCGGATCAGTATCTTCCGCCGGAAGAATATGCGAAGCTGGAAGATCCGGAAGAACACTGGACCATTCAGACAGATGATCAGATTGTACTCGGCGAGTATAATCAGGAAATTGAGAAGCCGGCTGATCTGAAAGATGTACGATTGAGGCACTGCAAAGTGTTGTCCTGGTCAGATAATCGCTTTGGCGGATTGCCACATTGGAAGATTGAAGGTGAGTAAATGGCACAGAAAAAGGAATTTCGAATTACAACCCCTCGTGGAAGTGTGTTTACTTCAGCTGATGCGAATGGAAGCGTAACGGCAAAAATAGAGTGGGCACCAGGATTTGCGCAGCGAAAGGCTGAGAGCTTTTCAAAAGCGCAACAGTTTGTTGATTCAGAATGCCTGAGGTATATGAATCCACTTACACCAAGACGAACAGGATTTCTGATTAAATCAGGAACACTTGGAACAGTGATCGGATCCGGAAGTATCGAATATTTAGCGCCTTATGCCCGCCGGCAGTATTATGAAAATAAAAGTAAGCCAAGATGGTTTGAAACTATGAAAGCAAGCCATAAAGAACCAATCCTGAAAGGAGCAGAGAGGATTGCAAGAGAGTAAAAAACCGATTATTCAGAGTATCCGTGATTATGTTATGCTGAATCCGGATATTGATGATCGGAAGATAAATATTGATTATTTAGGTAATGGAATGGAGTATTCCATTGATCCGATCGGAGCGGATCCTGTCTACAAGAGATACACAGATGGGACCTGCTTGAAACAGTTTCAATTCGCATTCACGAGCAAGGAAGCGTATGACGGTGATGCTAGAACCGGTATTGCCAACAGTGGCTTTTATCAGGCTTTTGAAGAGTGGGTCGAAAGTAACAACATGAATGATATTCTCCCAGAGCTGGACGGGCACGATGCTACCAGAGTAGACGTGTTGCAGTCCGGCTATTTGTTTAGTGCAGAGGCAGACCTGGGGCGGTATCAGATGATTTGCAGATTGATTTATAAGTAGGAGGTACAAAATGTCAGGAGCAGATACAAAAAAGAAATTAGTCGGAAGACACAAAAGAGTGGCATTTATGGACGTTGCCGATGACGGAAAGACATATACCAGAATGACAGGATTCACGTCCATGTCTGAGAGCAAGAACGCTTCCGAGTACAGCCGCCATTATGTGGACGAAGAAAGTGAGAGAACAGATGTTGTGGGATATGCCCCATCAAACGATTATGAATTTGACCGCTATACCAATGATCTGGTACAGCAGAAAATTGCAGAAATCGCAGATGATGAATTACTTGGCTCTGATGCACAGGTAAGCATCGTTGTGGTAGATCTTTTTGATATTAAGGCAGATACACCGAATACATGTGTTGCTAGAAAGCGTGATTGGAGCGTTGTTCCAGACAATTCAGGAGATGGAACTGATGCATTGATTTACAAAGGTAGCCTGAAAGCCAATGGTGAGAAAATCAAGGGTACCGCCACAACAACAGACAACTGGCAGACATGTACGTTTGCAGCGGATTAATAAAAAGATAGGAGAGTGAGCCGATGAGCCTTTTTAAATACGGAAATCTCGAAGCAGAGATTGATTTTACCGATGCGGATTTCCTGGATCGCATTGATGAAGCGAAGCAGAATTTGAAAGAAGACATGAAGGGAATACCTAAGACTGGAAAAGCAGCAGATATTGTTCGCGCACAGTGTCAGTGTTTCTTCAATTTTTTTGACTATATTCTTGGAGAGGGAACACACGAAGAGATGTTCCAGGGTAGAACCAGCCTCAACATGTGCATAGATGCATCAGATATGATTGCTAAGTTCGAGGAAGAGGAGGTTGACAAGTTGAACAAAAAGTATGACAAGTATACTGTTCAGCAGCACGGAAACAGACAGCAAAAGCGCAATTATAATAAGCAACAGGGAAAGAAGCGCAATAAAGGAAATGTTAGTTATTATCCTAATGGTAACAGGTAGCACGCTATGAATATTCTGATTGATAAGTTTCCCAATACGGTGTGTGTAAACGGGAAAGGTTATGAGGTCGAGACAGATTTTCGGGAATGGATACGATTCACGAAGTTAGTGGAAGACGAGGACGTCCCGTGGCAGATTAAGTGCCGGCTATTATTGCAGTGGTATATAGATGGAATTCCGGACGATTTGGAAGAGGCGATTGAAGCTCTAGGGGATTTTCTTACAATGAGGCAGGATGGCGAAGAATCCGATGAGCCAATGCTCCCAACAAAACAAGTGTATTCTTTTGACGAGGATATGGTTTGGATTTACAGTGCATTTCGCGAAGCGTACGGAATCGACCTGCAGTCTGTTCCGTATATGCATTGGTGGGAGTTTCAGACGCTGTTCATCGGACTTCCGGACAACACAGAAATCAAACAGCGCATTTTGTACCGGAACACAGACCTCAGGGATATCAAGGATAAGGACGAGCGCAAGAGAGTAAAGAAGATTCAAGAGGCAGTTGCTCTCAAGAAAAAGAAGCGCAGGAAAATGACAGATTATGAGATTGGAGATATGTTCGCGTGATGAAGCATATGATCAGGATCCCGACAGAACGAAAGTGGTATAAATGTCCTTATTGTGGTAAGAAGTTATTGATTTACGAGGATACAGCCAAATGTAGTGGAGTGTATCTAAACTGTCGGGAATGTAAAAGAGAAATAAATATTAAGATTTAAAGCACATGTGAGCCGATGAGCCGTGCTATCAGAAAGGGTGATAGTATGGCAGACGGATATTTGAATTTTGATACCAAGATAAATGAAAAAGGCTTCAATGATGGCATAAGTAAACTTGGTAGTCTTGGCAAATCGGGACTATCAATGGTCAGTAAGACAATGACAGGAGCAATTGCTGCAGTCGGAACCGGAGCTGCAGCAATTATAAAATCATCACTCGGTGTAGTTGCCAACATGGAGCAACAGGTAGGCGGTGTAGAGACTCTATTCAAAAATAGTGCAAATACGGTCATAGCAAACGCAAATAAGGCGTACAAGACTGCGGGAATGTCTGCTAACAACTACATGGAAACAGTGACAAGCTTTTCTGCATCACTGTTACAGAGTCTTGGTGGAGATACTGCAAAGGCAGCATCTTATGCGGATCGTGCCATTGTAGATATGTCTGATAATGCTAATAAGATGGGCACGAATATGCGTGACATCCAGAACGCATATCAGGGATTTGCAAAGCAGAATTATACCGTGCTTGATAATTTAAAACTCGGGTATGGCGGTACTCAGGAAGAAATGAAACGTCTCATTTCTGATGCGTCAAAGATGACTGATGTGCAGAAAGAGCTCGGTGTTACAGTTGATGCCAATAGCTTATCCTTCGGAAATATTGTAAATGCCATCAGTGTTATGCAAAAGCAGATGGGAATTGCTGGGACTACTTCAAAAGAAGCGGCAACCACTATTGAAGGATCTGTGAATTCCGCTAAGGCTGCATGGGAGAATTTCGAAGCGGGTGTTATCAGTGCGAATGATCTTGTAGATGCTTTCTGGACTGCAGCGCAGAATATTTTTACAAATTTAGGACAGATCATTCCAAGACTAGGAAAAACAGGGATAGATGTTGTTAGTGCACTTGCTGGAAAAATTGGTGGCGCTGTTCCTCAGGTAAAAGGCTTCACTGATGCAATTGAGAGTATTGCTGACAAACTTGGCGGTATGGATACCGGACAACTTACGAATCTTGGTAAGATGTCCGCAGTTCTGATTGGAGCTGTTCCGGCATTTTCACTGATTGGCAAGAGTGCCGGAACATTTTCCGATATTCTTGGTGGACTTGGAGATGTCACAGGAGGAGCGATTACTGCAATCGGTAAGTTTCCGGACGGATTAAAAAATGCCAAAGGTGCAATTACTGGATTTGGTGGAAGTCTAAAGAATTTAGGCAGTTCAATAGTTGGACCATTTCAAGTATTAACGCCAAAGCTTTACAGTGTTATCGGAAAGACGTTCTCTTTTTTACCGACTAAGATTTCCGAATACGTTGGAAAGATTGGTCCTGCATTAGCCGGAAAATTTCCTAAAATTACATCCGCATTTCAAGATTTTGGTGGGTACATCGGATCCTGGGGAGGGCAGATAGGAACAGCATTCCAAGGAGTTCTTGGAAAAGTAGCCGGATTCATGCCCGCATTTGCAAATCTTATGGGATTTGGGGCCGTACTCGGAGTTGTAGCCGTGGGGCTTGGCTTATTATACAGCCAGTTCGGTACACAGATAGACCAGATACTGCTTATGATGCAGACTAAGGGACCGGAGGTTATCACCAATTTCTGCAATGGAATTGTAACAGCATTACCGAATTTGATTGCGCAAGGCGCTACGATGCTGAATAATCTCATGCTTGCGATTACAGCAAATCTACCGGCAATTATTCAAGGTGGTATTGCAATTGTATCTACTCTGATTACAGGCATTGCGCAGCAATTACCTACATTGATTCCAACAGCGCTCATGATGATTTTGACGTTGGTCAGTTCCTTACTGTCTAACGTTGGACAATTGGTAGACGCAGGCATTAACCTATTGGTGGGACTGGCTCAGGGAGTTGTGAATGCACTTCCACAGCTAATTAATAAGGCACCGACGATTATCGGGCAGTTAGCAACGGCAATTATTTCCAATCTGCCGAAGATTTTGCTTGCTGGAATTAAGATTATAACGATTCTGGGAACCGGACTTATCCAGGCAGTGCCACAGCTTATTAGTAAGATTCCATCGATTATCAGCCAAGTAAAGAACGCATTTACAAGTGTTGATTGGGGCAGCGTCGGAATGAACATCATTAAAGGAATTGCGAACGGGCTCAAGGGTGCCGCAGGAGCAATTGTAGAAGCTGCCAAAGGTGCAGCGGAAAGCGCACTGAATGCGGCCAAGAATGCATTAGGCATTCATTCCCCGTCACGGGTATTCCGTGATCAGGTTGGAAAGATGATGGCTCTTGGAATGGGAATCGGATTTGAGCGGAATATTCCAGTCAAGTCTATGAACGTGGGTGTGTGGAAAGCGGTGTCCGGATTGCAGAAGTCCGTAGATCTTGCATTATCGGCGAGAACTGCAGACAAGACAATTGGAAGAGTAAAGAATTATCCGGGATTCGATGGAGGAAAAGATATCGATTATGACCGGTTAGAAAGGATCCAGATGAGAGCTGCAGAAAAAATGGTGAAGCGTCCAATCTATCTGGGAACAAAGAGAATTGATGAGCCATTACCGAAAGGAGCGGTGCCGGCATTATGATAAAGGCATATTATAAGAACAGCAAGGGAGAGGTGCTCTGGTTGACCAGGACACCTTTTCGCACAATAGATGCGGACTGGTTTGACAGTACATGGGAAGAGACAGAGGATGGTTATGAAAAGGTAATTACCTTGGACGTATTTGGAAAGAGAGAAGAGTTCATACAGAACATGGAAACGCTGTATAGAATCATCTCTGTGGATGCTGAAACAGGGAATTACGGGCGTTTATATGTGAATGATACGTTCTTGCCGTGTCAGATTTATAAGACCAAGAAAACGGGATGGAAAGGATATGTGTATACGGAGGTAGAGCTTACATTCCTTGCTCCGGAATTGTCTTGGATCACAGTCTTGGAAAAAAGATTTTTCCCGCAAAAAGAAATAGCTGCAGATAGCGGATTGGATTTTTCTTGTGTTATGATTTCCCATTTGATTTTATGAATGGGAAAAGAGGGACCGCAGAATTTGAAGTTGATCATATTATTCCGTCCGATTTTGAAATGGTCATATATGGGCCATGCGTAAATCCTAAGGTATTAATGAATGGTTATCCATATGAAGTCCTTACTACGTTAGAGAAGAATGAATATTTGATTATAAACAGCTCGGAGCAGACGATCATGAAATATCTTTCCAATGGAACAACGGCGAATTTGTTTGATGTCCGTGGATATGATTATTCTGTATTTGAGAAAATCCCATCCGGATTGATATCAGTAAATTGGAGCGGAGACTTCGGAATAGATTTATATGTGTTTCTGAAGCGGAAGGAGGCAGCATGGTAATTCTGGCGACAAGGAGCAGAGAAATAGGAACGAATCCACTGTTAGATGCGAATTGCACCTTTGATGCTAACAAAGATAGGGAATTTTCCATCAAGATTGCCAGATGTAACTGGACAGAAGAAATGATATTCGGAAATCTGGTGTATGTGCCAGATACGGAATTTGGCGGAATTATCGAAGATGTGTTGACCGATACAACTCTGGATTATGTAGAGCTGAAAGGCTATACATGGCGTGGACGCATGGCAATGAAAGTAATAGAGCCGCCGGCCGGAAGTGATTACAGGGTGGTGTCCGGGGAGTTAAATGCAATTCTTAAGAAACTGATAGAACCGGAATTTGGCGGATTGTATGTTGTGTCTGGCACAGATACGGGTGCTGCAGTGAGTAATTATCAGTTCGACCGTTATTGTACATTACTGGAAGGAATTACAAAGATGCTGAAATCTGTAGGATATAGATTGAGTATTCGGCATAAGCGCGAGAAAGGAATCCCGGGATACGTTTTGATTGAAGCAGTACCGGTTGTAGACCATTCTGATGAGATTGAGCTGTCTAAGGATTGTGGACTTAATTACACGATGGAAGATAAAAGAAATGGAGTAAATCACTTGATCGTGACTGGGAAAGGTGAACTGCAGGACCGAAATGTATTTCACCTCTACGTCTGGCCGGATGGCTCTTTTAAGAAAACACAGTATTATACAGGCTTAGATGAAATTGCACAAGTGTATGAAAATACATCGACAGAAACAGATGAACTGGAAAGTCAGAGTGCAAAGAAATTACAGGATTTGTGCAGTAAAAAAACGTTTGGCATGGATATAGCAAAACTTGGAATCGATGTAGATATAGGTGATGTTGTAGGAGGGCGGGATTATCTTACTGGGATGTATTCGAGCAAACCAATAGAAAATATCATCTACAGTATTACTAATAGGATTGAATCCAAAGAATACGAATTGGAAGGAGAGAATGATAATGGAGATAGTTAGTGGAAGAGTCGGGAGACCCCATGTTACAAGCCAACAGTTTCGGCAGATCATTGAAGGAATCGTTGGTGATGGGAGTTGTATATTGCCATCTGGAGAAAACTTGGAGCCAGAGTTGGTGTCCAACAATTCATTAAAAATCCGAAGCGGAATGATGTGCCATCATGGAAATGTGTCTTCTGTAAAAATCGGGACTTATGATGAAGTGGAACTTACAAATGGATCGCAGGGAATGAAGAGGATAGATCTGATTGTTAACCGGTATACAAGAAACGAAGAGGATAACACAGAGAAAAATGAATGGGTTGTGATCATGGGAACCCCTGCAGAGAGTAGTCCAGTAGTTCCGGAGTATACGCAAGGAGACCTGCAAAAAGGAGATCTTTTGGATGATTGCCCGGTATTCGAAGTACATTTTGATGGAATTAATATTGTGGAAGTGACAAAGAAATTAGAGATCGCTAAGACAAATAAGGATTTGACTGAGAAATTGGGGTTCCAAATGTTGCTTAACACCGATGAGCAACAGATCTATACGATGTATGGCGGTCGGGTTAAGGTAGTATCTGGCACTACGGTCGTCGATATAGCCATGAACAAGGGTTACGTAGCACTATTTTCTCTCGAACAGCTACAAGAACTGTTTGGAGCTGACTATGCTATAACACGGCTTAGTATAAAAACGTACAACGGAGACTCTGTGGCACAAGAAACGCATTTTTATGCCCCGGAGGTATGGAATGGTGCAATATACCAGTATTTTTATCCTGCAAATCGAGAGGGGCCAATGCGAGTTAATTATAGGTTGGAATATGTATATCCATCCACTTAATAAGTAAGCGTATACTTCGGCATATTTGCTACTAAAGCATTAGAAGATTCTGCCAAAAATTCCCAACCATCGTAAACTTGGAGCTGACCAGTAGTTACCTCGTTAGCCGGGACAGGTGCTGGATTAAGTTGTTCACGGTACACGATTTCGCCAGAACTGTTATATACATAGATTCGGCAGTATCCCTGAGTTGAGGAAAAAGCACATGCGAACTGTATCTGACCAGTGTGCTCTATCTTATACCGCTGATTTCGCTGAAAAGATACAAGTGCTTCCTGTCTTTTGACAGACGGAGAACAAGCAATATTTTTATTTAATTCAGTAAGTTTATCTGCCAAATCCTTATTTTACACAGAAAGGAGAGTTTTTATTATGAAAATTACATTCAATGATGCAACAGAGTTGACCATCCAGTCAGCGAGCATCCGA
>SKEF01003120.1_pt1 | contig 11781 bp, 8 predicted proteins | sample 4826691 | NCBI WGS metagenome assembly SKEF01 (sample SAMN11008816, study PRJNA524170) | human gut metagenome | biome: Human fecal sample; material: Feces; isolation source: fecal sample from pouch patient p23, p27 | host: Homo sapiens | place: Israel: Tel-Aviv | collected 2016-08-24
CCATCGCAGCGCCATCGCCGAGGGCACCATCCTCATGCACCCCGAGACGCAGGCCATGGTGCTGCAGGACCGTGCCAAAAAGGGCGACGTGCTCGCTTGCGCGCGCGTGGCGGGCATCATGGCCATCAAACGCACGAGCGACATCATCCCCATGTGCCATCCGTTGCTCATTACCAAGAGCAAGTGCGACATTGCGCCCATCGCTGCGGCGGGGACGCCGGCCGAGGACGTGCCCGAGGGCTGGGCGCCGGCGCGCGCGGACGGGCAGGTTGGCTTTCACGTACTGGTTACGGCCGGCGTGACGGGCAAGACGGGTATTGAGATGGAGGCTCTGACCGGCGCGAGTGCCGCGTGCCTAACGATCTACGACATGTGCAAGGCGGTCGATCGCGGCATGGAAATCGTCGATGTGCGCCTGCTGCACAAGGAAGGCGGCCGCTCGGGCATATGGGATCGTGCCGGGCGTCAGGCTGCTGCTGTTGAGGCCGTGGGAGCCACGGGCAACGCACCCGCGAGCGCACCCGTCGCCGTCGCGCCCGTAGCTCCGGCACCGGCCGTCCCCGCGATCGCGGTTATCGGCTACCAAAACTCGGGCAAGACCACGCTCGTCGAGAAGGTTATCGCCGAGCTCACCCGCCGCGGCCTGCGCGTGGGTTCGCTCAAGCATCATGGGCATCACGGCTTTGATATCGATGTGCCCGCTAAGGACACCTGGCGCCATCACCAGGCCGGATCCAAGCACGTGGGCCTCATCTGCGCCACGCGCTGGGCGGAGTACGCCGACACGCGCGAGGAGGACGAGATGCCTGCGTGCGAGCTGCTGTCGCGCTACAACGATGTCGACGTGGTGATTATCGAGGGCTACAAGACCGAGGGCTTCGACAACATCGTGGTCGCGCGCTCCGGTGTCGACCGTCTGCGCGGCAAGAGCTCACTCGACCTGGTCGACGGTCACACGCTGGCCCTTGCCTGCAACGAAGCCCTGGCGCGTCAGGCCTTCGACGCCGGCTTTGCGACCCGAGCCATCAACATCAACGACGCCCGAGCCATCTGCGATCTCATCCAAGACCACCTTTAAGGTTTGCCGCTGCGCCGGCTTGCTGCGCTGCCATAACCTGCAAAAAAGGGACAGGTTTGTTTTGACAGGTTTTATCTGGGCAAACGTCATTTCCACCACAAAGGGGCCAGGCACCTTTGTGGTGGATTTTGCTTTAGTAGATGTGTGGGACATGCCTTACAATCTACCAAGTAGTTCATACTGAGCGAAAAACGGAGAAAAGGGGCTTGATGCGTCCTTAATGTTTCATGCGGATAGATTGATTTGGCAGACGGTGGCGAATGCCCACCGCCCGTATTCGTATGAAACAAGGAGTCTCCATGCTCGCCTCCCTTTTCTCAAAGCCTCAATCATCGCTGTCCGTGCAGGCCAAGCACCTGGTGGCGATGCGCTTTCTCATCTACACCGGTTTTCAGACCAGCTACTTTATCGGCGTCATCGGAACGCTTACCTATGCAGACGATGCCTCGGTCGTTGCGACATCGCTGGCAGTCCTCTTTATGAATGTCTTCGTGATCCTAGGGTCCTTTGCGGGCGGCGCGGCGCTCGACGCTTGGGGTCCGCGCCGTCATTTCTTGCTGAGCATCGTGGGCACGCTGGCAACCGGCGCGGCGATCCTCGTTTTTGGCAGCGCGACCGGCGTCGTCCTGCTCGGCGCGGCGCTCTTGGGCTTTGTGATGGGGTTCGCCCAGCCCATCGCCACATCCTATCCGGCCTACCTCACCAATGACCCCGTCGAGCTCAAAGACATCAACTCCGCCATCGCCATGTTCTCAAACGTGAGCATTATCGTTGGCCCCACGCTGGGCGGCTTTGTCGCGGCGGCTGCGTCGTCGCGCGCGGTGTTCGTGCTCATGATGATCTTTACCGTACTGGCGCTCATCGCCGGCTGGGGCTTTAGGCCGCAAGCATGTCACTTCGTCGCGCGCGAAAGCGATCTCGCGGAAAGCGGTGCGACGGCAAGCAAGGCCAGCCAAAGCCCCGGCCCCAACATATCTTCCCGCGTCACCTTTGCGACCAGCATCAAGACGGTCTTTACCAACAGCGTCCTCGCCCTGCTGTTCTGCATTATTTTCCTTTCGAACTTTGGCTATGGAGCTTTCGATCCGCTGGAGTCGTTCTTCTACCGCGATGTCCTGCACGTCGGTGTCGAATGGATGGGCTGGCTCTCGTCGGCCAGCGGTGTGGGCGCGGTGCTGGGCGCCGTGGCCGCGCTCCGCTTGCCGCCGCACCTGGTCAACCTTAAAACCCTGCTCGTGGCGCTCATGTCCGTGGGCCTGGGAAGTTTGCTCTATGTGGGGACACCGTACGTAGGCGTAGCTCTTGTCGGCCAGATTGCCCTAGGCGTGGCCTGGGGCGTCGTCAATCCGCTCCACAACACGATCGTGCAAACGACGGCCCCGCTCGAGCAACTCGGTCGCGTCAACTCGGTCATGGGCTTTGGCAACATGTTCGCCGGCGTGGCCCCGCTGGCGATTGCCCCGTGGCTGGCGGCGACATTTGGCGTGCAACAGACGCTCGTTGGTGCGGGCATGGTCGTGACGGCAGTTCCTGCGGCGTTGCTGCTGTTTGGCCGCTGGCACTTGGACCGTGCCGCAAAGCAGTAAAAACCATTACAACATTCGATGAAAATCGCGATTTTGCCGAAAAACGTCGAATGTTGTGATGGTTTGCGTTCCGGCCAGGCCACCATAAAGGGGCCAGGCACCTTTGTGACGATCGGGCCCCAACGGCCCGCGCCTTGGTATACCATGTACGCCGTTCACGAATACACCCCACACCGCCGCACAACCCAGAAAGGCTCCCATGGACACCACCTTCAGCCACATCAAAGCCGTGTTCTGCGATATCGACGGCACGCTGCTCACGAGCCAGCACACGGTGTCCCCGCGCACCGTGGCGGCGATCCGCGCCCTGCGCGAGCGCGGCGTGCTCTTTGGCCTGTGCACCGGGCGCGACGCCCACGCGACCGAGGCCATGTACGAGCTCTGGGGCATCGAAGGCCTGGTGGACGTGCTCGTGGGCTGCGGTGGCGCCGAGGTCATCGACCGCGCGCACGACATCAACGAGCTGAGCTATCCGCTGCCGGGCGAGACCATCGCGCGCATCTGCAAGCACATGGCGGACCTTCCGGCAACGCCCGTCTGCCCCCGAGACGGCGTGTTCTACGTGCCCGAGAGCAACGCGTGCGTAGAACACCTGTCGCGTGTCGACGGCGTGCCCTACCAGGTGGTCGATTTTGCCGAGTTTTTGCGCGAGCCGCAGCCCAAGGTGATGTTTACCATGGCGCCCGAGGTAATGCCGCGGGTCATTGAGCGGGCGTCGACGTTTGCCGATAACACTGTTAAGGCGGCGGCTCTGCAAACCACGCAGCGGCTCTACGAGTTCATGGATCCGCGCGTGTCCAAGACGCGCGGCCTTGTGCGCGTGGCGGAGCTCAACGACATGGAGCTCCAGAACATCTGCGTGTTTGGCGATGCCGACAACGACACCTGCATGGTGGCCGACGCCGGCGTGGGTGTGGCCATGGCAAACGGCAGCGACGCCACCCGTGCCGCCGCCGACTTTGTAACCGCGAGCAACGACAAAGACGGCATCGCGATCTTTATCGAGGAGCATCTGCTGTAGCGCCGGAGGAGAACCACCGCAAAGGGAACAGGCACCTTTGCGGTGGCCTCAGGCGATTTGGGCGAATTGATACCTAAAATCTGCGCGCAAATTCAGATATGGTTGTCTGAACATTACGCTTCTAACTACCGATGAGTTAAAGATATTCCCATCAATTTGGTAGTCTATTCCTCCCGGTTAATGACCTACCGTTCACGGTCGATTTTCGACCGTTCACAGGATGCTTGCTCTTGAGCAAAATGTTGTGCAAATAAATAAAATGCTATTAAAAAACTGATAACTGGCTACAAAAATGTCGGTTTTGTTGCTCTGATGTTTAAACAATAGTTACAATAGTATTACTACGCGAGCGCAATTACAGATTGCGCAGATACGTTTGATAGTGAAAGAGCAAGATCGCGGTCTCTTGGGGAGGAGACATCGATGAAAGCGAATTCAGAAAAAACTAAGCAGAGTAAAAAAGCGACGCGCCGTGTACTGGCAGGCGTTTTGTGCGGAGCCTCCGTTTTGAGCCTGGTACTGTCGCTCGTCATGCCTCCGATCTCGCAGGCCATTGCCAACGATGCCCAGACGGTTTCTACCGAGGAAACTGTGATGGGGGGGGGTTCCTCAAGTGAGTCTACTGATGTAGACAACACCAACAACGGGGATACCGAAAACCAGAATAGTGACGAGACCGAGGGCGACGAGACTGGCGACGATGCTCTCAGGGCGGCTCCGTTGTCTGATGACACGGGAGCCGAGAGCGCTGCGCAGCCTGCGGATGCGAAGCCTTCTGATGATGAAACTAACGATGAAAGCGCAATCGCCCCTGCCAACGGCAGTGCCGATGGCTATACCGAGGTAAAGGGTAATGTTGCTAACCAATTTACCAATGGCGGCAAGTTTCGACTGACGGATTCTGCCTATTCGGATACGCAGATTGCCATCACCAAAGACACCACCATCGATCTTGCAGGATGCATGCTCTATAACTACCACGGCGTCTACAAAGATCGCACCCCAGACTCCTTCTTTGTGGTCAAAAGCGGAGCCAAGCTCACTATCGAGGACTCGGGTAAAAAAACGATAGACGAACAGACTCAGGTCCCTACGTCGGCGGGCCAGTTGGCGACTATGGAGTGGGGCAGGGGAAACGGCTCCAATAGCGGAACTCCTATGAGTCTTACTTACTATGAGACCAAGAGTGTGCCCAATTCAGATTGTCTCGGCACTACGGAGACTACGCACAAGCATGTTGTTACGGGCTTCGGCGCTATCGATGCGGCATCGGACAGCGGTTCCGTAAAGTATGTGGTCGAGGTCGAAGCGGGCTGCACGCTCAATCTCGAGGGCGGCATGATTACCACGGCTGCCAATCTGGGCTACGACGGTCACGTTATTTTCTCTCGGGGCACTGTCAATATTTCTGGCGGGTATGTCACCAACGGTAACGGCGGCGGCTGGGGCGGTGGCATGTGCGTGACGGGCGCAAATGCCAAGCTCGAAATGACCAACGGCGTAATCGCGGCAAACAAGGCAGCCTCTGGTGGCGGCATCTATGCTGACCAGCGCGCCAAGCTGAAATTATTAGGTGGTGTTATCTCTGGCAACGCTACGTATGAGGATTGCTATAACGACGTCGACAATCCCAATAATGGCTATGGCGGCGGCGTCTTTACCAAAAATGCTGATGTTGAAATCGTTGATCCGGCAAATATTACCAACAACCGCGTCGACTCCTATATCACTGAAAAGTTCAACCTTGGTCTGCTCGGCGGCGGCGGTATTGCTTCTGTCGATGGTGGCACACTGAACATGACGGGCGGTTCTGTTACGGCCAACTACTCCGAAGAGGCTGGTGGCGGAATCTACGCTGGCTTCTGGGGCAAAGCGATTACGTTTACCATGACAGGTGGCACGATTGCGGGCAACAAATCTGTTAACGGCGAAGGCGGCGGCTTGCGTATTGCTGGCGGTAACAACAGCGGTACGATGGCAACAATTAATGCTGGTGAGAACAGCAAGATTTACATCACCAACAACAAGACCATGACGGGCAGCACTAAAGACCGTGGTGGCGACTGGGGCGGCGGTGGCATCTTTATCCAGGAGCACGGTAGGCTTAACATCCTCAGATCGCTTATCACCGGCAACAAAGCTGGTGGCTGGAGTGGCGGAATTGGCGCATGCCCTACGGGCGAGACAATCGTTTCGCACTCATATGGCGCTGCTATCTATGGCAACAAAGATAACGTTGATCAAGATGGCAATCCGCTGGGAACGTATCATTATTCCGCTGGCGGCAACAACAAAAATGAAGACCACGATGAAACAAATTACGTGACTCCTGACTTCCAAAAATCCGGCCATAAGGATTTCTTCTTGGTACGTAATAAAGATGATGCGAGGTCGACAATTGCCGTTGTTCTTGGCAAGATGCTCGGCGGCGGCTCAGCTGGCTGGCACGGCACCTGCGACGGAAATCCGGTTACTATCGACCCAAATGGCGGTGCCGAGGCTAAGTGGATGTTCGGTTTGGAGGCTCAGCCGACTGATGATGCCATAAATAAGGCGCAAGGCGCGGCTACGACCATCATCAGTGGCAACTACTCCTATACCCATGGTGGCGGCATCATGACCAACGGCGATCTCATCGTCGGTGAGGTTACTTCCCTGGACGTGTATCCTGCAATCAAAGTCAAGGCAAATAAAGTCCTTATGAAGAACGGCGAAGAGCAAGGTCTTTCGGGTCACAACTATCAGTTTAAGCTGTTGGGCGCACCTGCCGATCCAACCAAGGCACCATACTGGAATGAGAACGGCACGCTTAACGAAAACGGATGCAAGGCTATGCCCGCGGTCAACGTCGATGCAAACGGAGATATTCTCATTGACACGGGCGCGAATTACCAGTCGGGCGATTACGACCTCTACCTTGTTGAAGTTCCCCCTGACCCTGTTAACGTTCCTGTCAACGAAAAAGGAACAAAGTTTGATAAGTCTATTTACAAAATACATATAAAGGTTGGTACGACCCCAGTTAAATGGACCGACCTCTTGGGAATCCATATTAATCGTTATGCAGTTGATGGGGACGCTTCCACAGTATCCGTAAAAAAGGAGGACGCGGCGGACTTCGCTCCCTGTGACGATGACTTCTATGAGTGGAGCTGGGCTGAGGATTCGCACGGCGACGTCGTTTCGACCGTAAAACTCGGCAAATCCAACTCTGCGTTTACGAACAGGCAGGCCTCGGGCTCTTGGACACCTCAGGTGACCAAGAAGGTTGATGGCGGCGAGATGAAGGCGTTCGCATTCGAACTCGCGAACGAGGACGACCTGAACTTCACCAATCCGGAAACGGTAACAATTAATCCTGATCCTGTGAATGCCAAAACTTACAAAAACGGTAATGCGACGAGCACGGTCAATTTCAAGCCGAAGAACTATGAGCTCACGGACCTTAAAAATGGTTCTATGACCTTCACGTACTATGTGCGCGAGAAGAACGATCACTCGACCTATCCGCATTACAAGTTTGATCAGTCGGTCTATAAGTTCACGGTTGTGGCAACGGATTGCACAAAAGAAGGAAAGATCAAATGTAAAGTGACCTACAAGCAGATTCAGGATCGTGATGGCAAGCCAGTGACCACCGACACGCCCCACGACCTCACCGAGTCCATCCCCACCTTCACCAACACCTACTCCACCTCTTTGCCCCTTTCTGGTATGTCGGGCGTCACTCTGACGTACCTTGCCGGCGCGGCGGTGCTTTGCGCTGCTGCGGCCTGGATGCACATTCGTCGCAAGGCGAATGCGAAGGGAGGTAAGCGTCGTGAATAAGAAAGTTTGCTCCTTCCCGATCTTGTTTGCGCTGCTTGCCCTCCTGATCGGCACCTGCGCGGTTGTGTTCCCCGCTTCCGCGCAGGCTGCGCCGACCTCGACCGGTTCCATCACGGTGAGCGGCACCGTGGCGCGCAGCTACGACGCCTACCAGATCTTTAGCGCCAACGTCGTCGACGGCGACAGCGACGCCAAGATCGCCACCGAGCTTGCCTGGGCAAGCGACGCCGTGCGCGACGCCGCGCTGCCCGTGCTGCACAGCGCCGGCATGCCCAATTCCCAGACCACCGCGCAGGAAGCTGCCGAGTGGCTCAACACCGATTCCCACCTTACGGGCGCGCTGAGCGCACAGCTCGCTCGTTCCCTCCAGAGCTCTGTCACCGTGCCCGTGGCCCTTAACGCGGGCACGGCGGCCGAGCTGCCCTGTGGCTACTGGCTCATCGTCGCGGACGACGCCACCATTTCCCAGGACGAGGCCGGCACCGCGCCGATCATGGCGCTGGTGGGCGGCAGCGCCGTCACCGTCAAGCCCAAGGCGGCGACGCCCAAGGTTGCCAAGCATGTGCTGGAGGACAGCACCGCCGCCTGGCAGAAGGCCGCCGACGCCACGGTCGCCGACGACCTGTACTGGCGCCTCTCGGCCACGGTTCCGGCAGGGCTAACGGCCTACGACACCTATACGGTGCGGTTCGTCGACACCATGAGCGCGGGGCTCGACCCCTCCAAGGTCGCCGCGAGCATGCGCGTGTACGTGGCGGCGGGCGCGGACGGCGGCTTCGATGTGGTCGCATGTGAGGGCGGCAACGTCAGCTCGACGCCGGCTAAAGGGTGGACAGACATAACTTCACGGTGCAAGGTCTCGGTCGAGGGCAATGCCTTCACCGTGCGTACCGGCGACCTCATCGCCGCGCTCGGCGGGGCAGACGCCTTTACCTCGGGCGCCCGCGTGGTCGCTGTCTACAATGCGCCGTTGGGGGCCAACTGCAATCGAGGCGCTACCAAGGGCAATCCCAACGAGGTCTTCCTGCGTTACCCGCGCTCTCCCCTCGCCGACCAGTCCGGCGACGCCGGATTCACCCGCACGCCGAGTGACGATGCGACGGTCTACACCTGGGGACTCAGTCTGATCAAGCGCTCAAGCTCGGACGATGAACCGCTCGCGGGCGCCAAGCTGCGCATCATCGATGACCGCGGGCGCATTCTAACGACCGACGGCGCGTGGTCGACGGATGCCGGCGCGTGCGTCACCACCGGCGCAGATGGCCATGTGGAATTGAACGGTGTGGACGCGGGTGTCTACACCGTCGAAGAGGTCGCGGCTCCCAAGGGCTACACCGCCTTTGAGGGCAAACGTGCGGTGACAGTTACGGCCGAGGGCCTGGACGTTAAACAGGTAGCAGCAGCGAAGCCCGAGGTGACCGTGTCGGCCGAGAGCTCCCTACGGGTTGATACCGCCGATGCCGGGACGGGTTCGATTGAGCTGTCGGTGCTCAACACCCCAAGCAAAGAAGCAAGTTGAAGCTTTATGCCCTCGACGGGAGATAGAGCGTTGGTGCTGGTGGCGGTTTTGGCTGCCATCGGAGTGGCGGTTATTGTTGTCGCGCTCGTCATCAAGCGGGGAGGAGGTCGCCGTGAAAAATAATTGCCCCCCTTGTTCAATGGCGTACTGCCTCCGTAGCGAGTGACGCGCAGGTCCATCGGCCTGATGATCATTGGTTTTGAAAAAGTTACTAGAGAACCCTCCAAGAAAAGCGGGGCACCCGGTCGATGCGATCGGGTGCCCCGCTTCGTTTGTTGGTGCAAAGTAACCTGACCCCTTTGCACCACCACAAAGGTGCTTGGCATCTTTGTGGTGGTCGGCGGCTAAGCGGTGGGGAGTCCTGGCGTGTTAGCTGGCTGCTGCGGTTTGAGGTGGGCGTTGCGCCAGATGATTTGGATGATGTAGCCGAGTGTAAAGACGAAGGCCACGCCGCTGATGAAGTCGCCTACGAGGGGAAGCCCCGTGAGGGCGCCTGCGATCACGCCGCCCACAGCCGCCATGGCGTAGCGGTTCTGGCTGTTTCCGACCATGCGCGCGATCGCGCACCCCGCAAAGGCGCTCGACACCAGTGCGATGCCAATAACACCGCACAAGAGGGCTCCGGCAAGCGACAGACCAGCGATAGAGATAATCAGCAGTAGGACGGCGGGGACGATAGCAATCGTGCTCAGAAGACCGCTCACCCACAGGGGCATGGGGCGCTGGTGGAGCATGCCGGCGGCGCTGGCGGTCGCGCGCGGAAAGACGAGCTCGAGCAGCAGAGCGACAAAGCAGGTCGAGAGTGCCGCGGCGACGATACCGCCGATGACATCGTTAACGGTGGAAGTATCCTCGTTCTCGGTGCGGTCGATCTTGAGCGCGCCTACCTCGGCTCCTGCGGCACGCTCGGGGTCCTCGGAGACGTGCGCGTTCACGGTGCCGGTGATGTGGGCGTTCTTGCCCAGGATGAGCTTGTCGGCCCAAACCTCGACATCGCCCTCGACGGTGCCATCGATGGTCACCGTATCGCCCGCAAGCGCTGCCGACTTGGTAGAGCCGCGCAGGGCAACCGTCTCGCCTATCGCGTAAAAACAGTTGGCGGTGCTGTCGGAATTGAGCACAACGTGCTGACCGACGACCGTGACGCTGCCATCAACCGTGGTCTTGGCGATATCGATAGTGCGTGCCGCCAAGCGGACGGCGCCGCCCACCGTGCAGTCGCGGATAGAGAGGGTATCGCCCGCGGCGATGATATCGCGGTCAATGGACGCATCGTTCAAGTTGAGGGCCTGGCCGGCCCAGTACAGGTCACCTTCGACGCCGGACGAATTGGCGTCATTGTCGGTCGCAAGTACGTTGCCTGCGGTGTCCGTGCCGGCGAACGACGCCGTGGGAAGTGCGGTGAGCGCGAGCGCGATGAGCGCGAATAAGATCGTGATGCGGCCCCACGCTTTACGGCGTTGGGTCGACGGGAATTGATTACAGGGCATAGTGAATCCTTCGTCAGATGCTCGACATGCACCTAACAGGGTACCCAACGCGTGGGCGCTCTAAAAGAACCTCTCGGTTGCATTTCGAAGGATGAGCCCGCGCCACCTACTTTTTGCGGTGCAAAAAGCGTGCGATGTCATCCTCGGTGGGGCTTTTGATATCAAAGCGCAGCGACAGCCAGCGTAGTCCCATGGTCACCACGACGCAAACGACCAGTGCGACGACATTGCTGACCAAGCCGCTCATGACAAGGCAAACATAGCTTGCCGATCCGGCGATGGCCGCGATGGCATAGAAGTTGGTGCGCTGGAAGATACCCGGCACCACACCCATAAAACCATCTCGCAGCATGCCGCCGCCCACCGCGGTAAAAAAGCCCATCATGATGCACACCGCCGGCGCAAAGCCGTAGACCAGCGCCTTGTCTGCGCCGGTTGCCGCATAAATACCCACCGAGATGATATCGAGCAGGGGAATGAGCTTTTCGGGCTTGTCGACGATTGCCGGGAAGATGTAGATGATGGCCGCGGTGGCGATGGAGAGCGGGAGCGCCATCGGTTGGTTGAGGATGTAGACGTTGCCCACCTGCAGCGTCATATCGCGCAAAAGACCGCCGCCCAGTCCACAGACCACGGCGAGCGCGACGGCGCCCACCAGGTCGAGTTTGTGCTCGCGTGCGACCAACACGCCCGAGATCGATGCCGCGACGACGGCGAACATCTCGAGCCAAAACGGGATGGCAACCATGGCATCCGAGGCGTGTGCGGTAACGATCATAGCGGCGGCAACGGGCAAGATGGGGTCCTTTGAGTAACGGGTTTAGACAATGCCCGTACATAGTACATGTTCGGCGCCGATTGCGACCCTATTGCTCGGCAAACGGTCGGGACTGGGTACGGTCATAGGTTCCATGTTTGGGGGTCTGGGTTGATGTTGAACGCGATGGGGGCGTGGCTGAATAGGAGGGATGTCCAAATTTTGAGCGGAGCTCAAAATTTATCCGGTCGGCTTACGCCGACCGCGCTGCGCTAAAAACGCGCCACGGGCGCGTTTTCTTTACGCTCCGCGCCCTGGCGGGTTCGAATCCCTCCTCCTTCGCCGTATTTGCTTGTAAGGGACTCAAAAGAAAAAAGCTCCCATTCTCGGGAGCTTTTTCAATCTAAATGGCGGAGGAGGAGGGATTCGAACCCTCGTGACCTTATACAGGCCAAACGGTTTTCGAGACCGCCGCATTCAACCACTCTGCCACCCCTCCGCG
>SKEF01003121.1_pt1 | contig 11779 bp, 8 predicted proteins | sample 4826691 | NCBI WGS metagenome assembly SKEF01 (sample SAMN11008816, study PRJNA524170) | human gut metagenome | biome: Human fecal sample; material: Feces; isolation source: fecal sample from pouch patient p23, p27 | host: Homo sapiens | place: Israel: Tel-Aviv | collected 2016-08-24
AACGGCCTCGGCTTCATGCAGCGGCATTTGCTGGCCGTCTTTCAAATGGGGGCTTTCACTCCAAAGGATCGTGACAACCGGCTCCGCTGCCGGATTCTGCGCGATCTGCCGCTGGGCGTTGGCAACGGCAATCTCACTTTCGATCTCGCTTTTCACAAAGGAATCCATCTGGCCCTTTTGCAGCTCGTAGCCCTGTTCACACAGGCGGTTGATAAGCCCGATCACCTTGTCAGTATCGCCCACGGCCTCGGCATAAGACATAATCAACTGCCGTTCCTCGCTGCCCAGACGCGGGGCGTTTTTCTCCGCCAGCTCCATCAGGGCGGCGGCCCGGTCAGCCGGGGACGCCTCCGGCATGAACGGCTTTCCATTCAAAAGGCCGTCGATCCCGTTCCATGCCTGTGGCTGGGGAATGGCGTTGGCCTGTTCGGTTGCTTCCAGAAAACCGTCCAGCCTGTCGCCGGTCAGGGGTTCCATTGTCCCAGCTGGTAACTCATGGATGGAAAGGATTTCTTTTCCGGCTTCCGCAAGGGTCAGGTCGGGATTGTCAAGCTGGCCTCCGTCCAGTTCCTTATAGTCGGGGTCGTACAGCGTGTAATCGTAGCCGCTTTCCGATGTCTGGATATACAGGTAATCGCCGCTTTCCAGACGGTAGGCGGCCTCCTGCGGGGCTTTGGCCTGTTCCAGCGTTCCATCCCCGGCAATGGAAAAGCCCTGCGCCTGCACCGCCTCCCTGGTTCCCTGCGACACTTCTCCGGTGGATTTCAAATCCGCTTCAATCAGGGTTTGCAGCATAGCTTTTACGCTGTCGGTCATTTCCTGCTGTTGCTCCGGGGACAGCTTGGAAAATACGCTGTCCGGGTCTGGCTGCTCGGCGGCCTGTTCCAGCGGCGCGGCCTGCGGCTGTTCCTGCTGGGCCTGCCGTTCTTTCTGAAGCTGGGCAAGGTGGCCGTCAATGGTGGTAATCAGTTCATGGGCGGTGGCCCGGATGGTTTCAAGGGAGGCTTTCAGCTCTTTCAAGTCCTTGCCGGAACTCCAACCGGCCACATAGCCAAAGGAATAGTCGGAGGTGTCCAGCCCGTAGTGCTGGCAGACGGCATAGGCCACGCTTTCGGCCTGCACTTCGCGGGTGCGGCTGTCGGGGCGGTCGGCCTGCTCTATGGCCGGGGCTTCCGGGTCGATGGCGTGGAGCTTGGAATGGGCAATCTCGTGGATAGCCGTCTTTAGGGTCTGTAATTCGCTCATGCCCTCCTGAATGGCGATCCGCTTTTCCGTCAGGTGGTAGTAGCCGTGGGAACCGCCCGGAATGTCCTCAAAACCAATGGGAACCGGGGAGGTCTGTTCCAGCGCCTTGAAAAATTCCCCGTAGCGTTCCACGCTGCCGGTCAGTTCTTCCACGCCGATAGAGGGCAGCGGTTCCCCCTCGGTCTGGCTCACATCAAAGACGGAAACGATCTTAAAGGCCGGAACCTGTATTTCCTTTACTTCGGTAACAGGCTTTCCGTCCTTTCCCATCACCGGCCTGCCCTGTGCGTCCAGTTTTTGCACTTCCTTTTTTGCCTTGAACGGGGCTGGGGCCAGTATCTTGATGGCCTTTTCGCCTTTCCTCACATTGCGGTGAAAATCGTCCCGCCACTTGTTGTAGCCCGCCACAAGCTGTCCGCCCTGCATGGCGATCAGGAGGGTGTTGTTGAAGCTGTAACTGTGGAACTTGGACATGGTGGTGAGATAGGCTTTGTAGCGTTCACTCTCGAAAAGCTCCTGTATGCCGGTTTCCAGCCGGTCGGTGATCTCTTTCATGCGCTCGGCGCTATTCTGGCCGTTTAAGAGAATGGGGGTGACAGGCTGTGGGGCCTTTGCGGGGGCTGCCGCCTCCGGCTGCACCTTGCTTTCCTCCCGCAGAATTTCCGGCGCAGGATAGGCCATCACCCGGTATTCCTCCGGCACTGGCTGGCCCTCATGGACGCGCTGCCATTCGTCGCCGCTTTTTACCAGATAGCCATAATCGGTAAAAACACCTTGCTCTGTGTTGGCAATATGCAGGCCAAAACGGGGCAGGAGAATCCCTGCTTTCCATTCCTCCGGCATATCCACCATGCCGGAATGGTTTAGATAGTAGTCGCCCAACTGTCCTGTGCCGGTGACATCCGGCAAATGCACATAAAAGTCCACATTTTCGGGATAGTCGATAATCTGGCCGATATTGTGAAAATCACTCTGCGGACTTGTCAGGGCGGCGTTCAGCTCCATAAGTTCGGCGGCGTTCAGCTTTTCCAATCTTGCAGCAAGGAAGTTTAATTCATCCATGCCTGCGGACAGCACCATATCACGGGGTAGCTTAATAGGTCGTGCCTGTGGGCTTCGATAGTCGTACAAGAAAAAGTCCTGCGGATTATCGGCACTGATCCCGATTTCCCGCAGGGCTGCTTGCAGTTTTTCGGTTGTGGTCGGCAGAGAAAACCATAGGCCCTCTTTGCCTTGCTCATAACGCTGTCGGTTATGAAGCAGTACGGAAAACACTTCGCTCATTGAATCGCTCCTTTCACATAATATAAGGGTTTGGGGCTTCCCCAAAGAGAAAATCCCCGGCCCGGCAGGTGCGCCGGGTCAGGGATTTTGCCGGGAGTGTGGCTACACTCCCTATGCTTGCTGTTTTTAGTTTTTGCTCCTCTGTTCCACGCGGTAGTTCACATACTTGCCGCCGGTATCGGCCAAAAGCACCGTCCCGTCATAGGTTTTGCCGGTTTTCATGGAGCGCAGGCCCTTTACCTTTGCCTTTCCGTCTTTAAGGAGCGCGGCGGCGATTTTCGGGGTGAACGCCTTGCCCCGTTCCTCAAAAAATCGGTCATTTTTCCACATGACAAACTGGCAGCTTCGGTTTCCGCAGTAGTAGTTCTTTTTGCCCTCGTAGACGCTTTCCCCGCAGCGCGGACATTTGCCGATAACCACACGCTCGGCTTGAAACAACTTCTGCGCGTCCTCGCTGATCTGGGAGTAGCCCACGATCAGGCCCCTTGTCATTTCTGCAATGCCAGCCATGAAGCCCTCCGGGTCGGCCTGCCCCTTGGCAATGGCCGTCAGCTCCGTTTCCCACTGTGCCGTAAGCTGGGGAGAGGTCAGCGCCTCCGGCAGCACGCAGGCAAGGTTATGGCCGTCCTTGGTGGGAAGTAGCTGTTTGCCCCTGCGCTCCACAAAGCCCATCTGCACCAGCTTTTCTAAGATGGAGGCGCGGGTGGCCGGGGTTCCCAACCCCTGCCGCTCGGCGTCCTCCGGCAGATCGTCCGCACCGGCGCGCTCCATAGCGGAAAGCAGGGTATCTTCCGTGTAGGATTTTGGCGGTGTTGTGAAATGTTCGGTGACGGCGGCAGTTACCTTGTCAAAGGTCTGTCCCTCGGTAATTTGGGGAAGTTCCCGCGCAGGCTCCGGGGCGGTGTCGTCGGCGTCTGTTTTGAACGACGCCTTAAAGCGGCGGTCAAGCTCTTTCCAGCCGGGGGTCAGGATGGTCTTTCCCTTGGCGGTAAAGGTGTTCCCGGCACAGGTGAATGTAGCGGTGACAGCTTCGTACACATGGGGCGCGGCCACGGCGCACAGCAGCTTGCAGCACACAAGGGACAGCAGTTTCTTTTCGCCCTCGGTCAGCCCGTCAAAGCCTTTCTGCACAAATTCCATTGTCGGGACAATGGCGTGGTGGTCGCTCACCTTTTTGCTGTTCAGCACCCGGCCAAACTGCGGGGACAAGTCAAGCCCCGCCGCAAAGGGAAGAAGCGGCCACAGGCCGGACACAAGGCTTTCCGCCGTTGGCAGCATATCATCGGTCAAATACTGGCTGTCGGTGCGGGGATAGGTCAGCAGCTTCTTTTCGTAAAGCTGTTGGGCATAGTCAAGTGTCTGCTTGGCGGTAAATCCAAACAGGCGGTTTGCCTCCCGCTGCAAGGTGGTGAGGTCATAGAGGCGGGGCGGCTGCTCCGTCTTTTTCTCCCGTGTTACCGACACACAAACGGCCTGCGCCAGTTCACAGGCGGCTTTCAGCGCCTTGGCGTCGTCTGCGTTTCCCATGCGTTCACTGGCCGCCTCCATGCCGCCCGCCGCGATCTGGACGATGTGGTATTTCTCTTTCTGAAAGCTGCTGATCTTGGCCTCCCGGTCAACCAGCATTTTGAGGGTTGGCGTCTGCACCCGGCCAACAGTCAGGGTTTTGTGGTAGAGGATGGAGAAAAGCCTCGTAGCGTTGATCCCCACCAGCCAATCCGCCTGCGCCCTGCAAAGGGCCGACTGATACAAGTTGTCGTAGTCGGCCCCCGGTTTCAGATGGGCAAAGCCGTCTTTAATGGCCGCGTCCTCCATGCTGGAAATCCAAAGGCGCTGAAACGGTTTCTTGCAGCCCGCCATCTGGTAGACAAAGCGGAAAATCAATTCCCCCTCGCGCCCGGCGTCGGTGGCGCACACAAGGCCGGTGACATCGGGGCGCTCCATCAAAGAACGCAGGGTGTCAAACTGCTTTTTCTTATCGTCGGGAATGATGTATTGCCATTCCTGCGGCAGAATCGGCAGGTCGTCATAGCGCCATTTTTTGAAACGCTCGTCATAAGTCCCGGCGTCGGCAAGGGAAACAAGGTGGCCGATACACCAGCTCACCAGATAGCCGTTTCCCTCCATGTAGCCGTCCTGTTTCTTGTCCGCGCCGATCACACCCGCAATGCTGCGGGCGACGCTTGGTTTCTCTGCAATTACTAACTGATAGCTCATACTTCGTCCTCCTTATTTCCATCTTCACCTGTCATATCCTCGTCCGGCTCCGGGACCTCGTCCTCGTCGTCCTCGTCCTCGCCAAAGTCATACTCGGCCAGATCGTCATTGCCTGTGGTGTCGGCTTTTTCCTTTTTGAATTTCAGGAAGTAGAGGGCTGCGCCGCCGCCCAGCAGCACCACCACAAAGAACACCACAAGGCCGCCCATGCCGCTTGGCTTTTCCTCCTGCGGCTTTTCTTCCTCCGGCTGGGGTTTAGGTTCCGGCCCGTTGCAGGCGGTCAGGTTGTTTTTACAGACCGGGCAGGCCGTATTGACGGCCCCAGCCCCACATTTGGCCGTACAGGTGCAGACCTCCGGCTCTTTTTTCCCGTCCTCCAACAAGGCTTGCAGGTCGGCGTCGTCCACTTGGTTGAGGAAATGCACCGCCGTTTCCTTGTCCTCGTTGGCCCGGTCGATCAGGATGTAAAAATAATTCCCGGCCTTGGTAGTGACGGTGATAAGCTGCTTATCCCCGAAAAAATCATCCACCAGCGCAGCGTTGCCCTGCGGGGTGACGGGTACGCCCTCCGGCTCCATGCCGCCGGTGGTAGGTTCTTCGGTTTCCTCCGGCACTTCTGCGGGGGCCTCGGTGGTTTCCGGCAGCGGCACAGGGTCAGGGTCAGCGCCTCCGGCGTAGGCGGTAACGGTCGTGGTCGCCATGCAGAGCGCAGCGGCCACAGCCAGCGTCAAAGTGCGGAACAGTTTAGATTTCTTCATGGGCGCTGTCCTCCTGTTCAAAGTCCGGGATCGGGGCCGGGGCCGCCTGCAACGCGCCGCCGCGCACAAAGGCGGCGAACTCCTGCGGGGTCATGTTGAGGCCGCGCACAAGCTGGACGATCTGCAAGTTTTCCTGTTCGGTCTTGGCCGCTTCCAGCTCCCGAAGCTGCTTTTGCAGCTCCGCGATCTTGCCCTTGGTTTTCTCAATATCCTTTTCAATGCGCTCCAATTTGTTCATTGCCATAGTGATTTACTCCTTTCTGGCGTTTAAGGCAAACGCCCGTAACAATAAAAATGCTGCTGCCAGTAGCTTGAATTGAGGTTCGTGTAGGAAATGGGGTCGCCGCAGTGCAGCATGACCGAATTTCCCACATACAGCCCCACATGGGACATCCCGGCAGTGTCATAAGTGCCGACGAAAAATACAAGGTCGCCGGGCTTGGCCTGCTCCGGGGAAACGGGAGTGCAGATGTTGTAAAGCCCCTGCGCCGTCTGGCGTCCCACATTCCAGCCGGAATGATTGATAACCCAGCTAATGAAGCCGGAACAATCAAAGCTGGTGCTTGGGGAGCTGCCGCCCCACACATAGGGATAGCCCACATACTTTTCCGCCTCGGCGATCATGGCGGCAAAGGCTTCGTCCTTTAGCGCCTCCGGGGGGATTTCATAGTAGGTCGGCTCTTTCGGGGTGGAGGCGTGGGGATAGCTGTCGTTGGGAAACAGGTCTGGCCGGTTGCCCAAAGTCTGCATATAGGCAGCATAAAAGCCCATCTGTTCCTCGGTGAGAATGTAGATGGGCAGGTGGGACAGGTCAAAGTTTTCCAGCTTCACATTACAGATATAGTAGGTGTAGGGGACTTCCACGGTGTAGGTGTTTCCCTCGCTGTCCGTCCTCGTTTCGGTGCGGTAGCGGGTTTCCGTTTCGATGGTCTGGGTCAGGATGTACTGTTTTTCAAAGAGCATAGCAAGATCGCCCTGTACCTCCCCCAAAGTGAACACGCCGTTATGCAGCGCGGAGAGGATGGAGGTCAGCACATAGGGGTCATGCTTGATCTCGTCCAGATCGAAACGGTATTCGTCATAACCGGGGTGCAGGCTTTCGTAGTTGTCAAGTTCGTGCTGCAAGTCTGCTTCCAGCGCGCCATAGGCGGCTTCGGCTCCCAGCATATCGCTGTCCTCGGAGAGATAGGAGGTGGCGGCAAGGCCCGTCCCGGTGCTGCCAAACATGGCGGTGCAGGATTGCAAGCCGCCCATCACCAGCAGGAGCATAAGGCCTACGCCGCCGACAATCAGCGCCCCTTTCCAGTGTCGGGCGGCAAAGGACGCGGCCTGTCTGCTTTTCTCTGCGGCTTTCTTGGCTGCGGCAGCCGTGGTCTTTGCGGTGCCTGCGGCCCCCTGTGCGGTCTGGCCCGCCGCCCTTGCTGCCTTGGCATATTCCCGCTTGATGTGCTGTTTTTGCCAGAAGCGGGAAACGGGGTTCTTGGCCGCCTGCGCCAGCTCTGGGTTGTCCCACAGGGATTTTTGATACGCAAACTCGGCGTTGGCGGCGATGGACTTTCGCTCGGCCTTGGCGGCGGCCCGGTAGGGTTTGAGCTTATGGCGGTGGACGCCGCTGCGGATCATGCGGCCCGCCTGCCGTTCCGCCAGTTCCTCCCCCTTGTGGCCGCCCTCCACGCCCACATTTTCGTGTTCTACCTCATGGATTTTTCCGTGGAGGTAAAGCCCGGCTTCCTGTATGGGACGGCTGGCCGGGTTTGGTTTGAGCTGGGGAGGGGCTTTCTCCACCTTGTCAAAATACAGCCTGCTTTTGGCCTTGCCCTTGGCCTCGTCATAGACGGTTTCCTTGGTGACGACGCGCTTTTTCGGCAGGGCTTCTTTGGCCGCTTCCAGCTTATCCGCCCGTTTTTCTGCCTTTTTGATATACGGGGCCAGCTCCGGGGAGGCCCGTTCCTCGGCGGTAAACTGCAACCGGGAAACGGGGCCGGTGGCCTGCGCCACGGTTTCCCCGGCGTCCTTGGCCGCTTTCTTTGCCTTGTGGCGGTCGTGCAGTTCATCCGCCCGTTCCAGTATTTTTTCCGCCGCCCCCTCCGGCTGGGCGGTGTATTTCTGCTCGGCCTCCCGGCTGGACACATTGACGCTTTCGCCGGTGGTCTGGTTATCCAGCGTCAGGCCGTCGCGGGTCATGTGCTGCGTTACCTTGTCGCGGGGTTTTAAGGGTTCCATGACTTCACCTCCTTGTGCCTCATACCGTCGCCCCCTCGCCTAACCGGGTCGTCATGATCTGGTAGATCTGGGTGTTTTTCGGGATGGGGTTCTTAAAGGGCAGGATCACATTTTCGTAAATGAGAAGCCCCTCGCCGGGTTCGGAATTGTCCACATACCGTAATTGCTGGGGCGAAATGTTCAGCCGTTCCGCAAGGATTTTGCGGTCGCCGCTGGCCTGATTGAGCAGGCAGATAAAGTCGCTGTTTTCCAAAATGTTCTCAATTTCCGGGGAGGAAAGCAGGTCTTTTACATTCTGCGTCGCACCTGTGGGAATCCCGCCCCACTTACGGAAACGCTTCCAAATCTCGCAGGAAAAGGCCGCCGTCTGTTCCTCACGCAACAGCAGGTGGAACTCATCACAGAAATACCATGTCGCCTTGCCCTTGCTGCGGTTTTGGGTGACGCGCCCCCAAATCTGGTCTTGGACAATGAGCATACCGATTTTCTTTAGCTGCTTGCCCAGCTCCTTGATGTCAAAGGCCACAATGCGGTTTTGAATGTCGATGTTGGTTCTGTGGTTGAACACATTTAGGCTGCCGGACACATACAGGTCAAGGGCCTGCGCCACCCGGTCGGCCTCCGGGATATGCTGGTCTAACAGGGCTTTGTGCAGGTCTGCAAGGATGGGCATATTTTCCGGCTTTGGGTCTGCCAGATAAGGCCGGTAGATCACCTGTACCGCCCGGTCGATCACCGTCTTTTCAATGGCTTCCAGCCCGTTCTTGCCGCCCATGACAAGCTCACAGAACGACAGCACAAAGTCGGATTTCAAGGCCAGCGGGTTTTCATCCTCGGAGTAGTTCAGGTTGATGTCCAGCGGGTTCACATAGTTTTTGCTGGTAGGCGACAGCTTCACCACCTGCCCATGCAGCCGCTTCACAAGGGGGTAATACTCGGCCTCTGGATCACAGATATACACATCGTCCGGGGTGCAGAGGAACACACTCACAATCTCGGATTTACAGCTCATACTTTTGCCGCTTCCCGGTGTCCCCAGCTTTAGCCCGTTGGGACACCTCGCCCGTTTGCGGTCGAGCATAATCATGTTGCCGGTCTTGGCGTTGATCCCGTAATACATGGCGTCGCCGCCCTGAAAAAGCTCCTGCGTCACAAAGGGGACGAACACGGCCACGCTGGAAGTCGTCAGGGAGCGTTCAATCTGGATGTGGCTGGCCCCCAGCGGCAGGCTGCTCATAAGCCCCTGTTCCTGCTGGTAGTCCAGCCGCACAAGGGAACAGTTGTATTTCTGGGCGATCCCGGAAGCCCAGAACACATCGTTTTCCAGCTTTTGCCGGGTGTCTGCGGTGTTCAGCACCAAAAAGGTAAGCTGGAACATCCGTTCATTCCGGCTCTGCAAGGTCTTTAACAGCTCCTTGGCGTCCTGCCCGTAGGTGGCAAGGTCGCTGGGAAGTATATCCATGTCGTAACCACTTCTTACCGCCCGTTTCTGTTCCTGAATCTTCATGGCGTCAAGGTCGGTGATCTTGCGCTTGACCGTCTTAATGGCGTCGCTCTGGTCGATGGCCTGCACATGGAGGTTCACTACAATGCCGTTTTCCGTGTTGAGAAAGTCGGCCAGCATTTCATCCGACAGCTCCGGGGAGAGGATTTGTAAAAAACTCACCGCCCCATATTTGCCGCCCAGCCCGAACATCCGGGCATTGCCGAAGCGGAACGAGGACGGGGCGATAAAGTCCTTGGTGGAAAGCCCCGACGGGGCAAGCCACTTCCAGTCAAAAGAAAACGGCTCCCCGTCCGGGTGGAAAATGCTGTGCATGACTTCCAGCCGCTGCTTGGCGTCCAGTCCCCACGCGGAGGCCCCCATGCTCTTGAAATAGCCCAAAAGGTCGGTTTCGATCCGGCGCAGTCTGGCGCGGGCCATTTTCAGGCTGTCCGCCTCAATGGTGTAGGTCACAAATTTCCGCTTCATCAGGCCGTTGTTCCCGTTCACAAGCTGGTCTTGCAAAATGTCGGAATACTCGCTGCGGATGTCGTCAAAGTCGTCCCCCTGCGCCCGGATTTCAAAGCTCTTGGCGTACTGCTTGGGGTCGATCTTGCGGTTGATAAAGGAAAACTGCACATGAATGGAGGCGTCCAGATAGTTGTAGAGGTCGCACAGGTTTTCAAAGATGGCGGTCTTGGTGTCCGCCTGCGCCAGTTGGTAGCTGATGTCCGTAAACTCAATGCACTTGGAAAAGGTGCGGGGCGTTACCCGGCACACGCCGTCCTGATACATGGCCTCATAGGGAATACTGGCCTGTGCCGAATGGGGCTTGCCGTCGCCCTTATACTTTCGGATGACGGCCTGAATCTCTTTCTTTTCGGCGCGGGTGAGCTTGACCGGCGCTTTTGCGCTCGTTTCGTTCTTTTGCTTTTTGGACAATGGCGTTGACCTCCTTTTCCATTTGGGATTGCCGCACAAGGGCGGTATAAGCGTTGTTGGTCTGGTAGGGCCGTTCCTTGGGCTGAATGAAGCAGCACTCTACGATCTGGCGCACCACCACTTCAAGGGGCTGGCCGTGTTTTTCGTAAAGCGCCAGCAGAAAGCCCGGCAGCATGGCAAACACCATAATGAGCGCCGCCGCGCTGGTCGGGACGCGGCCCCGGATCAAAAAGAAAAGCGGGACGCCTACCAGCAGCGCACCGCCAAAACAAATGAGCTGGCGTTTCGTCAGCCCGAATACTACCTTGGATTTGACCTTGGTTAAATCCTTGGGGACAGTTACATAAGCCATAAAAAGTCACCTCGTTTCTTTAGTGGGCGGTAAATACGGCCTTGCTGATACTTCCCGTCTTGAACAGACAGAAGCAAAGCAAAACGGTATAACCCATACAGCCCCAGATTGCGCCGGATATGTCGTCGGCGGTTCCGATCTGCTGAATCAGCACCGCATAAATCCCGACAACCACCATGATTAAAAAGGCTTGGAAGCCCAGCGCAAGAAGGGATTTCAAGTAGTTCTGGCCCATGCCGCGCCACTCTGCATTGCCCAGCGTGGCAAGGGGGATCGGCCCTAATGCGGTCACGGCGTAAATTTCAATCATTCTTCCATAGGTCACAAGGAAAATGCAGATGGAAAGAATGTTCATCGTCAGCCCCACAACAAGGGTCTGGAACCACAGGCCCAGCAGCGGCCCGATGTCCATTGCTTCAAGGCGGCTTTCCAGATCAGGGAGCAGCGTGTCAAAATCAATGCTGGTATCTCCGATAATCACCCCGGCGCTCTGGTTGACGACTTGCTGGGTGGCGTCAAACACACCCATGACGATATTCCATGTGTTTGTCACAATGAGGATGGCAAAGGCACTTTTGAAAATCCAGCGGAAGAACATGGAGCTGTCGAAGTCGTGCATATTGTTCTTTTCCACGATCATGTCAATCAGCTCATAGCACATCACAAGGGCGAGAATGGCCGCCGCAATGGGGACGATCACCGTTTCGGACAGGTTTTGCAGCATGGAAAAAATGCCGCCGTTCCAGTCCTGCGGGGTACTTCCCACATCCGACGCGATTTCCCCGACTTTGGTATTGACTGTGTTAAACAGGCCGGACAGGTTGCCCATGATACCGTCGATCAGGATTCCTTTGATCCATTCCCCGATTAAATCACCGATCATGTGGGGACACCTCCTTTCCCGCGCCCTCCCCGATCAGAGAGGGCGCGGAGGGTTTTCTAACACACATGGGGTTATCCCAGCAGCCCGGACAGCAGCGGAACAAGGGTCATGCCGATCAGGGCAACGCCGCCTCCGGCGACAAGCTGCTTGATTCCTTGACTCTTGCTTGCCGGGTTGTCCGCCCCGTATCCCTCCAAAAGATTGACGCCGCCCCATACGCAAAGCGCGCCGCCGAGGCCCACAACAATAGTCTGCAAAGTATCAACTGCACTATTGAAAAATTCCATAAATTTACCTCCATAAATTCAGATTGTGATGGTGTTTGGGTACAAAAAAAGCCGCCGTACATAGCGGCAGCCTCACAATCCGCAGACGGCCCGGAGTTACTGGCC
>SKEF01003123.1_pt1 | contig 11776 bp, 7 predicted proteins | sample 4826691 | NCBI WGS metagenome assembly SKEF01 (sample SAMN11008816, study PRJNA524170) | human gut metagenome | biome: Human fecal sample; material: Feces; isolation source: fecal sample from pouch patient p23, p27 | host: Homo sapiens | place: Israel: Tel-Aviv | collected 2016-08-24
GACACGACATCAACGAAACAGGCAAAGGAAGCACAGGCAACGCCGACCAGTACACCGTTCCAGTATTATGCTTCCGTCGATGACGAGCCACGGACGATTTCGGGCAAATGTGGGGACAATGCAGAATGGTCGTACAATACAGGTACGAAAGTATTGACAATTAGTGGTTCCGGTGCTGTGGATCGCGCTGTGGATTCAGACACTTCCAAGCAAAAGATCGAGGGACTTGCAGAACCATATGAAGTCAAGGAAAGAATAACCTGTTCGGTAAAAGAGATTAAGATTGAAGAAGGAATTACTGCATTAGCGGTGAGTAATTTATTTGGAAATGTTTCCAAGGACGAAGATGCTGAGGAAATTAAGCTTTCTTTACCGGACTCTCTAGAAAGAATTAATGCAAATACATTTGCGCCAACGACAGATGCAGCTTATATCCGCACGATTCATCTGCCACGCAATGTACGATATATTGAAGGCGGTGCATTTTGGGGACTTGGTGCCACGGATACGTCAGATACGTTCAATGAAAATTTAACGATAACGGTAGACAGTAAGAATCCATATTATATGACAGAAAATAATGTACTTTTTACCAAGGATAAAAAAACACTTGTCTATTATCCGGTTGAAAAGACAGAACAGTCATATCGTATACCGAAGTCTGTAACCAAAGTGGAAGCACTCGCATTTTCGCGCAATCCATCCTTAAAGAAAGTTGTATTGCCAACAGGAATTACAGATATCGGTGCCGGGGCGTTTTACGGTGACAGTAAGCTTAGCGATATTAATTTAGCGCAGGCTGTGAACGTGAAAAAATTAAGTGACTTTGACGGAGTCAAAGCAAAGCTATCTTATTATGATGTTGGTGCGCCGGCTGATGCAGGAGAAGTCTCTGATGAAGGGGACGAAGATGTCATAAATGATGAAAAAGATCTCGTGAGCGAGCCGGATGGATCCGCAAAGTATTTGAAAGAAATTGCTATGTTAGGTACGTTTGCCGGTACGAATCTAAAAGAGATTCAATTGCCGGATTCCTTAAAATATGCCGGTTACAGCACTTTTTATAAATGTCTTTGCTTAAAAAAGATCACGCTTGGAACCGGATTTGCGGGACAGATCAATCCGGTCAACTACTGTGATGAAAATGGATTTTTGCTGCCGGATAACAAGTCAACGGATTGCTTTGATATTCGAATCCCTGCGGGAAATAAAAATTATAAAGTCCGTGACAATGTGATTTACAGCGGAGACGGCAAGACGGTGTATGGTGTGAGCAAAGATTATAAAAAATCTACACTGACATTGGATAAAAATGTGAAAGTCATTACACGCAATGCTTTTAGAAATACCAAATTAAAGAAAGTAACGGCACTTGGTAATCTTACAACCATTGGAAACGGCGTGTTTATGAATAACTGGCATTGTAAGAAATTTGAAGTCAAAGGAAACATTGACACGATCGATGCACAAGCTTTCTATAAGTGTCATAAATTAGAAAAATTTGTTTGTGGTGGAACCATCAAAAAGATTGGCACACAGGCATTTCGTGGTGCGATCAAAAAGGATGGCATTGTCTTAGACGGTTCGTTCGATGACGTTGAAGTTGGCAAGGAGGCATTCTAGTCATAAATCCATCGAAGGCCCATTGCCAGATCATAAACAGTGCGCCGGCCATCAATAGAGAGAGATCCATAGGGGCAGCTATCAAAACTTGGATAGCTGCCCACTTTTGGTATCAGAGATCTTTTGCCAGAGCCAACATCTAATGCAGTGCCGATGTTGCTCATGCTCCGAGAATCTGCTATAATAGGAAAGTTGCATTAATACAGCGAAAGATTTTGCAGGGAATCTGTGCTGCAAAATAAAGCAGATTAGAAATGGAGATATAAATGACGTTTGAAGAAATGTGTTTGGATACAAGAATAATGCGTGCAATTGCGGAAATGGGGTTTGAACAGCCAAGTCCGATTCAGGCGCAGTCGATACCGATTGCGGTAGAGGGAAAGGACATGATCGGACAAGCGCGTACCGGAACGGGTAAGACGGCTTCGTTTGGAATACCGATGTTGCAGCGAATTAATCCGAAAGACAAAAATCTGCAGGCAATCGTCTTGTGCCCAACGCGAGAACTTGCAATTCAGTCCGCCAATGAAATTCGCAAATTAGCAAAGTTTTTGCATGGGATCAAAGTGCTTCCGATATACGGAGGACAGGAGATCAGCAAACAGATCCGTTCCTTAAAAGGTGGTGTACAGATCGTGATTGGTACACCGGGACGAGTGATGGATCATTTGCGCCGTCATACATTAAAACCACAAACGGTAGATATTGTGGTTTTGGATGAAGCGGATGAAATGTTAAATATGGGATTTCGAGAGGATATAGAAACTATTTTGGGACAACTGCCAGAGGAGCGTCAAACAATGCTTTTTTCGGCAACAATGCCAAAGCCAATCTTGGAAATTGCGAAGCGTTACCTGCATGAGCCGGAGATTGTGAAAGTGATTCAGAAAGAGCTTACTGTCCCAAAAATCGAACAGTATTATTATGAAGTTAATCCGCGAAAAAAGAATGAAGTGCTATCCCGATTATTGGACATGTATGATCCGAGTTTGTCATTGGTTTTTTGCAATACGAAGCGAAAAGTGGATGAGTTAGTTGCAGACTTAAAGGGTAGAGGATATTTTGCAGAGGGACTGCATGGTGATATGAAACAGAGCCAGAGAGACCGCGTGATGAATGGCTTTCGCAATGGACGTACCGATATTTTGGTTGCCACAGACGTGGCGGCGCGTGGTATTGACGTTGATGATGTGGAAGCGGTTTTTAATTATGATGTTCCACAGGACGATGAGTACTATGTGCATCGTATCGGAAGAACGGGACGTGCCGGACGTGAAGGAAGAGCATTTACGCTGGTCGTTGGCAAGGAAATATACAAACTAAAAGATATTCAGAGATATTGCAAGACAAAGATCCGCAGACAGCCGATCCCTTCGGTGAATGATGTGGCTGCCATTAAAGTGGAGAAACTGTTGGAGCAGGCAGGAGAGTTGATCGCTACAGATGGTTTAGGCAGAATGATGGATCTGTTAGAGGAATATTTGGATGGCAGTGATTATTCGGCAACGGAAATGGCAGCAGCTTTGCTGGCAATGCAGTTAGGAGAGACAAGCACACAGACGCTTCCAAAAGAAGAGTTTGGAGATACCGGTGCAGAGCCGGGTATGGTGCGTATGTTTATGAATATCGGCAAAAAAGATCGTGTACGCATTGGTGACATTTTGGGTGCGGTTGCCGGGGAGAGCGGAATGGAAGGTGCTCTCGTAGGAACAATCGATATGTACGATAATTTTTCGTTTGTAGAGGTTCCGCAGGAATATGCGGCGGCTGTATTAGAAGCAATGAATCACAGTAAGATCAAGGGACGCAGGGTGAATATGGAACCGGCTAAAAATGTGAGGAACTGATCGAATCACCAATGGAATTGTGAGAAATATGTGTCATTGCCGATCTCTTTCCACAGCATTATTGGAAGAAACGGGAAAGTATTGATTTAAACCGGACAAGTTGTTAAAATAAAAAGCAAAATGAGACGATGGCGAGGGGGTGCATTCGATGAACGTGATACAGGGGAAAACGATAGCCGTTCGTGAGGTTGAAACCTATGGAGCGAATGCGAAACCGTTGTCACCGAGAGAGATTGAGACTTGTGGAGCGAATGCGAAGCCACTGTCGCCAAAGAAGATAGACTTTTGCGAGATGAATGTGAAGTCGCCTGCTAATGTGAGGGCGGTGGTATCGAATGCCAGAGAGCCGAGATTACAGCAGATTGTGCCAATAGAGCCTGAGGAAAAAGTTGTAAATCAAGCTGCAGCAGAGATGGCTGTCACGCTTTCGGAAGTGTCTGTGGCGAATCCGAGACAGGGGAAGTTGGATATGACATTGCATGAGATGTTTGCAGAAAGGAGAGGTATATGACGGCGAATAATATTACGGATGGGAAAGTGCAGACTTTGCCGATCAAACCGTTGAAGACGCATGCGGGTGAAGCTGGCCGCAGGAGTTCTATTACCAGTTTTGACGATATGCTGAAAGCACAGGGACGCACGAAGTCTACGAAGACGAGTGCGGTGAAACATCTGGACTATTCTGCGGACACGTCAAAGTTAGACCGCACGGGAAGTTCCAGAACAACCTCATCTGCGTCTGGGACGTCGACCGGTCAGAGTCAGAAAACGAATCGTACAGTGTCAACCGGAAGTACAAGCACTAAGAAAACGACATCAGCATCGTCTATGAAGACAACGCCTTATGACAGCTATTTTAAGAAAGCAGCCAAAAAATACAGAGTATCCGAAAGTTTGCTTAAGGCAATTGCCAAAGCAGAATCTAATTTCAATGAGAGGGATGTGTCTAGTTCGGGGGCAATGGGCGTTATGCAGTTGATGCCGGATACGGCGCGTGGACTTGGCGTAGAGGATCCCTTTGATCCGGAGCAAAATATTATGGGTGGAGCGAAGTGCATCGCCAGCAAGTTAAAGGAATATAACGGAGATGTAAAGTTAGCGCTGGCGGCGTATAATGCCGGAAGTGGAACGGTACGGCGTGTGGGCGGTATACCATCACAGTGTCGTTCTTACATAAAGAAAGTATTGAGTTATCAGAAAGCGTTTGAAACGGCGAAGAAGGTCTGAGCGAGCTGCTTCAACAAGGGGGAGCTCATAGAGGGCATGACGTTAAACAGACTGAATTTATAGGGTAAAGAAATTAGCCCTTTTGGTCGAATATATTTATAGGATGTGAGTGTCAAAGTTCATGTTTGGCACTCTTTTTTTACTTTATAGGATTCAGGTGCCAAAAAGGTTTGAATTTCTTTAATAAGGATTTCATGATCTTTCGGCACTGATAAAGAGAGGTAGCTAATGAATATAAATGATATCATGTTACAGGGAGATGCGGGATCCGGAACGACGGAGGCATCCTCTAAGTACTATAACGTCGGGAAAAATAATGCGGCAATTGCTGATGCGGGTTATTTGGGGATTCGTGGTAAAGCCGTTCAGACTGATTTTATGATGCCACAGCTACAGGGACTTCGTGAGTCCGGTTCGGAGAATTATACGGGTAGACAGGCAACGGAGATCGCAGCGGATCGTGTGCAAAATGATAATGCTGCCAGTCGCAATCTTAAGGTTGTGACCGGAGAGGATTGTGCCGCACTTGAGGATGAGGATAGTGCTTTGGAAGAATACCAAAAATCCAGTTTGGAGCGCGCCGTTAAGCGCATCCGTGAGGAGCGTGAGTGGAAAGCAGACCGGATGGAAGAAAATAAAGAACTTCGCGAGCAGTTGGCGAACGATTTGGAAAAAATGCAGCAGCAGGGATTTTTGGCGCAAAAGAGCGAGGCACAGATCCGTGACGCGCTGCAGGAAGCAAATCTGCCTGCAACCAAAGAATTTGTGGATAAGGTAGCGGGAACGCTGCAGATGAGTATGTCGATCAATGAAATGACAGATGCGGCGAAAGTTTACGTCATACAAAATGGAACCCAGCCGACGATAGAAGCGGTATATCAAGGAATGCATTCCGGTAGTACGGCAGTTGACAACGCATCGATCACTGAGAAAGATATGGCGGCGTATGCACCACAGATCGAACATCTCTTGCAGCAGATCGGACGAGGGGGAGCTTCGGATCAAGCGATGGCAAAGTGGCTGTTTGCGAATGAACTGCCGATCACGGCTGAGAATATGCAGACATTAGAGATGTTAGATCAGATGCAGCAGAGTACCTGTTTGGAGATAACGCTGCAGCAGATCGTTCAGACGATGGCAATGGGATTGCCGGCAGAGCAGACAGTTCCGGGGGACAAAGGAATTTGGCTTGCCGGGGATTTGATACAGCAGGTAAAAGAGATCACGGCGCAGGATGTGGAACAGGTAACAACAGAAAAGGCAGATCCGGTGCTGCAGGATTATCTTGACGCACATCAGACAGAGCAAGGCGCTTCTGATCATGAAGTGGGACAGACCGCAGGAACATCATCTGGCCGTGAAGTAGGACAGAGCGCAGGAGTGCCCTCTGACCGCAAAACGGGACAGGGAGCAATGAATGTATCTGACCGTAAAGTTGGACAAGAAGCAGTAAATACATCTGACCGTAAAGTTGGACAGGAAACAACCGTAATGGCTGGCGAACTGTCGGGACAGGAGACGGCAGAAGTCATGCCTTTGCCGCAGGTTACAGCTTGGCGACAACTTGAGGAAATACGATTAAAAATGACAATCCCGGCGGTGATGTCTATGCGTGCGCAGGGGATATCTGTGGAGACAGAGAGCTTGGCTGAACTTGTGGATCGTTTGCGGGAAATAGAGATGAGTTATTATCGGACGGATCAGACGGGCGAGGCGGCAGTTACAGAAGACGCACAGATTCATGCGATGCAGGATGCCGTAACGGCAGTGCGTGAGATTGCCGAAGCTCCGGCAGAACTTTTGGGCAGTAGTCTGCGCCAGCATGAATTAATGACGGTGCGGGAACTGCATGGAGCTGCGATCAGTGCGACCAAGAGCGCATGGCAGTATCAACAGGATTATGAGGCGGTTGGTACACAGGTGCGCACAGATCTGGGAGATAGTATTAAGAAAGCGTTTGCGGGTATTCCGACTATGCTGCAGGAGATGGGGCTGGAGAGCACACCGGAGAATGAAAGAGCAGTACGCATTCTTGGTTATAACCGCATGGAAATCACAGAGGAGAGTATTGCGCAGATCAAAGATTGGGATGCAGAAGTGAATACTTTGATCGACCGGATGAAACCTGCCACGGTACTTGGAATGATTCGAGATGGTATTAATCCATTAGAACATACCGTAACGGAATTGAATGAAATGCTTGCCGATCGTGGAATGACTGCGGCGCAGGAAGAGGAAAGTTACAGTAAGTTTTTGTGGCGATTAGATAAGACGAACGGTATTACTGCGGAAGAAAGACAAAGTTATATTGGAATTTATCGTTTGTTGCATCAAGTGCAGAAAGAAGATCATGCGGCGGTTGGTGCGGTGGTTCAATCCGGTCAGCAGATGGATCTGTCTAATTTGCTGACGGCGGTTCGTTCCAGAAATGCACAGGGGATGGATCATACTGTGGATGACACTGAAAATATTATTCAGGCGGCAGCCGGCAATCAGACGATCACGGATCAGATCATGACAGCTTATTATGAGGAGCGTGCCGGGGAACTAAGAGATATGGCGAAACAGTCACAGAAAGCAGATGGATTTTTGGAGGAGGCAGGGCTGCCGGACACAGTTGGCAACATGCAGGCGGCGCTGAGATTACTGGATGGAGAGACTGCTTTAGATACAGCTCTGGAACTTGCTAGAGAGTCACAGTCGGAGCAGGATGTGGTTGGACAGTTGGCATCGGAGACAGCCAATGCAGTGGTTTTGGAGAATGCCATGGATCATGTGGTTCCGCAGGGAGTGGCTGCAAGTGAGGCGTCATCCGAGAAAGAGACGTTTGCAGAGCGTAGACGAAATTTGACGGAACTAACGGGTGGATTAAAGGATGTTATGGAAGCCATTGCAGATGGTGAGGAAGATGAGGCAGCACTTGCAGAATATTGTGCCGGAATAGATCATTTTTTGGAAAATATTCTTGAGAAAACAAAGCAGCGTGCCGATATTACATATAGTGAATTTCAAGAGATCAGAGCAACGCGTGGTTTGATGCGGTTACAGCAGGGACTTAGAAATAATCGCAGTTATGCAGTACCGCTTCAAACGGCAGACGGCGTTACGCAGATGAATCTTACATTCCGTGAGGATGAAGAACAGGCGGGCAAGGTACAGGTAACCATTTGGCAGCCGTATCGCATTTCTATGGAGATGCAGATTTCCGGGGGCAGTCTTAAGGGACTGGTACTCTGTGATGACAGAGCCGGATACGAGAAATTGAAGCAGCAGGCAGGAGCCTTGCAGGAAACTTTGGAGCAGAATGTGTGTCCGGTGAAAACGATCTCTTATGGAATGGATTTTCGTGCGCAGAATGATTATTCTGCTGCATCGGAGAACGATAATGCAGTTGATACAAAAGCACTGTATCAGACAGCAAAAGTGCTGGTACAGTATATTTCAGAGGTAGTAGCAACAGAGAATGGAGGATTACAATGAGAATTAACCACAATATTTCAGCGCAGCTTACAAATGTCAGCTTAAAAAAGGTTGACAATAAAGTTTCGGCCAGTTTGGAAAGATTAAGTACAGGCTATAAGATTAACAAAGCAGCAGATGATTCTGCAGGTATGGCGATTTCGAATAAGATGCGAACCCAGATCCGTGCGTTGGATCAGGCGTCCCGCAATTCTGCTGATGGAGATTCGATCATTCAGACGGCAGAGGGTGCGATGTCAGAGATTGAGAATATTTTGCAGAGAATCCGTGAATTGGGTGTACAGGCAGCCAATGGTACGCTTGCTTTGGAAGACCGTAAGGCCGTGCAGGATGAGGTTGATGAGCTGATGGACGAGGTTGATCGTATTGCGGACACAACCCAGTTTAATGGTAAGGGACTGCTTGATGGTTCCGCATCACGTACCGTAATGACGAATACGTTATCCATTCATGCAATTTCGGCGTCTATGGATGTACCAAGAAATGATTATGAGATCACGATCGATGCTATGCCGGAAGCTGCAAAAGCACAGCTTGACTATACGATCCCATCTACGATCAGTATTAATGGGTATAGTTTGGAGATTACGGATGAGTACGATGATACCAGTGTTAGAAAGAAGATTATAGATATGTGTGACGCCATGAATATTGATGTTTCCGGTCCGGATGGATCACTGACACTGACGACACGTGCAACCGGTGCAAACCAGAAGATTTCAGTACGCTCTGCCGGTGCCAATGATGAGACGGTTATTTACGGCAAAGATGCAAAGATCACCTTGGGAACACAGTTTACCCCGGCCGATGGTTTTAGCTATAAAGCAAATGGTGCCGGTATTGTGATCATTGGAAATGATGGATTTGAAATGCAGATCGATGTTACGGATGCCAAAGCGGGTGATAGTGGTATTGTTCGCGTAGAAGATGCCGGCTATATGGTGCTTCAGATTGGTGCCAACGAGCATCAGACGTTGGAGATGGACTTTAAGGAAGTATCTTGCCAAAGCCTGTTCTTACGCAATAAAGAAGGTGTTAATCAGATTAACGCCTGTACACAGGAAGGTGCTACGGAACTTCTCAAAGTGTTGGATGATGCTATTGATAAGATTTCTGCAGCAAGATCCACGCTTGGTGCATATCAGAACCGTTTGGATGCAACAAGAGAGAGTTTGGATGTAAGTGAAGAGAATCTTACGGATGCAATGTCCAGAATTATGGACACAGATATGGCTTCTGAAATGACAGAATATACATCCAACAATGTATTATCACAGGCAGCAACATCAATGCTGTCACAAGCCAATAACCGTCCACAGCAGATTATGAGTTTGCTGCAGAGCTAATTATAGGTATCGCAGAATTGCCAAGATTGGTGTGTGGACAGGATCAGGTAGATATGCCAAGATTGGTGCGTGGACAGGATTAGGTAGATATGCTGAGATTAATTGTAATGTGTCGATCAAGTATGGGCATGGAGGTTAAGCATGACGAAGGAACAGATTAAGGAGTATACCGCACGGGTTGCACAGGCAAACCGGACAGAATTAGTCGTTATTATATATGAACTTTTGCTGGATGAAATACAAGAGGGTAACAAACAATATCAGGCGGGAAATACGGATGCGGGGGAAAAACAGATCCGCAAAGCGCAGGGATATTTACAAGAACTTCTCGGAAGTCTGGACTTTCGCTATGAAATTGCGTTGCAATTACGACAGTTGTATCGTTATGTCAACGAACAGTTGATCGCAACTTTGGTACAACGCAGACCGATTCATTTAGATGCGGCGTGTGAAGTGATCCGTGGATTGATGGAGAGCTTTGAACAAGTTGCCAAAGAGGATCATTCAGGACCGGTTATGGAGCATTCACAGCAGCTTTATGCCGGATTAACTTATGGAAAAGGTACACTTAATGAAGTATCCTTCGGAGAGGGCAGTACCTATGGAGGGAAAATATGAAAAAGAAACGTGGAGCGGGGATTTTACTGCCAATCAGCAGCCTGCCGTCACCGTATGGAATTGGAACATTAGGAGCAGAGGCGTATGCCTTCGTTGATCAGTTGGCAGAGGCAAAGCAGAGCTATTGGCAAGTGCTTCCGGTAGGACCGACAAGCTTTGGTGATAGTCCCTACCAGTCATTTTCAGCATTTGCGGGAAACCCTTATTTTATTGATCTTGACACGTTGAAAGAGGATGGGCTTCTTCTTTCGGAGGAGATTGAGGAGCAGTATTGGGGAGACGATGCATCAGAGGTAGATTATGCAGCGTTATACGAGGCTCGTTTTGAGGTATTACATAAGGCATATGCGCGAAGTGATCATAAAATGCAGGAAGATTATCAGGCATTTTTGGCGAAGAGCAGCTATTGGCTGGAAGACTATAGTTTTTATATGGCACTTAAATTTCACTTTCATGGACAGGAGTGGTCGTTGTGGGAGGATGGTCTGAAATTCCGTCACAAAGAAACCCTCCGCAAATTTGAAGATCTGCTGGCAGAAGAAATTGATTTTTGGAAGTTTTGTCAGTATCAGTTTTTCATGCAATGGAGTCGGTTGAAACGGTATGCTAATAGCAAAGGCATCCGTATTATTGGAGATATTCCGTTATACGTTGCCATGGACAGTGCAGATGTATGGACACATTCGGATCTGTTTGAGCTGGATGAGCGTAAGAAACCGATTCACGTTGCAGGGGTACCGCCGGATTGTTTTTCGGAGGATGGACAGCGCTGGGGTAACCCATTATATCGTTGGAAACGAATGAAAAGAGATCATTATGCATGGTGGTATCAGCGAATGAAAGCCAATGCAGCCTTGTATGATGTGATTCGTATTGATCATTTTATTGGTATTGTTAATTACTGGTCAATACCTGCTTCTTGTCCTACTGCTGTAGAAGGTGAGTGGCGCAAGGGACCGGGCAGACATTTGACGAAAGTGATTCGTAAGGCAACGAAAGGTTCGGATATTATTGCAGAAGATCTTGGAATTGTCAGTGATAAGGTTCGTGCCTTGATCAATGAAACCGGTTGGCCGGGGATGAAGATTTTAGAGTTTGCGTTTGATGGAGATGCTTCTAATGAGTATCTGCCACATCAATATAAGAACACGAATTGTCTCGTATATGGTGGTACGCATGATAATCAGACATTGCTTGGTTATTATGGAAACAAATCGGACAAAGAATTAAAATTTATGATGAATTATCTGCATATTAAGCGGGTTTCACAGATTCCAAAGGCGATGTTGCGTGCAGCGTACGCAAGCATTGCGGATACTGTTATATTCCAGATGCAGGATATTTTGGAATTGGACGATACGGCAAGAATGAATGAACCGTCCACAGTAGGAACCAATTGGCGCTGGCGTATGCAGCCGGGAGCCTTTGATGGGAAAAAGATTAAGATGCTTCGCAAAATGTGCAAATTGTATGCTCGATAACCGACATTTATTGCATTGTAAACAGGGGTCAAGCTGCGTCTGGGGACTTTGATTATAATGGTGGAACAGTAGCAAACACATTATACTTTAGATGGATAGGGAGTGTCATTTGTATAAAAATGATACTCCCTATCTATTTTACTTCACAACGTGG
>SKEF01003126.1_pt1 | contig 11765 bp, 9 predicted proteins | sample 4826691 | NCBI WGS metagenome assembly SKEF01 (sample SAMN11008816, study PRJNA524170) | human gut metagenome | biome: Human fecal sample; material: Feces; isolation source: fecal sample from pouch patient p23, p27 | host: Homo sapiens | place: Israel: Tel-Aviv | collected 2016-08-24
TTAAAAATTGATTTTTTAGAATTGGCAAAAAACAGATTTTCGCTCAGAAAATTTTCTGATAAAAAAGTAGAGAAAGAAAAGATAGATTATATTCTTGCGGCAATGCAGGCAGCGCCTACCGCCGTAAATTTTCAGCCACAGAGAATACTTGTACTTACCGACGAAAAAGAACTTGAAAAGGTGAGCAAATGCACGAAATTTGCATTTAATCCGCCGCTTAATTTCCTTGTATGTTACGACAAAGAAACATCTTGGACGCGTGGAAATGACGGACACGATGAGGGTGAAATCGACGCGGCTATCGTTGCAACGCATATGATGTTGGCGGCAAAAAGCGTAGGGCTCGGAACGACTTGGGTAGGCTCATTTAATCCGAAGGACGTAAAAGAGCAATTCAATTTGCCTGAAAATTATGTTCCCGTTGCATTTTTACCGACAGGTTATCCGTCAGACGACGCAGAGCCTGCGGCGGCTCATACAAGCAGAAAAGATTTAAACGAAACTGTTTTCTACAACAGTTTTTCTCAAAAATAATAGGCAGAAAGGGGTATGTATTATGAAAATTTGTGTATTCGGAGCGTCAAGCAGCACAATAGATAAATCTTATGTCAGCCAAGTCGAAGAACTCGGACGTAAAATTGCTGACAGAGGTCACGGACTTGTTTACGGCGCAGGTGCGTCCGGGCTTATGGGTGCGGTTGCACGCGGTGTTTATGAAAAGAAAGGCGAAATTGTCGGTGTTGTACCGAATTTCTTTGATGATGAAGATATGGGTGTTGACGGACGTATTTTCCAAGACTGTACGGAACTTATCAGAACGGACACAATGCGTGAAAGAAAACGTATAATGGAAGAAAGAGCGGACGCTTTTGTTATTGTTCCCGGCGGAATAGGCACTTTTGAGGAATTTTTTGAAGTGTTTACTCTAAAACAGCTTGAAAGACATAACAAAGCTATCGCCATACTTAACGTAAACGGATATTACAACGCAATGATTGATATGCTTGAAGTTGCGGTCAAGGAAAAGTTTTTGAGAGCCGGCTGTAAACTTCTTTACAAAGTTTTCGATGACGTGGACGAAACACTTGACTACATTGAGTCATACAAAGCACCGAAAATTAACGTATTTGAAATGAAAGACGTAAAAAAATAATCTAAAAAACACCGACACATCGGTGTTTTTTTGTCGATTTATAAAAAAAATATCTAAACAATGATATATTTTTCACAAATTATAAAAAAATTGAATAAATAATATAGACATTTCTTTTATTTATGGTATAATTAATATACAGACATATGGCGGCAGACGCCGTCGCTACTATTTTTATAACTTTAGGAGGAGAATCCAATGGCAAAAAAGTATTGTTACCTTTTTACAGAGGGTAATGCAACTATGAGAGAGTTGCTTGGCGGTAAAGGTGCTAACCTTGCTGAAATGACAAATATCGGTCTTCCGGTACCGCAGGGTTTCACAATTACAACTGAGGCTTGTACTCAATATTACGAAGACGGTCGTACAATCAATCCTGATATTATGGCTGAAATCAACGAGTACATCGGCAAAATGGAAGAAATCACAGGTAAGAAGTTCGGCGATAAGGAAAACCCACTTCTTGTTTCTGTTCGTAGTGGTGCAAGAGCATCAATGCCGGGTATGATGGATACAATCTTGAACCTTGGTCTTAACGAAGACGTTGTTGAAGTTATCGCTAAGAAGTCAGGTAACGCAAGATGGGCTTGGGACTGTTACAGAAGATTTATTCAGATGTATTCAGACGTAGTTATGGAAGTCGGTAAGAAGTATTTTGAAGAACTTATCGACAAAATGAAAGAAGAAAAGGGAGTTACTTTTGACGTTGAGCTTACAGCTGACGACCTAAAGGAACTTGCATCACAATTTAAGGCTGAATATAAGGAAAAGATTGGCGAAGACTTCCCATCAGATCCTAAAGAACAGCTTATGGGTGCTGTTAAAGCCGTATTCCGTTCATGGGATAACCCAAGAGCTAACGTATACCGTCGTGATAACGATATTCCTTATTCATGGGGTACAGCCGTAAACGTACAGTCAATGGCATTCGGTAACATGGGTGATGACTGCGGTACAGGTGTTGCATTTACTCGTGACCCTGCTACAGGTGAAAAGAAGCTTATGGGCGAATTCCTTATAAACGCTCAAGGTGAAGACGTTGTTGCCGGCGTTCGTACACCAATGCCAATCGCAAAGATGGAAGAAGAATTCCCTGAGGCATTTGCTCAGTTCAAGGATGTTTGCAAACTTCTTGAAGATCACTACAGAGATATGCAGGATATGGAATTCACTGTTGAAAATAAAAAGCTTTATATGCTACAAACAAGAAACGGTAAGAGAACTGCTCAAGCTGCTTTGAAGATTGCTTGTGACCTTGTTGACGAAGGTATGAGAACAGAAAAAGAAGCTGTTGCAATGATCGACCCAAGAAACCTTGACACACTACTTCACCCACAATTCGACGTTGCCGCTCTAAAGGCTGCTACACCGATGGGTAAAGCTCTTGGTGCATCTCCGGGTGCCGCAGCAGGTAAGATTGTATTCTCAGCTGACGACGCTAAGGAATGGGCTGCAAGAGGCGAAAAGGTTGTTCTTGTAAGACTTGAAACTTCTCCTGAAGATATCGAAGGTATGAAAGCCGCTCAAGGTATCCTTACAGTTCGCGGCGGTATGACATCTCACGCAGCCGTTGTTGCCCGTGGTATGGGTACATGCTGTGTATCAGGTTGCGGCGACATCGCAATGGACGAAGAAAACAAGAAGTTTACACTTAACGGTAAAGAATATCACGAAGGTGATACAATTTCACTTGACGGTTCAACAGGTAATATCTATGACGGTATTATCCCAACAGTTGACGCATCAATCGCAGGTGAATTCGGCAGAATTATGTCATGGGCTGATAAGTACAGAACACTAAAAGTTCGTACAAACGCAGATACTCCTGCTGACGCTAAGAAAGCTAAGGAGCTTGGTGCAGAAGGTATCGGTCTTTGCCGTACAGAGCATATGTTCTTTGAAGGCAACAGAATTGACGCATTCAGAGAAATGATTTGTGCCGATACAGTTGAAGAAAGAGAAGCAGCTCTTAATAAGATTCTTCCTATGCAACAAGGTGACTTCGAGCAACTTTACGAGGCTCTTGAAGGTAACCCTGTAACAATCAGATTCTTGGACCCACCTCTACACGAGTTCGTTCCTACAGAAGAAGAAGATATTGAATTGCTTGCAAAGGCTCAAGGCAAGAGCGTTGAGGCTATTAAGGATATTATCAACGGTTTACACGAAGCTAACCCTATGATGGGTCACAGAGGTTGCCGTCTTGCAGTAACATATCCTGAAATTGCAAAAATGCAGACAAAGGCTGTTATTCGTGCAGCTATCAACGTTCAAAAGGCTCACGCTGATTGGACAATCGTTCCTGAAATTATGATTCCGCTTATCGGCGACATCAAGGAATTGAAGTACGTTAAGAAAGTCGTTGTAGAAACAGCTGACGCTGAAATCGCTGCAGCAGGTATCGAACTTAAGTACGAAGTTGGTACAATGATCGAAATCCCTCGTGCGGCTCTAACAGCTGACGAAATCGCTAACGAAGCTGACTTCTTCTGTTTCGGTACAAACGACCTTACTCAACTTACATTCGGTTTCTCTCGTGACGACGCAGGTAAGTTCCTTGACGCTTACTATGACGCTAAAATCTTTGAAAACGATCCGTTCGCTAAGATTGACCAAAAGGGTGTTGGTAAGCTTATGGAAACAGCTATTAAGCTTGGTAAGCCGGTTAATCCAAAACTTCACATCGGTATCTGCGGTGAACACGGCGGCGACCCATCATCAGTTGAGTTCTGCCACAAGATTGGTCTTGACTATGTTTCATGCTCACCATTCCGTGTGCCAATCGCAAGACTTGCAGCTGCTCAAGCTAAGATTAACGAAGAAAACTAATTCATTATCGAATATGATAATAAGACAGGCAAAACCTTTCGGTTTTGCCTGTTTTTTTGTTTAAAAATCTCTCCTCCACTTAATTTATTTCAAAAAATTTTCAAAAAACTATTGACTTAGAGTAAACTCCAAGTATTATAATATACTTGTAAATAAAAAATATATGCGAGGTGATTTTAATGACTATAAAAGAAGTAAGCGAAAAATACGATATTTCGCAGGACACTTTGCGATATTATGAACGTATCGGAATGATACCGCCTGTTACACGAACATCAAGCGGTATTCGTGATTATCAGGAAAGCGACTTAGGTTGGGTTGAGCACGTTATTTGTATGCGAAGTGCCGGTCTGCCTGTCGAATCTATAATCGAATATGTCAAGCTTTGTCAAGAGGGTGACGAAACCATTCCGGCAAGACTTCAGCTTTTGGTTGAGCAAAGAAAAAATCTACTCGACCAAATGGAACAAATGAATGTCACATTAAAGCGACTGGACTACAAAATCGACCGTTACGAAACAGCCGTGAAAACAGGCGAATTATCTTGGGATTGACGTTGCTAAAGTCATTGTATCCAAAACAAAATAGGTAAATAACATTAAATAAACTTATGGAGGAATTTTAAATGTATATTGAAAAAATCAATCAACCGACAGACGTAAAGAATTTAAACAGTGAACAGCTTCACATTCTTGCAGACGAAATGCGTCAAGCACTTTTGCAAAAGCTAAGCAAGCACGGCGGACACTTCGGTCCTAATCTCGGTATGGTAGAGGCGGCAATCGCACTTCACTATGTCTTTAACTCACCGACAGACAAAATCGTGTATGATGTTTCTCACCAAAGCTATCCGCATAAAATGCTTACAGGCAGAAAAGATGCGTTTTTGTACGAGGACAAGTATGATGATGTATCGGGTTACAGCAATCCCGACGAAAGCGACCACGATTTCTTTACAATCGGTCACACTTCAACTTCCGTTTCACTTGCCTGCGGTCTTGCAAAAGGTCGTGACTTAAAGGGCTATAAGGAAAATATCATTGCCGTAATCGGCGACGGTTCACTTTCGGGCGGTGAGGCTCTTGAAGGACTTGACTTTGCAAGTGAGCTTAACAGCAATCTTATAATCGTTGTAAACGATAACGATATGTCTATCGCAGAAAATCACGGCGGTTTGTATAAAAACCTAAAACAACTTCGCGATACAGACGGCAAATCGGAATGTAATCTTTTCAAATCAATGGGACTTGACTATGTATTTGTAAAAGACGGAAACGACATTGATTCGCTTATCACCGCATTCGAACAGGTTAAAGACAGCACTTATCCGGTAGTTGTTCACATTTGTACCCAAAAAGGTAAGGGCTACAAAATAGCAGAAGAAAACAAGGAAAATTGGCACTACTGCGGTCCATTCAACCTTGAAACAGGTAAATCCGATATGTCGCAAGACGGCGGAGAAGATTATTCGTCAATGACAGCCGATATTCTTTTAAAGAAAATGAAAGAGGACAAGACCGTTGTCGGAATTACATCTGCCACACCTACTGTTTTCGGTTTCACAGAGGACAAGAGAAAAGAGGCTGGCTCACAGTTTGTTGACGTTGGTATCGCCGAAGAAACAGCCGTTGCACTTGCGTCAGGTATCGCAAAGAACGGCGGCAAGCCTGTTTACGGTGTTTACAGCACATTTATTCAACGTACCTACGACCAGCTTTCACAGGATTTATGTATCAACAACAGTCCCGCAACAATCCTTGTATATTGGGCGTCTGTTTACGGTATGAATGACGTTACTCACCTTGGTATATATGATATTCCGATGATGTCTAACATTCCTAATCTTGTCTACCTTGCACCGACAACAAAGGAAGAATACCTTGCAATGCTTGATTGGAGTATTGAGCAAAACGACCACCCTGTTGCAATCCGTGTACCTATCAGTGTTGTATCAGACGGCAAAAAGGTTACAAAGGACTTCAGCAAGCTAAATGAATACGAAGTTACTCAAAACGGCAGTAAAATTGCAATCGTTGCACTTGGCTCATTCTATTCGGTAGGTGCAAAAACGGCTGAAATTATCGAAAACAAAACAGGTGTAAAACCTACACTTATAAACCCGATTTACATTACAGGTACTGACGATAAGCTTTTGGAACAGCTTAAAGAAAACCATGACATTGTTATAACAGTCGAGGACGGTGTTTTAGACGGCGGTTTCGGCGAAAAGATTGCAAGATTTTACGGTAATTCTGACGTCAAGGTATTGAATTACGGTTTAAAGAAAGAATTTCTTGACAGATATAACCCTGAAGAAATCGTCAAAGCAAACCGTCTTACTCCGGAGCAAATTGCAGAGGACGTTTGCGGTATAATCGGTTAATAAGAGATGAAATATTATAAAAAAAACTGATGTGTTTCCACATCAGTTTTTTGTTTATTGTACATTATTAACAATACGTACTATATTCGCATACGGTTCCTGCTTATTATCCCAAGCATAAACCTCTATATCAGTATACTCTTTATCAATCAAATCTATTCCCTTTAATTCGCTTGTCTGTGGCATTTTCATACCCACAAGCTTACCGTTATTCTTAAAGGCAACATACACATTAACATCATTCATATCCACATTTTCAAAATCAAGTGTGACATCAAGTTTGTTGTTGCTATTTATCATAGCTGTGATTTTGTTGTTTGCCAAATTCGGTGTCGCTGTCGGGATCACCGTTGGGATTGCTGTCGGAATTGCTGTCGGCTTTAATGTTGAAGTAACCGTTGGTGTCGCTGTCGGCTGTAATGTCGGTGTTGCCGTTGGTACTACCGTTGGTATTGCTGTCGGTTCTTCTCCCTCAAATTCCAACATAAGTGTCGGTCCTTGCGCATCTGTACCGCTGTATTCCTTTGACGCGATAACCTGTTCACGTCCTGTACCTGTCCACAACGTAAACGTAATCAAATTATCTGTACACTTCTCTTTTATCACGTCCGTCACATCAAACGATATTTCCTTATAATCGACATTGTATGCAGGTGTCACTTGTAAACCCAATGACGACAACGGTGTACCCTCGCCTCTTGTCTTTATATCATTTATAGTAACGGTTGCCTCATCCCAATCATTTTTTGAACAATAATCGAGGTGCAAAACCGAATTTCTCTTATCTGTATTAGTAAATTTATCGTACAATTTCAATGTTGCCGAAGTCAATTTTTTACCGGCATATTTAGAAAGGTCAAAACGTATCAACCCCAAACCTTTAATATCCTTTAATCCCGGAGATGTTGACGAGTAATAATCTGTCGCCTGATTAATTTTTAATTCTTCATCAGATCCATGTGCTGTTGTACCGTCAACAAGATATGTGTCTGCGTCCGGAGTGACAGAAACCGAAACAGGTTCAGGCGTTGTCTTAATTGTCGGACGCGGTGTAATTGACGATGTGTCAGGATAAGTCACCTCCGTAAATGACGTATTCGGTGCAAGGTAGTTTAACGTGTTGCCACCCGAATCTTTCGCCAAAGCCGCCGAACCTATATAATAGCTTGTATGAGGCGACTGGTTGTATCCGACATTCTGCCATGCTATTGCGCAACGATATTGACTGTCGTGCATAAGCGTTGTAAGTCTGTAATTAGTCGGAATAGTCGAAAAATAAATTCTCACACCGTCACCGTATCTAAGCACGATTTCTTCACGCCAATCACCGAAAAGGTCGGCTGTAAGACACGCATTTGACTTTGTACTGTTATTTATTGAACCCGGCAATGTTGAATTTTTACTGTTATAATAAATTCTTTCCGTACCGCTTTTTATGCTGTATTTTACAAGTTTATTTCCGTCAAGCAATTCTCGTCCCAAATCACCGTCCCAATAAACTGCAAAATTCTCCATATTGCTTCCATTGGTATTAGGTATATTCCCTACTTTTTCACCTGCTTGATTATATATACCGTCAGCCGCTACCGACCAGAACAACGAAAGATTACCGCTTGACAGTGCATATTCATCATCGACATTATCCATAATACCTCTGCCTATATCTCCCTGTGCGGCTTGTAGCATAATATCACCATTATATCTCTTTATATCTACCGCATATGGAATTATTTTATCATTGTGCTTACCTGCCTCGTGTGCCATAAATATTTCTTGTTTTCCGTCGTTATCAAAGTCCGAAACGTGTTCTGCGTCACCGTGTCCTCGGCCGTCATACGTCAAAACAGTTCCGTCATGGTCAAGAACCGCACTGCCGAAAATAATCTCGTCATATCCGTCATTATCCACGTCAGCTACCGATACACTGTGTGCACCTTGTGCATAAAGCGTTTTGTTTGTATTATTTTTACTTGTACCGTCTGCATATTTTACGGTACAACCTGTACCGCCATTTGCTTCTGTCGGTGTATTAGTTGAAAGCCATTGTTCTTTAAGGTCTGTGCCGTCCCAAGTATATGCCGCCGCATACACATATGTATAATATCCCCTCGTCATAACAACGCTTGGATGTACACCGTCAAGATATGCCACCGCGGCAAGGTATCTTTCACTTCTGTTTGCATAGCTGTCGCCCCATTCGGAAGATGTCAAAATACTTCTCGGCGGGTCAAAATCAACAGTCTGCATTGCCGCGCCTGTTTCACCGTTAAATACAGTTAAATACTCCGGTCCGCCGTCCTCGCCCATAAGCAAACCAGATGAATTTCTGTAATCTTTTTTATCGTCACCCTTGGTTATATTCTTTCCTGCTTTTGAGACATAATTACCCTCACCGTCTTTTGAGCCGGTGCTGTTTTTAATATGACTTCCGACTTACCGTCACCATCAAAATCATACACCATATATTGAGTATAGTGCGCACCCGCGCGGATATTAACTCCCAAATCTATTCTCCAAAGAAGAGTGCCGTCAAGCTCATATGCGTCCAAGTACACATTGCCCGTATAACCCTTAACGGAATTATCCTTTGAATTAGACGGGTCCCATTTTACGATGTATTCATATTCTCCGTCACCGTCAAGGTCGCCCACACTCATATCGTTTGCGGTATATGTATATTCTTCATCTGTCGGCGTCTTTCCTCCGTCAGGAACTTTAAACGCAATGTCTTTATATGCCACAGAACGACCTTTATATGTTGTGTTGGTTGTCCAAACATCAACCGCCTCTGTTTCGTCTATTGCCTCACCTTTCGGCACAACTGTATACTTGTTATCCGCTGTGCCTTTTGAATCGGTATAGCAAGTTGCATCGTGTCCGCCTGTTGTATATATTTTTTCGCCGTCACGGTATATGTCAAATGCTTGATTTGTCAGACTTTCCGTACCCAAAAGTCGCTACGACAAATATACACCGCCGTTTGTTTTAACGGCAACAGTGCCTCGATCAAGTTTTTCCATTACTCGTTTTTCAATAGTTGAATTTGTGTCGGCATATGACGTCAACACCGATATTGACGCAACTGATGTAACCATTACAGCTACCGTCAAAAATGCGGTTAATTTTTTTAACATAGTTTTTTCTCCCTTACCCCAAATCGCTCCAATATCTCTCTTGAGCATCTTTTTTCATTATAAACTTTAATGAATAAAAATTCAAGAAGAGAATGAAATATTTGCTGATTTTTATACTAAAAAAGCTGAATTTGAACACTCTCAAATTCAGCTTTTAGGCTAATTTCCACATTCGATACTTATTTCGTTAAACACTGTCAAGTAGTCATTTATCGTCTTATTTTCTTTTTCCGCACCGGAAACGTCCATAATAGCCTCGCCGTTATGCATCATAACAGTTCTTGTGCCATGCTCAACCGCGTGACGAAGATTATGCGTTACCATAATGGTTGTTATGTTCTTTTCATGAACAATCTTATCCGTAAGCATCATAACCGTATCAGAAGATTTAGGGTCAAGCGCGGCTGTATGTTCGTCCAAAAGCAACAAATCAGGTCTGATCATAGTCGCCATAATAAGTGCAAGTGCCTGTCTTTGACCGCCCGAAAGTGAGCCTGCAAGAGTTGAAAGTCTGTTTTCAAGTCCCATACCCAAAAGTTCAAGCTGTGAACGGTAAAAGTCTTTTCTCTGACGGTTAAGTCCAAACGAAAGTCCGAAATTCTTACCCTTATTATCTGCGATAGACATGTTTTCCCATATAGTCATTGACGGACAGGTTCCCATTGCGGGATTTTGAAAAACTCTGCCTATTCTCTGTGCACGTTTAAAGTTTTTCAGCTTATTAAGCTCCTTACCGTCAAGCAAAACACTTCCGCTGTCAATCGGCATATCGCCCGAAATGACGTTTAACATAGTCGTTTTTCCCGAGCCGTTTGAACCGATAACTCCGACAAAATCACCGTCGTTTACGGTTATGTTAAAGTCCGAAAAAAGCACCTTTTCATCAATAGTTCCTTGATTAAAAGTTTTATAAATGTGAGAAAGTTCAAGCATTTTTCTTCACCCCAACTTTCTTCTTTTTAAGCAAAAATTCGTCTACGCAAAGTGTTGCGATAAACAAAATCGTAATCATAAGGTTTGTATCCTGTGAACGCAAGCCTGCGGCAAGTGCGATTGAAATACAAGCCTTATAAATAATCATACCGAAAAGCACGCCTGTTGTAATTCTAAGGAATTTAATTTTCTTAAATATAGTCGAGCCGATAATAACGGCGGCAAGACCCATAACAACAGTACCCGTACCGGAAGCCACGTTAAACGCTTTGCCGTATTGGCAGTACACCGCACCGGCAAGCGAAACAAGTCCGTTTGCAATCGCAAGACCGATAATTTTAATCGTTCCGGGATTTTGTGCAAGCGTGATTACAAGCCCCTCATTATCGCCGACACTTCTTAGAAGAAATCCCGACTTTGTACGCATATACCAATCAAGTGCAAACTTTGCGATAAGCGTAATCACAAGGATAACCACAAGTTTAGAGTACAATGCAAAGTGACCGTTTCCGAAAAGGAAAGCTGTCTGTGAGAAAATAGTCGTTGTATCCATACTTAGGAAATCCGACGCTTTTCCGACTATTCCGTAATTTATCGAATAAAGAGCCGTCATAGTAAGAATACCACAAAGAAGATTGCGTATTCTGAGTTTTACGTTGAAAATTCCCGTAAACATACCGGCTATGCACCCTGCGGCAAATGCCGCAAGCAATGCAAGCCACGGATTAAGACCGTTATTAATCATCACAAAGCATATAGCTATTCCGAGAGGGAACGTACCGTCTACAGACAAATCGGGGAAATCAAGAATGGTATAGGTGATATACACACCCATAGCCATTATTCCATATATCAGTCCCTGCTCAAGTATTCCGACTATCAGTCCTTCAATCATGATTCAGACGGAGCGTTTTTGACCTCAGCTCTGTCTGTGATTGACTGCGGTATTGTTACTCCGATTTTTTCTGCGGCGTCAGTGTTGATAGTAATTTTACTTTCTGTAAGAGTTTCGTAAGGGATATTCTTAATGTCCTCACCCTTTAGCACTCTTGCAGCCATAACGCCTGCTTTTTTACCAAGTTCAATGTAGTCGATACCGGCTGACGCGATACAGCCGTTTCCTACTTGTTCTTCTTCACTGCCGAATACAGGAATGTTTTTAGCAGTTGCCTTTTCAAGAAGTATAGGCAAGTTTTCAACAACTGTGTTGTCTGTCATATTTGAGATACTGTCAACTTCGCTTACCAAAAGGTCTACTGCCTGCGGAATTTCAGCGGCATTTGTAATACCCTTTTCAACAAGTTCAAAACCGTATTCGCCTACTTTTTGCTTG
>SKEF01003150.1_pt1 | contig 11687 bp, 10 predicted proteins | sample 4826691 | NCBI WGS metagenome assembly SKEF01 (sample SAMN11008816, study PRJNA524170) | human gut metagenome | biome: Human fecal sample; material: Feces; isolation source: fecal sample from pouch patient p23, p27 | host: Homo sapiens | place: Israel: Tel-Aviv | collected 2016-08-24
GTTTTTGCGCTCTAGGTGATTGGAAGGCCTCCGGTTTCGACCGGGGGCCTTTTTCTATCTCGAGCCCGATCGCATTCGCATCACGCGCCTCCGCTTTCTTCTCTTGCACTTCCCCTCCGAAAGGATTTTCACCATGTCTCAGAACACCACCACCGCACAGCCCCGCACCGTCCAGACCGCCGACCGCGGCAAACTCGACCTCAAGGCACTCACTCTCTATGCCATCCTCCTCGCCGCCGGTTTCGTCCTCAACATGACCGTCTCCAAGTTCTTTAGCGGCCTCACCGGAGGCTTCCTCTCGCCCGAGTTCATCATCGCGGCTTTCTGCCTCGAGATTCTCATCGTTAAGCCCAACATCGGCCAATCCGCGATTATCGGCCTGCTCGCCGGCGTGGTGATCCAGATCACCGCCTCCGTCAAGGGCCCCGACCTGATCGCTGAGCCTGTCGCCGCCATGGTCATGGCCCTGCTCGTCTCCGTGCTCGCCAGTTCCAAGGCCAAGAGCGCGCTCCCGCTCGTCGGCACCTTTGTTGTCACCTTCATCTCCGGCATGATCTATGCCGCGATCTTCTCCTTCGGCGTCATGAACAACCCGGCTTTCATGGGCGTCATGGCTCCTGTCGTCGCCGCCACCGGTGTTGCCAACGCCATCATCGTGACCGCCCTCTACATCCCCATTAAGAAGGCCCTCAAGCTTAACGACTAAGTAGCTGACAAGCCGCACGTAGGCACCTCTACAACAACTCCGCCCATAACACTCTAGAACCCAACGACGCTCCATCCTTGCGCCGCCCATCAACTATGCCGACGCAACCCCCATTGAGAGAGGGAACTCCCATGTCTCAGAACAACGCCCGCACCGTTACCGCCACTGCCAACTCCGCCGGAATCCTCAACATCAAGTCGCTCGTCCTGCTCGCCATCCTGCTCGCCGCCGGCTTCATCCTCAACATGACCCTCGGCAACGCACTTGCCATCGTGGGCATCAAGCCGCAGTTCATCATTGCCGCCTACGCACTCGCCATCCTTCTGACCGACGCGAGCTACCTCCAGGCGATTATCTTCGCGGTCATTTCCGCCTGCGTTATCCAGCTCACCACGTCTATTCCCGGCCTCAACTATGTCACCGAGGCCGTCGCCGCGCTCGCCATGGTTGCGCTCGTCAAGTCGGGTATCGGCGGCGAGAACGTTAACCCGTTCATTGCCACGTTTATCACCACGCTGATCTCGGGCGCACTCTTCGCCGCGCTCGGCACGGTAATCATGGGCGGCGCCATCGCCTCGGCCGCTGTCAAGGTTCCGCTGGTCCTGGGCACCGCCATCTTCAACGCCATCGTAGTCCAGGCCCTCAGCATTCCGCTCAAGAAGGTCTTCGCCAAGTAGTAATACTTGCTACCATGTTGAGCGCCGGTCGTTTTTCGGCCGGCGCCCCTTTTCGATAGAAAGGCCCCCATGAGCTCCAGCAATACCATCATCAAACTCGATGACGTCTCGTTTGCCTATGGCCACGAGGCGCAAAATGCCCTCGATCACGTCTCGCTCACCATCGAAAAGGGTGAGTTTGTGGGCGTCATCGGTCCCTCGGGCGCCGGCAAATCGACGCTTGCCGCCGTTATGAGCGGAGCCATCCCCCACCATTACACCGGCAAGCTCTTTGGAGCCACGCTCGTCGATGGGCGCGACACCTGCGAGATCACCCTCACGGATATCTCGCGCGTGGTGGGAAGCGTGCTGCAGGATATCGATGCCCAGATGGTTGCGCCCATCGTTGAAGACGAGATGCTCTTTGGCCTCGAGAACTTCGGCGTGCCGCACGACCAGATCGAAGAACGCATCAGTCAGACGCTGGCGACCGTCGGCATTAGTGACCTGCGTCACCGCGAGATTGCTACGCTTTCGGGCGGACAAAAGCAGAAGGTCGCGATTGCCGCGATTATCGCCATGGCGCCCGATGTGCTCGTGCTCGACGAGCCCACGGCAGCGCTCGACCCGGCAAGCTCCACACTCGTGTTTGACACTCTGCGCCAAATCAACTGCAAGCACGGCATCACCGTAGTCGTCATCGAGCAGAAGGTTGCGCTGCTGTCGAAATACTGCAGCCGTGTGCTCGTCATGGCAGACGGAAGGCTCGCGTTTGACGGCGAGCCCCACCAGGTCTTTGCCCACGCAAACGAGCTGCGCCAGATGGGTGTCGACAGCCCCCGCGTCGCGCGCATCGCGAACAGCCTGACGGAAGCCGGTCTGTTGCCAAGCGGCCAGGCACCCTGCCTCAATGTTTCCGAGGCGCACCAGCTCATCTCGTCCTTGCTTGCGGATGCACCGAGCAAGGACGCGCCCGCCGATACGCCCGAGACCTCTCCCCATATCCCGGCGGTCGCCCGCGGCGCCAATCAGGAGCCGGTGGTCGAGCTCACCGATGTGACCTTTGCCTATCCCCATGGCGGTGCCTCGGTCAACAACCTCAACATGCGTGTCTATCCTGGCGAGCTCGTGGGCGTTATCGGCCAGAACGGCGCCGGCAAGACCACGCTCACCAAGCTGTTGAACGGCCTTCTGCATCCCGCTTCGGGAACCGTGCGCATGGCGGGGATGAACACCGCCGACGTTCCCACCAGCGCGATCGCTACAAAATGCGCGACGCTGTTCCAGAACCCCGACCGCCAGCTCTGCCGCGACACCGTACTCGACGAGGTTGCCTTTGGTCTTGAACTGCATGGTGTCGGCACCGACGAGGCCCGCCAGCGCGCACGGGTGGCGGCGGAGCGCTTTGGGCTCCCCTTGGACGAATCGCCGTTCTCGCTTTCGCGCGGACAGCGACAGATGGTCGCCCTAGCGTCCGTGGTTGTGCTCGACCCACAGGTGGTTCTGCTCGATGAGCCCACGAGCGGCCTCGATTACCGTGAGTGCATGACCGTGATGGAGACGGTGAGCGAGATGGCCGAGCGCGGCTGCGCCGTGATCATGGTGTGCCACGACATGGAGGTCGTCTCGGACTTTGCCCAGCGCCTGGTAGTCATGGCTGACGGGCGCATCCTCGAGCGCGGTGACGCGAACCGGATCTTTGCCGACGATGCCCTCATGCGCGCCGCCTACGTGGAGCCACCACAGGTTGTGGCCCTGTCCAAAGAACTCGCGCGCGACGTTTCGCCCCGATTCGCCGGAATCAGTCAGGTCTCCGATCTGGTCGACCTGGTAAAGGAGATGCTCAACCATGACTAACGTGATCGACTACGTGCCCGGAGACTCACTGCTGCACCGGCTGAACCCCGTGACCAAGCTAGCCCTGGCCGCGGCTATTATCTTGGCGACCTTCCTCGGCGACACTTATGTGCTCCTGATCGCCCTGCTTGTGCTGACTTTTATCTTGGGCATCTACGCCAAATCGACCGCGGGCCTCGTCTCGCTCGTCAAGCTCATGGTGCCGCTCTCGCTTATCATGCTGATCCTGCAGACCGCTTTTATCCGCACCGGAGCCCCCATCTTTGTCTGGATTACCACAGATGGCCTTGTCACCGGCACCAAGGCGGCGCTTCGTCTGATCGGCGTGGCGCTGCCGCTCATCCTCATGCTCACCATCACGCAGCTCGGCGACCTCGCTAACGCCTGCGTAGAGGTCCTGCACGTGCCGTACCGCTATGCGTTCACGTTTACTACGGCGCTGCGCTTTGTGCCGGTCTTTAGCCAGGAAATGAACACCATCATGGAGGCGCAGACCGCGCGCGGCGTTGAGTACGATACCAAGAACCCCCTCAAGAAAATCCAGCTCATGCTGCCACTCTGCGTGCCGCTGCTGGTGAGCTCCGTGGGCAAGACCGATGCCACCGCGCTTGCCGCCGAGCAGCGCGGCTTCTACCTGCGCACGCGCGCGAGCTCGTATAAGCGCTACCCCATCAAGGGCCTGGACATTGCTGTGATTATCATCAGTATCGCCCTCATCGTCCTCGGCTTCCTGTTCTAGCAATCGCTGGCAGCAACCGACAAACGCAAAAGGCCTCGGCTCGCATCAAACGAGCCGAGGCCTTTACTGTTTCACCAGATAAAACCTACCAAAATAAACCTGTCCCTTTTTGGCAGGTCGAGGGTTACAGGCGGTAGGGGACGCCGCTGCGAATGATGGACTCGCGTACCAGGACATCCATCGCATCGAGGGTGATCTCGGGCATCTCGCGATACTTCTGCAACACCGAAAGCTCCGTGCAGGCCAGGATGACGCGGTCGCAGCCGCTACGGGCGAACTCCCACATCACGCGGTCGAACTTATCCATATCGGGCTCGCGCCCGGCCTTCACATCGTCGTAGATAAGCGACATCACGTCTGCCTGACGCTTTTCGCTGGGATAGACGACCTCAACGCCCGCGGTCTCACATTCGCGCCCATAGACGTCTGCGCCCACGGTACCGTCGGTGCCCATGATGCCGATCTTGCGCACCGGCTCGGCCGGCATACTCAGGTTGGGGTCGAACTCGCACTCCCCCATCACCGCGCCGGCCAGAGCATAGCGCACCGACTCGCGCGGCATGTGGATAATCGGCACCTTGGTAAACGACTGAATCTGATCGTAGAAATAGTGTGACGTGTTGCAGGGAATCGCTATGTGCGCGCAGCCCAGCGACTCGAGCGCCTGAGCGCACTCCTTCATGGTCGCCAGCAGCTCGGCATGCTCGCCGGTCTTGATGGCCAGCGTACGGTCGGGCATGGTCGACTTGGAAAGCACCACCATGTCGATATGCTCCTGATCACAGGTAGCAGCCGTATGACGCACGACCTGGTCGTAGTAATACGACGTGGCCTCGGCGCCCATGCCGCCAATAACTCCCAGCTTTTCCATCGCCGCCTCCTTGGTGACGCCCGCGCAATTGCGCGTATCATACCCGCGCCCGTCCGATGCAAACCGGGCGGGCGCCGCGCTCATCTACTTGTAATACGTCTTGAACAGCTTAAAGTGACGCAGCTTGGTGTGCCACATGCGCAACCAACGGTTAAAGACAAAATCACCCTTCATAAACGAAGGATCGGCAGCCTTGCCCTCCTTGGCCAGACGATGCGCCTTCGCACGCAGCTCGGGGTCCTTGACATACTTGTCAACGACGCCCATAGGAACGACCATCCACAGCGCCTCGTCCTGCGCCGTCACAAACTCCGGCTCAAACGGGCGGTTATAGACGTACTCATCCACCACGTATTTGGCAACGTTAAAGCCACTATTGGTGACATAGTAATTACTGCGTCCCTGACGCGTGTTGAAGTCGAAGAACTTAAACGAGCCATCGCGCTGGTCGTACTTGACGTCGAAATTGGAGAAGCCCGTAAACTTAAGGTCCTCAAGCAGCTTGCGCACGCCACCCATGAGCTCGTCGTTGGGCTCAGTGATGATGCAGGCATGGTTGCCGACGCCATGGGGCTGATGCTCCTCGAGCAGCACGTGGCCCAGGCACATCATGCGAACCTTGCCGTTGCGGTCGGAATAACTGGTAAGCACGCGCATGTACTCGTCGTTGCCGGGCACGCGGTCCTGCAAGATGAGGTCATCGGTGTAGCCACTGGCGTACACATCGCGAATGACTTGTTCCAGCTCGGCGCGATCGGCAATCTCGTAGGCCTTCTTCTGACCCTCGAACTCGTGCTCCCACCACATGATGCCGTCAGAGGGCTTCAGAATCATCGGGAAGAGGAAGTCGATCTGGTCGAGCACCTCGGCGGAAGCCTCACCCTGAGCGTTGAGCATCGCCATGGTAAAGGTAAACGTGTGCGGATACGGCACACCGTGCTTCTCGCACAGCTCGTAGAAGATCTCCTTCTTCTGGCACTGCTCGAGCATGCTGTAGGGGGCGTAAGGTGCGATAACGTTCGAGGCAAGCTGGCCGGCGTCCTGTGCCTGCGCGGCAAGCGCGACATAGTTGTCGCCGCAGCCCATGAGAATAATCTTCTTATCAGGATTGGCCTGTGCGACGCCGTTAACGGTCTCAATCATGACCGGCATGGTGTCGATATCCACGTTGGGCGTGTAGTCGATAATCTGGCTGCGATACGCGGGGCCGGTCTGGTACTTGCCAAAGACCAGGCTCTTAACCTGATACTCCTCGTAGAAAGCGCGCGCCACCGAATACGCGTTGATGTCGCCGCCGAGCAGCACGGGGATAAACTCGCGCTCTGTAAACTGCAATGCCATGGAAACTTCCTATCTAGAACTGCCCACACGACGGGCGGTCTTTGTGCAACTGATTTATTCTAGCGTGCCGAGCCGCTGGCACCCAAAGCTCCACCGTATCTATGGCAATCGGCGTAATTATCCAGCACGAAGGCGGCAATCACCGGCGTACGACAACGGGCAATGAACCCACCGTTGTTGTAGGATTCAACATGTTGCCCACCCCGTCGAAAGGTGCACCGTGCCCCAGGCTCATCCGATCAACAACCCCATCATTGACGCCGCAAAGCGCGAACTTACGGATCGGGCCCGGACGGCAGCTCCCCTACGCACCGCAAACGATGCTTACAACGGGCCTGCCCGCATCGTCTCAATCAACACGTCGGAGCACAAAGGCACGCGTAAGTCACCCGTCGCCGACGGGCACGACACTGTCATCGAGCAGTTTGGCCTCGCCTCCGATGCGCACGCCGGGCATTGGCACCGCCAGGTTTCCTTTTTAGCTGCAGAGTCTATCCAGACGGCGCAGGCGCGCGGGCTCGATGTGCACGCGGGCGACTTTGGCGAGAACTTCACCACCCAGGGCATCAACCTGCTCTCACTCCCCTTGGGCACGCAGCTCAAGCTCGGTAGCGAAGTGCTCGTCGAAATCAGCCAGATCGGCAAAGTCTGCCATACCCGCTGTGCCATCTACTATCTCGCCGGCGACTGCATCTTCCCCCACGAGGGCATTTTTGGCGTCGTGCTGCAGGGCGGAGAAGTCCACACCGGCGACGACGTCCAGGTGGTCAGGCTCGGCGACGGTACCTGTTCGTTTACGCCGGCCGAGGCGCTCCAAGAGGTGGAGCAGGCTCGCCGCGAAGGAACCCTATAGTTGCAAAACCCCACGTTGAGGTAGCTTTTGCGGCCAAAAATCCCGTTGCGACAGGGTGCCGTAACGTTAAAGTTTAACTCTATGGTTTCTCAACAATTCACCATTCCCGCAGGTCAAGGCCAAAGCCTCAAGTTCAACTTGACCCTTTAGAACCTTTAAGGTTCAAGTTGAGGTCGAAAGCAGTAGTAGAATACACTCCGACCATTAACCTACGATTGATTGCAGAGGGACTGGATGCAGCATTCGAACCATCGCACCGCAGCGCTCATCGCGTCGAAGCCGGCTCGTATCATCACGAGCGCCGCGCTCGCCGTCGCGCTGACGGCCACGCCGATGCTCTCCCCCGTCGCGGCCTATGCCGCCTCGCAGGCAACGCAGGATCAGCTTTCCGCCGCCCAGAAAAAAATCGAGGACGCTACGAGCGCCTACAACGACGCCCGAACCAAGCTCGAGGATCTACAAAAGCAAATCGACTCCAATGAGGCGAACATCGATAAGATTGAGGCCGAGCTACCCGAGCAGCAGGCCAAGGCAAGCTCCGCCATGCGCGATCTGTATAAGTACCAGAAGGGCACCAGCCCCATCGTGAGCTTCCTGGTGAACACGCAGAGCTTGGGCGACTTTATCACCACCTGCAAATACACCAACCAGATTACGAGCTCGAGCGTCGACGAGATCGAAGAGCTTAACAAGATGCAGACCGAGCTCGAGCAGAACAAAACCGAGCTCGAACAGGCCAAGTCTCAGCTCGAGGGCGAGCAGAAAAATGCCGAGGACGCGCTGGCGCAGGCTCAGCAGCTCCGCAGCGAGGCGCAGGCAAAGGCCGAGCAGGAAAATGCCGCCGAGCTGGCAAAACTCGAGGCCGACAAGGCCGCTGCCGCCGAGAAGCTCTCGGGTACCGGCGTGAGTGGCAATAACTCCAACAGTCAGGCCACCAACTCCAACACCACCATCGACACCACGCCGAACAGCCCCAACAGCGGCAATTCCGATTACGACTCGTTCATTAACGAGTGGACGAGCCGCATCGACAACTACCTCGCCGGCTCCCCCATGGCAGGCCAGGGTTATAACTTTGCCGTCGCCGCCTGGAATACCGGCGTCGATCCCCGTTGGTCCCCCGCCATCGCCTGCATCGAGAGCAGCAAGGGCCTTTATTGCGCCGGCTCCTATAACGCCTGGGGCTGGAGTGCCCGCGGCGGTGGTTGGCGTAGCTTTGGTAGCTGGAGCGAGAGTGTCTCCGCCCACGTTGCCTACCTGGGCGCCAACTATGGCTCCACGCTTACCCCGGCAGCCGCCAAGAAGTACTGCCCGCCCACGTGGCAGGACTGGTACAACAAGGTCGCCAATCAAATGAACCGTATTTAAGTGCAACTGCAAAGGGGCCCCAAACGGGCCCCTTTTCGATTATCTAAGAGACGACACCGGTAGCGTTGCCGATAACAACGACGACGCACATAACGGCAAACATAAACCCGAGCGCCTTGAACCATAGTTCGACAAAAGCACTCCCCCGATACCGATCGAGCACGGGAAAACGACGTCGAAGCCTACGCCGGTCGAGCATTCCGAATGTAATGAGCAGCACCAGGCCATCGACCATAAAGAAATACTCAAGTGCCAAAAACCACGTTGGATAATTTCGGTTTTCGCCCGTCGGCGTAAATACCGCAAAATGGCTGCCCATCAGCAGCAACAATGTTGTCGCATAGACGCATCCATTCCATATGCGCCCCACGGGCTCGGGGATACGCGAGAGCAGGCGTGCACATTTGGACGTCACGGGAGAGACGATCGAACGCCGGTTTGCAGAAGACGGAAGCGTGAGGGCAACCGGCTGCTGTATCCGCTGCACCTGTGACACCGCGACCCGGGGCACACTGGCAGCAGAAAAGATCACGGGCGACGGTGCAGGGAGACATAGCTCATACGCCGCACGCGCAGCATGCCCCAGTGCCTTTGCACTCGCAAAGCGCTTAGCCGGATCGAGCGCCATCGCCATGCAAATCACATCCGCCAGCGGAACGGGAATGCCGTGCGCCTCGCATTGCTCACGTATGTCCCGCCCCGGTTTGGGGTCAGTTCCCGTCAGGCAAAAGAACAGCAGTGCGCCAAGCGCGTAAATATCGCTGCGGACGCTCGTCTGCCCAAACCCAAACTGCTCGGGCGGCGCATAGGAACGCGTGCCAAACTTGACGGTGTCGGCGTCGGCGCCATCGCGCCAAACGCGCGCGATTCCCAGATCAATAATCACCAGCGAGGAAAAGGTCATGCCGGCATCGGTCGCGTATCTCACGCCCGATACGATGATGTTCGAGGGTTTAAGGTCGCGGTGGATTACCGGTACCTCCGGCTCCCCCGCAGCTGCAAAACCAGCATGCAGCTCGCCCACCGCTTCACACAGAACGGGATACAGCTCGCGGGCATAATCGGGCGTCGCGCCCAGGCGCCCCACGAGCGCCTCGAGCGTCTCGCCTTCGACATATTCCATCACCACATCGAGCTCCTCGCCCGCGCGGCGGCAATCGACAATCCGGGGTAAGTGTTCAAAACGGCGTCCGGCCCGCTGAGCCGCAAACAGGCGCTCGTAGGCCCCGCCAATCTGCGCCGAAGCATCGATGCGCTTGCGGACAAAGGGACCGAGAGACCCGCCGCCAGAGCCCTCAAAATTGACGAGTTCGGTCGTCTCTACATCCGAAAGTTTGAGCACGCGCTCCACACGATAGCTGTCATCGCGGTCGAGCGACGCCAAATGCTCGACAAGCGAAGCAGTCAGCTCGTCATCGGAATATGTTGGGCTCTGAGTATCCATAGCGTCCATCATAACGCAGGGTGCGGACACCCCATGGTGTCCGCACCCCGTTCGTTCGCATGGTTGTTCTGGTGACACCGCCGGCTCAGCCATCGGCCACTAACTCACCGTTTCCTCGCCAAAGCGGTACAGCTCTTCATTGACCTTTTGGAGGCTACAGCCACGGTCGATGCAAAAGATAATGATTGCATCGCGACGGTCCTTGCAGTTGAGGACGCTCACTCCGGCAGCCGTCAGGGCGCGGTTGGTCTCCTTGAGCGTCAACGCCATTGCAAAGGCAATCTGCAGCACCTTGTTGCGGCTCGGATGCCGCGCACCGGTAAAAATCTGATAACCAAAAGTCTCATTGAGGTCGGCCATACGCACCACGCGCGAACGCTCGAGCCCCTTCTCTTGCAGCAACTGCTTTAAGTAATCCGAAAGCGACGGGGCGGCAAAGTCGTGTTCTTTGATATAGCCATCGATGTTTGGCGCGTCGAGGAGTTCATTGAGTAACTCGTCCGTCAGCTTTTTATCGGGCATACGACCTCACCCCCCATACGGCGCAACGGTAGCGACATGTTAGGCCAGCACCCAGCTTGCAGCGGCAGACTTATCAAACACGTTGGCAAAATAGAGAGCCTTCTTGATGTCACCATCAAAGTAGATATTGCCCGCCACGGAACCGCCGGCGGCAAGGGTACCAGACTGCAGTTCATCGGAGCCCTCGCTGTAATAACCCTGGTTCTGCTGAGCACCGTTGGCGTCCTCGCCCTTCCAGTCGTAGATATTGTAATCTGCGCCCTCATCGCCATTGTTGACGTACGTGACGTGAATGCCCGTCATGGTCGAACCGTCATAATTTGTGAGGCCGGGCTGGACGGAATCGACGACGACGGAAAGACCGGCAGCCGTGGTCACCGTCGTACCAACCGCCAGGTCAGTCGTAGGCTGCTCTTCCTTCTTTGTCTCTTCCTTCTTGTCACCATCGCCGGCATCCTCGGTGACGGTCGCCTTGTCGCTACCACAACCGGCAAGAAGACCGGCAGTCCCCAAAGCGACGGTGGCGAATGCGCCAAGTGCAGCGCGACGGCTCAGCAGCACTTCGTTTTCGAGCTTATTCATCATGCATCCTTCCTACGATCCGGCTACCGCGCCGGCACACAGCACATCGTAGGAAGGATTGAACTTGAATTCATTAGCTGTGAGCTAAGGTTGCGGTAAACGGCCAATGCAGTTATCCGAACACCGAGCAAACGCACTTTGCACGACCGTCTGCTGGCAGCGCATCAACCCACCGTGACGGATTCCCCGGTAAAGGTGCTTACAAGTAACAGGATAAAGAAGGCTAAATAGCTAATGCTCAATAGGTAGGCGAAGACTAAAAAGATGGTCCATCCAACATTGGTCTTACCATCGGCACGACGCTGCTCGCGAGAACGACACAGCCAGACCGTCACGCCAATGGCCACAATCAGCAACACGAGTGCCGCTGCTGCCAACCCGGCAAGCGCAAACATCACGCCAATGCTCACAGCAATAACCGGAAGCAGTAGCAAGCCATACCCGCATCCACCCGGACTATATACGGCAGATTGTCGGCGTCGCCCCATCGTCACTCCATCACAAGCAATCGTTTGTAGACATCGAGGCCTTTAAGCAGAATTTCCTCGTCAAAGAGCATGGTATCGGTATGCAGAGCGCTCGTGGCATAGGCGGGACAGCCATCCGAATCGCTCGGATTATCTTGGCCGGCAGGCACACCCGTGCCCAGCAAGAAGAACACGCCCGGCAGATGGCGCTGATAGAACGCAAAATCCTCGGCGATCAGCAGCGGCTCGTCCACAAGTTGCAGCTCGGACAAGGCAGGCGC
>SKEF01002347.1_pt2 | contig 11674 bp, 9 predicted proteins | sample 4826691 | NCBI WGS metagenome assembly SKEF01 (sample SAMN11008816, study PRJNA524170) | human gut metagenome | biome: Human fecal sample; material: Feces; isolation source: fecal sample from pouch patient p23, p27 | host: Homo sapiens | place: Israel: Tel-Aviv | collected 2016-08-24
AGATTAATCAGGCAAGCTATGAACAGCTGCTTCGTGTTCCGGGAATAGGGAATAAGTCCGCAGGGCGAATTGTCAGGGCAAGAAGACAGGCGGCACTTGATTTTGAAGATATCAAGAAGATGGGAGTGGTATTAAAGCGGGCAGTTTATTTTATAACCTGCAGAGGTAAGATGAAGTATCATACACCGATAGAAGAAGACTTTATTACCCGCCAGCTTATTGGGACGAATCAGAAAGATAACTGGAAGATAGAGCACCCAACAACATACAGACAGCTATCTTTATTTGATGATTTTAATTTGACGTGAACTCCCCAGCACCTAAAGAAAGCAGAAATGATATGGTAATTTTTACATGTAAAGATAGATTTGATGATATGATGACCTGTATTTACGAAGCGTGGGCATCCCATCTTGGACATAATAATATAAAGTTAAGAACAGAGCCGATTGGAACAATGGAACTTTTTTGTGAATACCGTCATGTGGAGGCAGATAAAGAGAAAACAGAGAGTGTGATAAGAACGATTCAACAAAAGATTTCCTTTCGTGCATATCAGATGGTATATCATGCAGCGATGGCAGCGGATGAAGAGGAGAAGCTTGATAGCATCTATCGTTTTTTAATATTGGGATTCCATTATGGAAGGCAGATTCTAGATTCACTACAGAATCCGATCGTAATGAAAATATTTGAGCTAGAACGAAAAGCAAGTAATGAAGCACATATATTTAGGGAATGTATTCGGTTTACCGAGATGGATCATCACATACTTGTGGGGATAATTTCTCCTAGATGTGATGTTATTACCTTACTTGCACCACATTTTGTGGATAGATTACCTTCTGAAGACTGGATGATCATAGATGATAACAGAAGAACAGCAGTGGTACATCCGGCAGACCAGCCATATTATCTGACATCTCTTTCCGAAGAAGAAATGTCAGAATTCCTGGCAAGAGAATCTGCAGCAAAGGATACCGATAGTATGACTGCACTGTGGAAAACATTCTTTCAGACGATTGGGATTAAAGAACGTAAGAATCCCGTATGTCAGCGCAATCTTATACCGCTCTGGTATAGAAAGCACATGTCAGAAATGCAGGATTAATCCTGAAAGAACCAGATTTCTAACGAAAAATTGTTCCAAAGTTTTCCTGATCGTAAATTTTAAGTAATTCCTGTACGCCTTCTTTTACTTCATCACGAGTAAAATCTGCTGCTTCAAGTTCAGCATCAGCCATACGGTTTAGATCATAATAGAAGAACAGACCGACTTTTAATATGTCCGGATTAATTGGATTAGCATATTCATAGAGAATATCTTCTGCATCATTAATATTGCCATCGTTGATCATTTGCTTTAACTTAGGATAGAGCGTATTTTCCTGAAGAAGACCTTTTTCAGCATCAAGCCAGCATCCCGGTTTGATTCCATAGGCAATTTTAAGATAAGTTTCTATTAATTCATTTGTTAAGCGTAAGTCAAAATCATCACGAAGCATGTTGTAAAACCTCCTGTTTTTCATAATGTACTCACAGACTCTTCTCACAAAAGTAAGGATGTGAAGAATCCCAAAGTACATAGCATCATTAAACTTTATAATTATACACTAGAGTTCGCGGAAATTTCAATATTTATCTTATAGCAATCAAGTAAAATCCTATAAAAGTTCAGAATTGTAAATGGAATATATTTACAAAGCATGAGACGCTTTACGAAGTATTATAGAGAAGTATTATAGAAGAGTTATGATTAAAAATCTTTTGACATTAGGAATATTTTGTCATAAATTATAAGTATTAAAGAATGCTTCGTCATTCTTATTGTGAGATACGCATCATGCAATGCATGATAACCTCTATTGGGATTAGAGAAGTAATTGGGGATGGAGAAATCGTATGGAAGATGCTTATGTATTACAGCTTTTAGAACCGAAGTTTAAAGAGTTTCATTTGTTGTTTTGCGGGTATGCAGAGTGTGAACCGCTGCATAGTTATGGACCGGCAACAAGGCCAAATTATATTATTCATTATGTAATGGGAGGAAAGGGGATATATCAGGTTGGAGAAAAGAAGTACCATATTTCCAAAGGACAGATATTTTTAATTGAACCAGAGAGCTTGACATTTTATCAGGCTGATAAAGAGGAACCATGGACATATTTATGGGTTGGATTTGGAGGAACAGAAGCAAAGAGTTTTATTCAGGATGTTGGATTGAACAGCAGACAGTTAGTCTGTCAGTGTGAAGGAGGAGAAGAACTTAAAGAAATAGTATTTTCCATGTTGAAACATACAAAATCAACAACAGAGAATTTATATTATTTACAGGGAAGATTGTTTGATTTTTTTTCGGTTCTTGCAAGAGAAATTACATTGAGGCAGTTTGAAGATGATACAACGGAAAGTATGCATGTTCAGGAGGCGATTGATTATATCAAGAATAATTATTCGCAGGGGATTACGGTAAATGATATAGCGGATTATCTGGCTTTGAACCGAAGTTATCTGTATACTGTTTTTAAAAAAAGTCTAAATATCTCTCCGAAAGCTTTTTTGACGAAGTTTCGTATTTCAAGAGCGAAGGAACAACTAACATTAACGGACTTTTCAATTGAATATATCGCACATTCTTGTGGATATAAAAGTGCTTTAAATTTTGAAAAAGCATTTAAACAGGAAACGGGAGGTACACCAAGTAAATATCGCAAAGAAAACAGAAAGACAACAAAGGAACGTTTATTACGTGTACAAAAAGAACTGGAGGAATATGGAGACAAAAAGACAAAATATTTGTAGTTGTTAAAGATAGTTATAAATCATAGATAGAAATAATTTACATATAAAATGATATAAACAACACTCGACAGACAACATTTTGAATGGTTTTACAAACAAAATGTGCTAACGGGTGTTATTTTTTTGGGTTATACTGTAATCAGTTAGGAACAAGCGCGCAAAATTCCTCAGAAAAATAATTAAATTAAGAGATAGATTGTTCTGGAGGAGGAAAAGGATGAGTAATCAAAAAAGTACAAATAAACATCCGCAGTATAAATATGCGTCTACAAGAGAAAAATATTGTTTTGGTATCGGTGCGATAGGTAAAGATGCTATTTGTAATCTGGTTGGCTCTTTTTTAATGTTATATTTTACAGATACCTTATATTTAGCACCAGCTTTTGTTGGTGTGCTGTTTCTGGTGGCAAGAATATGGGATGCGATTAATGATCCCGTAATGGGAATGATCTGTGATAATACACATACAAAGTTTGGAAAGTTCAGAATATGGCTTGTTATTGGAACATTGCTAAATTCTGTTGTATTCGTACTATTGTTCCATAGCTTTCATTTATCAGGTACTTCATTATATATTTATGTATCGGTAATGTATATACTTTATGGAATGACATATACGATCATGGATGTACCATATTGGTCATGGCTTCCAAACTTAACAAATGATCCGCATGAGCGGGAGAAAGTGTCTGTTATTCCAAGATTTTTTGCAAGTCTTGCAGGATTCTCAGTAGCAACATTTGGACTGTATATCATTAATCATTTAAATAAAATAGCTGGGGAGAAAAATCTCTATGCAGAAACAGGATATACATTATTTGCGATAATTATTGCAGTTATCTTTATCGTAGCAATTGGTGTTACTGTATTTAACGTAAAAGAAGAATCAACAATCGGAGTTTACGCAGAGAAAACAAGTTTAAAACAGGCTTTCCGTATCATTATTAAAAATGATCAGTTACTTGCTTTTATTGGAATTTTACTTACATTTAACCTTTGTACACAGATTGCAAAAAGTTTCGCCGTTTATTATTTCAAGTGTGTATGTGGAAATGAATATTTATATTCTATTTTTGGATTTGCCATTATTGCTGAAATGGCCGGCTTGGTATGTTTCCCTAAGATTTCAACAAAGATTAGTCGTGAAAAAGTATATGCATATGCGTGTGTGCTTCCGATTTCAGGATTTATTTTACTTGGAATCGCAGGATTCATTGCACCAAAAAGTGCAGTACTTGTTGTAATCTGTTGTGCGTTATTATTCTTTGGTTCAGGACTTTCCTTAGGAGTTACAACATGCTGTATGGCAGATGTTATCGATTATGGAGAAGTAAAATTTGGAGTTCGAAATGAAAGTGTTACCTGTTCAGCACAGACATTTTTGATGAAAGCAGCAACAGCAGCAGCTGGAGGCTTAAGCGGAGTAGGACTTCAGGTTGTAGGATATAATGCAAAAGCAGCAGTACAGAGTGCAGGAACTATTTTAGGTATACGTGTACTTATGATTGTCATTCCGGTTATCCTTGCAGTAGTTAGTTTCTTAATTTATAAGAAATGCTATAAGTTAAAAGGTGCCGCAATGGAAGAAGTAACAGAGAAAGTAAATGAAATTCATGCACAGAGAAAAATAGTGACGGAATAAAAAGAGAGGCAGGAGAATCATTTATGGAAAAAATTATTTTTCACAAAGAAACAAAAACATTTCATTTATATAACGAAGAAATCAGCTATATTATGTGTGTCTTAGAAAACGGACATATGGGACAATTATATTATGGAAAAAGAATTCATGACAAACCAGATTTCTCCTACCTTGTAGAAAAATGTGGTCGTCCGATGACTTCTTACATTTTTGAGGGAGACCGCAGCTTTTCTTTAGAGCATATAAGACAAGAATATCCTGTCTATGGAACAACAGATTATCGACATCCGGCAATTGAAATTATGCAGGAAAATGGAAGTAATATTTCTGAATTTAAGTATGTAGGTTATGAGATTTTAAAGGGAAAACCATCGTTAAAAGGACTTCCGGCAACTTATACAGAAAGTGAGGAAGAGGCAGAAACATTAAAAATTATATTAAAAGATAGTCTGACAGGAGCAAAACTTACATTATTATATACTATTTTTTCTAAAGGAAGTGCAATAGCCAGAAGCGCACATATATGTAATGAAGGAGAAAAAGTATTACATTTGCAGACGATGATGAGTCTTAATTTAGATCTTCCGGACAAGGATTATGTGTGGATGCAGCTTTCTGGGGCATGGTCTAGAGAACGATATGTAAAGAATCGTATATTAGAACAGGGCATTACTGCAATAGACAGTATGCGAGGAAATTCTTCACATGAACACAATCCATTTATGGTACTGAAACGTCCGAATGCAGGAGAAACATTGGGAGAGGTTATTGGATTTAGTTTAATCTACAGTGGAAATTTCCGAATGCAGGCAGAAGTAGATACCCATGATGTAACAAGGATTACTGTAGGAATTAATCCAGATCGATTTGACTGGAAATTAGAACCAGGGGAGGAATTTCAAACTCCGGAAGCGGTTATGGTCTATTCTGATCAAGGGTTAAATAAGATGAGTCAGACTTTTCATCGTTTGTATGCAAAAAGACTTGCCAGAGGTTATTGGCGGGACCGTCCAAGACCAATTTTAAATAATAATTGGGAAGCAACTTATTTTAATTTTACAGAAGATCGTCTTGTTCAAATTGCTTCTAAAGCAAAAGAATGTGGAGTAGAGCTTTTTGTATTAGATGATGGATGGTTTGGACAAAGAAATGATGACCATGCAGGTTTAGGTGATTGGGTTGCAAATCCAGAAAGACTTCCGAATGGTATTAAAGGATTATCAGAGCGAATTGAAGCGATGGGAATTAAATTCGGACTCTGGTTTGAACCGGAAATGACCAATAAAGATTCTGACTTGTATCGTGCGCATCCAGATTGGATTTTGCATACACCGGGAAGAAATGCATCTCATGGCAGATATCAGTATGTTTTAGATTTTTCACGCAAAGAAGTAGTAGAGTATATTTATGAGATGATGGCAAAGATTTTATCTGAAGCAAAAGTTTCTTATATTAAATGGGATATGAACCGTAGTATTACAGAATGTTACAGTGTGGCACTGCCGGCAGATCGTCAGGGAGAAGTATTCCATCGTTATATTCTTGGCGTATATGACTTATATGAGAGACTGACATCAGAATTTCCAGAAGTACTTTTTGAATCATGTTCAAGCGGTGGTGGACGTTTTGACCCCGGAATGTTGTATTATGCACCCCAGGGATGGACGAGTGATGATTCCGATGCGATTGAACGTTTGAAAATTCAATACGGAACCTCTCTTTGTTATCCAATAAGCAGTATGGGAAGTCATGTGTCGGTCATTCCGAATCATCAGGTATTCCGAAAAACCCCGTTACATACCAGAGCAAACGTAGCTTATTTTGGTACTTTTGGCTATGAGCTTGATTTAAATAGTCTGAAAGAAGAAGAAATCGCAGAAGTAAAAGAACAGATTATTTTTATGAAAAAATATAGAAAATTATTTCAGTTTGGTGATTTTTACAGACTCAAAAGTCCATTTGAAGGAAATGAGACGATTTGGATGGTTGTGAGTGAAGATAAAAAGACAGCAATTGTTGGATATTATCGTACATTAAATGGAGTGAATCAGGCATATAGTAGAATAAAATTACAAGGATTAGATCCAGATATGCTTTACGAAAATATTTTAAATAAAACAGAAAATTATGGAGATGAACTGATGAATTTTGGTCTGATTACAACAGATGTAACGGCAGGAGAAGTTCCGGGGGATGCAACTCCATGTACAGATTTTGAATCAAGAATTTATATTTTAAAGGCAAAAGAAAAATAAAAAGGGTAGTATGTTATGCAAAAAGAAAATCAGATAGAATCTAAAACAAGAATTCTGTTGATGGTAACAGGTATTTTATTGATCGGTCTGTGTGTGTCTTTCCTTCGAATTGCAGGCTTTGGTGTCGATCCATTTAGCGGAATGAATCTTGCAATTAGTGGATTTATTGGATGGTCATTTGGTAACTGGCAACTTGTTATAAACATCGTATTACTAATTATTGTATTTTTTACGGTGCGGCATTGCATAGGGTTAGGGACAATCATCAATATGGTATTTGTAGGATATATTGCAGACTTTATTTGTTTCCTGGTAAACGACGTTGCACAGATACATATAACAATGTCGCTTCGTATTATTGCATTAATACTTGGGCAATTCATGGCATCAATGGGAGTAGCATTGTATATGACAGCAGACATGGGAGTTGCCCCATATGATGCGGTGGCTATTATTATTGAAAAAGCAACAAAAGGAAAAATTCCATTTCATATTGCAAGAGTAAGTTCAGATATTACAGTAGTGATGATCGGGGTGCTGTTTTGCATTATAGGTAAAAACAGCGTGTGGAGTATTGTAGGAATCGGAACGATAATCAATGCATGTTGCAATGGACCGATGATACAATTTTTTAAAGAAAAGGTTATAAAACATTTGATAAGACAAAAATAAAAAATAAGTATATTTATAAAAATGATTTTGATCTATGTATTTTGGCATAGAATCAAAATCATTTTTTTGTTATAATATCTTTGCCAAAACAGGAGGAAAAATAAAATGGTAAAAATAGATTTAATTACAGGATTCTTAGGTTCAGGTAAGACCACATTTATAAAAAAATATGCAAAGTATCTTATAGATCAGGGATTAAATATCGGTATATTAGAGAATGATTTTGGGGCAGTAAATGTCGATATGATGTTACTTCAGGACATTGCAGGAGAAAAATGTACATTGGAAATGGTAGCAGGTGGATGTGATAAAGATTGTCATAGAAGAAGATTTCGCACCAAACTCATTGCAATGGGAATGTGCGGATATGACAGAGTGTTGATCGAGCCGTCCGGAATTTTCGATATGGACGAATTCTTCGATGCCCTTCATGAATCTCCGCTTGACAGATGGTATGAAATAGGAAATGTAATTACAGTCGTAGATGCAATGCTTGAAGAGAATCTCTCAGAAGACGCAGAATTCATCCTTGCATCGGAAGTAGCCAATGCAGGCATTGTTTTATTAAGTAAGGCGCAGGAGGCGGCAGAGACCGATATAGAACGCACAAAAGCACACCTTAATAAAGCAATGGAATTTGTCCATTGCGACCGCCGATTTGGAAAAGAAATCTTTGCCAAAGACTGGAATAAACTTTCTGACACAGATTTTAAAAGAATTCAGTCAGCAGGTTATGTTGGTGCAGATTATGAGAAAAAAGACATTGCAGAAGAAGATGCATTTCAGTCATTATATTTTATGAATTTAACTATGCCGGTAGCGAAACTTGAAGAAAAAGTAAAACAAATATTTAACGACAAAGAATGTGGAAATATCTTTCGAATAAAAGGATTTATGCAGTCAGAATCAGATCAGTGGATCGAACTTAATGCCACACATCAAAACATTACTATACAACCGATAAAAAAAGGACAGGAAATCTTCATAGTAATAGGAGAAAAACTAAACAAAGAAAAGATAAATACGAATTTGATGCACTAAAGAGACGAAAACCAGAAATTTGAAATAGAAGAAAATATGAAGATAGTCGCGGCGCAGAAAATGCTTGTTCGGCATTTTTACTGGCTCCGACATCACTTTTTCTTCTATTTCAAATTTTTGGTTTTCTGTTCTTTGGCTCCAGAAGGAAATTAGTATTTGGATTTGAGGAAGAGGGGAATGTCTAGAAGGAGTATCTTCTTGCTGAATTCTACTCAGTCTTCTAAAGAAAAAAGAATTGTTATAAGTTAGATTTTGTTCCATTGCGCTAAGCATTCCATTCTGTCCAGAAAAACAGGAACTTGGGAAAAACGAGTCCCAAGTTCCTGTTTTTCTGGACAGAATTCCATAGCGCAAAGTCACAAAATGCAATACTTATAACAATTCTTTTTTCTTTATCATAGTCTTCTTACAATTCAGCATAAAGTTTTGTTTCAGCGACTGTCTGGTTTTGATAACAAATAGCAAATTAGTGAATGCTCCGGCGTTTTTATCCCACTCGTTAAAGAAAATAATCTTCGGGATGATAGAGCTTCCGAGAAAGCAGTAATCTTCTGATTTCTCCCCCATCTCTCCAAAGACTATTGCATTCATTCCATGTGAAGCCAAAACGCAGAAAAAAGAAATAATACCATATCCCAGATGCGGCTTCGGAGCGTGTTTAAGATGCGAACAAGCATTTTAAACACAGCGACTACAGAGCAGATGGGATATGGTATTATTTCTTTTTTCGTCTACACGAAATCTACAAATAGTATTTAATCAGCTACTACCTGAACTTTTAACATATTTGTTGTTCCAGAGCGTCCGATTGGCACACCGGAAGTAATAACAGTAATGTCACCGTTTTCAAGGAGACCTTCTTTTTTACATGCATTGATTGCACGCTCAAAGAGTACGAATACTTCCCATTCCTCTCCAAGAAGGATAGGCTGTACACCCCAGGATAAGTTTAACTGACGGCAGACTTTTTCGTCCATAGCACATCCGATAATATCACAACCTGGGCGGTATTTTGCAATCATTCTTGCAGAGAAACCAGTTTTGGTTACAGTGATGATTGCTTTGGCATCAAGGTCATAAGCTGTGCTACATGTAGCATGACAGATGGCATCTGTGATACCAGGATTTGTGTATTTAGCCATATCATCAAAACGTTTACGATAATTGATGGCTTCTTCTGTACGTTTCGCAATTTTAGCCATCATCTTAACAGCTTCTACAGGATAAGCACCTGCTGCTGTTTCTCCGGAAAGCATGATAGCGCTTGTTCCATCATAGATTGCATTTGCAACGTCTGTAGTCTCTGCACGAGTAGGACGAGGATTTTTCATCATAGAATCGAGCATCTGCGTAGCTGTGATAACTACTTTACCAGCTGCGATTACTTTTTTGATAATCATCTTCTGGATAATAGGAACTTCTTCTTCAGGAATCTCTACACCCATGTCACCACGAGCAACCATGATACCTTCACAGGCATCAATGATAGAATCGATATTATCAACACCCTGAGAGTTTTCGATTTTAGCGATAATACGGATATCTTCTCCGCCATTTGCTTTTAAGAATGCTTTCATTTCTTTGATATCATCAGCAGTTCTTGTGAAAGAAGCAGCAACGAAGTCAACATCCTGTTTGATACCAAATAAAAGGTCTTCTTTATCTTTTTCACTCATAAATGGGATAGAAAGTTCCACACCAGGGATATTTACTCCCTTTCTGTTAGAAATCGTTCCGCCATTTTCTACTTTACAGTGGATATCTTGCCCCTTGATAGCCACTACCTTTAATCCAACCAGTCCATCATCGATTAAGATATTAGAACCAACATGGATATCTTTGTGCAAATCTTTATGTGTGACACTGACGATGTCTTTTGTTCCTTCTACATCTCTTGTAGTCAGGCAGAAATCCTGTCCCATTTCAAGAGTAACTCTTTCCTCTTTAAATGTCTTTAAACGGATTTCTGGTCCTTTTGTATCTAAAAGGCATGCAACCGGAAGGTGATGCTTTGTACGTAAGGCTTTTACTTTATCTATTCTTTTCTTCTGATTCTCGTAAGTATCATGAGAAAAATTAAGGCGGGCAACATTCATTCCGGAAAGCATTAACTGTTCCAGAACATTCCCCTTATCTGTTGCCGGTCCAAGGGTACAAATAATCTTGGTTTTTCGCATAGTAATAAATCCTCCTATTTCCGTGGTTTAAAATTAGCATTACCATTCTATTTTAATAATTTCAATTAATTTGTCAACGGGTATTTGAAGGTATTTATGAGAAAAGAATGTAAAATATCCTTAATATACCCGAATAAGACTGGAAATACTGTTAACAATGGAAAGTCTTTTCAAAATATTAAGAGCATCGGAAAAATAGAGTTCTTTTACTCTGTCAGTAATAATAACCAGTTCGGCAATTCCGTTTTGGCGTGATTTCTGAATAATCTGAGCAATACTTACCTGATTTGTGCCAAATACACTTGTAATGTTTGCGAGGACACCTGGGCGGTCAGCAACCTGCATACGAAGGAAGAAACGGGAGTAAGTATCCTGGATATTTTTAATCGGAAGTTCCTTATAGCAAGAGCATACATGAAGATTTGAATGTTTTTCAATAATATGTCTTGCAACGGTACATAAATCTCCAGTTACTGCGCTGGCAGTTGGACGTTTGCCGGCTCCACGACCGTAGTACATTGTATCATCAGAAGCAGTTCCATGAACAAATACCGCATTAAAAGAATCATTTACTGTAGCAAGAGGATGCTCTTGTGGGATGAGAATCGGAAGAACTTTTACTTCGATACCGTTCTCATCTTTTCTGGCAATACCGACAAGCTTAATTACTGAATTAAATTCTTTTGCATAAAAAATATCCTTTGCAGTAATGTTTCTAATTCCTTCGATGTAGACATCAGAAAATGTAACACGTGAATGGAAGGCAATCGAAGCCATAATAGCAATCTTACGTCCGGCATCAAGACCATCTACATCAGCAGTAGGATCTGCTTCTGCATAACCAAGATCGGTTGCTTCTTTTAGGGCTTCATCATAACTCATGCCACTCTGTGTCATGCGGGTAAGAATATAATTTGTTGTACCGTTTACAATCCCCATGATTTCAGTAATATTTTCACTGGACATGCTCTGCTTTAATATCTGAATAATTGGAACACAGCCAGCAACAGCAGCTTCAAACTTGAAATCACAGCCGTATTGTTCTGCGGTATCTAAAAGTTCATGACCATGCTCTGCGATTAAGT
>SKEF01003157.1_pt1 | contig 11651 bp, 10 predicted proteins | sample 4826691 | NCBI WGS metagenome assembly SKEF01 (sample SAMN11008816, study PRJNA524170) | human gut metagenome | biome: Human fecal sample; material: Feces; isolation source: fecal sample from pouch patient p23, p27 | host: Homo sapiens | place: Israel: Tel-Aviv | collected 2016-08-24
TCCCTTTACCATAGATGTTGCCATAAAAAACGCCTCCCCTGCTTAATATGCACGTGAATTATAAACGAGCGCCGTCTTATTCAGGTTCTGGATCATGAAATAGTCGGCAACGAGCTGGCCAATTCCGCCGGTCAGGTAGCCGAGCAGCGTCCACAGAAGAATGGCGGAACCGTTTTCCTCAATCATCACACCGTAGCGGTCGTAGGATTCGCGGTACATGCGGTTCGCCTGTTTGTAACGCCAGTAAACGCCGTAAATTCCACAGGTAACCCAGGACAGAAGCAACACAATAATGTAGTTCGGGCTGTCTTCGCCGTCACCGTAAAAGACGGTGTTCAGGTCTTCCACATAAACATACCAGAAGTAGATCGAGTAGAGTCCGCACGTCAGAAATGTGAGCAGAAGATAGAACCAGAAACTGCGGTTGTCTTTTACATTCATTTGTAAATACCCCCTTTAATTAAGATAGAACCATTGTAGCACGCGCCCGAGAGAAGGGTCAATAGAAAGGAGCGGGTCGTGGTAATAAATGCGCCAGGCATAAACGGCGAGAAGCAGCACGACAAGCACCGTAATGATCCCCTTTTTAAAACGCCGAAGTCCCGCCGTCTGTTCCGGCCCGAAGAAGAGCCATATCCCTGCGGGCAGTACGGCATAGACGAGCGGATGCATCCGAAATGCCGCCCGAAAATGACCGGAGAGCATTAACAGTACCGCGCGGCTCATTCCGCAGCCCGGGCAGGAAATGCCGGTGGAAAACCGGATCGGACAGCCGATGCCTGTGAGGGTGATGAAGGCGACGTAAACGCCGAGGAGCAGGCAGAAGAAAAAGAAATCGCGGCAGCGTTTCTTCAGAAAAGAAAGATACGCGCTGCCGCGGCCGGGATCACGTTTCATGGAGTTTGGTGACGGCGTATTCATATAAAGCCTCCTTGCGCTCGCTGTCGGTCGTGAGAAAATGCGAGTACAGAACGTCGATCATAACGAGAATCGGGAACTGCGGAGAGATTGCGCCGCCGTTTTTCAGATGCTCTTTGACCGCAAGCAGCAGGACTTCATCGCAGAAGGCATCGTAATCGCTGGAGCTGCGGGAAGTAAAGAGAATGGTAGAGGCTCCCTTTTCCTTTGCGGCTCCGAGCGCACGCAGCACCTCCGGTGTCTGTCCACTGACGGTAATGCCGATTGCAGCGCAGCTCTCATTGAGCAGAACGGCATTCATTTTCATGATGTGAATGTCGGTAATTGCTTCAATATCCACGCCTGCAAGCATAAAACGCAGCTTCATTTCCTGGGCGGAAAGTCCGGAGCTTCCAAGACCGTAGACATACACCCGACGCTTCGAAGTGAGAATATGGCAGATGCGGTCAATCTGCGCGCGGTCGGCGAGCGAGTAGCTTTTATTCAGCAGCTCCTGATACGTATTCAGCACCTGTTTGATGTGATCGTCCGTACCGGGCAGTGTAGCGTTCAGACCTTCCTGGTAACGGTAGACAAATTCGCGGTAGCCCGTGTAGCCGCATTTTTTCGCAAAGCGGGAGAGCGAAGCCTCCGAAACATAGAGCAGTTCCGAAACGTGGCGCGCGGACAGATCCGACTCGTCGGTATTATGAATAAAAAAATCTGCTACCGTCCGTTCCAGGGGAGTGAACGAGGGATAGACAGACTCAATGACAGGAATAATCGATTTTTCAAAGTGTTCCATGGAACGTAAGTCCTCCTGGTATCTGTAAATATCTGAAAAAAATTCAGATCAGTTCTTGCTTTATTGTATCACAGGCAGAGTGGTGAATCAACTTTCAATTGTGTGTGAATTGCACGGGAAAGCGGGCGGAAAAATGGAAAGAACTTTAATGACGTGAAAGTAATTTCTAAAATATAAAAATAGTTGAAAATAAAATCAACATAAATTATAATCAGAACAGATCAAAGAAAGAAGGCAAGACAATGATTATCAAAAACGGACGCGTATTTCAGGAAGACGGAACGTTTGCGGAAAAAGATCTTTATATAGAAGGAAAACGTTTCGTTTCCACAAAAGAAGAAGTGATCGATCAGGAAGTGATCGATGCGAAAGGCATGATGGTTCTGCCGGGACTGGTTGACGTACACAGCCACGGCGCTGCCGGACATGATTTTTCAGACGGAGACGTGGAAGGTTTAAAAGAGATCCTGCGCTACGAGAAAGCGCACGGCATTACCTCTTACTGCCCGACATCCATGACACTGCCAAAAGACGATCTGCTGAAAATCTTCGGAACCATCGAAGCAATCAAAGATGAGCCGGAAGCAGAAGTGATCGCCGGCGTCAACATGGAAGGACCGTTCATCGATCCGATCAAAAAAGGCGCACAGGCAGAGGAGAACATCGTGGCTCCGAACGCTGAGTTCTTCCGCGCATGCAATGCGGCGAGCGGCGGAAAAATCCGTCTCGTAACCCTGGCCCCGAATATGCCTGGCTCACTGGAATTTATCAAAGAGGTTTCCGATGAAGTCATGGTTTCCATCGGCCATACAACAGCAGATTATGACACCGCGCTGGCTGCCATGAAAGCAGGAGCACACCATGTCACCCATCTGTACAACGCCATGCCGCCGTTCGCACACCGTAACCCTGGTGTCATCGGCGCCGCATTCGACGATCCGGAGTGCCGCATGGAGCTGATCTGTGACGGCTATCACATTCACGGTGCGGTTGTCCGCGCGACCTTCTCCATGATGGGAAGTGAGCGCATGGTTCTCATCAGCGATTCCATGATGGCAACGGGAATGCCGAACGGAACGTATTCCCTCGGGGGACAGGCTGTCTGGATGAAAGACGGAAAAGCAACCCTGACCGACGGTGAGACCATCGCGGGTTCCGCTACGAACCTGTACGACTGCATGAGAAAAGCAGTTTCGTTTGATATTCCGCTGGCAGATGCCATTTTTGCGGCAACAAGAAATCCGGCACAGAGCATCGGTATCTACGATGAAGTAGGATCCATTGCACCGGGCAAAAAAGCGCATGTACTTCTGGTGGACGACGAACTGAACCTGAAACAGGTTATTATGTAATTTATTATATAGAAGAAATTTGGAGGAAAAACAAATGTTATTAATTGAAGCAAAAGATTACAATGATATGAGCAGAAAAGCAGCAAACATCATCTCCGCGCAGGTGATCATGAAACCGCACGCAGTGCTCGGCCTTGCAACCGGATCTACCCCGGTCGGCGCTTACAAACAGCTCGTTGAGTGGTACAACAAAGGTGACCTTGATTTCGCAAATGTCACCAGCGTAAACCTGGACGAGTACAAAGGACTCTCTCCGGAGAATGATCAGAGCTATCGTTACTTCATGAACACCAACCTGTTCAATCATGTCAACATCAACAAAGAGCGCACCTTCGTTCCGAACGGACTGGAGCCGGACAGCGAAAAAGCATGCGCAGCTTACAACGAAATCATCCGCAGCGTCGGCGGCATTGACCTGCAGCTTCTTGGACTTGGAAACAACGGCCACATCGGATTCAACGAGCCGGGCGCAGCATTCGAGAAAGAGACACACTGCGTTGACCTGACCGAGAGCACCATTCAGGCAAATAAACGTTTCTTTGAAAAAGTAGAGGATGTTCCGACCCAGGCATACACCATGGGAATCAAGAACATCATGCAGGCAAGAAAAGTTCTGCTGATCGTCAGCGGCGAAGGAAAAGCAGAGATCCTCGACAAGGTTCTGTACGGACCGGTTACTCCGCAGGTTCCGGCTTCCATCCTGCAGCTTCACAACGATCTGACAGTTGTAGCAGATGAAGCAGCAATGTCTGTGATCAAAGCAAACCACAGATAATTGTTACGATGAATGAAAGGTCCGCCGAATGGGGAGAATATGAAAAAATCCCCGTACGGCGGGCTTTTTTGCGGTTTACAAATCCATGTAAATGTGTTAGCATAAAACTAGCGCACAAAAGCAGTGCATAAAATGAAAACACAGTGACGAAGAGAGTACATCTGCATTCGCAAATTTACAGAGAACACCCCCGAAAACCATTCCGGTTTTGCAGGCTGAGAGGGGAGGAGGAGCGGCAGATCGAACATGGCTTCCGAGAGGCGCACCGAACCGTGAGAACAACAATCTGAAACGGTAAGGCTGCGACAGGTTCCGCCTGTTACAGCGGAGAGGTATAGCAAATGTACCTGCAGAGGTTTCTGCCGTGAGGCAGGGACGAAAAGAAGTGGTATCACGGGTAAACAAACCTGTCTTCTTCCGACTACAAGAGAGCGGAATAAGGCAGTTTTTTTATTTGAAAGGAGAAATGAAAGCAATGGAAAAAATCAGACCGAAATATTATATCACCACGGCGATTGCCTACACATCCGGCAAACCGCACATTGGAAATACCTACGAGATCGTACTCGCGGACAGCATCGCCCGCTTCAAACGTCAGCAGGGCTACGATGTATTCTTCCAGACCGGAACCGATGAGCATGGCCAGAAGATCGAGCTGAAAGCAGAAGAGGCAGGTATCACGCCAAAAGAATTCGTAGATAACGTATCCACCGAGATCAAGAGAATCTGGGATCTGATGAATACGTCCTACGACAAATTCATCCGTACCACCGACGCCGATCACGAGGCACAGGTACAGAAAATCTTCAAAAAACTGTACGATCAGGGAGATATCTACAAAGGATATTACGAAGGTCTTTACTGTACACCGTGTGAATCCTTCTTCACCGAGTCCCAGCTTGTAGACGGAAAATGCCCGGACTGCGGACGCCCGGTTACCCCGGCAAAAGAAGAGGCATATTTCTTCAAAATGAGCAAATATGCACCGAGACTGATCGATTATATCAACACCCATCCGGAGTTCATCCAGCCGGTTTCCAGAAAGAACGAGATGATGAACAACTTCCTTCTTCCGGGACTGCAGGATCTCTGTGTATCCAGAACCTCCTTTACCTGGGGAATCCCGGTATCCTTCGATCCGAAGCACGTTACCTACGTATGGCTGGACGCACTGACCAACTACATCACCGGAATCGGTTATGACTGTGACGGAAACAGCTCCGAGCAGTTCAACAAGCTGTGGCCGGCAGACCTGCATCTGATCGGAAAAGACATCATCCGTTTCCATACCATTTACTGGCCGATCTTCCTGATGGCACTTGATCTGCCGCTGCCGAAACAGGTATTTGGTCATCCGTGGCTGCTGCAGGGCGACGGCAAGATGAGTAAATCCAAAGGAAACGTGATTTACGCAGACGATCTGGTAGACCTGTTCGGCGTAGACGCTGTCCGCTACTTCGTTCTGCACGAGATGCCGTTTGAGAACGACGGTGTCATTACCTGGGAGCTGCTGGTTGAGCGTATGAATTCCGACCTTGCCAATACTCTTGGAAACCTGGTAAACCGTACCATCTCCATGAGCAACAAATACTTCGGCGGCGTTGTGACAAAGACCGGCGCAGCAGAAGAGGTGGATGATGATCTGAAAGCAGTCGTTACCGCAACAAAAGCAAAAGTTGCTGCAAAGATGGAAGAGCTGCGTGTGGCAGATGCAATGACTGAGATCTTTGGTCTGTTCAAACGCTGCAACAAATACATCGACGAGACGATGCCGTGGGCACTGGCAAAGGATGAGGCAAAGAAAGACCGTCTGGAAGAAGTTCTGTACAACCTGGTAGAGAGCATCACCATCGGCGCATGCCTGCTCGAGTCCTTCATGCCGGAGACTACTGAGAAGATCCTGGCTCAGCTGAACGCAGAGAAACGCAGCTACGAAGAGCTCGATCAGTTCGGACTGTACGTATCGGGCAATAAAGTAACCGATCAGCCGCAGATCCTGTTCCAGAGACTCGATGTCAAAGAGGTAATGGAAAAAGTAGAAGTGATCCAGGCAAAACAGAAAGCTGCTATGGCTGCTGCATCCCAGGAAGAGGAAAAAGAAGAGGAAGCAGTGATTGACCTTGAGCCGAAGGAAGAAATCACTTTCGAAGACTTCGGAAAAATGCAGTTCCAGGTAGGTGAAATCATCTCCTGCGAGCCAGTCAAGAAATCCAAAAAACTCCTCTGCTTCCAGGTCAAAGTAGGAAGCCAGGTAAGACAGATCGTCTCCGGAATCAAAGCATATTACAAACCGGAAGACACCATCGGAATGAAGGTTATGGTTCTCACCAACCTGAAACCGGCCAAACTGGCAGGAATGATGTCCGAAGGAATGCTGCTCTGCGCCGAGGACGCCGAAGGCAACGTATGCCTCATGACCCCGGAAAAAGCAATGCCGGCGGGTGCGGAGATCTGCTAGAGCGGAAAATAGAATAGAATGAAAGTTGAAATCCCTTTCCATGCGTGATGTGTGGGGAGGGATTTTTGGTGTTTAAAAAAGTTAAGGAAAACGTCATGCAAAGATTCTGACTTTTACTATATAATGAAGAAAAGTTGCAATGAATTTAAATTAGAAGTTGAAATATCTGCCGATTTGAAAAAAGGAGGATGCTTATCCAATGCGTCTTATATCCCCATAGCTAAAGCAAGGGGTTTTGCGACGCATTGGATAAAATTTTTCTATTTGTTGTTTTTATACGCCTTTAGGAGTATAATTCGAAGCAGAGGTGGTAAAATGAAAAAAACAGTTTATCATGGTTCGGATCATATTATTGAACGGCCGAAATATGGTTATGGAAAAATTTATAATGATTATGGTGTTGGATTTTACTGTACAGAAAACCAAAATATGGCCAAAGAATGGGGTGTCAGTGCGGATAAAAATGGTTACGCAAATAGATATGAGATTGAATGTGATGGATTGAAAGTTCTCAATTTGAATATGCGCGACTATACAATGCTCCATTGGCTTACGATTTTGTTGGAAAATCGAGAATTTGATGCATCCACACCGTTGGCGGCAGAAGCAAAAGAATATTTGCTACAAAATTTTCATCTTGATTATGAAAAGGCAGATATTATCATTGGATATCGTGCTGACGACAGCTATTTTTCTTTTGCAGCGGATTTTATTAATGGTGCAATTTCTTACCGTCAGTTGAGTAATGCAATGCGTCTGGGAAAACTGGGACAGCAGTTTGTTTTAAAAAGCAGAAGAGCATTTGAACGTTTGGAATTTACAGGGTATGAGATTGCAAGTGTGCAGGAATGGTATAAGAGGAAAGCATCCCGTGATCATATGGCGCGTCGGCAATATTTTGATCTGGAACGAAACCGCCGTCAGCGGGGTGATTTATATATCACCACAATTTTAGATGAGGAGATGAAACCAGATGATCCACGCTTACGATAAATTATATCTTTCTGTTGCACAAAAAAATCTTGCCTGCATGCTGGATTATATGGTCAATGATTTAAAACGGCCGTTGGAAACTGTATGGCAGTGGTTTTGTATGAGTAATACAGCGTCACGGTTTGAACGAGGTGACTGTTCTGTGGTAGCGGGAATGTCGGGAGTTGAAATTGCATATGAAGTATTACAGGAAGCAGGGGAACCAAAGCCGGAACAAGCCCCCTCTTATTCTTACGATCGCAGCCCTGAATATTGGACAGGCTGGGCGTTGGCCTATTATCAGTGGAGTACCAGTTTGTCTTTTGCGGAAATAAACCAGGCTATTCCTGTAACTGAAGTGCGAATGCTCTACACGCCGTACCATGAAATGGATATACGCCAGTTTGTGGACAAAATGAATGAATTATATCGTGAAGCAAAACCGGAGACAAACTTGAAAGAATTGCGTACTTTTGCAAATCTAAGTCAGAGTGAACTGGCACAGCAGGCAGGTGTTTCGGTTCGGACCATTCAGCAGTATGAACAGCGAAGAAAGGATATTAACAAGGCGCAGACAGAGACCTTGTTGAAGATTGCGCGGGCATTAGTATGTACGGTAGAAGATCTGGTGGAGAAAGTTCCAACTTGATAAAATGAATAAAAAGTTTTTTGTTCAAAGTTTCAGAAAACGTCATAAACTATTTCAGGCGTTTACGCTATCATGAAAATATAAAAATGGTATCATGAAACATTCATACGAGACGGGGGTGAACAAAAAAATGGTCTTTTTTCGAATGCTGCATTCCGATTTCAGTAGAATGATAAAATCGTGGAAATTTTATCTCACAATTGCCTTTATTGCCGTACTTACCTTCCTGAGCATTTACCCTGAAGCAGCAGGATCAGGAGGAAACTGCTCGGTTTATTATCTGGTGAATGCGCGCGGCGGTGTAAGTGCGTTTCTGGTGACGAATACAATTCTTGTCGTATTGCCGTTCGCGCTCAGTTACTGGGAGGATGTGCAGAAAAATTATATCAACTGTATTTTACCGCGGGTACATAGCAGCGTTTATAGTTTTTCCCATGTGTTAATGACGGCTTTCGGCGGTTTTCTGGCTGTGTTTTTGGGATATTCGCTCTGCTTTGGGCTGATGGCGCTGCGGCTTCCGCTCATAACATCCGATGAGGTCAAAGCATTGACAGAAACGATGTCGTTGATGGGATATGACAGCCTGCTGCTGCATGCACCGATGCTTTACTTTGCTATGGGTAAAGAATGGGAGGGTTCCATACTAAAGATAAATTATAATGCATGGAATTGCCTTGATTTAGGGCAATTCCATATTTTATTTTAAAAGAAAAATATGAAAATAAATTCAAAGCATATTATACGTATGAAAAAGGGAAAAATTACACTTTTTTACCTATAAAAATAGAAAACGTGGATTTGTATAAAAATCAAATTAAAATATGGTGATAATTTCTCTTGGTGTAAATACAATTTTAAAATTATAATAAAAGTCACAAAAAATAACATAGAAAAAGGAATCAGTAAAGGGAAACAGATGCAAGGAATTGGTCAATTACTATGGAAATTACGAGAGAAAGAAGGAATACGACAAAAACAATTATGCCTGGGTATTTCTTCTGTGTCAAAATATGCAAGAATTGAAGCAGATCAGCAGGAAATTGATTTTTTTCTGATTGATCGAATTATGGGACGGTTGGGAAAATCGGTGGAGAGGCTCACTTATATATTGCCAAGGGACATTTACGATATCTATGAATTGCGTCAGGAGATACAACAGAAAATTTGTCAAAAAAAATGGGAAGAAGCAAAACAATGTCTGCTTGAATATGAGAAGAATAAAAGAGCAAAGGAGCCGCTGCATCAGCAGTTCATTGAGCAGGAATATGCGCAGATTGCATGGCTTCGTGGTAAATCAGTAGAGACAGTATGTGAACATTTGGAAAAGGCAATTGTACAGACAATGCCAGAAGCGGAAATACAGAGAAAGACAGGGATTTTAAGTGCAGAGGAATACAAACTTCTGCTATTTCGATGGGAAGTCTGTTTTGGTACAGATCGTGAACGAGGAGAGAAAGAACTTCAGGAGTTAGTAGAGGAGATCTTTCAGAAAAACTTTGAGAGGACAGAACGAGTAAAAGTAATTCCATATGCTGCATTGTTAATAGAAAAAACAGCCCGAGATGGAAAAGCGGATACTTATTTAAAATTGATAACAGAAACGGCGTTAGAAAACTTGAGAGAAGAAGGGAAACTGCTTTATATGCCGGAAATTCTGGAGCAGTATGCGCAGATTCTGGAAAAAGAAAATAGTAACGCAGAATTTATTGGGTTGCTGCGACAGGAACGTGCAAGCCTTCTGGAATTGGAAAGTGATTATAAAGTTTCTTTTAAAAATTACCGTCTGTTTGACCATGTGGTTCGGAATTTCGAGATTGATGCAGAATTGATACGTCGAACAAGAAATGCGGCAAAACTTACACAGGAAGGACTGAGTGAAGACATTTGTGCGCAGGAAACATTGGCAAGAATCGAAAACGGAAATCAGAAACCACGAAGCGGAAATCTACGTCAGATGATGGAGAAGATGGGAAGGAGTGGGGATAGAATTGAGACGGGGATTCAAGTGGAAGAGTATGAGACGCTGGAGTTGAAGATTGAATTTTCGAAGTTTATTCATCGAAAAGAGTATGGAAATGCAGAAAAGGTACTTTCAAAAATTGAAGAAAAATTAGACTGTAATTTGATGAAAAATTACCAATATATTGAAACAGAAAGGGTAAAAGTAAAATATAAGGAAAATGCAGAATATACGGAACAATTTATAAAACAATTAAAAGAATTACTTGCTATGTCACTTAAAGTTGAAGAAGGACAAAAAATAGAATATGTTTTAAATACAGAGGAAGTTAGTATTTTGACAGAAATGGCATTGATTTATTGGGGTGAACAGAATTATAAAGTAGCATTGGAAATATATCAATTTTTAGTGGGACAATATGAAAAAAGTTTTATTAAACCTGTATTTCACATCTTAGATTGGGGTATGAGTATGGGAAATTATGGGATGGCGTTGGAAGAATTGGGATATTTTGAAAAAGCAATAGGTGTCTGTCGAAAAAGAATTCAACAGACATTATTTGCCGGAAAAGGAGGATCATTGCACACTTCATTAATGGTTGAGGCTTGTATTTTAGAAGCACAAAAAGATGTAAAGTGCAAGAAATATTTTAAACAGGATTTAGATCTTTTAAGATTATATAAGATGCAAACAAATTATAAATTAATGGAAAGTTATGTCAAGACAAATAAAATATTTGATTAACTTTGACCACCATCAGGATTTGTAGGAAGAGATGTTGTTGTAAATGGTGGGGTAGGTGAAGAAGGATTTGGAAGCGAAATTGTAATCCAAAGTAAAAGCAGAAACAAATGCAGAATTAAAAAACAGAGTGTATGAAGAGGTTTTAAACAATCACATCACGAATGAAAGTGACGTAATTAAGGTTGCAATTGAACAATATCAGGAAAAACAGATGAAGACCCGCGCCATTGATGCAAAGCCGGATGATTATTTGTCAATCACACAGGTAGTGGATGAAAATGGCAGCGAGCAGGATATTATTTCAACGGGTTTGTTGATTGTAGACGAGCATCAGCAAAGAGTAGCAATCACTGATATTGTAAGCAATACGGGGCAGCTTAGCCAGTACAGCATTTATGCAACCATGAAAGTATCCGTGACAAATGACCGTCAGGCATTAAAGGTACGAATTAATTGGTTTGAAACAACACTGAACTACGGAACCTCTATGAAAGCAAGTAGTTTAATGCAGACATCCAAATATTCACCAGAGGTGGGATTCCAGTATGATGATATTACAAAAACAATTTCAAATCCTGCTGGAGGAACCCCATATCACTATACTCCAAATAATACGCAGATGATTACATATTCGACTTTAGAGTGTGGACGGTCCTGTCGTTCGTATATTAAAGCTGGAACCTCAAGTTTGAATATTGCTTATTGTGTTATATCTTCAGCCCCGGGAGGCCGCTGGGAGAGAGCTTAAGCAAAACTCGATTATCAGAACAAGCGAACTAATTGAAAATAGACGCTCCCCTTGCGTTATAGATACTAGGGGAGCGTTTTTGAAAACTGCGCGTCGCATTCTCGTTACTTCAGTGATGAGTTAGACGCGCAAAATTCGCACCAAAAAAGGAACAAATGTTTGATATATTCCTATGCATATGGTATACTATTTTTATGAAGAAAGATATGTTTACAATTAATAAAAATGGTCTTTCCTATGGTAGAGGATATGTGTACTCTCTGCAGTATCATCTGGTCTGGTGTACAAAGT
>SKEF01003160.1_pt1 | contig 11646 bp, 10 predicted proteins | sample 4826691 | NCBI WGS metagenome assembly SKEF01 (sample SAMN11008816, study PRJNA524170) | human gut metagenome | biome: Human fecal sample; material: Feces; isolation source: fecal sample from pouch patient p23, p27 | host: Homo sapiens | place: Israel: Tel-Aviv | collected 2016-08-24
AAATCTTCGAGGCTCTTATCAACCGTTCTGATAAACTTCAGCATTTTATACAGATTTATGAACTAAAAATAGCAAGCTAAGGAACTTGCGAAACTTGAATAAACTACATTTACAAGAATGAATAGAAAGCATATTTTGAAGTCCAATAGACTAAGATTTAATGTTTCATCATGTCGTTTCAACGCAGCAAGCTCTGTATATTGAAAGCTAGACGGACTGTCTTTCAATATGCCTCCGACAAAGGTGCCTAAATCACCGGAAAATCCGTATGGGCTTAAGATGCATCCAATGATGATAAACAAGACAAGGATGATCAACTTATCCATGACACTGCCAAACAGTCTTCTCCAAATGGGTAATGTTTCCATATAATTAAAAATTAATGTTCGATTTTATATGTTTTTGTTTGCTATCAAGATTCTGGTCCGGACTTTATAGTCCGCATGGTTCTGTAGTCCATAAAATCATATTTCTTCCTGTCATACTCAATACCACATAGCGGACACTTATAAAGATTATCACCTGCCAATTGCATTTCTTCACCACATTTGGAACAGAAATATTTATGTTTTTCGAGATGGCCTCTTTGCTCATTGATCATTCTTTCCAAATATAAAGATCTTCGAAGTCCTAGCTCTCTTCTATGATTAATACGCTGTTGAAAAATTCTATTAGAGCAGCATGAACCACAGTCTGGACAGATAAACCACCCATTAGGGCAACATTTGGAATCTCTTCCGTCTATTATTCCGTTGCATTTCCAATTGAAACATTTGGATATGTATATTGAATGATCGAACCGAGAGCAATTCTTATTAGTGCATTTAAAACTTGTGACAACATGGGCTAGATAATTCGATACTGTTGCTGGCTCTAACATCTCTCCGCAAACACGGCACTTCAAATGTTCTAGAATAGAGTTGGCTCGATTTATTATTGACGAGAAAATTAAATATTTCCCATTAACCCAAATCCCGTCTTTACCATCATAGTCCGTATTTAATCCAAGAATTTTGCAAAAATCCAGTAGGGTATAGTCTTTCCATTGGGTGCTATTATGTTCAGCAACACAGTTTCTGAAACATTTGCTATTTCTACACCAATAGAAATCCTTACCTGAATATCGATCTTTAGTAGGTGCTATGCGACCTTCACAATATCTAATTCCTCGTGGAACAGAACCTTTGTCCTCTTTGACTTTTTTAAGGTGGTAATTTTGTTCTCCGCTAATCTCTACTCTATATTTAAGCGCGAAATGATAAACGGCATCCTTTTCACCTTCTGGAACTTCCCAAACAGAATCATTACTATTCCATCTACGTCCAGGTATTTGCTTTACAGTTGCAACCATCTCTTGAAAAGCTCCGTTTCGATATCCCCTCTCATAATAGCCATGATTTTTGGAATATGCAGTTTCCATAAGGGTGGGGTAAATGGCAATGTTGAAATAATTACCATTCTTTGTGACTTTACCAAGAGGTTGTATCCATTCCGATTTAATGCCCATTCGACCTTGGCAGATATCAAAGTATTTTCCTATATGAAAATTGTACGTCTTACAGTATTTGCTATTATTAAAAATGACAGCCGACACTTCTGCATCCGTTGTAAACTTACCTTTACAAGCCAAACTTTGCAAAGCCTTAATCACTAACTCTGAAGACAAATCAATAGGAATAGTAGGCTGCTCCTTAGCTATTAACTTAAACATGTCTGCGTCTACTCTAGTCAAGGAGTCGAGCATGTGTACTGTTAATTTTAATTTCTTCTTCTCGGCAAGCATAAAAAGATGCTTTATGACTACCACTTGATCATCAGGACTAAAGTAAATAAATAATTTCCCTAAGACATCGAACTTAAAATCTTCGGACAAAAATAGATGCCAAAGAATTACGTTATAGTAATCATTGTTCTTGCTTGCTATTTCTTGAATAGCTTTTGGTGCGATGGAGTTTAATGTTTTAATACTATAAAGGATGTTATAAAAAGAAGACCGATTCACAACTTCTTGAAAAGACGCAAGAATGTCATTTAATGTTTCTCTGGCATCTTCCTTTGTCAAAACATTGTGAGAATAAAGTTCTTCTAAATAGGTATAAGCTTTCTCACCCCCTTTCTTAAGCTTTTCTTCGATGATTTCTTTAGGATACCTATCTGACATCTTATGCTCCCAAACATATATCCTTTGCTCGGGTGTAAAAGTAGATTGGATAATGTCAAACCACTGTATGAAATCATTTAGGCAGTCTTTGGCAATGGTTATACTTTCATTAAGTTCTTGCACTTTGTGGTATGAAGCTTCTTCAGTAAGCCATCTGAAGAAACTTGCCTTAAGAATCTTTTCTCTTTGCGGATTAGTAACTTTATCAGATGTGACTATCCTTTTTATGTCGGCATTTTCAAAATCTTTAATGTAATAAACTATGAAATTTTCGTCTAATGCCTCATATTTGTCCTCCTTATAGAGCCATGTCATAAATGGATTATAGACGGTTTCTCCTTTTGTTGCTATATAGTTAATGAAAACTGTTTGCCATTCATTTTGTGATAATAACTCATTACCACAATTGAAAATTTCCTTCAGGGTATATAATGCGTTGTATTCTGAAGACTCAATTGTATTAGCCTTGGCTAACAAAATGTTTTTTTTCTGTTGAATAGAGCCATCTTGGTATATTAGTATATCTCTTATTTCTCGGACATTAAAACTGTCCAAGTTATTCATGACTTTATCAAAATCAATAGAAGTAAAATAGCCATCTTTATAAAGATTTATTAAAACTTCGTCATCTGCTTGCTCTTTTATGATTGTAATCACTTTTGAAATGAACTCTTTACCTACCAAGTCTAAAGAGTCAGCTTTTGTTATATAACTTTTATCTTTAGAAATGTCGCTGATCTTGGATTCATTTTTGCATATTGCAAAACTTATTAAAGCATCTAATATTTCTTTTTCACGAACATCACAGAGCATGGTTTCAATAACCTCATCCTGTTTTTCTTGATGAGTAAAAGCATAATCTATCTTGGCTTCGTCAGATAATTCTAGATTCTTGTTGATTTCATGAATAACAGATGATGGCAGTTTTTCGACAAGTCCATTTTCTATTTTGTTAAAACCATACAGATATTTGTACTTTTTATTGTATGCTTCCTTTAATACAGATAATAGTCTATACAAATGTTCTACATCACCACTATATTTGGTAAGTAGTGTGACAAAATTGTTACTGATATTTTTTTCTCTATCTTGGGTGTGGTTAAGAAACCAAGACACAAGTGATGTGATAATAGAAATTTTGTCATTATTCTGATTTGTCCATAAATTTAAGCTTTTTGTTATGGAGTCGAAATTATCTATCAGTTTTATCTTCTGGGCAGCAAGTCGTTCCCTCTTTTCATCATAATGAGGTATGAACAATAAAGGAACACCCTCTGTTAGTAGACTTCTATATATGTTTTTGTCAAGATTTGAATAATGAACGAAATACTCGTTTTCACTAAAAGAGCTTGATATAACGCCAAAGCCTTTTTCCTGGTCGTACCATTTGATTGTTCCCAATGTGTAGTGTTCTTCCATATCTCAACGAGTAATAAGTTTTAGTTGTGTTGCAAACGATATGTACAATTTGTCATCGTTGCAAATCTGTTCAACGACCCCCCTTCCTTTCGCCATTGATTCGTTTCGAAAGATCTTGCTTTTATTATCTATATCCATGATTTTGTATGTTGTCTGTTTTTTGACAAAATGCACTAGGCACATATGCCGTTATTGCGGTCGTCAAGTCTCCTACCACGACACCAACTCTCTGTTGACCTTGCCATCTTGCGACCCGTCCTATTACTCCCTTAAATTCTCCTTCAACCACCCTTACTAGCTGTCCTTTCTCAAACTTTTCCACTTTGACAGGCGACACAATAGTGTTGCTCGTATCTGCTGAACAAATTATTTTTAGACTTTCCATCTGATAGCTGGGAATTATCATCGGGCTCTTTTCTATCCTACTGCCTACGCGTTTGTGATTGTAATAAAAGCGAAGGTATGGAAGTTTTGCGTTGTCATAAACAAAAGTTTTGATCTGATTTTCGGTACCGAATGCGAAAAAGATATTGGGCAAACGGGACTCAGTAACGATTTTGTGTTTACCATTTATCATTTTAACTACTTCTATGGTAGGGTAGAATGCCGTAATGCCTTGTGATACCATGTAGTTGTAAGCTTTCTTCTCTCTGCCGTATGTACAACGTAAGACATACCAATGTGGAATTTCCCCTTGTTTTTGTGGTTGAAACATTGTTTCGGAACGTGCATTTCTTGTGGACACCCCTGTTTGTGAACTCTCTGCAGAAATAATGCTTTGAGCTTCGGGGAGGGCGTTGGAGGCAAGTCCAGCGCAGGTAGGAGATTCGCCACCTCCTTGGTTGCGAACATCTTCTGATGTCCATTCATCGATTTTCATATCGGTGCTAACTTTATTCTAGACAGAAATCAGTTAGATGTTGACACAAAAAAGCGTGGAATCGTCGTGTTGTCCATTCCGCACACTGAGGCTCTTGTATTGCCGATCAAAATCGAACAGACAACGTCAGAGCCCACGCCGATATGAGTATCGCTCCCCAAAGAGACCTATATAATCATGTGGTTGAGTCCAAGTCGGGAGCAATCAATGCTTACAAGGTCTCCGCAGGGGTGATATAATCACACCCGGGATATCCACCGTTGACTATATTCGAGACTTTGATACTGCGGGTTGCAAGATTTCTGTGTGCCTCAAACACAGTGTCGAGTAAACGCCTTCAATATGTCCTGGACTATTTTCCCTCCCAAGCCCGCTTTGCATTGGTGTCTTGCGACTTACTACACTTTGCGCGGCGTGGTCTTCACGAATGCATTCATGAGGACGTGTCCTTTTATAGCATTTCTTAAGAAATTGTAGTCCAACTGCAAAGATATGCTTTTTTTCTCAAATGGAAAAACAATTCATTCTTTTTTGTGTGTCTTGACAATGCTGTGTCTTTCTCTAAAGGTCGAAGTTTGTATTTCAAGGAGACTGGAGGCGTTGAATATTGAAAGACAACAATCGGTCGGTTTAACCACAATCCGACCGAAATCCGACCGTTTGAAGATATTCCGACCGAAAACAGACCAATAGGACGGTATATCTGACACAGAAAGTCTATGCAAACCTTCCGTGGGACTGGGGAAAAATGTCTGCGAAGAGCTATCCAAATACTGACGCGGTTTAAGACTCCCATGGAGGCTTCCGCAGCAGGCGTACCCGTTTTCGAAAACGTTAAATGTTAAAACGTTAATGGTAGGCATGGGAGAGCGCTCCGCCTCCCTGGTCTCCTAATAACATTGTAACGTTTAACGTTTTTGTTTTCGTATGCTGCAGGGGAGAGGGAAGGGGAGGAGGGAGCCGGTCTTTGCAGCTATTCCTTTCCGGGTTCTTAGTCTTCTCGGATTATCCAATCGCTGATCGTGCGCTGGGTACTGTCGTAATTTACCCCTATCTTGAACAGGCGCTTGCCATCGGCAGAATAGGGAATCAAATAGCCCTTTTCGTCTATCTGCCGGATTGCTTCCTCTGCAGAGCCATCATACTTGAGCTCAAAAACAAAGACGGCATCGGACATATACACCACGGCGTCGGCCCTGCCTACCGCACTATCCTCCTCGACCCGCATGTGGGCGCCCATCAGGTTGAAGATGAGATAGAACACGGTCTGGAAATCGCGCTCGCTCTTGTTGCTCAGACGATTGGAGATGCTGGCAAGGTAGGCCTTCAGGCGAGCCATCGCCCCCTCAACATCTGCATCATAAAGCTTTTCCAGGAAATCACCCACCAGACTGTTGTTGTCCAGAGATATAGGCGAAAGATAGTTGGGCGCAAGACTTTTGAGCATGCCTATCTTCACCTCCCGGTTAGGATACTCCAACGTATAACGATGCAGCATCGGGTTGTACTTTTTGATGGTGAGGTAGCCGCTCTGATAGAGCAGCGGGAGCGCTGAAGTCATCATTTCGGGCGAAACATCAAAGTCATCCACGTCACATGACTTCTTCTCAATATCCATCACGTTGACATGATATTTCTGCAACGTCTTGATCAGATAAGTTGGCGTACCCGAGCCAAACCAGTAAGGAGCAATGTTGCGTGCATTCAGCGCCTTCACCAGGCTGAACGGATTGAAGACATCTTCTGATTTTTCGCTGAAATGATAGCCGTCATAGAATCGCGTCAGCTCTGCCAGGCATTCCTCATACGTCATGCCAAGGGCTTCGCCCAATGCCTCAACATCCGGTTTCATCTGCGTAGTAAGTTCCGTCTTGCTGATACCGCAGATGGCCGAATACTGGTCGAACATGCTGATATTGTCGAGGTTGTTGAGCTCGCTGAAGATGCTTAGTTGCGAAAACTTAGTGATGCCCGTGATGAAACAGAACTCCAGGTATGGGTCGAGCATTTTCAAAGGACTGTAGAAGTTCTGCATGATGCGGCGAAGCAGTTGCAGGTTTTCCTTCTCATGCACCACGTCCAGCAAAGGGGCGTCGTATTCATCGATGATGACAACTACTTTCTCACCCGTCTGCTCGTAAGCTTTCTTCACCAGGTCTTTCAGGCGAAGGTTTGCGTCCACCTGATGAGTCTTATATCCCCAAAGCGCCTCCTGCTCCTCAAGCATGTCAGCCAAATATCTTTCCAGCTGCTCCACACCCATGTGCTTGGCACCGCTGAGATCGAAGTGGAGCACAGGATGCTTCACCCAATCCTTCTCGTAATCGGCAATGGCCAATCCCTCAAAAAGCTCCTTTCTTCCCTCGAAATAGGCTTGGAGGGTAGAGGCAAAGAGCGACTTGCCGAATCGTCTTGGACGACTCAGAAAGATAAACTTCATGCCTTTCTCTCTAAAATCCACGATGTATTGGGTCTTATCTATATAGAGATAATCCTTCTCGCGGATTTCTTCGAAAGTCTGTATTCCTACGGGATATTTGTTGACTATTTTTGCCATATTCCACTCGCTTTGCATTTTGCGCTACTAAGTTACGAAGAAAAAATGAAATACTCAAGCATATATACTATTTTTAAGCTAAAATTCTGTGTTCTCTTGTGCCATTCTTCCAAAACTCGTTTCGAAAACGTTAAACGTTAAAACTCTGATTGTATTTAGAGCCTTATAATTAACCATAACTTACTATGACCAACCAAACATAAAGCCTTGATTTTCAGTATCCTTTGATTTTAATACTTATAAATAGGCAGAAGAACGACGCTAACAGGCCCGCTAAGCATATATCATTAGGAATCATCAGGGATAACACTTGTCGAGTTAGTCGTCTATTCCGTATATTCCTTTCCGCCAATGCTCAATATGCGGGCATCGCCCTGTCCTGGAAGTGGCTCATAGACGACAACCTCAACCTTTTTTTGTTGTTATCCACGCATTCATAACGATAGTTTGTTCCAGCCACAACTTGTCGAGAAACCTTGTGGGGTTTCAGCTGCAAGTTGCTGTGCGACAGGACAACATCCTTGAAGAGAGAATCTTCTTCTGTCGTAAGTTTTGTACTCTTGCCGAATGCACCTATCATTTGAGATTTTTGGGTGCTGGCGCATGATGCCATACCAATGATGATGGTCGCTAATGCCAATGTTTTTATTGTATTCATATTCTTTATGATTTTATATTTCTTAATTGTTACTTACCTATAGTGTATCTTACACCTACATTGAGATTGAAGTTCAGCGGTTTCTCCTTGTAAATAGTCTGGAGCGAAGAATGGTCGTCTAAATGATAGCTTACGCCCGGCTCTGCATAAATACCGACATTGTCAAGCACGTCAAACTGCACGCCGAAAGCCGCATTTACAGACATTTGCAAAGGCTTGCTGTCAATGTTGACAGTCTCTTTCTTCTTTGTCGCATTATTGATGACATATTCTTTCGTGACATTTCCCGATATGCATTTTTCTGCAAGTACACCTGCCGAGCCATATAGATTGAACCTTTTGTATGACCATGCATTATATTTCATGTTGACAGGAATTCCTACATAGTTCAGCCTTTGCTCGCCCGTAAAGTAGTTCTCTTTTGTTCCGTCTTTCATGTCGGAAGAGAGACGCGTGTATGTAAGTCCGCTTTCGATGCTCCAATGCTCGTTAAGTGTGTATGCCACTTTCACACCAATGCGTACAGGCAAGCGGTGCTTGTATTCTGTCTTCACTTCCTTTCCCTGATTGAATATGTTGATGCCGAGCATAGGGCTGTCCTCCCAGTCAGAATCATCAGGACCAGTTGCAACAACAGGGTCGCCAATAGATGTAATGCTTCTTGATGACCCCATCGATCCCATTGCACTTGTACTTATAGTCCAACGTGGCGATGTGGACGAAGAGGCGTGACGCCTGGCGTCAGAGTTGTAAGCCACAAGGCTGCCGTAATTGCTGTTTTGATGATAATTGTTTGCTTTCTTGCTCTCATTCTCACATTTCGGCAATTTTTCTTTGTCGGAAGTTGTATTCGTTTCTTTTGAACTGTTGGCATCATCCCCCTCATGGTTGCCAGACGCTGTTTCCAAAGATTTCTCATCATTAGCATAAGATGACAATGTATCAATGTCACCAACAGATTTGTGTACTATGGTCGTAATGATGCGTGGCATAGGTGAGTTGCAGGCAATAGGATTGTTGCCGTCGTCAGCAACGATATTGCCTTTAGGGGATGGCTCTGCTGGTGTATGTGCTATTTGTAGATTTGTCATTTCTGCTGGCGTTTGCTCATCGTTTGCGTATTCAGAATATATTGAATATCCTATCAACAAAGCCACGCTTGCAGCGGCAGCAGTATACGCTGTGCGCCGTAGCCAGTAGGTTTTGAAAGGTCTGCCGCCGTGCATATAGCCACCATTCTCATCACTCGTTCCTTTGCGAATGTCCTCCCAAAGTCCTTTTGGTGCATCTTTCTCATAGTTGCCCAAACGGTCGTGTATGTCTTTTTGCCAATTATTTTTCATACGTTAAATGGAATTGATGGTTCTATAATGTTTTATCTTCCGCGCCAGCATTGATTTGGCCTTGTGCAGCTGCGAAGCTGAAGTGTTCTCCTTTATGCCGAGCAATTGGGCTATTTCCTTGTGACTTTTGTCGTCAATGACATAGAGATTGAATACAGTTCGGTATCCATCGGGCAACTCACGTATAAGCTGATGAAGTACATCGGTAGGTATGTCCTCAGTCTCCATACTGTCGCCATCTGCAATGTTCATATCTTTATCATCGATACTATCAATGGGCAAACGGCTGTTATTGCGTACAAACTTCAGGGTCTCATTGAGAGTAATTTTTGCCATCCATGCTTTCAAAGACCCCTCTCCACGATACTTGAAACTATCCAGAGAAGTAAATATCTTGATGAACGATTCTTGTAGCACGTCCTTAATGTCTTCGTCTTCTGTGATGTAGCGCGAGCAGAGTGCAGACAGGTATCGCACATGCCTGCGATAAATCCACTCGGTGGCAGTATTGTCGCCATCGAGTGCCTTTCGCAACCATCGTTCCTCTTCCGTTTCTTTTCTGAATGTTATGCCGAACATGAGGTTTATAGGGTTAAAAGCTTTGGAAACAGCGAAGTGCAAATGCCTTTACCATACAGCAAAAGCATTTGCAGTATCTCGTAACAACGAGTTCCTTATTTTGTTACTGTAACAAGTACCGTAGCAGTTTTTTTGTTTTTGTCTGTGATGGTGATAGTTGTGCTTCCAACCTTCACTCCCTTTATGGTAAGTTTAGCGTCCTTGACGGTAGTAGTGGCGATCTTATCATCTTTGCTTGCAGCCGTATAAGGTGTTGTACCTCCACTAATGTTTACTACATCTTCCTTACCAACCGCAATACTTGTCTTGGCTTTGTCCACGACAACACCATCAACCACGGTAATGCTCAAGCTGCCAGTCACCTTCTTGGAATCAGTAACAAGAACTGTAGCCTTGCCAGCCTTTACTCCTTTTACCGTAATTGTAGCTTTGTCAACAGTTACGGTGGCGGTCTTGACATCGCTTGATTTAGCGGTGTAAGTACCATCTCCACCTGCTACCTTTACATTCTGTGTGCCGCCAATGGCAACTGAAACGGTTGAAGGATTGAACTTGATGGCGGGAGTGTTGTCATCATCGTCAGAGCATGAAGCAAATGCCACTGCAAATACGGCACAAACGATTAATGTTGCAAACTTAAAGAATTTCATTGATTTCATTTTATTCTATAATTTTGTCGTTTAACTTATGCGCCACGGCATGAGTATGCGTCCATCTACAGCCTTGGCACGATTGTTTTTTCGAGTACTCTCATTCCCTTAAATGAAGAGCAATGTAAAATCTTGCCTTGGAAAAATATTTTTTTTCGATTTTTATTCTATACGATGCAAAAATGAGGGTGTTTCGGCATTGTACACCGAAGTGACCGTATGCATTTTGAGCGACAGTTCGGCAGACTTTTTGCCACTGAACGACAGCCAATTGAGTTTTATCTTCAGTTCTTTAGGATGTTCCTTCCATAGTGAGTTGAGGTCAAATGCTATAAGTGCATCCCCCATTCTTCCGTTGGTGTCACCTTGGGCATTGTGGCGCAAGTCGAACTCATATACATTATCTTTGTTCACACCGCTCACAAGATTAATGACATGCTTGGTAGTTCCTCCCCACAATGTGCGTATACGGAGCGTAACATATCCGTCCTCGGCAACAGAAACCCAGTCACGGACAATTTCAATAGGGTCATTTCCAAATGCTTTCGCATTTTTTTCTTCTGATCCTTGCGTCATTACTGGCTGTTTGGTACGGATGCTGTCAATCCAATTTACATACACACTCTGTTGGTTGCCTCCGTAGCTTCGCTCTTCTATTGTATAGTTCACCAAAGCCCTCACTTTCTTGTCTCCAAATGGTGAGGCTTTCATATTGGTAGGTACAAGCGACGTTGATTCATCAAGTTGCATGAAGAAGCCGTCAGGCGCAGAAGGATACACCGTTACAAGGGCAGTTGGGCGCTGTAACACCTCATTGTTATCATTGTCATCGCATGAGTTCAGCGTGAGCGAACTGGCTATCAGACCTATTGCCAGAATTGTTTTCTTTGTTATTCTCATATTTCTTGCTTTTTACTTCTACTTATTAAATCATCAAAAAGCAAGAATCTTGCCTGTAAAAAGAGTTTTTTATGAGATTTATCCTTGCTCCAACAAGTTCTTCCAAGTATTTCTTACGTTCAAATATCATATTAGGGTGCCATTTTTGATACTAGTATCATATTTTACACCGCAAAGATAACGTTTTTTATCTCGAAATACAGCATAAACAATGGAAAACTGCGTTTATCAAGTAAAAACAGCTAAACGTAGCATCGTAAACTACACAAAAATGCTTTTTAGAACAAAAGGGTATGACATGTAATCACACCCTACGTTCAAGGGAGTCGTTTCAACCGTACCCCTTTATGGATTTCGTCCTATAACTTCCATTCACCACATTATGGGGTCGGTCAAAAGCGTCCCTTCCAACCCTTATTTCGTGATTCCTAATGTGGTCGGAAGTTAAATACGTTAAATATTCACCTTTTCGTATCTAATCAGAATCCATATAGTCACT
>SKEF01003165.1_pt1 | contig 11629 bp, 10 predicted proteins | sample 4826691 | NCBI WGS metagenome assembly SKEF01 (sample SAMN11008816, study PRJNA524170) | human gut metagenome | biome: Human fecal sample; material: Feces; isolation source: fecal sample from pouch patient p23, p27 | host: Homo sapiens | place: Israel: Tel-Aviv | collected 2016-08-24
GTCGGGGGTACGACGGACAACTTTTCGAAGTTGCCACGCCTGCCAAATTGGGATGTGGTGTAATTGGCAACACAGCTGATTCTGGTTCAGCCATTCTTGGTTCGAGTCCAGGCATCCCAGCCAATGACCCTCGCAGATGCGAGGGTTTTTTGTTTTTCGCAAGCATGTCTGCCAGTACAACATAGTCCAAGAAAATTGCACTACCCTAGGAAGCATGACTGAATTGCAGAACGCAGCAAAAGCCGCCGCCACGCGACCGCGCATCCAACCGGCGGAAGAAGGCGACGATCGCCCGCTTTCCGTATCCGCGCGACTGGGACGATTGCAATTCCACCAATCCGGCAAATTCCGCGTTCTGCAGCTTGCCGACATTCAAGACGGGCCGAAAGTCAGCAAAGACACCGTCAAACTCATCGAAGCGTCACTGGATGCCACAAGGCCGGATATCGTCATCTTCACCGGCAATCAGATCGCAGGATATGATCCCGCATACGCGCAAACCACGCGCAAACGTCGTTGGAGCGCTGCCGCGGGGATTTCCTCCAAAACCGCTTCATCCAAGTCTTCCGAAGCGTCAGAACGGTTCGAAGCTGCGCTGGAACGCACCTGCGCATCCGTGCGCGCCACTGTCGAACAGCTCGTGCGTCCGCTTGCCGATCGCGGCATTCCGTGGGCGGTGACATTCGGCAACCACGATTTTCAATGCGGGCTCAGCAATGCGGAAATCGAAAGCATTTGCAGGGAATTTCCCGGATGCGTGAACCCTGAGCCTACGGGAGGCGAGAGCGGCCTCGGGGGCGCAAATTCTGCAAATTCTGTGGGAAGCATGGATTCTGCGGAAGATGCAGGTTTCGTGCAACTCCGGGCGGAATCGTATTTGCCGAATCAGCGCGTATTCGCTTGCGAGCCGGGCACCTTCGCATTGCCGGTTGCCGATGTGGACCATACGATGTCCGTGCTGGGCTTGGTATTGCTGGATTCAGGCGATTACGCACGTTCCGGCGGGTACGGAAGCCCGTCCGCGGAGGCGTTGCGATTTCTTGCCGAAGTGCCGGAAATGATGGCCACGCAATCTCAGAAACAGGCAGGATCGCACGAAACCGCGCAATCGCAGGAAAAGGCAGTGCCGTGCATGGTATTTCAGCATTTTCCGGTGCAACAGTATTACCAACTGTTGAAGCCGACTGCGGCGAATGCGGCGCGTGCGATTGAAGGCTACCGCAATTTCGCTGGAAAACATTACGTTTTGGATGAGGAAAAAACGCTTCCTGGCAGTTATCTGGGGGAGGGTGTCAGCTGCCCGGATGCCGACAGCGGTGAATTCGCGATATTGGAACAGCATGACTATTTTGCGATTTCCGCGGGGCATGATCACCGCAACGCATTCGTTGGAACAGTGCCGGTTTCGCGAGAAATGGCCTCGGCTGATGCGCAGACGGCGGCTTCGCCAGGCAAGGTTGGCGGTCTGATGATGATCGCGTCGCCCACCAGCGGTTTCGGATCGTATGGTCCGGTGCCGCAGAAGCGGGCCGCGCGGCTGATCGAGTTCGACATCCGCCATCCGTACGAGCCGCGTACGCAGCTGCTTGAATACGGCGAATTGGTGGGCAAACCGAGCGCGGGCAAGGCGTACGCGTACGGCATGACCAGTGAATCGAAGCCCGAATCCGAAGGCGTGGATCTGCTGCATCGGCCGACATGGTGGAGCAAACTGTTGACTTGGCTGCGTAAGAAGTAGCTGAAAAGAGCGAAATGACAAATCCTGCAAGGAAATGGCAAAACTTGCGGAAGGCAGGAAATAGCAAAACCGTGTCCTGCATGCATCGCGGAACACGGTTGAGAGGCTGTATATTGCCCGTCAGCGACCGGAAGAAGCCTTAATCAAGGCGTCGGTCAAATACTTGCCGGCAGCCATAACCAGCGGGGCGTAACGGCGTCCGGGATTGGACCCCATACGACCGTCCGGGCCGGAAATCGAAATTGCGGCAATCACCTGACCGGAAGCATTGCGAATCGGCGCGGAAATCGAGCATACGCCCTCATCGCGCTCGTTGACCGACTCGGCCCAACCGCGCTTGCGCACGGCGGTAAGCTTGGCCGCGGTGAACTTGGCGTGACGCAACCCCTGATGCAGGCGTTCGGAATCCTCCCAAGCCAGCAAAATCTGGGCCGCGGAACCGGCCTCCATCGACAGCATCGCACCAACCGGAATGGAATCACGCAAACCGGAAGCGCGCTCCACGGCGGCGATGCACACGCGCATATCGCCCTGACGGCGGTAAATCTGCGCGGATTCGCCAGTGCGATCCAGCAACGTCTGCAAAATCGGCGCGGCTGCGGTCAGCAAACGATCCTCGCCGGCAGCAGCGGCCAATTCCGCAAAACGCGAGCCAAGCACGAAACGACCATGCTGATCACGCAACACAAAACGGTGACGCTCCAACGCAATCGCCAGTCGATGCGCGGTCGGTCGGGCCAAGCCCGTCGAGGAAACCAGCTGTCCGAGCGTTGCCGGACCGGATTCAAGCGCGTCAAGGATTTTGACGGTCTTGTCAAGCACACCCACACCGGAATGAATCTCATTGCTTTGAGAAGACGTCGTGTGGTGGGTCTCAGCTGGAAGCTCAGTCTCATCCGACTGCGATTCAGGCATGGTGGTGCTTGTATTCGAAGAAGTCATAAGAGGGATTATGCCATCTCACATATTGAAATGCAAAATGTACGCAATGTCGGACTGCGGTAGAGCAGGTATTTTAATCTTTACTCAGTTATGGAAAAAGCTGGAAAAAATCTGAATTTTCAACGATTTTGTAGGTACATACGGGGAGATATGCCACAATCGCGGCGATTTTGACATGATCTGGAGTGAACTTGGCCCATATGTGATGTGTGCGTTGCATGCAAGTATCTCATATACCGGCATAAACGCGTTCGAACCAGGCTCGAACACCATAGGCTTATAGCACGAACAACGCGGGTTGGCAATACCGCGAGGAAAAAGCGAGGAAAAATTCGAGGAGGTCCCGCAATGGGAACGACATTGGCCGAGAAGGTCTGGGCCGATCATTTGGTACGCAAGGGTAGTGATGGGGCTCCCGACTTGCTGTACATTGATCTGATGCTCATGCACGAAGTTACCAGTCCGCAGGCATTCGAAGGCTTGCGACTGGCCGGACGCAAGCCACGTCACCTTGACCAGCTGATCGCAACGGAAGATCACAACACGCCGACTGCCGACATCGACCGCCCGAATCCGGATAAGATCTCCGCGCTGCAGCTAAGCACGCTCGAAAAGAACTGCAAGGATTTCGGCGTACGTCTGTGCCCGCTGGGAGACGCCGATCAGGGCGTGGTGCACGCGTTCGCGCCGGTGCTGGGCCTGACGCAGCCGGGCATGACGATCGTGTGCGGTGACTCGCACACCTCCACGCACGGCGCGTTCGGTGCCATGGCCATCGGCATCGGCACCTCCGAAGTCGAACATGTTATGGCAACGCAGACCCTGAGCCTGAAGCCGTTCAAGACCATGGCCGTGAATATCGAAGGTGAACTGCCGAAGGGCGTCACCGCAAAAGACATTATTCTTGCGATTATCGCGAAGATCGGCACCGGTGGCGGCCAAGGGCACGTCATTGAATATCGTGGTGAGGCCATCAAGAAACTGTCGATGGACGCACGCATGACCATCTGCAACATGTCGATCGAAGCGGGCGCTCGCGCCGGCATGATCGCGCCGGACGAAGTGACGTTCGAATATCTGAAGGGACGCCCGCACGCGCCGGAAGGTGAAATGTGGGACAAGGCCATCGAATACTGGAAGACGCTGAAAACCGATGACGACGCCGTATTCGACAAGGAAGTGACCATCAAGGCCGAAGATCTCGAGCCGTATGTGACGTGGGGCACCAACCCGGGTCAGGGCATCAAGATTTCCGGCGTGGTGCCGGATCCGGCTTCGTTCAACGATGAAACCGAGCGCACCGCGGCCGAGCGTGCCATTGCCTACATGGGCTTGACGCCGGGCATGCGCATCAAAGACATTGCCGTGGATACCGTGTTCATCGGCTCCTGCACCAACGGACGTCTCGAGGATCTGCGTGTGGCCGCTTCCATTATGAAGGGGCATCACAAGGCCGAAAACATTCACCGCGTGCTCGTGGTGCCGGCCTCCTCTCGCGTGCGTTTGCAGGCGGAAAAGGAAGGACTTGACAAGATCTTCAAGGACTTCGGTGCCGAATGGCGTAACGCAGGCTGCTCCATGTGCCTGGGCATGAACCCCGACAAGATGGTGGCCCGCGAACGTTCCATCTCCACTTCGAACCGCAATTTCGAAGGTCGACAGGGCAAGGGGTCGCGTACGCATCTGGCGTCGCCGGCGGTCGCCGCCGCAACGGCCATCCGCGGTACCATCTCGTCTCCGGCTGATCTGTGAATCGTTGAGAATGCTTGAAAACCTGAGAAATCTTGGATTTCCGGCATTCTGTGAATCGTTACATCGAAAGAAATAGTGAAATGGAAAAACTGACTACTCTTACCGGCGTGGCCGTGCCGCTTCGCCGTTCCAATGTCGATACTGACCAGATTATTCCAGCCGTGTTCTTGAAGCGCGTGCAGAAGTCCGGTTTCGACGACGCGCTGTTCTATGCGTGGCGTCGCGATCCGGAATTCGTGCTCAACCAGCCGGAATACAAGCGGGGCAAGATTCTCGTTGCCGGACCGGATTTCGGTATCGGATCTTCTCGTGAACATGCCGTGTGGGCATTGCATGATTACGGCTTCCGCGTGGTGATTTCGTCTCGTTTCGCCGACATTTTCTACGGCAACACCGCGAAGAACGGTGTGCTGGCTGCGATTATGCCGCAGGAATCCGTTGAGTTGCTGTGGAAGCTGCTTGACGAGGAGCCGGGCCGTGATATGACGGTGAGCCTGGAGGATCGCACGGTGACGTGCGGCGACGTGACGCTGCCGTTCGAAGTGAACGACTATACCCGTTGGCGCCTGATGAACGGCTATGACGATATCGATCTGACGTTGCAGTATGAAGACGATATTGTGACATACGAGAAGATGCGTGCCGAAAAGTTCCCGTTCAAGCCGAAGACGCTGCCGGCGAAGCGTGAGCCGGAGCAGTTGATCGCGTCCGCGCGCGAAGGCGAATACCCGGATTGGCAGGGCCCGCTTGCCGATCGCGGCATCATCTGAGTTGGCGGCTGGCTAGGTGCGCGGGCTGTTTGCGGGGTGATTCCTCCAGTGGGTGGAAGGAACACCCCGCTTGCGTTGTTGCGCGGGCTGTTTGCGGGAGGATTTTTCCAGTGGGTGGAAGAATTGGGACGTCGGGATGATTGTTTGCGGGAGGATTCTTCCAGTAGGTGGATGTTTTTGGACTTTGAGACGGTCCGTAGCGGGGTGATTCCTCCACTGGGTGGAGGTTTTGGGACGATTAGGGGACTCATATTGTCCGGATTCTTCCAGTGACTGGAAGGATTGGGACGTTGGGATTGCTGATTATGTGAGATTTGCGCGGGTTTTGCATATGAGACGCGCTATGGTGGGCTTATTGTTTCGTGCTTTCGTAGCTTTCGGAGAGAAAAATGAGCCAGGGTTTTGCGCCGTTTTATGATGTCAATCGCACGTATGAAGACAACTATTTGCAAGGGCCGTTCGGCGCGTTTGCCGAAGTGTTGCGGGCTGATGCGTCCGATTCTGCGGGATCGGTCACGTCTGTTGTTGCTGAGGTTGCGTCCGATTCCTCCAGTGAGGTTCAGGGCGTTCAGACCATTCAGGCCGCTCAAGCGCAGGAATTCCTTGGTTTTCGTGTGAATCTGCCGTTCGGTATTCCAGCTGGTCCGCTGCTGAATGAGCGTTTCACCACGGCCGCTTTCCGTATGGGCTTCGATCTGGCGGTATACAAGACGGTTCGTTCCCGCGCATGGGGCTGCAATGCGTTCCCGAACGTGCTGGCCGTGCATCCGCGGAATGCCGATGGTTCGCTGGTTCCGGGCAGTGCCGAACTTGACGAGGGTGTGCTTGCCGATACCCGTTATGAGCTTCCGATTTCGATTTCCAACAGTTTCGGCGTTCCCTCCCGTGATCCCGACGAATGGCAGCCGGACATGCAGAAGGCAATCGCCGCAGCCGGTGACGGCCAGCTGCTGGTGCCGAGCTTCCAAGGCTCCCGCGTGGAGGGCATGGATCGTGAAGCGTATATCGCCGATCATGTCACCACCGCGCATTTGGTTGCCGAAACTGGCGCTGGCCTGATGGAAATGAACACCAGCTGCCCGAATGAGGGACATAATCGTCTGTTGTGCCACGATCCGCATTTGGTCGGCGAGATTACGGAAGCGGTGAAGAACGAAATCGGCGATCGTCCGCTGATCGTGAAGCTCGCATACATTCCGAATGATGCCGATCTGGAAATTATGGTGAAGGAAACCGCCGGCCATGGCGCGGTGCAGGGTTTCTCCACCATTAACACAATCTCCGCGAAGCTGGTGGATGCGAACGGCAATCAGGCATTGCCAGGCGCGGGGCGTGACCGTTCGGGCGTATGTGGCAATGCGATTCGTGGTGCAGGTCTCGATATGGTTGGCCGCCTGAATGCGATTCGCGAGAAGCTGGGTCTTGATTTTGCGATCGTTGGCGTGGGCGGTGTGATTCGTCCGGAAGATTACAAGGCGTACCGCGAGGCTGGTGCAAACGCGGTGATGAGCGCTACGGGTGCCATGTGGAACGCCCGTTTGGCGCAAGACATTAAAGCCGCACTGTAGTCACAGGTTCAATTGCGCCTGATTTGCGCTCTGTTGCGTTTCACCGCCCTTTTTTCCCATTCGCTGGAAGGATTAGTGCAGCACGGGGGTAGCTGTCCGTCCTGATTCTTCCAGTGACTGGAGGGTTTTGCCCGCTGAGATGCAGTTTGGTGGGATGATTCTTCCAGTGACTGGAGGTTTTTGGACGGTGGGATGCGGTTTGGCGGGTGGATTGTTCCAGTGGCTGGGAATTTTGGTCGAAAGTCGAACGAAATTGGGAGACACTGCGCTGAACGCGGCATTTCACGAGCCCACTACATGCCTTATGGCAAACTGAGGGTTAGTGTGTTTCAAGCTTGAACCGTATAAGGGAAGCGAAAGAGGTTGAGCGTGTCTGACAACAACAACGACATTCTGCACGTCGAAGGTGGCAAGCCGCTGAACGGCACCATCAAGGTGCGTGGCGCGAAGAACTTCGTGAGCAAGGCCATGGTGGCGGCGCTGCTCGCCCCGGGTACGTCCGTGTTGAAGAATGTTCCGGAGATTCGCGACGTGCATGTGGTCTCCGACTTGCTGCGTCTGCATGGCGTGGACGTTACGGTGGATGGCGATCACGGCGTGGTCACGATCGACGCCACGAATGTGCAGCTTGCCGATGTGGCCGACGTGGATACGCTGTCTGGTTCGTCGCGTATTCCGATTCTGTTCTCCGGCCCGCTGCTGCACCGTTTGGGTGAGGCGTTCATTCCGGCTCTCGGCGGATGCAATATTGGCGGTCGTCCGATTGATTTCCACCTGGAAACGTTGCGCAAGTTGGGTGCCAACGTCGATAAGGAACATAAGGACGGCATTCATATCACCGCTCCGAACGGTTTGCATGGCGCGAAGATTCACCTGCCGTACCCGTCGGTGGGCGCTACCGAGCAGACGTTGCTTGCCGCCGTGCTTGCTGAGGGCAAGACGGAGCTTTCCGGCGCTGCCACCGAACCTGAAATCATGGATTTGGTGTGCGTGCTGCAGAAGATGGGCGCGATCATTTCCGTGGATGTGGATCGTACGTTCCGCATCGAAGGCGTGAAGGAACTGAAGGGTTACACGCACACTTCGCTGACCGACCGCATCGAGGCCGCTTCTTGGGCTTCCGCGGCATTGGCCACGCATGGCGACATTTTCGTCAAGGGCGCTACACAGCCTGAAATGATGACGTTCCTGAACGTATTCCGCAAGATTGGTGGTGAGTTCGACATCACCGATAACGGCATTCGTTTCTGGCATCCGGGCGGCGATTTGAAGCCGGTCGCGATCGAAACCGACGTGCATCCGGGCTTCATGACCGACTGGCAGCAGCCGCTGGTGGTGGCGTTGACGCAGGCGAAGGGCCTGTCGATCGTGCACGAAACGGTGTATGAGAATCGTTTCGGTTTCACGAAGCCACTGGTGCAGATGGGTGCCACGATTCAGCTGTATCGCGAATGCCTCGGATCGCTGCCATGCCGTTTCCAGCAGCGCAATTACAAGCATTCCGCGGTTATTTTCGGACCGACCCCGCTGACCGGCCGCGATATTGACGTGCCGGATCTGCGTGGCGGCTTCAGCCATCTGATTGCCGCGTTGGCGGCAAAGGGCCCGTCCAATGTGCAGGGCATTTCGCTGATTGACCGCGGTTATGCCGATTTCCGTGGCAAGCTCGAAGCTCTCGGCGCAGATTTCGACTGATTTGTTGCTTGATTTATCGCTGATATAGCTTGATTGGCTTGGTAAGGCCGGTGTTCACAACAGTGGGCACCGGCTTTTTGCTTACATATTGCCGTTGCTCGTTCTCAAAAACTTAGTAATTCAGTGTATAAATTATTGAACTTAATTTAGGGGGTTATGGCGCATAATAGTGATGCAAAAAGTTTTATTGTTTTTGAAAATAATGTCGATTTTCGGCAGAGATTCTTTCGGAATGGCATTATGATTGTCGATATCGAATGGCGTTTGCAACGAGGTGAACAGCCGAAGATATAAGGGTTTCCCTCATCGTTATTGTGTTTACTGCATGTCCAGACGGATTCTAGGGATAGTCGCAACATCTTCGTCGTCAATCGTCCTCCAGCCTATCCACCAGTTCCGCCTTTTTCGTATATTCCGTGTTTTTGTATTTCGTGTGTGCGTCGTGCATGAGCGCAATCGTTCCAACCAAGCGGAATGGGTGGTGGCAGAATGGAACGCATGGCATCCAAAGGAAAACCCTCGCCGCGTTCCGCGGTCAAACCGTTAAGCGACGAACAAGTCGCAAAGCTCGCACAGCGTCACCATCTCGTTGACCCAACCCACGACTTTCCATGCGGGCCGCGCAAAGCCAATGAAGCCGAAATCGCGGCGCAGAATCCGAAAGCGACCCATCGTCTGCTCACCGGATGCGACATCGTATTCCGCAACCGCACCAAACTCAAGGCGTGGGGCATCGAACACGTGCCGGAAACCGGTCCGTTCATCACCGCGGCCACGCACGTCACCATGTTTGACGTGTTCGTGCCCATGATCTCCATGTTCCATCAAGGCCGCCGTCCGCGCTACATGGCCAAAGCCGAAATGGCCTCGTGGCCGCTGATCGGCAAATGGTTCCAACTGGTAGGCATGCAGCCCGTGCAACGCCGTTCGGGCAAGGCGAAAGCCATCGAGGAAACCTCCGTGGAAATCCTTACCTCCGGCCAACCCCTAACCGTATGGCCGGAAGGCACGGTAACGCGCGATCCGCAGAAATGGCCGATGAGCATGAAAAACGGCGTGGGCATGATCGCGCTTGAGGCTTCGCGCCGACTCGGCTACCAGATTCCGCTGTATTGCGCGGTAACGTGGGGCGCGGCAAGCATCAACCATTGGTGGCCGTGGCCGCGTAAAAACGTGGTCATGTGCTACGACGAGGCGCTTGATTATGCGGATCTGCTCGCCGATTGCGATTCCTGGGGTGAGGAAGTGCCGGAGGATCTCGCCAACGAACTTACCCGACGCATCCGCGTGCGTATGACCGAAGTCATGGCCGAAATCCGCGGCGAACAAGCCCCCGATGGATATTGGGATTATCGTACGATGAGCCGAGTGAAGGACTGAATCGAAGAAGGCCGAATCGAAAAAGACCGCACACGCGATTGCTGAAATGCGGTAATCGAAATACTGCCAGCCGATTGCGCATACGTATGGCGCGTATTGCGGCATATATCGCGGTGTGCGTAGCCGGCGGTAGCATAGGAAAAGCAATTTTTGAGCCAAGACTCCGGGTTATGAATGATGCCCGGAGTAATGCAAGGAGCAAATATGACGAACGTGACGGTACTGGGCGCAGGAGCTTGGGGAACCGCTTTCGGTCAGGTGCTTGCCGATGCAGGCAACAATGTGACTATGTGGGCCATCGAACCGGAGATTGTGGAAGGCATTCGCGACCACCATCACAACGGTGTTCGCCTGCCCAGCGTGAAAGTGCTGCCAAGCAACATGACCGCCACCGGCGACCGTGCCGAAGCCGTAGCCAACGCCGACATTGTGATCGTGGCCATCGCCGCACAGTTCGCCCGCGTCGCGCTCGTCGAATTCAAGGACCTGATTCCCGAAACCGCACTCGTCGCCTCGCTGATGAAAGGCATCGAACGCACCACCGGCAAGCGCATGGATGAAGTCGTTATGGAAACGCTTGACCTGCCGGCCGACCGCTTCGCCGCGATTTCCGGACCGAACCTGAGCAAGCAGATCGCTGACCGCGAGCCGGCCGCAACCGTGGTCGCCTGCGAAAATCTCGACAATGCGCGCAAGATCGCAGCCGCTTGCACCACCGACTATTTCCGTGCGTTCGTAACCCGCGACGTGATCGGCTTGGAAATGTGTGGATCGCTGAAGAATGTGGTCGCGCTGGCCGTGGGCATGGCCCGCGGCGCCGGCTACGGCGAAAATACCGCCGCCATGATCGAAACCCGTGGCCTGGCCGAACTGACCGCCTTGGGCGAGGCGGCAGGCGCCGATCCGAAGACGTTCGCCGGTTTGGCTGGCGTGGGCGACCTGATCGCCACCTGCGGATCCCCGTTGAGCCGCAACTACACGTTCGGATCCAACTTGGGCAAGGGATTGAGCGTTGAGGAAGCCACCAAGGTGAGCAACGGCGTGGCCGAAGGCGTGCCGACCACCGATGCGGTGGTGGCGCTCGGCAAGCAGTACGGCGTGCCCACGCCGCTCGCCACGGCCATGAGCCACGTGCTTTCCGATGGCATCTCCTGCGCGCAGATGCTGTCCGAACTTTTCGGCGAAGGCATCAGCGAAGAATAAGCTTTCCGCAACATCGCGATTGCAGATAAGACCGCACTTTCAGGTGCGGTCTTTTTATTTTTCGAGGCATGCGATTGCGTAAAACGTCAATCGGAATGTGTCAATCGTCAATCGCCATATATTTCGGCAATAATAGTAAATCTGTATAAAAATAGTCTAATCGTGATTAGACAAAGCGATTAAGCTCGGTTTTTTCAGGTTGCAATCGCATCATTCCAACGTTTGATTCCGTATTCTATGATTCATGAAAATAGGACATGAGTGACGGGCGTGTGTAATTATGGTTCGTCGTGTGTGGGCTGTGGGGTGCGGTTTGTATACTGAACTGCGATATTGCGAATGCGTGGTATCGCGGGCGAACAGAAGTGCGAACCGGCGCGATATTGCGAAGACAGACAGTACAGACAGTATTGGCAGACGGTATTGGGCGCGCGTGCGTTCAACGGACCAACTGATGGAGCATAAGACAAAGATGGCAAAACAGCGCATTGTGGTGATGTATGGCGGCAAAGCCGACGAGCATTCGATTTCCTGCATCTCTGCGGCGGGCGTGCTGCGCGCGTTGGATACTGACAAGTTCG
>SKEF01003168.1_pt1 | contig 11624 bp, 8 predicted proteins | sample 4826691 | NCBI WGS metagenome assembly SKEF01 (sample SAMN11008816, study PRJNA524170) | human gut metagenome | biome: Human fecal sample; material: Feces; isolation source: fecal sample from pouch patient p23, p27 | host: Homo sapiens | place: Israel: Tel-Aviv | collected 2016-08-24
GTTTTGGGGCATAAAAACAGAAAAATATAGATGAAAATAAAAATAAGAGGCTAAAATTAGCCTCTTATTTTGCTTTAGCTAAGATAAATACTGTACTTAAAATCAATACTGCTCCCATAAGTTCGATAGAGGAGAAAGTAACATTTAAGAAGATTAAAGAGAGAATAATAGAACAAAGTGGTTCGCCCACAGTTAAAATACTGGCTTCAGTTGGACTTAAATAATCAAGGCTTTTTAAGTAAAAGCAAAATGCTAATACAGTACCAAATAAAATCATGCTTAAAATAGCACCTATAGTATATAGATTTATTTCGCCTGGTATATCTAGTGGATTATTAAAACAAGAAATAAATATTCCACCAAAGAGCATACTCCAACCCATTACATTTGTAGAGGAGTATTTAGATAATACTTTGCGAGGTTGAAGTGTATAAACTACACAACAAAGAGCAGAAATGATACCAGCTATAAGAGCTATGGGTGAGAGAATAATTGAAGAAAAATCTCCTTTAGTAACTATTAGTGATGTACCTGTTATAGCGAATAAAATAGAAATGAGTTCAAGACCAGAAGGTCGTTTATGTTTTACTAATAAAGTGTAGAGCATAATAAATACAGGTAAAAGAAATACTAAAATAGTGGCAGTAGGCGCATTGCTGTGATTTATGCAGATGTAAAAGCCATATTGTGAACCTAAAAGCCCAATTACACCTAATAATAATAAAGATATAAAATCTGTTTTTAATACTTTAAATATATTTCGTTCATAGAAAATATAAGTAATGGCTAGAAGAATTATACCGCTAGCAAGTAAGCGTGTATTTACAAGCCATTCAGGTGTGAAATGTTCACTACTTATCAAATATTGAACTAAAATTCCTACAAGACCCCACATCGCAGTAGAAGATAATACCATTAAAATACCTTTTAAATGATTGCTCATTGCATACCTCCGTTGTTTTTCCTATTGTTAATATTTTGGTATAATAAAAATAATGATATTTAAATATGAAAGAGGTGTAATTTATGGAGATTTTTCATAATGATTGGGCTGAATTTTTAAATCCAGAATTGAAGAAACCATATTATTTAGAACTTCGTAAATTTTTAGTAGATGAGTATAAAACAAGACAGATATTTCCAGACATGTATGATATTTTTAATGCTCTCCATTACACAAGTTATCATGATACAAAAGTCGTGATTTTAGGTCAAGACCCTTATCATGGTGATGGTCAGGCACATGGACTTAGTTTTTCTGTAAAACCTGGAGTAAAAGCTCCACCTTCACTTGTGAATATTTTCAAAGAGTTAAAAGAAGATTTAGGCTGTGAAATACCGAATAATGGATGCTTAAAACCATGGACACAGCAAGGTGTATTATTATTAAACACTGTACTTACAGTGAGAGCACATCAAGCGAATTCTCATCGCAATATGGGTTGGGAAAAATTCACAGATAGAATTATTGAAATTTTAAATGAACGTGAAAAACCTATAGCTTTTATCTTATGGGGAGCACCTGCTCGCAAAAAGAAAAAAATGATTACTAATCCTAAGCATTTCATCGTAGAGTCTGCACATCCAAGTCCATTATCTGCATTTAATGGATTTTTTGGCAGTAGACCATTTTCTAAAGTAAATGCTTTTTTAGAAGCTGTGGGTGAAAAACCTATAAATTGGCAAATTCCTAATCTATGATTAATTTTTCCATATCATCTGGCAAGGAACTGGAGAGACAAATTTCTTCATGGGTAAAAGGGTGATTGAATTTTAATTTATAAGCATGAAGAGCATGGCGAGCTATTAAATCTAATTTGCCATCATAGAGGTCATCTCCTAATAATGGATGACCAAGATAAGACATATGCACACGTATTTGATGTGTTCGCCCTGTTTCTAGCCATAGTTCAATTAAAGAATAATTTTCAAATTCTTTGATTACGCGATAATTGGTGATGGCATGTTTGCCTTCATCATTGACTTCATGCAAGATGATACTATCTTTTTTTCTGCCAATAGGTGCATTTATCTGCCCTTGTTTTTGTGAGAGTTTTCCATGAACTAATGCATAGTAATATCTTTGAAATTTTTGGTGATTATTAGCTAATTGATGTTGTAATTGTGGCATTTTAGCAAAAACGACTAAGCCAGAAGTATTTCTATCAAGGCGATAAAGTGGATGACAGCCTACATTTTGATTGGTTTTAGCAAAATGATACATCACGCCATTAGCTAGAGTTTGAGTATTTTCAAATGTCAATGGGTGAGTGAGCATACCAGCTATTTTATCTACGATTAAGAAATAATCATCTTCAAAGACAATATTTAAGGGTATTTGTATAGCTTCTACTTTGGAAGTTACAGAAAGATTGTATTCAATGATGTCATTTGGTTTTACTGTTGCCTGTGTAGCACGAACTTTTTGACCATTTACGAAAAATTCATCTTGTCGCTTGATTTTTTTCCATAATGTAGAAGATATATTTTCATGGCGTTTTAAGTAATCTTTAGCTAATTGCTCTTTGACATCTGCTTTGACGATATATTTAATCATAGATACTCCTTAAGATTTATTGACATCTTTAATTTTTCTATAAGCAGTGTAAACAGCGGTGATTACACCTAAGATGATGCCAATTAAAGTGAAAATAGGTGTAGAGTCAAAGTAGATATCAGCTTTTTGCCCTAAGAAAATACAAACGCCAATAGTGATTACAAAGTGAAAACCAATGCCAGATACAAAGGTAAAAGTTTCCCAAGTTGATTTTGGTGCCATAAAATACCTCTTTTCTAAGTTGATAAATTTAAATAAAAGGTTGTGATTTTTAATGAATAAAACAATAAAAGTAATTTATTTATTGATGATGTTATTGATTGTAAATACTTGTGTAGCTTTCGCTCAAAGTGAAGAAAAGAATACACAAACATATAATTGGCAAGTCTTTGATATTGGACCTGCAGAAGATTATAATTATGCCTTCGATACAAATAGCATAAAATATGCAAGAAACGAAGACGGTTCTATCAATAAGAATATCATTATTTATCAGGAAAAGAAAATAAATAATGTGCCAATGTCTTCAGAATTTAATTATTATACAATCACTCAATGTAAGTTGAATATAGAACAGACTTCTATTTGTTTTGGTGATGAATCTTATTATACTAAAAAAGATAAATTCCGTTGGACTGATACTCCACTGTATTTGACTTGGATAACTGTTAGCCGTGACTCCATAGGCGGTATGCGTTTTATTCAGATAGTAGAATATGCTAGAGCACATGATGATATTTTGACTAGTCGCTCTTAAGCATAAATTTAAATTAAAGATACAATGACCCCCAATAGCTGAGTTTTTCAACTGTTGAGGGTCATTTATTTTAGAGAATTTTATTTGTTTAAAACAAATTTTTCAATGGCTTTTGCTACACCGTCATTATCATTTGTATCAGTTACATAATTGGCGATAGCTTTTACTTTATCAATGCCATTTTCCATAGCAACGCCAAGCCCAGCAGCTTTGATCATAGTATAATCATTGCCTTGATCACCGCATGCCATAGTTTCAGATTGTTTGATATTCAAATAATCGGCAAGTTGTAATAAACTTATACCTTTATCTACACCTTTATTGGTGATTTCAAAAAAGAATGGAGCACTTTTAAATACATTATAGCGTTCTTTTACCCAATCAGGTATTTTAGCGATAGCTTCATCTAAGATTTCTGGTGGATCAATGAACATAACCTTGATGATATCCTCTTCATCTGTGATATCTGTTAAAGGATTGATGATATTGATATCGATTTTGTTGATACTAGCTTCATGTTCTGTATATTGGCTAGTTTCATTAGTTATTAATCCTTGTCTAGTGGAGAATGCTTGACAATGTACTCCTAACTCTTGGGATAGTTTGAATAAATCTTTATAATCTGAGCCTTTTAAAACACATTTTGATACGATTTCACGAGTTTTGGTATTTACGATTAAAGCACCATTAAAACTCAATACATATTCGCCTTCATGAATTAAATCTAATTCTTTAAGTGGTGGTTGAAGTCCAGCAAGTGGTCTACCAGAAGCGAGGACAATTTTTACACCTAAAGCTCTAGCTTGAGCTAAAGTTTCTTTTGTTCTATCAGTGATTTGTTTGTCAGAATTAAATAAAGTGCCGTCCATATCAAGGGCTATTAATTTATACATTAAAAATCTCCTTTTATACGTTTATAGTTATTTGATTTAGTTAATTGTATAACTAAAGCTACATCTTTATCAAGCTAGCATCATGAAAAAGATAGAGATATTTTTCTTTAATCGGTTTTCGCATGATTTCACTGGCTGCTTGAGCATAAAGTTCTATTTGCATGGCATATTTTGCTTTAGCTTCTATTTGCGTGCAATTATCTGTTTTATAGTCCAATAAAATCAAGCCATCATCTTCTTCGACTAATAAGTCGATAATACCTTGGATAAAGATAGTATCATTATCTTCGGCTTGAGGATAATAGACTTTAGCATTAATCATGCGGTTAAAAGCTAATTCTCTTTGTAGTGATTTTGCTTTTTGAATGCGCATGCCTAGCGGTGAAAATAAAAATTCACGGATATTTTTACGGTAGATTTTATTTATATGTTGTTTATCAATTATTTCTCTATCAGCTAAATTTTGAAGTTGGGCTAATATGCCTTTATCAGATAAATCGCCGTGAAAATCTAAATGTTGCATCACTGTATGCATTAAACTACCGTATTCTGTAGCAGTCATTTTCGTTTGTTTTTGCAAAAATTGTGGTCGTTTAAAACTGGTTTCCGCAAATAGCGTTTGAGCATTATCATCTTGAGGAGCATAATCGGTTGAAGCAAATTGCTGTTTGATTTCAGTAACAGATAATTTTGCTGGAATGGATAATGCCTCTTGATGAGGATAAGACCAATTCAATAATTTATCAATATTGTCTTTTTGCTTTGTAGCTGGCAATGGCTGTAATTTTTTTACTTTATTGATGATATCTTCATTTACAGTGGAAATTGTAGTTTTATCTGTGATATCTAATGAGTTGATTAGGGAAATTTGCCACTGTGAATGATCATCTAATAAAACAGCACTTTCATTTATAGCTGATTGACGTAAGACTAAGCCATCTTTATGGCGAGCGATAGCAGGAGCTAGCCAATCTAAATACGATTTTGCTTGCATGATGAAATAATCAGGTAGAGTTTTTGTCGTCGTTTGCAATTGAGAACAAGCATATTGAGCAAATTTTTCCATATTGCGAACAGTACCAGTGAGTATGAGCTTTTCACGAGCTCTAGTCATAGCTACATATAATATACGCATTTCTTCTGCTTTATACTCTTTGACGATTTGTTGAATGATAGCCTGGCGAGATAAATTTTGATAGCGATAGTGATGTTTGACATCATTTACATAAAGACCTAAGCCGAGTTTTTTATGAAAGAGAACACTTTCTTGAACATCTTTGAGATTGAATTGTTTGCCGATATCAGCAAGAATTACTACAGGAAATTCAAGACCTTTGCTCTTATGAATACTCATGATACGCACTACATCTTCACTATCACTTAGATTTCTAGCTACGGCTAAATCATTTCCCATATGTTGCATTTTATGGATAAAACGCAAGAAGCGGAAAAGACCGCGGAAAGAAGTCTGCTCATAATTGAAAGCTCGGTCATAGAGTGCTCTTAAATTCGCTTGGCGTACAGAGCCTTCAGGCAAGCCACCTACATAATCATAATATCCTGTATCATTGAGCAATAGCCAAATCAATTCAGGTACGCTATGACTGCGGGCATAATCTCGCCAATAATGCAATTTGGTGAGAAAATCATTTACTTTAATCTGCAATTTAGCAAATACTTTTTTATCTACAGGGAGTAATTGTTCTTGTAGCTCATTAATAGATGTCATGAATAATAAAGTTTCATACATATTTAATTGCGGATTGATAAGACGGATATGAGCTAAATCTTCAACGGTGAAATTAAATATAGGTGAGTACAAAATCGCAGTCAGTGGTATATCTTGTTGCGGATTGTCGATTATTTGCAATAATGAAAGCATGATGCGAACTTCTGTTTCTTGGAAATATCCCGTTTCAATAGTGGCATATACAGGAATATTATCTTCGCGAAGTACATCAGCTAATATCTTAGCTTTATCTTGAACAGAACGCAGTAGGATAACGATATCTTTCCATTTTATAGGGCGATAAGTCTTTGTATGTTTATCAAAGACAAGGGGATGTTTATTCATTAATTCTTTTATGCGAAGAGCAATATATTTAGCTTCAGCTTGAAAGCCTTGTACAGTGTCTTCATTATCATTATCATCATTTTCATTTAAAGTTAATTTTTGCTGTTTATCCAATAAAGTTAATTCAATCGGTGATTTTAAAGTCAAAAATTCACTTTGAGGATAATCAAAACCGCAGTATAAGGCTTCATCTTTGCCATAAGATAATTCTCCAGCTTTTGTAGTCATGATTTGGGAAAAGATGAAATTGACGCCGTCAAGGATTTCCTTGCGACTGCGGAAGTTTTGGGCTAAATCAATGCGAAGACAATCTTCTTCATGAGGATATTGATGATATTTAGCTAAGAATAATTCTGGCTCAGCTAAACGGAATTTGTAAATGCTTTGTTTTACATCGCCGACAAAAAATAAATTTGGTTTAGTGCGTGAAGCGATTAGATTTAAAATAGCTTCTTGAACTCCGTTTGTATCTTGGTATTCATCGACCATGATTTCTAGATATTTTTCCTGTAGTGTCTGGGCGATTGGTGAAGGTATCAGTTTTTCAGCAGTGGAATTTTCTTCAGCGAGTAATTTCAAAGTGAAATGTTCAAGGTCGGAAAAATCGACTAAAGAACGTTCGTTTTTAGCTTTACTAAAAGCTTGAGAAAATTCTATGGTTATATTACATAAGCTACTGGCTTGTTTATACAATTGAGGCATATCGGAGAGTGTATCTTCAATAGTTTGCGTAAAATAATGCTCTTTTAATTGTTTGATGATTTTCTTAGTTTCATCACGAAGAGCGGAGATGGTAGCTTTATCTTCTTCATTTACAGAGAATTTTTTAGAAATTCGCAGAGTTTTAAATTTAAATTCATTGATTAAATTAAAAAATTCCTGCCATGAAGTGTCGATTAAGTTATTTAAATCATAAAGAAAAGCTAAATCTCCACTGGCAATATCTGCATAAGGTGGTAAGTTTAAATCTGTGGCTAATTGATACATTTTCTGGCTATTGTCTATGGCTATATTTAAACCATCTTTGACATTGTCTTTGATTATCTGTAGCCATGGGCAATCATTGAGTTCATCAGCATTGTTGATTTGAAAATATGAAGGTAGAGCTTTCAGCCATTGTAGAGGAAAAGGCTGACTGCGAGAGTATTCATATAGCTTTAAGATGATATCATAGGTGCTATCATCGCCACGTTCATTGCCATAAGTGTCAGTGAATTCTAGAAAATCCTCATTATCATCTTTGTCATAATTCGTTTCAAAGAGTTCTTCAAGTACATCGAGTTTTAATAATTCAATTTCTTGAGGATTAGCAAGACGAAATTTAGGATCTAAACCTAATTGATGAAAATATTGGCGAATGATATTTTGACAAAAAGCATGAAGTGTGGAGATTGAAGAAGCGTTCAATAATACGAGTTGACGCTCTTTATCTTTATCGGATAATTTCTCTGTGATGGCACTAGCGATACGTTCACGCATTTCAGCTGCGGCTGCATTGGTGAAAGTAACGACTAGTATTTGATTGATATCGCATGTTTTATTTACAATGCGTTGAATTACACGCTCTACTAATACAGAGGTTTTCCCTGAGCCAGCAGCTGCGGCTACGAGGATATTTTTATCATAAGTATTTATAGCTTGTTGTTGCTGTGCTGACCAAGGCATGGAATTCCTTCTTTCTGTTTTAATTTTTCAATGATTTCCTCGTCATTGAGTTGATTTATCTCTCGATAATTATAGCCGGATATATATTTATCAAAGCGACAGATAGCGATATATGGGCAGTATTTGCAAGCTGTTTCATCTTTTAATTTATACGGTGCGATATCAGCATTGCCCTTTAAAATTTCACTGCCAGCTTCTTTTAAAGTATTTTCGATATGTTTCATCAATAAATCGAATTCTTCTGCTGTTTTTACATAGGAATGACTTTGAGCGGAGATATCATCTTGATTTTTATTTAAACGCACTTTGATGAAATTAGAGGAGTCATCAATTTTTTTGATGATTTCAGGGTCTGCTAGTACCCAGCCTGGCATACGCATTTTCTTTTCAATTTCTGTCTTAATTTGTTGAACGGATAACTTATTAGTACCTGTGATGACAGGTGTTTTTAAAAAGCAATATAAAATACCAGCAGGAATGGCATTTTCCATATTATATAATTGCAAAGTAGTATTTTGAGCTACTAAAAGATAAGTCAAAAGCTGTAATTTCAAGCCATAATATACTTGTAGTAGATTAATAAAAGCATTGCCTGATTTATAGTCAATGACTAGATAGTAATTATCATTGAAATCAATGCGGTCAATCTGCCCAATGATTTCTATTTTGTGATTATCTTCATCTGTGAATAATAAAGGAGGCATGGAGCTATTAGCACCGAAATCCTGCTCTAGAGCTTTAGGTGAAAATTCACTGTGTTTGGCAAATTCCACTAGACGCATCAAAGAATCAATGGATAATTGCTCAATTCTTTGCAAAAGATGTCTATAGCGATTGGAGCTTAAGAGAATTTCATTTTGTAATTTAGGAGCAATTGTCTTGATGATTTGTTTGCAGATTTGTTGACATTGTTCATGAGTTACATCTTGCCATGATATTTGTCGCTTCACGAGGATTTCCCCAAATTGGTGCATGATGGCGTGGAGTAAAATCCCTAAATCTGGAGCAGCAAATTTAAATTCTTTGCGTTCTTGTAGATTTAAGGCATAATGAGCAAAATGCTTGAATGGGCAATTAAAGAATTGTTCAAAGCGTGTTACACTGCCACGGAGTGTTTTGCGTTTCGTATATAATTTACTAGCCAAATCAGCTGGCAATACAGGCTTTGGTGCTTGAGCAAAGATACTTTGTAGTGCCGTAGATAAAGGAACATCAGCAGTTAAGAGATAATTATAAACATCTTGCCAAAATGACGCTAAATCTTCACCATCACGAGCTTGGCGAAGAGCGGAAGTCAAATGGCTAAGCGTCTTTCTTGTTGTAGATACTTGCATGGTTTTTATCGCAAATGAGCTATCTAAAGGATTTTCGTCTAGTGTAAAATCGCTTGGATAAGAGATTATCTTATCTAGAGGAATGGCTGTGAACTTTCCTTTAGGCAAAATCTTTTGCAATCTAGTTATCAAGATGGATTTATTCAGTCCAGCTCCTTCACCATCAGCTAGAGCATAGGACACCCAAAGATAATCTGTAGCTAAGGAAAAACCTTTGTAGAGAAGATATCTTTCGGCAAAATTATCCTCCATTGTACCGCTGGAGATATTTAGCCCTAGACTTGCCATCAATAAACGTTCAGCATCACTTAAGATACCTTCTGTTTTACTATGGCGAGGCATGATTTTTTCATTAGCACCTAGAATATAAATAGCCTTCTTGTTGTTTAAAGTATTATGTTCAAATGGTGCAAGTGTAACATAATCATAGCCAGGTGGTATCAAAGCAATCTGAATACTATCTAAGCCATCATTGATTAATTTTAAATAATTTTCAAGATTGATATAATCCTTGCCACATGTCTGCACTAATTGATCCATCAATTCAATGATATTATCCCAAATTTGATGATGTTCTTTGGCAAGGGCAATATCATTTTGTTCCTGGGCTATTTTTTCCCATAATTGCAATTGAGTCGGTATTTGTAAATCGAGCAGAAAATCATATAGCGCAAGCGTATATTCCTTGATAGTCTGCGAACTTTGGCAAGCAGTGTAGAAATTCTCTAAAGGAGCGACTAAACTGCGTCTAGTTAGATTTATAGCAGTGAAATTAGCTTCTTCTTCCAAATCTGTACCCATAGAGTCAATCTGTTTATGATGAGAAAAACGCCAATCGCTTTCTTCACACCAGCGATTGCGACCGCGAAGACCAAAAGCTAAGACATAATTTTCCAATTTATCAATGGCTTTGCGAGCGATAGCTTTTTGTTCTGTTAAATTTAATTGTATTTCATCTGTATTTTCTTTGAGATTTTTAAGTGTTTGCAAATATTTATCATTGAAGAAATCAGTCTTAAAAGCTCGAAATAGTGGTTCATATTGCCATGTAGAAATAGCTTCTAGGCTAGAGCGAATTAATTCAGCTAGAGGATGATGAGCAGTTTGTCGCTTACTATCGCTGAAATAAGGAATATTAAAATCATTCAAGACAGCTTGCAATAATTCGCTATAATCTTCACTACTGCGGATTAAAATACCGATATCATAATGGCGATAATTTTCTTCGCGACATAGACGCAAAATATCGCAGGCAACAGCTTCACATTCCAAACGGCGATTAGGAGCTTCGACTATTTGAAGACCGCCAGTATAATTTCTTTTTGTTAAAGGAAATTTAAATAATTGCTCTTCAATAAAGGCTAAATCTTGTTGTTTGTGGCGGTGATTTTTTGTAAGTGTAGTTATCTTTGTAGGTATAGCTAATTTTTTAGCCATATTATTTATCTGTTGAAATACATTGAATTGGCGATGAAATAAAGCAGTAGGTGCTTCATGTTCAATATCATTTAAATTGTTGATGCATAATGTTAAATGAATATCACTAGCTAATGCTAATAATTGTTCGACTACGCGAAAATGTTGAGGATTGAAAGCATCAAAACCATCTATCCAGATTTCAGCATCTTGAAGCCATGTACATTCAGGTAATTTTTTGATCGCAAGTTCCATCATATCTTCGCTATCGTGATAGCGACCAGCCATCTGTTCATCAAGACCAGCGTAAATAGAAGTTAAATCGCTCAATTTTTGTTTGAGTGAATCATTATCAATAAGCGTTAAAATATCTTGCAAAGTAGTAACGCTGATACCAGATGTTTTGAATTCTTCAATGATTTGCGATACAGAAGCTGTGAAATGATGTTGGCGAGCAGCCTTGGCTAAGATAGAGAGTTTGGTAGAACTTAAAACTCTAGATAATAATAATTCCTTGCCGATTTCATTGAGATGTGGATGGAGTATACCACCGCAACGCATTAATACTTGATAGGCAAGTCTGCTCATGCCCAAGACGTAAGCTCTAGTAAAACCGCCATAATCTTTTAACTCCAAAGCTAATTGACGTTCAATCGCAAAAGTCATATGGTCAGGCAATAATATAACTAGAGGTTTCCCTGTCGGTGAATGGATTAATTTTTCTTTAATGGCATTTAAACAAGCTGTGGTTTTGCCACTTCCTGCTCTGCCAATGATGAATTCTAACATAAGATTACCTCACAAATTTATCAAAAATATATTGGCTTAATTATATCATAATTGAGTAAAATCACTGTTTCGTTTAGCAGTAAAAACGGCTTCTTATTGACAAGTTGAAAATATTTGTATATATTACTGTCTTGTCAGG
>SKEF01003188.1_pt1 | contig 11560 bp, 10 predicted proteins | sample 4826691 | NCBI WGS metagenome assembly SKEF01 (sample SAMN11008816, study PRJNA524170) | human gut metagenome | biome: Human fecal sample; material: Feces; isolation source: fecal sample from pouch patient p23, p27 | host: Homo sapiens | place: Israel: Tel-Aviv | collected 2016-08-24
TTCCTGCACCAGGTCGGTATCTTCTTCTCCGGGAAGACATCCGTTGCCTGAACCCTGTGCCGGCTTAGGTACCACCGGGTCGGGTATTGATATCCGGGACGTAGCACTAATGGTATCCTTCACAGCACGGAAGCTGTAAGTTCCGTTGCGCTTAGTCTAGTCAGCATGCCCTTTCAGGTGCTACAGATAACTGATCCATACATTTCTGCATGCTCGGTTATTCTATAGCCGAGAAGCTGACTTCATACCCGACAGGAATGAGATCAAATTGAAGAACAGATCTGAAACCTTATCAGACAGTGAGCAACCATCTGCCACCTGTCTGCTCTCTTCTCCTTCCAGCCAGCTGTCGCCGGTAGCATAATCGACCCCGATCCCGGGTTGTACATGTAGTAGTATATGTTAATATAGTACCTGTTTTTTCTGATGTTCGCAATGATTTTTGTTGTTCTTATGTTTTTAACTGTACAAAAATATCCTTATATCAAAAAAGAGAGGAAAACCTCTCTTTTTGTGGAAGTACCTGTATGTAGAAGAGTCATTCTTCCAGCAGCTTCAAGCTGCTTGCTGAAACTTCATATGCAGTACGGCTTTCCGTTTCTGTTTCGCTGATCCGTTTAGAGTATTCTCTGCTCTGGATACGGCCCTTGATCTGCAGATGATCCCCAATGTCCAGGGAATCTGCAAAGCGGGCATTTCTTCCCCAGCAGAGACAGGGGATATAATCGGATTTCCTGTAAGGACGGTTAACAGCAAGCAGTACATCGGCGATCTCTCTGCCGAGCGGAGTTTTCCGGAATACGGTTGGCTTACAAATATATCCATCCAGATAAATCTCATTTATCGGATAATCCTCCTCTTCCAAAATCTCCATTTTTGTCGCAAATACATGAAGGATAAGGCGGTTATGTTCTTCATTATACTGATTATAGGAATGGAACTGTCCGCGGATCTCCACATATTTTCCAATATAATCCTGTGTTACGTCTATCAGCCGTTCGGATACCATGATGGGAATGGTATCTGTCACTTCGCTGAGTCTGTCTACGGTTACCTGTGCGGTGTAAAACCCTTCTCCCAAAAGTTCGTGACTAAAGGAAAAACCTGTTACCATTTTTCCTCTTAAATGTACCTGGTTGTTTTCAATAATGCGTTCTGTTGTGTCGTACAATGTTTTATCTCCTCTCTGTTGATCGTTGCTCATTCCTGTAATGAAGCAAATATCTGATTGTAATGAAGCAGCGTTTTTTCTGCTTACCTGTACATAATATGAGAAAATCGAAAAGGTAACTTCTGGTACGAAAAAAAGGAGCTGTAAGATACAGCTCCTGAACACTACAGATACTGGGTTTCCTTTACCAGTACATTCATTTCCCCAAATGCCTCTTTCAGCTCATTGATTGCTTTCTGATCGGATGACATATGGATCTTCAATGCCATGGTGATTCTTTTATCATTCAAAAGAACACTGACCAGGGACATTCCCCTGTTCCAGGATGAGATCTTTTCCAATACACTTTCATTGTTCCTGAATTCCCGGATACTGTCAAACCGGATCCATATCCTGTAGTTTGGCTCATCAAGGAAGAAAACACTGTCAGCGATCAGGCTTGCTTCCTCTTCCCGGATACTTACCTTTCCTCTGATAAAGACAGGTCTGTCCTCCCTGATCTTTTCATTTATCAACTCATACAGGGAATGGAAAACGACCACTTTGGTAACACCAATGGAATCTTCTACATCAAGGAACACCATCGGCTCATTGTTCTTCTTGGTATAGATGACTTTATAGGACCTGATGATCCCGGCAATGGAAACCTCTTCCTTTTCCTTTGCAGGGATAGCTCCTGTCTCCTCATCCGCATACAGATAGCTGCTGTACTTGACCGGATTTTTGGAAAGGACCTCAGCGTATACATCGATTGGATGTTTTGAGATATACACACCTGCTCCTTCTTTTTCATAAAACAGAAGTTCTTCCTCGGAATATTCCGGTAACTCAGAAAGAGTATCTGTCATATCCGAACTGCTTCCAAACAGATCCATCAGGGATAGCTGCCCTTCGATCTGTTTTTTGGATGCACGTTTTTGGGCGGACAGATATTCCACGCCGGAGATCATCAGTGTATGTCTGGTATATCCGGTAAAATCCAGTGCACCTGTTTTTGCAAGTGCTTCCAGCATCTTTTTATCGATCTCCGGATTTCGCTTTACCAGGTCGTAAAATGATACATACTGACCGTTTGTTTTTCTTTCATCTATGACTTTTCCAATTGCTTCCTTGCCAACGTTTTTGAGTGCAGCAAGGCCATAATAAATGGAATCTCCAACAACAGTGAAATCCTCATGGCACAGATTGATATCCGGTGGAAGGATCCTGATACCATTTTTTCTGTATTCAGCGATATAAACCGCAAGCTTATCTGTTTTATCCATAACGGATGTCAACAGTCCGGCTGCAAATTCCAGTGCATAATGGGCTTTCAGATATGCCGTCTGCATTGCAATGGCAGCATAAGCCGCAGCATGGCTCTTATTAAACGCATACTTGGCAAAATCAACCATCTGTTCCCAGATCTGCTTTGCAGTCTCTTCTGGGATCCCGCGGTTGACACAGCCGTCAATCTTCAGTTCTTTATCTCCGTAGATAAACCTTGGAGCTTCCTGATCCATAATATCTTGCTTCTTTTTACCCATAGCCTTACGGATCAGATCGGCCCTTCCCATGGAAAAACCGGCTAACTTTTGTACAATTTGCATGACCTGTTCCTGATAAACGATCACACCATAAGTGGAACTTAAAATGCTTTCCAGTTCAGGGGTCAGATATTTTATGGATCCCGGATCATGTTTTCCGCGGATATAATCGTCGATATACTCCATTGGCCCCGGACGGTATAAAGCCACCCCTGCAATGATATCTTCAAAACAGGTTGGCTGTAGCTTCTTCATGAACCCTTTCATTCCTTCGGATTCCAGCTGGAATACCCCGTTTGTGTCTCCGGAAGAAATAAGCTTCAATGCTTCTTTGTCATTTAATATCTCTTCCGTCCACAGCGGGATCTCAACCCCGTATTTCTCTTTTACGGATTTCTGTGCAGTATCGATGATAGTCAGGTTACGTAGCATCAGAAGATCCTTTTTCAGGTTCCCCAGATGCTCTGCATCGGTCATGTTGTACTGGCAGACCAGATATCCGGTTTCCGGATCGACGGATACCGGGAACAGATCCTCACATGGTACCGGAGTCGGGATATGTCCGCAGGCGTGTGTGGAGGCGGCCTTTTTGGTGCCCTCCAGCCTTCTGGCAATCTTCCACAGCTTCTGGTATCCGGGATCTGAGTTGATAAAGTTCTGAAGGTCAGGGTTGGAATCCCATGCCTTATCCAGTGTCATTTTAGGATCTTTTGGAATTAGACCTGCGATCTTGTCCCCTACTGACACCGGATACCCGGCTACCCTGGCAATATCACGCACGATCCCTTTTGCATTCATGGCCGTAAAGGTACGGATCTTGGCAAAATGATCCCAGCCGTTGCTTTCCGCTTCAAATGCGATCACATCATCCTTATAAGAATAATTATAGTCGACATCAATATCCGGCATGGATATTCGTTCAGGATTGAGGAACCTCTCAAACAGCAGGTTATATGGGATAGGGTCGATATCCGTGATCCCCAGACAGTAGCACATCCGGCTTCCGGCTGCGGAGCCACGTCCCGGTCCTACTAATATCCCATGTTCCCTTGACCATCGGATAGTTTTACGGGTATCCAGGAAATACTCGGCAAATCCCATCTGCTTTACGATCCCAAGCTCGTACTCCAGATCTTTCTTTGCCGTCTCACGTTCCCTGTTACCTACAGGGTAACGTTTTTCCCATCCTTTCCAGGATTCATCCTCCAGGTAACGGAAATAATCATTTCCATACTCTTTTGGGATAACGACTTTTGGCATCCTGTAATCGCCAAATTTAAAGTCAAAATTGCATTTGTCTGCGACCTCAAGGGTATTGTCAAAAGCCTGTGGCAATGACGGGAATAACTGCCGCATCTCCTCTTCCGTTTTTACGGAATAATCACCTTCGTAAACAAGCCTGTCCGGACTGTCCAGCGTTTTCTTTGTCTGGAGGCAGAGAAGATACTCATGGGCTTCCTTATCCTCGGAATTGGTATAATGACAGTCATTGGTACATACCAGCTTGATACCCAGTTCGTCCGAAAACCTGACCAGTTCGTTAGCGACTATCTGCTCTTCCCGGATCCCATGGTTCTGGATCTCAAGATAATAGTCATCCCCAAACAATTCCCTGTATCTTAGGATTGCTTTTTTTGCCGGTTCCATGTCTCCGCAGCTGATCCCGCGGAGGATCTCACGCGGAACACGTCCGGCCAGACATGCACTCAGGCAGATAAGTCCCTCGTGGTACTGCTCTAACAGTTCAAAATCGATCCGCGGCTTGTAATAGAAGCCGTCGATATTGGACCTTGAGACCAGGTGGCAGAGGTTTTTGTATCCGGTTTCGTTTTTTACTAACAGGATCAGGTGATGATACCTTTCCTCTCCTGCATGAGAATTTTTATCCAGCCTGCTTTCGGGTGCTTCATAGCACTCACAGCCGAGGATAGGTTTGATCCCCTGTTTCTGACATTCGTTGTAAAAGTCCACCACGCCGTTCATGACACCATGGTCCGTCAGGGCACATGCAGTCATCCCGGAGTCTTTTATCTTCTTTACAAGATCTGGGATCTTGCTCATCCCATCCAAAAGACTGTATTCTCCGTGGACGTGTAAGTGGACAAACCCACTTTTTGTGTTGCTCATAAAAATTTCTCCTTTCTTTTTCATTTCCTGCAAAATGAAAAAATACAAGACACAACAAAAATGCTCTGCCCGGATATCCGGACAGAGAGATCATCTGCATGCCTTGCGAAGTATTTTTTTATATTTTTTGTTTTCTTTTTGTCCTACCTGATATACCATGATCCTGGTCAGCTTCTTCATCAGGTCTTCCGGAAGTATGTCCTGCTTGATACGGTTACAGACGCTGCAGGCACATTGAAGGTTTGACAGATCATTGTTGCCACCTTTTGCAAGCGGGATGATGTGATCCACAGTGAAATCGGTATATGGGACAAATTCTCCGCAGATGGCACAATGACCTTCTGTTTTGTTGTATACCGCAGCCCGCTCCTGTGCAGTGAAACATTTTCTGTGGGAGCTGCTGGAAATGCCAGCCGGAGGATTACTGACGGATGGCGTTACGTTTGTCATTTGAATTTTTGAGTCCCGCAGGGCTTTCTGGCTTTCGTCTGAAACCGGATGGATCTTGTATCCGTTAAGTTTCCTGCTTGCCCGGTCCCGCATTTTTTTCGCATCCTTCTCTGATGCAAATCTCTGTGCCAAAGCGATATCCTCTGTTTTTTTGATCGCATTATTTTCCTCTGTTCTTGCATAGTATGTTCTTGCATAGTATGTTTTTCCTGAAACCGTTCTCATCAAAATGTACTTCATGATCCATGCTCCTTTCTGGATGTTTATCTTTGGTGTAATGATCTTTGTAAGTACAATATAGCAGAGCTGAAGTATGGTATCAGATGAGACGAAAAACCGGTACAAAAAATCCCCATGCGCTATGGGGATTTTGTTTATTCATTTTGGAATATCAAATCTTTCAATTTAGAAAAATCTTTTTCTGATATCCACTTACATATTTCCTGTTGATTTTCTTCCGTCATATTAATTTCCGCCAGCTTTTCCGGCGTATTTTTTAATTCCCAAGCCTGATATATCCAATATGCAACACTTCTTAAATACTGATATCCATATGCAACATAATATTCCGAAACTCCTGCTTTTTCTGACAGATACTTAATCCACTCCTCAGTGCTTATAGGAATACTCTGCTCCTTAATCCTATACTTAACATAGTCATATAACTCTTGCAGGAAATTTCTCATTGGGATCAACAGAAAAATAGAAAAAATTTCAGCAACTAATGCATCTGACTTTGTCGGACACATTGGCATTACAAAGTAATTCTTGTATATTTTTTTATCCTCTTTGTGAAAAATATATTGTGCGATTTCATTTGCGATTGCATATCTTTTTGAAGCTGCAGGTACATATTTATCCGTATAAATAACTGCTTCTCTTTCATTTGAGAAAAAACTTTCCTGTACAGATAACTGAGCGATTTTATGATTTGGTCTTTTAATATGTTCATTAGAAAAATCATTTATATCTACATCTTCAATCCATATTCCCAGTTTATCTGTAATTTTCTTAATATCAACAGGAAACACAATTACTTCTTTTCCATAGCATAATTTTAACAGTTTTTCAGCATAAATTCCTGTCTTCCAGTAATAATGAGTAATATTTCCTATGTTTGAAATATCGGATAAATATGCTGAAATTTCATTCAACACTTTGTTCAAATCTCCATTCTTTCTTTTGGTTTGCATCTTATATATTACTCCTTAACTATTTATCTGAGAGACAATAGAATTGCCGACATACTCTGCTGAAAACTGCCTGACGATGGATTGCATTCCATCAAATTTCCTGTTTTGGCTTACAAAAAGGCTATCTTCCAGAACATTATTCATCACTTATCCTCCCAGGGCTGATCCATCTTTTTACCATTCTCACATACCCTGCTATGGAACAGAATCATATCGGACAGTTTATCCGCAAGCTGGATTCCCTTTCTTGCTTCCTCAGTTTTAACACGCCCCATAAACGCATGCATCACATTCGTGCCCATCGGCTTTTCTGGTAGCTTCATCAGAGAATCCATCGACACACGTAGGTATTCAGAAATTTTATGAAGTTCAATCGCGTTGATTGCTCTCGCACCATTCATGATTTTACTCATTGTCTGCTTGGAGACTCCAATTCCTTCTGCCAGATCAACCTGCTTTTTGTTTTCTTTTTCCAGATCAACCTGAATGTTGTTTGCAATTATCATATTTACGTCCAGCATATAATCGCCGCCTATTCTTGTACTTATATTATACTCTTTTTCGCATGAACCATATCAATAAACATATTTTCCTGCTTGGCATTTGGAAAGAATTCTATGTTTCTTCTGGATTTTTTCCTTAGGATATTGATCTTTGCAAGTACAATATAGCAGAGCCGGATCAGAGTATCAGACGAGGAGACGAAAACCGGTACAACAAAAGCCCCATATACTGCGGGGCTTTTGTTCATTCCTTTCTCTTATATTCGATGGCAAACCTTCCGTTCTCGCATTTCTCCGCGGAGCAGATAAACTGCGGCAGGTCACAGAACTCCATCTGAATGCCAGCGTTTAAGCAAGAGAAGGTATCTGTGGCTGTTTTTATAAGTTCGATCAGGGCAGCTGCCTGACGGGTGGTCAGATTTTGAAGGGAGATCTCCGGAAGGCTTACATATTTCTCTGCTTTAGTGATCAGTGAGGAAAGGTATCCTAGCTGTTTACTGGAAGCAGGTTTTTCGGGAGACGGGATTATGAGTTTTGAAATAGTAAGCTTTTTCCGTTCTCCTTTCTCAGGTACATACTCACGTCGCATCTGCTGCCGGTATTTTTCTTCCGCTTTCTTTTTGGCAGTTATCTTATCACAGAATACGGGGAACTGCTTTTTGCCTCTTTCCCTGATCTTATCCTCTTCTTTCATTTTTAGCTGAAAGTATTCAGATGCTGACTTGGAAGGCTTTTCAGATTGTGCCTTCGTCAGGAGTGTTTTCTGTTTCTCGGCTTCTTTCATCCGCACGGACAGGTCGATCAGACGCGAAGCTTCCAGCTTGTTTAATTTGTCCGCAGTATTCAGGTAAATCCCCTTATGGAGATAATCCTTCTTTACTTTGGCTACCTGTTTTTCCGTTGCGTTCATGGTACTCCAGTTTTCCTGGGAATCCTTATTCCAGCAGTACGAATAGAAACCGGGAAGGGATTCGCAGTAAGCCTTTACCAGTTCAACCGCTTTGTCCATCTTTAAGGTTCCGGAGATAATGGATGAATCAGAGGTATGGAATTCCACGTTGACATTGTCCAGAATATCCGGTTTGGAAATGTAGATCACTTCCTCCCAGGACGGGTTGATCATATAGTGCTTCTCATCATCCGGACAGATCTCCACATCCAGATTCCCAAAGTCATATTCCGGTTCCACAGACTGGCGTTTTTCAGTATAATAAGTAGCCAGATCTTTGATCGTCTTATCCTTGCATGCAGCCAGTGCTTCATTACAGGAATCCAGGAACAGATCCACCCTTCGTGTCTCGATCTCCATGCGCTGCGCTTCCGTTGTGAAATATCCGCGGAGGGAATCGCACAAAGTCAAAAGATCGGTATCGGGATTCAGTTTCTTTTTCTGTTCCTTGTCAAGCAGGGCCGGATCCACTCCGAATAAGGTAGGCGCGGTGCAGAGGTTCTGGACTTTTTTGGAATCTGCCGGGACAATGTCAATGAGAAGACAGAATTCCTTTCCTTCATACAGCCTTGTACCCCTGCCCGCCATCTGCTGGTACAGGGTCGGATTGCAGGTCGGGCGCAGATTCATGATCGTGTCACAGATCGGGAGGTCTGTGCCCTCAGTGAGTACCATACAGTTGATGATGCCGCGGATCTTCCCATCTGCAAAATCCTTAAGGATCTGCCTGCGCTCCTCCGCAGGTGTTTCGCCGGTAACAACACATACAGTATCTTTCTTATCCGGGATCAGGGAACAGATCGTTTCCCTGAGCAGATAGCAGAGACGCTTGGTGACACAGTAGATCAGTGTGTGTCTGTCCAGGCACTTCTCCACGTACGCCTTTGCAGCAGTGACGATCGCACCTCCATCGAGCATAACCTTTTCAAGGTCTGAATCAGAATAATCCCCCAGATGCTTCTTTACATTTTTCAGTTTAAATTTTCCAAAAACCTGTTCACAGCGGATACGGGACAGGTAATTGTTCTGGATCCCCCAGCGCAGGTCGCGGTTAAAGATGATGTCGTCAAAAACATCGGTCAGACGGACGTTATCCCCGCGCTGCGGAGTGGCGGTGAAGCCGATACGCCTTTTTGCCCCGGAAAAGTAATCCAGAACCGCCCGGTAGCTTTTGGCTGCACTGTGGTGCGCTTCATCAATGATGATGGTATCAAAAGCATCCGGGGCAAAGCGTTTCATCCTGCCCGGACGGGAAAGGCTTTGCACACTGGCGGAAACCACCTCTTCATCCCCCGCATGCTCCTCTGCCTTTTCTATGCCAAAAGAGCAGTCAAAATACTTTTCCGGCTGCCTCACCAGCTCATCCCTGTGCGACAGCAGCAACACTCTTCCATTTCTTTTAAGATGTGTCATTACGACTGTTTTTCCCAGTCCTGTTGCCATGACCACCAGGTGGTTCCCGGTGGGTGTTTTATCTAAAATATCCTTACATTCTTTCTGGTAAGGACGCAGTTCGTATGCCATATAAGTCCCTCCTGTTTTTTTGCATAAAGCAAATAGCTCATTCTGGCCATCCATAGTCTTATCCGATGATTTTATTTAAACACAAAATGACAAAATTTTGTTTTGATACGAAAAAACGTCCTTCAGGAGAGTATTTCATTCGAGACGAAAAAATTCATAAACAATAAAAACTGTCTTCCAGTCAAACCAGGAGACAGTTTTCGAATTCTTTAACATTGTTCGTTCAGAATGCTCGGGTCTTTAAACATGAGAGCTTTAATCTTCCATCAGAGATATATTATACTTACTCAGAATTGTTTCGAGTTCTTCGTAGCAGCTTTTTCCAAAATTCCGGAGTTCCATGATTTCTTCCCTGGACTTCTTTGTCAAATCTCCAAGAGTTCTGATACCCGCACGGTATAAAGCATTAAATGTTCGCGTCGACAGGTTCAGGGTGGAAATCTGAATAGCAGACGCAGCAATACTATTTACTTCTTGTGTAGGAATGCCAAACATAGTATCCAGGACTGAACAGGAGAAATCCGGACAGAACTCTTTTGTTTTTTCCAGTTCTGCATGGTCCGCTTCTATATAGTCGAAAACGGTTATAATACCTTTTGATTTCAGTATTTCTTTCCAATTTTCTGGAATTACCATATCAGAAATCTGTATCATATTCTCCAGTTGTCTACGAATTTCCGGAGTTTTATCAACCAACTCTTTTTTGTGGAGTAGCCAGGTGTATTTTTCGACTGTACGTTCATAAGCTTTCTCCAGATTGTCGGATACAGCCTGGACCTCCTGACAGGACTGTAAGGCCTTTGCGTAACGCTGGTAATTTGGTAGTAGAAGCCGGCTGTTAGCAGGATTACGTAATTTATGCAGACACTTATCAAGAATCTGCCGGATACGTTGCTGTTCTACCCCAAACTGTTCACCGATTTTGCGTAGAGTCATTGGCTCATCGGTATTAATGCCATATCGAAGGCTCATTATACTCATTTCTCTTTCTGACAGGATATCCTTCATACGCTGCAGGAACAATTCCTGGTTTTCTGTATCGATGATTACCAGTTTTTCATACTCTGCAATTCCAAAGATATCTTTGGCGATTCTTTCACATGGAGTCTCTATTTCTTCCAGACATTTGAGTAGAAGATCTTCTGTGATAATATTTCTTTTCTTGATATAATTGGAAAAACTGTTCTTTAATTCTGTCTGGAAAGCCTGAGGAGTAATTCCTAGTTTGTCAGCAGCCTGTTTCTGGGTAATTTTCCTTTCTAAAATTTTTCGTAGAAGATTAGTCATCTCTTCCAGTTCTCTGATAGCGTTATTTATTGCAGTTTCGTTCATTTTAATTTTCTCCTTTCGTTTAAGTTCGGATATAATATGAGAAATAGTAGAAAAAAAGACACCTGTGGCTAATCTCGAATTCTACAGGTGTCAAAAAAACGAAAGGATTGTGGATATAGCATTTCTGTTGTCCACGGTTATACTTATTTATCTTAGATATAGCAGAAAACCCCATCCGACGTCAGTCGGGTGGGGTAGTTCAAAGATATGAAAAAAGAGTATCATTCTGTTTATGTTTCCAGCGAATACATTATTTCTCCTTTGATATTTTCTCAATTATTACAGTATTCGGCACATATAGTACCACCACAACAGAACCTCTAAGTTACTGACAGGTTCAGAAGGTTCAGTGATGTTCCAGCTTCGAAGCAGGTTCTCCAATGAAGTTGATAAAGAATCGTAATCTTCTCCGTAGATATTCGCAGAGGATTCTGCGTCTAACTCAGGATCTTCGTCTCTTTCCGGATTAGGAACAATAATCCCCTTTTCATCAAGAAAGTCCTCGAAAATATCAATGATATTTCCAATCAGTTCTGGTTTGTTCATTTCATTAACACTCATAATATACTTCTCCTTTGTTTAATGTAGAATATCCCTGTGTATAAGTTACCATTGGACGTGCTTTTTTTGTTACTAACATACATCCATCCAATCTTCCATATTCTTTTCACTCTCCTTTCGTTTTACATTTACATTTAGGCGTTTGCGAAACGCCAAACACTGCATAAATACGGTGTTTTTTGTCGTTAAAATAAAATATCTCCTCAAGGTTTATGGTAAAATAG
>SKEF01003190.1_pt1 | contig 11553 bp, 13 predicted proteins | sample 4826691 | NCBI WGS metagenome assembly SKEF01 (sample SAMN11008816, study PRJNA524170) | human gut metagenome | biome: Human fecal sample; material: Feces; isolation source: fecal sample from pouch patient p23, p27 | host: Homo sapiens | place: Israel: Tel-Aviv | collected 2016-08-24
CTGGAGATGGATCTGGACAAAATCGCGGCTGCCGCTCACCCCGCCGTGGTGATTACCGTCGTCACGAACACCGATGATTTCAAGGACGTCGAGGTCGTGGCTTCCGGCGCCGTGGAGCCGGGCGCGGATCTGATCAAGATCAGCAAGTAAATTTTTGCCGATAAAAAGGCGGGCACCCGATTAGGTGTGTCCAGTTAAGAAAACATTCTAAGGCGAGAGAGAAACGGTATAGCTTCGGCTATGCCGTTTCTTTCATTTTTACCTGCTATCAAATACTTTGGACATTTCCAAAATCCCGATACCTTTGTAGTAGATATCTACCTCTTGCCTGCGGTTGATTTTGCTATGGGGATCGGTCGCTGCGTGAATGACGATCTTCTCAACGAACTCATGCAGGATACGAGGTGTCAGCTCCGGGATATCGGTGTACTGGCGGGCAACGGACAGAAACCTGTCAACATTGGCACTTTTGCCTTCTACTTCTTCGATTTCCTCACGGAGTATTGCAGCCTGTGTCTGCAAACCAGTCTGTTCCGCTTCATAATCGGTGGACAGCTTGTGAAAACGCTCGTCTGTCAGCTTACCACTGATGTTGTCCTCATACAACCGCTTGAAGATCATATCCAGTTCTGTAATACGCTTCTCACCTTCCGACAGCAGCTTGCGCTTTTTGGCAAGACCTTTATTGCGTTCCTTTACATCCATATCCATGACCATTTGAACGAAACGGTTTTCATGGCTTCTGGCGAAGGACACGATCTCCCGCAGATTTTGAAGGATCAATTCCTCCAGGATAACCGTTCGGATGGAGTGTGGTGTGCCACACACCTGCTTCCCTTTGCGATATCCAGAGCAGATGTAGTATTCCTGATCATTTCGGAAGCCGGTCGCTCTGCACTGGTACAGGATCGAGCCACAATCGGCACAGTACATCATGCCAGAGAACATTCCCATTTCTCCCATCTTTGTCGGACGGCGCCGTGACTGCCGCGCCTGCTTTACAGCCTCGGCAATGGCTTCTGTCCAGATAGGTTCATGGGTATTCTCAAAGATGACCCATTCACTTTCGGGATTTTTAATTTTCTTTTTGCTCTTGTAGGACTTCTTTGTGGTCTTGAAGTTCACCGTATGCCCCAGGTACTCACGCCAGCAATCCATAATTCCTGCTATCGTGGTATTGTCCCAGCCATAGGGATCACCCTGCTTTTTTACATTACAAGGGATGCCTTTGCTTTCGTAGTAAGCGGCAGGAGTGAGGATTTTCCGCTCCCGCAGCTTTCGTGCTATCTGGGACGGTCCAAACCCATCCATAACATACAGCCCGATTTCATAGACCACATCGGCAGCCTCACGGTCGGGTATGCTCACGGTCAATGCCCTGGCAGCCGCCAACAGGGTCATAATCCCCGTCCAGGCGGAGTATCTACCCGCCAAGGGTTTGGAACAACTGCTCCAAACAGTAAATAAGGTGAAGCGGCAGATCAACCCTAAGCTCCAGATTGACGGTATCCTGCTGACGATGGTGGACAACCGCACCAACTTTGCCAAGGAGATCGCCGCCCTGCTGCGGGAAACCTACGGCAGCAAAATCAAGGTGTTCGCCACCGAGATTCCCCATTCTGTTAGGGCAAAGGAAATCAGCGCCGAGGGCAAGAGCATTTTTGCTCATGACCCCGGCGGCAAGGTGGCTGAAAGCTACAAAAATCTGACGCAGGAGGTGACAAAACTTGAAAAGCAGCGCGAAAAAAGTAGAGCTGGCATCGGTAGATGACCTGTTTTCCACCGAGGAAAGCCGTGCCGATGCACAGCGGGAAGTGTTCCCATCGGCACTTACCGGGGCTTTTCTATGTCGCTGACCGTGGAAAACTTCGGCAAGGACTTCATTCTCACCCTCAAGGGGAAGATGAGCCACCGGGTAGAGCTGGGCAAGGACGCAAGGGGCAACCTTGTCCGCATCGACAACGCCCTCGCCCAGATGCCGGAGCGGTACAAAACGGTGCAGGGCAGGCTTGAAAACGTGCAGGCGCAGCTTGCAACGGCCAAGGCGGAGCTGGGCAAGCCCTTCCCGCAGGAGGCGGAGCTGAAAGAAAAATCCGCGCGGCTGGCGGAGCTGAACGCGGAGCTGAACATCGACGACCGGACGCCATTGGAACAGGCGGCGGAGAATGTGGTGGCAAAACGCCCCTCCGTCCTCGGCAAGCTGAAGGTGCCCAGCGTCCACGGCGCTGGGGAAAAGAAAAAATCTCACGAACAGGAGGCACGATGAATATGAACGAGGCATTACAGCAATCGTTATACGATAAGCTCTCGCGGGAGCAGGACAAGTACCGGGACTGGCTGAAGGGCCAGCCCCCGGAGGAAATCCTCCATCACAGCTATGAATACACCGTGCGGGAGGATATTTTGATGAGCATGGAGGAGCTGACGCTCAGCGAGGCGGAAGCGCGGGCGCTGCTGCTGTCCCCCTCGCCTATGGCGATCCTCTACGACAAGTTCTCCGATCTGGAAACCGGCTACATGGACACGATCCGCGACAGCATCGAGGACACGGCAAAAGACGAAGCAAAAAAGCTCCGTGAGCTGCCGGTTTATCCCTATCCCGCCGACCACGCGCGGGAGAATGGGGAGCTGGACGTTTACCGCGCGTCCTTCCGCGCCAATGTGAGCTGTAAGGAGGCCATTGAAGCCGCCATCCGGGAGCACTACCGGGACAACCGGCTGGACGCTGGGGCGGCGGTGGGACAGGTGGCGGAGCAGTTCGGGCAGGAGCGGATACTCTACGTCCTGGCGGCAACCGTCCGCCATTTTGATTACGACGGACGTATCTCGCGGGACAACAAGCGCTGGGCGAATACCATCCCCGTCTATGAAAACAAAGACGGCATGGATAGCGACCGCTCGGTGCAGTTTGTGGTAGGCTCACATCCCGGCCTGACGGATCTGTTTCTCACACAGGCGCGGCACGAGCAGCGGCTGCGCCAGCCCCTCACCGCCGACGAGATAAAAACAGAGGCTGCACGGCTGCTGGGCAAGCTGCAAGAGCCGGTGCAGCCCAACAGTCCAAACGGGACGCATTTCATGGCAGAGGTGTCCCGTGACTTCATGGAACGCGCCGGAACAAAGGACACGGCGGCGCTGCAAAAGCTGCTGCCCTTTTCCACCCTTGCCCTCACGACCCTCAAAGACCGCAGGGGCGTGTTTGCCCTGATCGGCAAGGACGAGGACCGCAGCCAGAGCCTCCGGCGTCCCTCCGTCCGCTCCAAGCTGCAACAGGCTTCGGCGGAGCAGAAGCACGCGATTCAGGACAGGATTTACGGGTAGCATCGTTTTTAGAAACGCGCAAAACATTTCGAAAAGCTATATTTTTGCGCAATTTCAGAAACGCCATATTACGCAGCAAGCGCGGGGCGATATGCTCCGCGCTTGTATTGTTTATTCGATCTCGTAGTCCTCGCTGTCGTCGGCCTCGCCTGAAGCACAGGTACGTCCCTGTGACGCCGCTGCCTGCCGCCCAGATGGGCGCGCCGCAGATCATGCACCTTGCGCCGTTTTTCTTGGCGGCAAGGGATTCCCGCAGTGAGGCGATCAGCTCCTTACGGTTGGTATCCTTGTTGTTTTTTACTACGCCGTCCGCAAATTCTTCAATGGAAATATAGGTGAACATATCATTCCTCCGGTTTGACCGCAACATATTTTTGATTGCGGCTGTTGGGCTTGTCGGGAATGGTCATGCGAAGCTGCCCGCTTTCCAGCAGGGGCTTCAGGTGTGCTTTAATAAAATGGTTCTTGTTCTTCAGTCCGCACATGGACATGATTTCCTCACGGCTTTTAGGCTGCGCACAGAAAGCTAAAATCGTTGCGACTGTACTGGTATCTGTGGCGGTGACTGGTGTGGTTCCACCACAGTTATCCTCCGACTTCGTATTCCGAATGGTGGCGTATAGCATAAACGCCTCCACGCGATACTCCGGCTGCAGCAGCCCCGCCGTCTCCATGACCTCGTACAGACGGTCTACGCCCTCGCCAAACTCCTGCACATATTCGTATTCATGCAAAAACTGCGCAATCTTCGGATTGCGGGAAAAGTGGACGTGCCGCATATTGTTCAGCCGCACGATACCGGGCAGCGTACCGGGGCTTTCCACCGTCAGCCGGTCATCGAACATCTTGATTTGAATGTCCGTACCCTTGATGCTGTAATCCCGGTGCGCGACGGCGTTGACGATCAGCTCCTTCCACGCAAACTCCGGGTATTCCGGCTCTGTGACGAACCGGGTATCCGCGCCGAGATAGGTGCGCTCCTTGATCTGCCCGCGCACAAACTCCAGCGCCTTTTCCGTCACCTGCAAAATGCGGCCCTCGAATACCACGTCCTTGATGACGTTCATCTCCGCGCCGACCTTCGCCTCCGTACCCTCATATCGGACAAAACGGATGCGGGCGCGGGGAAAGAAACGCTTCGGATTCCTGCCAAACAGCAGCATGGCGGCGGCGCTGACTGCCTCCTTGCCGCCCTTTTCCGAAACGAACTCCTTGTTCTCCCGCAGGTATTCCTCCGGGCTTTTTCGGTAGCCCAGCTTTTCCGTGTACGCCTTGACAAAGCCGAGGTCGATGTCCTCCATCGCCGCGTCCGGGACAGGCGTATCCTCAAAATAGCGCGTCCCCTTTGCGTACATGAGCTGCAAGCGTTCCTCAAAATTGAGCTTCTTGGACTTATCCCCGACGCGGAAGAAAACCTCGTCCGCCTGATTGGCGTGGAGGTCATTGCTCTGCAACACCTCGATCAGCAGGATGTGGTCGGGCGTTCCGTCCTTGTTCACGCAGGAGAGCCGTTCCGTTTCCACCCGCACGGAGGGCTTGCAGAAGTCAAACGGCGCACGAAGCAGCTCGTTGATATGCTCCGCATGGCCGTCGATGCCGGTAATCGTACCGTCATCCTCCACGCGGACAGCGATCATGCCGCCGTCCGCGTTGGCAAAGGCGATCAGATGAATCGCCAGCGTTTTTGCATCGATGCGGGCGCTCTTTCGGTCAAAGAGCGGCGATTCCACCGCACCGCAGATTTGTGCTATCGTCATTCTGTGATTCATGTGCCGACCCCCTCGTCATAAGAAAAATCCAGACCGTGCTCCTCGCAGTATTTGCGAATGACGAACACCGTCATTTTATTGGGCATCGTCCTTCCATTCTCCCAGCGATTGACGGAGGTGAAGCTCACGTTCAATTCCTCCGCAAGCTGACGTTGGGAGATCCTGCGCTCACTGCGCAGCTTGATGATGGCTTCGCCAAAGGTCATTTCGCATCACGCTCCTACAATATATTTGCGGGTAGCCCCACGGCATCCAGCCGTGTTGCTATCCAACTTGTTGCCTAAGCTGTAGAATAAGAACGTAGTGGTCTGACATTTATCACGCTGGATTTACACGTCCGTAAAGGAGTCAGTCAGCCGCCGTTCTTATTCGCAGCATTCGATTTACGCAGGTAGTTCCACCGTAGCGGTGCGTTCGTGTTACTCAGGAGATTGAACAAGCAATAAGTAAAAGGCGGAAGCCATTGCAAATTCAAACTGGGAGGAAAACGAATGACCGTAGTTGGAATCGATGTTTCTAAGGGCAAGAGCATGGTAGCTGCTATGAAGCCCGGTGGAGAGCTTGTTACAACACCATATGAAGTGAAGCATTCGGGTATTGAGTTGTCGCGCTTCGCATTGGATGTACTTTGCATGGAGCCAGACACCCGCGTTGTTATGGAAGCGACAGGCCGATACCACGAACCAGTCGCAGCTCTGCTTCACAGTGAGGGTATCTTTGTAAGCGTCCTAAACCCGCTGCTTATTAAGCAAAGCGGAGCGGGTTCTCTGCGCAAAGTAAAGTCCGACCCGAAAGACGCTCTAAAAATTGCCAAGTATGGGCTTGACAACTGGTCTACATTGCGGGAATATACTCCTATGGAAGCAATTAGACAACAACTCAAGTTGTGCGCACGTCAATGTGACTTGTATAGCAAGAATATTGTCATGCTCACAAATAACCTCATTTCCTTGTCCGACAAGACCTTTCCGGGTGTAAACGAGTTGTTCTCAAGCCCCGAAAAGGAAAACGGACACTTGAAGTGGGTTGATTTTTACAGAACCTTTTGGCACTGCGACTGCATTAACCGTATGTCACCGGATGCTTTTGAAGAGCGATACAAGAAATGGTGCAAGAGAAAGGGCTACCATTTTAGTGCGGATGCGGCAGATGCTCTCTACGCAGCCAGTTGCGGACTTTATACTACGCTGCCGCGTGACAACAACGCCAAGCTACTGGTTACGGTTGCCACAGACCAGCTTATTGCACTGCGCGAAAACCAGTCCAAGTTGGAAACCGAAATGCTGAATCTCTGCAAGCAGTTGCCGGAGTACGAGACCGTTATGGCTATGTACGGCGTTGGAAAGTCCACTGGACCGCATCTCATGGCTGAATTAGGTGATATTCGCCGTTTCCCACACCGCAGTTCTATTGTGGCCTTTGCAGGCGTAGACCCCGGTGTTGTTGGTTCAGGTAAGATGCAGCTTTCCAGTGTTGCAACTTCCAAGCGTGGTTCTCCGCAGCTGCGAAAGGCTCTCTTTCAAGTGGTTTCTGCTTACGTTAAGCGCAAACCCGAAAACGAAGCAGTTTACCAGTTCTATGCTAAAAAGCGTGATGAGGGAAAACCTTACTACGTTTGTACTACCGCTGCCGCAAACAAATTCCTGCGTATCTACTATGCCCGCGTCAAGGAGTGTCTGAACGCCGCTGAAAGTGCAACTCAAGCCGAAGAAGGCTAATCTGTAATGCTTATTATGTCACTTGGCTGCCTCCAATTTTCGAGGGAGTCCTGTTTGCTGTACGCATTTTTACTCGGCTATCTGCCGAGTGTTTTTTTGCGATTTTGGAGAAAAACCTATTGACTTTTATTTGCAGGACTCCTTATATCATAGTATAGCACATGGCAGCGCAAACATACAAGAAAAATACGGAGGACTTCAAAAAAGAAATTACAAATCCATCCCACCGAAAGGAGGCCGCGCCCCATGGCGACCACACGCATCATCTCCGTGCACGTTAATCAGGGCAAGACGATTGCCGACTGCCTGACTGACCGCATCGACTACTCCAAGAATCCAGAAAAGACGCAGGGCGGCGAGCTGATCTCCTCCTACGAATGCGACCCGAAAACCGCCGACGCCGAGTTCCTTTACTCCAAGCGCCAGTACCAGACCATCACCGGGCGGGAGCAGCGGCACAACGTGATTGCCTATCAGGTGCGCCAGTCCTTTAAGCCCGGAGAGATCACGCCGGAGGATGCGAACCGCATAGGCTATGAGTTTGCCGAGCGGTTTCTGAAAGGACGACACGCCTTTTTCGTCGCCACGCACACCGACAAAAAGCACATCCATAATCACATCATCTGGAACTCCACAACGCTGGACTGCAAGCACAAGTTCCGCGATTTTCTCTGCTCCGGCAGGGCGGTGGCAAGGCTCAGCGACGCCATCTGCACCGAGCATCGGCTCTCCGTAATCGCCGATCCGAAGCGCGGGAAAAATCACTACGGCAAGTGGCTGGGCGACAAGGCGAAGCCCATCCATAGGGAGCTGCTCTGCGGCCTCATCGATGCGGCGCTTTTGCAGAAGCCCGACGGCTTCGACGCGCTTTTGAAGCTGCTGGCGGAGGCAGGCTGCGAGGTCAGGCGGCGCGGCGATACGTTGTCCCTGCGGCACCCGGACCGCAAGGGCTTTATCCGCCTGTCCTCCATCAACGGCTATTCGGAGGACGCGCTGCGCGCCGTTCTCGCCGGAGAAAAGGAGCATACGCCGCGCAAAAAACGGACGCAGGCCACGCGGAAAAAGAATACGCTGCTCATCGACATCGAGGCGAAGCTACAAGCGGGAAAGGGCGTGGGCTACGAGCGCTGGGCAAAGGTGTTCAACGTCAAGCAGATGGCGCAGACCTACAATTATCTCCGGGAGCATGGGCTGCTGGACTACGGGGAGCTGGAGGAAAAAGCCACTACCGCCACGGAACGGTTCCACGCGCTGTCTGCACAGATCAAGGCGGCGGAGGGACGCATGGCGGAGATCGCCGTGCTGAAAACCCACATCATCAACTACGCCAAGACCCGCGACGTTTACGCGGGCTACCGAAAGGCCGGTTACTCGAAAAAGTATCTTGCAGAGCATGAGGGCGACATTCTGCTGCACAAGGCGGCGAAGAATGCCTTTGACGAGCTGGGCGTCAAAAAGCTGCCCTCCGTCAAGAGCTTGCAGGAGGAATACGCCAAGCTGCTATCGGAGAAAAAGACGGCGTATGCCGCCTACCGGCGTTCGCGCGATGAGATGCGCGAGCTGCTGCTCCACAAGCAGAACGTGGATCGTATGAGGCTTTGCATGAAGCCATCATCTCGCCGGAGGTGTGGAATGAAGTGCAGGCCATCAACCGGGAAAGGACGCGGCTCTCGGCGGACAACGCGCCGCCGAAGCCCTTCCTGTTCACCGGCAAGCTCATCTGCGCCGACTGTAAAGCACCCCTTCAGGGCAACCGGGAGACGCAGCGCCGCAAGAACGGCACGTTCAAAAAGTACGTTTCCTATTTCTGCTCCCGTTATACGGCCTCCGGCTACGGCGCGTGCTCACGGCACACCATCTATGAGATGACGCTGACGGAGCTTGTATTGAGCGAGATCCGCGCCCATGCCGAGGCGCTGGAACTGGACGAAGCTGCCATGCTGGACAGGCTGCAAGCGCAGCGCACCGCCGCAGACGCAGAGCGTCAGGAAAGCGTCCGGCAGGAGATTGGGAAGCTGCGCCGCCGCGTCTATGAGCTGGAGCAAATGACCGCCAAGCTCTATGAGGACAAGGTTTGCGGCAGCATCAGCGCAGTGTCCTTCGCTGTACTGCTTGAAAAGACCGAGCAGAAGCGTCGCCAGCGAACCGACCGGCTGGATACGCTTCTTGCGGAAGTCAGGGAGTATGAGCAGAGCGCCGCAGACATTCAAAGCTGGGCGGCAGTCGTCCGAAAGCACCTGCATATATGGGAGCTTGACCGTGAAACGGTGGACGAGCTGATCGACCGCATTGAGGTCGGAGAAAAGACCGTCGTTGATGGGAAAAACGTCCGGGACATCAAAATCTATTACCGCTTTGTCGGCAATATCTGAACGGAGGTCAGATCATGGATAGCAGCAAAAGCAAGTGTGTGGTATTATATTGCCGGGTAGCAACGCAGGCGCAGCTTGACGGCGATCACACGCTGGAAGCACAAAGCGCCCGGCTGCATGAGCAGGCCGAGCGGCTGGGCTATGAAATTGTGGGAGAAGTCAGCGAGTATGAAAAAGGAACTACGCTTGACCGCGACGGCTGGAAAAGGGCTTGTCAAGAGGCGGTGGAGCAAAAGGCGGATATTCTCCTTGTTGCCGATCTTACACGGATAGCGCGCGATCCAATCCTTTGGATGCAGGCTTTGCGCGAGTTGAGCGGCAAGGGCGTCTGGATTCAGTCCGCAGCTGAACCGGATGCGTTTCGGGTAGATCCCTTTTTTCAGCTATGGCTGCCGCCGGGAATCCAATGGCAATTCACACTCCATGAACTATGGAAAACTTACCGCAGGAACAACGAAAACAGCGATTGATACAGTCAAAACCGTCCGAAAAGGGAGAAATCATTACTTACCTTTCCCGAATGGGAGATGTTCTTGATGATATTGCGGAAGGGAGTGAACTCATTATCCTCCTGGTTGCTGTCCACCCCATCATTAACTGCGATAAAATGAACATCATGCTCCGGGAAGAAAATTTCACTATTATAGACAAGAGCACAAAAAGGATAGGTACGGTGGGGATTAACCCGTCAGATTTTCCATTCAATTTCTACCTTTTCATTTGTTGCCCGGATGACCGTTATCAGTGCGTCCACCACCTGCCTCTTGTCCTCAAAGCTGACATTCTCCCAGTCATCCAGATACCCGGAAATGCTTTCCATCTTCTCCATCGGCACAGCGTCCGCAGAGAGTTTTGCAATCTCATTGGCAATGGACTGCCGCCTTGCGTCCAGCTCCTCAATTTTGCTGTTGGCATAGGAAAGCAAAACAGGGCTTGCGCCCGTCAGCGTGTCAAGCAGCTTTTCAATCTCGCTTTCCACCTGCGCCAGTTCCAGCCGCTTTGCCGCCAGCTTCGGGGAGATTTTCGCCGCTTTTTTCCGGCCTGTCAGCGTCTTAAAATCTTTCAGCTTTTTAACCATCGCCCCATAGACTACCGCTTCCAGTTCGTGAAGCTTCACGCACCCGCAGCCGGGACACGCCTTGCTGTCCGCATGGACGGTGCAGCGCAGGTAAAGAATACCGTTGGAGTGCGCCGACATGAGCGCATAGCCGCATTTCCCGCATTTGATTTTTCCCGCCATCCATGTGTTCCGGGCTTTCCTTGCGGGCTGGTAGGTGTGGCTGGCAAGCAGCTTCTTCCGGCATTTCAGCCACAGCTCCGATGGGATAAACCCCTCATGTGGAGCCAGTACCAGCGTCTGTCCTTGCAGGTGCTTGTGCTTGTCCTCTGTATTCCCCTTGCCCTGATAGTAATAGCAGCCATTTGTCCCGGCAAAGTCGGCGGCGTCATTGTAAATATCCGTCCCCTGGCTTTTGTAAAACTCGTATATGTCGAGGTCAGCCATGACATAAATCGGGTTGCGGAGAATAACGCTCAAAGTAGCCCTTGACAGCGGCCTGCCATGATAAGTACGCATACCGTCCGCCGTCAGCTTCTTTGTAATGTCATGCAGCGATACCTGCGGGTCAGCGTACATCTCATACATCTGCCGGACAAAGGCCGCTTCGGTTGGCTCTATTACCAGCTTCTTTGTGCGCACCCCGTCCATCACATAAGGCTCTGTCCGAAATCCGTAGGGCGTTTTGCCGCCCATTTTGAAGCCCCGCTGACAGCGGGAGTACCATGCGTCCTGCACCCGCTTCTGTATCGTTTCCCGTTCAAGCTGGGCGAACACGATACAGATATTCAGCATCGCCCGCCCCATCGGGGTGGAGGTGTCAAACTTCTCCGTAGAGGACACAAACTCCACTTCGTACTTTTGGAAGAAGTCCATCATCTTCGCAAAGTCGAGAATGGAACGGCTGATACGGTCGAGCTTGTAAACCACCACTTTCCGCACAAGGCCGCTTTCAATATCTTGCATAAGCTGTTGGAATTGTGGACGCTCCGTATTTTTCCCGGAATACCCTTTGTCCTTGTACTCTTTGCAGTTCCCGCCTTTCAATTCGTATTTGCAAAATTCAATCTGGCTTTCAATGGAAATGCTGTCCTTTTTGTCTACCGATTGCCTTGCATAGATTGCGTCTATTCTGTTATTCATTTTGTCGCTCCTTTTCTCAAAAAAGAAACGGAGCTGCTGACAGCCTTATTATACCGCCAGCAGCCCCGTAAATCAACGATGGCTTCGGAAAACCTTACGCCCCGGCTTCCTCTTTCTGCCGCTTATCGGCATATTTGCGGAACACCTCATAAAGCTGCTGCTCCAGTTCCCGG